>FLOH01001451.1_pt1 | contig 37141 bp, 30 predicted proteins | sample 756751 | NCBI WGS metagenome assembly FLOH01 (sample SAMEA4026879, study PRJEB14308) | marine metagenome | biome: coastal water; material: water | depth 74 m
TACGCTTGCATGCAGCATTTTTTTTCTCAGTTCTACCATAAAGATTCCAATCTCCGTCATTTAAAACTGCAGACATAAAACTATTTGTAACCCGAATAGAATTATTGGAATTTTGTCCTGAAACGGTCGCATATGCTTCTGAGTTCCAATCGGTATCATATTCAGGAAATTCAATTGATTTGAATCCCAATTTTGCTAATTGGATAACTCTTTCTATATAGTTTTCTGATACCCTAAGTCTACGTGCCTCTTGAACTGCAGTTCTTAAGTGTTTATTGACATGTTTATTAAATCTATCATTTTCTGGATGCTCTTTAAAGCAAGCGCTCATGATATTATTAAGATGCAGATTACACAATTGAGAACCTGTAACTAGCGAAGCTACTTTTTGTTCTTCAATAACTTTCCAATTTACATACTCTTCAATATCTGGATGATCAACATCAAGTGTTACCATTTTTGCTGCTCTGCGGGTTGTTCCGCCAGATTTAATAGCTCCAGCTGATCGGTCACCAATTTTTAAGAATGACATTAAACCTGAGGATTTTCCTCCGCCACTCAGTGGTTCATTTGCCCCTCGAATATCTGAAAAGTTAGTCCCAGTTCCCGATCCATATTTAAACAATCTAGCCTCTCGGGTCCATAAATCCATAATCCCACCTTCATTCACTAACTCATCGCTGACTGATTGAATAGAGCATGCGTGAGGCTGAGGGTGCGTATATGCATCGGTTGAATGAGTTAACTTGGCCGTCTTATAATCAACATAATAATGTCCCTGAGAAGGACCATTAATTCCGTATGCCCAGTGCAATCCAGTATTAAACCATTGTGGACTATTTGGTGCCGCCATCTGATTAGCCAGCATGTAAAGATGCTCATCATAAAATGCTTTTGCATCCTCCTCAGTATCAAAATAATTAGCTTTGAAACCCCAGTAAGTCCAAGTACCAGCCAAACGATGAAATACTTGTCTTGAATCTGTCTCAGAGGAATATCTATCTTTTTCTGGAAGTTCATCCAAACGTTCTAAGTCTGCAATGGATGGCTGCAACCACTTGGGAATACCTTTTTCAATAGATTTCTTCAATAACCTTGGAACCCCAGCCTTACGAAAATATTTTTGTGCAATTATATCCGTAGCTACTTGAGACCATCCTTTAGGAACAATCACATCGTACATTTTAAAGACGACCGAACCATCAGGGTTTTTAATTTCGGAAATTCTCTTAACAAATTCGAGTGCTTCTAATGGATCTTGTTCGGGCTTGGTAAAAACTCTAGTTATCTTCATTCAGGGCTCCATAAACTACAAAATTTATATAACATTTGGCTATAATTTATTATAAAACAACAACTTACAAGTGGTTGAGTGGTAGTACAAACTAGCTAATTTTGTTCTTTTGAAAATAGTGAATTAATATTTTTAAAGCAATTTAATCATTTTAGGAAGTTAAAATAATACAATAAGTTTATTTTAAATGTTTCAATTTTGACTTAAATAATAAATTTTTGCGCGAAAAAAATTATTATATTTATTTTCGATTAATGAAATATCAATAAGAAAATTGAGGTCAATGATGGATTATAATAGATCTGCAGGAATACTATTACACCCAACTTCACTACCAGGTGACTATGGAATTGGGGAACTTGGTTCAGAAGCAATTAAATTTATTGATTTTTTAAGAGATTCTGGACAAACTCTTTGGCAGATATTTCCACTAGGACCGACGGGATATGGAGACTCTCCTTATCAAAGTTTTTCCACTTTTGCTGGAAATCCATATTTAATCAGCTTCGAAAAATTACATGAGGAAGGTTTACTTTCCCAATCGGACTTAGATTTAATGCCTCCTTCAAATGCCAATCAAATTGATTATGGGGCTATTTATAATAATAAATACAAATTGCTCTATATAGCCTATGAGAATATGAAAAAAAGTGGGAAATTAATTATTGATGAGTGCGGAAATTTTTGTGACGAAAACAAAGACTGGCTAGAGGATTATGCACTTTTCATGGCTGTAAAAAATTACCATGATGGAGTTCATTGGCAAGAGTGGGATGAGGAGATCGCATTCAGAAAAAATGATGCCGTGAGCAAGTGGAAAAAAATGTTGTTTGATGAAGTTGGTTTTCAAAAATTTATGCAATTTAAGTTTGCAGAACAATGGAAGGCTGTTAGAAAATATGCAAATGAAAAAGGGATACAAATAATTGGTGATCTTCCAATTTTTGTCGCTTATGATAGCTCAGATGTATGGGCTAACAAGAAACTTTTTACTGTTGATAAAAATGGTAAATTAAAAACCGTTGCTGGAGTTCCTCCAGACTATTTCAGCCCCACCGGACAACTTTGGGGAAATCCATTGTACAAATGGAATGAGATGAAAAAGGATAAATTCTTATGGTGGAGAAAGCGCCTAGAAAAAATGTATGAACTGGTTGATATAGTAAGGATAGATCACTTTAGAGGGTTAGAAGCATTTTGGGAAATTCCAGGAGATGCGGAAAATGCAATTGATGGTAAGTGGGTGAAGGCCCCAGGAAAAGAACTCTTCACAGTTTTCGAAGAAACTTTTGGAGATATAAAAATATTGGCAGAAGATCTTGGGGTTATCACTCCAGAAGTTGAAGAGCTGAGAGACACATTCAATTTACCTGGAATGAAAATACTTCAATTTGCTTTTGGTTTGACTGGTGATAAAAATTTTCTTCCTCACAACCATATTAAAAATTGCTGTGTTTATACCGGTTCCCATGATAATGACACAACTCGTGGCTTTTTTCTAAATGAAAAAAAATCAAACTCTGGAATTTATGAATGGGCTCAAAGGTATTTAAATTATTATGGTGATGATCTCTGTCATGCAGCCATTGTTTCAGCTTACCAATCCGTTGCTAATATTGTAATAATTCCAATGCAGGATGTTTTGAATTTAGGAACTGAAGCAAGAATGAATTTTCCCAGTAAACTGGGGGGCAATTGGATGTGGAGATTTACATGGTCACAGTTTGATGATGGCCTCAGACATAGATTTGCTGATTTGGCTAAGCTTTATGAAAGATATGATGAAAATGGGAATAAAGAATGATTAATTTTATAAAAAATTTGATCACAGATAAAACAAATGGTGATGAACAAACTAATGAATTTGATAATGAAAAACGTGTGCAGATAGCAACATGTGCACTCTTCCTTGAGGTTGCTAATTCTGATGATGATTTTTCCCGTGAGGAAAAGAAATTCATTGAAACCACAATGAAAGAAAAATTTAAATTGAATGAACGAACCGTTGCAGAGTTAATGGACCTTTCAATGAAGCAGACTGACAAAAGTGTAAGTTTGTATGAGTTCACTCAAATTATCAATCAATATTTTGATAAAAATTCAAAATATGAAGTTCTAAAAAATTTGTGGCGATTAGTTTTTGCAGATGCAAATCTTGATAAATATGAAGAACACTTCTTAAGAAAGATTAGTGGAAATCTACATATGGAACACTCTGATTTTATCGCGGCCAAACTGGAAGTGACAGCTGAGATTAATAAAGATTGATAAAAATCAGTAGATGCTTTCTTAAAAGATAAATTGTCATCACGAGCGGAGCGAAGTGATCTCGTTTTTGAACTAGATTGCTTCGTCGTAAACTCCTCGCAATGCTAATTATTAGATATTTGAGACTCCCTTACAATACTAATCTTAAATATGTTTAATCGGCCATTAACACAGCGATTGAAGATGTATTAACAATGTCATCAACACTACAGCCACGACTAAGATCGAACAATGGTTTTTTCAATCCTTGTACAACAGGTCCAACTGCCTCAGCACCGCCCATCCTTTGAGCAATTTTATATCCAATATTACCGGATGTAAGATCAGGGAATACTAAAACATTTGCTCTACCTGCAACATCACTTCCAGGAGCCTTCTTCTTCCCTATTGAGTCCATAATTGCCGCATCAAATTGCAATTCTCCATCAATCAAAAGATCAGGTCGTTTTTCTTTTGCAATTCTAGTTGCTTCAATGACTTTATCAACATCTTCATGTTTTGCGCTTCCCTTTGTGGAAAAAGATAACATAGCAACGTACGGTTCTTCACCGGTAAGTTTTTTGTGGTTGTCCGCTGTTGAAATTGCAATATCAGCCAATTGTGCTGCATCAGGATGAGGTACAACTGCACAATCCGCAAAGCTATATACTTGATTAGGAAAGATCATCAGAAAAAAGCTTGATACAATGGGGATCCCTTCTGGCATATCCACACATTGGAATGCTGCTTTTAATACATCCCCGGTTGAAGCAGTTGATCCTGCTACAAAACCATCAGCAATCCCTTCTTTAATCATCATTGCACCAAAGAAAAGATCTCTTTTAACTATCTCCCTTGCATCTTCAATTGAAACTCCTTTATGCTTCCTTAAATTAAAAAAAATATTTGCAAAATCACTTGTAGATTCAGATTTTGCCGGATCTATAATCCTTACACCCTGAAGATTAACGGACAATTTTGCTGCATCTTCTCTAATTTTTTCTTCATTACCAATTGTAATTACTTTGGCAATCCCTTCTCTTGTCAATATCTCCGCTGCTTTTAGTACTCTTTCGTCATGAGATTCCGGCAATACAATTGTTTTTTTTCTTGCTGAGGCTTTTGCTTTAATTTCCTCTAAAAGTTTTAATTCGCTCATCATTATCCTGTAATATTTATCATAATTTTATGTTCAAATATATAAAAAATGAAATTTAGAATTTTAATCAATTATACTTATCTGATTATAATTTATCAGAATTATTAATAATTCCAAAATCCATATCATTAATTTTTGAGTTTTATATCAACTTTATATTATATTGCTGTTAAAAAGATAGAGTTAGTATGGGTTCTCAAGAAAACAAAATAAAATCGATATTTCAATCTGCCTTAGCTCTTGGAATTATTCTTCTCATGATTTATTTATCTTATCTTTTTATCGATCTTATATTTCTTGTCATTATTTCACTCCTGATCGCCTTTATATTTAACCCTGTGGTAACTTTTTTAGAAAATCGAGGTATTAAAAGATTTCTGGCAGTTCTTTTCGTCTTCATGTTTATTGGATTTTTGGTGGTATTTGGTTTTTCCGTGATGATTCCAAAAATAGCTGCACAGTTTAATTTATTAGCAAAATTAATAACCCAAGAAAATATTAACAAACTGATAATGCAAATTCAGGAAGGTATAGTTGATTATCTGCCATTTATTGATGCCTCTGATTTTGCTTCAAAGATTGAAGAATTTGTGTCAACTTTCTTTTTAACTTCCATTAATAATTTCACAGAAATTGTTGGCGGAATAGTTTCTGCTTTGGCAATCATAATAATTGTTCCCTTTATCACATTTTTCCTTTTGAAGGATAACAAACAAATCGTTAAGGGAATTGTAAACATTGTGCCGAACAAATATTTCGAGTTCTCCAATTCTGTTATTGATAAAACTTCCAAAGGTTTGGGTAAATTTGTTCGAGGATGGATACTTGATGCATTTATAGTTGGGTTTTTGTGCGGTCTGGGATTATGGATGCTTGGAATAGAAAATTCAGCTACAATAGGTCTTATTGCTGGAGTCGGGCATTTAATACCTTACTTTGGCCCATTGATTGGAGGATTGCCTGCTTTAATAATTTCTGTGGTTCAATTCGGTGACTTATCAAAATTACCAGAAATTCTAATAATGTTCGCCATTATTTATTCTGTTGATAGTGGATACATACAGCCTAACATTTTTTCGAAAACAACCGACTTTCATCCACTCTTAATAATTCTATTAATTTTAATGGGTGGACAATTACTCGGAATGTTGGGATTACTTCTCGCTGTTCCAACCGCTACTGTAGTGAGAACAGCCGTTAAAGAAATTTATTACGGGTATAAGAACTATAAAATTATTAGAGTTTAACTTTTAATGTTTTTCTATTCGTACCAACATTCTTATCAGCTCTTTTACTAAGGATCGATATCATAAAAAGTATTGAAAAATTTGAAGTCCATTAAATATTGTTAAAAATTCATCGGTACATATTAATCTTATTCTTCTCCTCAACTTTTGTATTTGCACAAGTTCCAGGTGATTCTCTCAGTTTTATTACATCCAGATTCTCATATCCGCAACTATCATCTAATTTTGAAAAACAGCTTAATACTTATAATCTAATTCAGAAATTTAATTATGGAAAACAAATTGATAAAACTTTCATCGGTTTAAACCAAACTTTTCTTTCTACTATTATTCGCTCAAACACTATGAGTATTAGAGATGAGTCTTTTCTATCATTTTTAGGTCAGTATAGTTTTTCTCCCCTCTTTTCTACCGGTGCACATATAAATTATAATAATTATGCAGACGATAAAAAATTAGCCATAAATAGTTCCTCGGTATTTAATGCTACACTGTTTACAAAATTCAATCCAGTTGCTGGATTGAGTTTAACACCATATGGTGGGGTATCAAAGAATGAGCAAATTGGGATTACCGATACAGGACCAATTTATGGAGCGGAAGTTTTACTTAATAAAGTTAATATTAATGAGTTTAATATAAACTCTGAAATGAAATTCCAAAATGAAGATATTAATCCAAGAAAAAATACTCTAAGAAATATTAAATTCAATGTTGATAAGACATTCGAAAATTCATTCAGGAATCAACTACTTGGTTCGTATTCAGAACAGAGAAAGGATTTTTACTTTGATGCTGACTCCTTGCTGAAGGATGAATTTGATATTGAGAAAAATATTCAAAGCAGAACTGAAAATAGAATTTCAATAATTGATAGGTTAAACATTGGCACTTCTCTTCCCGGATTAACATTTTTCATGGAAGGGGGTGCAGCCTGGAGGACAATTGATAGAGACACAAGATATATAGCCTTGTCGGATATTACAACATCTTCCTTTAATACAGAAATCAACGAATTCAGGATCGACCTAAATACTTCATTACAGTATGTTCGAAATAATTTTGACGGTATGCTAAGACTCGTTTTTTCGGAGCGAGATGAAAAACACAACGCCAAATATATTGAAGGAGCAAGTGAAGTAATTTATAATTTGAGGCAGGAGCAAGAGAAGAGGAAAAATAATATAGGGCAACATACTACAATCTCAGCTCTCAGTAATTTCTATCTTACAAGACGTGACCAAATATCAATAAGTTTGTTTCATCGAAAATTAACATACGACACACCAAGTGATTTGAATAATGATGATCGTGATGAATTGCTTTCAATGTTTGGTTTGGAGTATCGAAGAAGAATCAATCCCTTTTTTGATTTTTTTGCAAATTTAACAGGAAGCTTAAATAAAGTTGTTTATATTTTTAAAGAGAGAAGCGCTAATAATAACACGCTTCATGTTGCAAAACTTTCTTCTGGTGGAATATTAAATTTGGGTTATTTAAGTTCAAGAAATGAAGCTGAGGTCTCAGCAAACTACACTGTTTATGAATTTGAGGATTTAAATCCAAATTTAAATAGCTTTTCATTCAGACAACTTGCTCTGAGAGATTCTTCTTCACTCAAACTATTTAGAACAACTTTTTTTCGGTTTTTGGGTTATCTTAAGTTTTCAGAACAAGGTGATTTTAATTGGGATGGATTTGCCAATAATCCAGTACGTTATCTCGAAGAAAAATACGCCGAACCAACAATTGAATATAAATTTAAAAACCTGTCACTTGCTTTTGGAGTGAGATATTTTTCAATAACCACATTCGGTTACGATGAGAATAATCAGAAAAAGATGCAATCCTATTATAGGAGTACTGCTCCTCTTTCAATAATAACATATATGTTATCATCCACAATACAGATAAATATTCGAGGGTGGTATGAATTTATTAGAACAGAGAAGAGCATTGATCAGGAATTGGTCAATCTTTTTTTTCGTGTAAATTGGAATATTTAATTATTTATTTTGCAAAATTTTTGAATAGGAATTTATTATCTTCAATTATAAAAATAATTATTATCACTATATAGATACAGAAATAGAGAATTGAAAAAAGTATTTCAAAAAAAATTTGCAAGCGATCCTGACAATTTATCACAAGTTGAAGAATTCATTTCTGAAATTGTTAATGAGTTCGGCTTGGATGATGAGCTAAAGAATAGTCTTACGTTATCGGTGTCAGAGGCATCTTCTAATGCAATGGTACATGGAAATAAATTAGACCCAAATAAATTTATTGATATCAAAGTTTCTGTTGATAGTAATGATATTGAAGTTGTGATAAAGGATGAGGGGAACGGTTTTGAATTGGAATCGGTACCTGATCCAACCGAACCTGAAAATTTATTGAAGGATAGTGGTCGCGGAATATATATAATGAAGAGTTTTCTGAAAGATCTAAAATTTAATTTTACTGAAACTGGAACTGAAGTTACATTGATTCTTTCTTATAAATAATAATACATTTATTAATAATTTTTTCTTTCCGCAAAATTTATATCAGCTTCTTTAATCCATTTTCTCTATATTTAACTATCTGGCTCAGATTAACTTTAAACTAAAATTAAGGAGAATTTACTATGGCTAGGAAAAAAATTGCACTTATTGGAGGCGGTCAAATTGGCGGAGTATTAGCTCAACTAATTGCACAAAAAGAATTGGCTGATGTAGTTCTATTTGATATTGTGGAAGATATGCCTCAAGGAAAAACACTTGATATTGCTGAAGCTTCTCGTGTTGATGGATTTGATGTAAAATTAGAAGGGACTAATGATTATAAGGATATTGAAGGTTCCGATATTGTTATCATTACTGCAGGATTGCCGCGCAAACCGGGCATGAGTAGAGATGATCTGCTTACCACAAATGCGAACATCATGAAATCTGTTGCTGAGGGTGTGAGAGACAATGCACCAAATGCAATTGTGATTATCATCTCGAATCCTCTTGATGCAATGGTTACATTATTCCAAAAAGTTTCTGGTTTTCCACACAACAAAGTTATTGGTCAAGCAGGCGTTTTAGATTCATCACGTTTTTCATCATTCATAGCTTGGGAACTTGACGTTGCTGTGAAAGATATCAATGCAATGGTTCTTGGCGGGCATGGAGATACAATGGTACCGCTGGTTAGGTATGCAAACGTAAACGGTGTTCCAGTAATGGAATTGCTTGAAAGAAAATATGGTGATGCTACAAAAGCTAAAGAAGTTATGGATGCAATGGTTTCAAGAACAAAGGCAGCTGGTGGTGAAGTTGTTAAATTATTAAAGACTGGTTCTGCTTTTTACTCTCCAGCATCTTCTGCAGTTCAAATGGCTGAAGCTATTCTTGGTGATCAAAAAAGAGTATTGGCCTCATGTGTTTATCTGAATGGTGAATACAAAGTTAACGGTTATTATGTAGGAGTTCCAGCAGTACTTGGTGCAAATGGTTGCGAAAGGATTCTTGAAGTTTCTCTAAATGAAGAAGAACAAGCTGCATTTGATCATTCTGTAAATGCTGTTACAACCCTTATTGCAGATATGGAAAAATTAGGATTCTAATTTAAAACAAATTAATCCAATGTTTATAAACAAAGAAACCCCTCAGAATTTGAGGGGTTTTTTATTAAATGACCTAACTGTTAACAAGTATGAAGTCAACTTAAATTTACTAGTGTTCCACCAATCATGAAAGACAAGAGGGATAACAAAATCCATAAAACATATTTTTTTGATTTATCCCAGTATATAATTATAAAAACTAACCCTACTATTGGTATAAATAGAGTTCCTAATCCCCACAAGATTGATGTCTTAAAGGCTTGTATGATAATCATAATATCCCCTATAACAGCTAAGGTGATTCCAATTACGATAAATATTTGTCCAATAAATTCCATTATTCCTCCATTTGTTAATTTTAAGGTGACTTTAAAACCGAATTTGTAAAGAAAATGTTCTGAATTTCAAAGCTGAGTAAAATTATTTCCAGGTTAACCTTACGGTTTTTTATTGAATAACATTCCAATTTAAACCAAAAAACCCCATCGAAATTCGAAAGGGTTTTTAGTTAAAAATTTAATTCCAAAAATTAAGCAGCTTCGTAAACATTTACGAATCTTCTGTCCCCTCTTTTTCGTTCAAATTTTACAACACCATCAATTAGAGCAAAAAGTGTATCATCACTAGCTCTTTTTACGTTGTTTCCAGGATGAAACTTGGTCCCTTTTTGTCGAACTATAATAGAACCGGCAGAAACTTTTTCACCGCCAAATCTTTTAACACCTAAATACTGCGGGTTACTATCACGACCATTTCTTGACGAACCCTGTCCCTTTTTATGAGCCATTATTTACTCTCCTCAACTTTTTCTTCTTCCACCTTTTCAGTTTTCGCTTTCGTAGAAGCTTTTGCTGCACTAATTTTTGTTACTTCAATTCTTGTTAATTGTTGTCTATGACCATTTTTAACTTTATAACCTTTTCTTCTCTTCTTCTTGAAAACAATAACTTTCCCATCTTGAATATGTTCTAAAATTTTTGCTGTTACCTTAACACCAGATACCTTAGGAGCACCAATTTTAGTATTTTTACCATCATTGAACATAAGAACAGAATCAAATGTTACATTAGCATCCACTTCGTCACTTAATCTTGGCACATAGTATTTCGTATTTTCTTCAACGTTGAACTGTTGTCCAGCTATATCAACAACTGCAAACATCTAATCCTCCAAACCTTAAAATTTTCGAGCACTAAATATAGCAATTACAAGGAATTATGTCAATTTAATAATTGCAATTTATTTAAACTCGTCAAGGACTCACAGAATAATAGCTTTCTTTCCTTCACAAGTAATTGTTCTAACATTATTCCTCTAAATTTAAGGGAATTTACCTGTTGCAACTTCAACTCCGGCTTCATATTCCCACCATTCACCGGTTCCAGCAGATGTCCAGGTAATCTGCATTTTTAAGACATAATTTCCATCAATATTATCATACCAATTTAATGTCCCTGAATTATCAGGATTGTTGGTGATATTAATTTTAAAACCATCATTGCTATGGACTACTATCTCAAAATTATAAATACCAATTGTATCAGTAATCCACGACCATTCAGTTTCAATATTGATAGTTACAGGCTCATACACTACAAAACGACCGCTTGCACCATCGAGAGATTCAGATGCTTCTATGTAAACCCAATCTATATAGACTGATCCATCATACGGGTCAGAACCATTTAGTACTATTTTCCAGGTTCGGCTAACTGAATTTTCGCTATAATAAAGAGTGAATGTAACACCCTCAACTACCCATGTGTATGTGCCATCTCCTTCAGTGTTTAGTTCCTTGTTGATTTTTGCGGTGTCAGGCGGATTGAGGAGAGCCGTATACTTTTGAAAACCATTTGCCAGATTTACACAAACTACATACACTCGAGCATGGGCATCCTGTGATTGTTGAAGTTGCTCAGGTATAGTGATCTCCTTCATGCTGATCTGATCAGGTTTTTCTTGAGTTGGCTCTGTTGGATTACTATCTTCAGAACAGGCTTGAATTGAGAACAAAAGAAAAGATGCGAAGAGAACTACCAATAAATTTTTCAATTGCATTTCAAACCTCTCTAATTAGTTGTTAGGATGAATAATTTCAGTAAAAATTTATATATATAAAGTTTGAGTTTTCTTATATCTAATAGATAATATACAAATTATTAATATACAAGGTAACTAATTATTTGGGTTTTAGAAAAAGTTCGACCGAATAGGTTTTGTTATCGTCAAGACGGACGATTTGAATATTCCATTCTCTTTGTATTACTCTAAAAACTAATAATATATTCTGGCACAATATTGGGGTAATTCATATTACAAAACAATTATTAACAATTCATAAATAGGAGTTAAAGTGAATACAATAAAAAAATCTCATCTAATTTGGGTAGTGCTATTATCCCTTTCAGCATTTTTAATCGGCTGTGATTCATCCGGCGATTTATCATCAACTGACGGTACAGAAGATGGAGTTCAATACAAACAAGATCCGGAAGCTCAAACGGTAATTACTAATTGGCCTTACTGTGACAATAATTATTTCGGTGAACTTAATGATGTAGAAACAGATGGAATACTATTCATGAGAGAAGAAGAAAAAATGGCTCGTGATGTTTATCTAACAATGTATAATAAATATACATTACCAATTTTTAGAAATATACCAAAGAGTGAATCTGCTCATATGGCTGCTGTAAAAGTTTTAATCAATAAATACGAATTAACAGATCCTGTTGGTGATAATATAATTGGTGATTTCACCAATACAGACATTCAAAATTTATATGACGATTTAGTCGAAAAAGGATCAGTAAGTGAAATTGAAGCACTGAAGGTAGGCGCTTTGATAGAAGAAACCGATATATTGGACCTTGATACTCACATAGCAGAAATTGATGAGAATAATGATATCCTTACTATTTATACAAATCTTAAAAGAGGATCAACTCATCACCTAAAAGCATTTGTCTGGAATTTGAAGTTTCGAGGAGTTGAATATACACCGCAGTTAATGAATCTGGAAGATTATAATAAAATTATCAATCCTTAATTCTCACCAATTAAAAAAAGCCATCAAGCTGATTTAGCTTGATGGCTTTTTATTATTAATAAGATAACTTATTTTCTTCGTCGCTTCTTAAAACTATTTATTTTTTTTAATTCCTAATCGCTCAAGTCTTGAACGAAGATGCCTTTCAGTAATTCCAAGTTCCCTTGCCGCAGCACTTTGATTTTTACTATTTCTTTTGATCGCTTCATTTATCATAGCAGTTTCAAATAATTTCAATTTCTCTTCATAATTTTTATCAAAATCACTTGGATCAAGCATCTTCTTCTGGCTTGAATATTCTATTTGAATCGGCAAATCTTCTTTGGATATGATATTGCCTCTGCATAGAATCAAAGATCTTTCAATTATGTTTTCCAACTCCCTCACATTACCTTTATAAGAATACTTCATCAACTGATCGAGTGCATCACTTGAAATAGCTGAGACATCTTTTTCATTTATTTTAGAATACTTTTTAATGAAGTGATTCACTAAAATTGGAATATCTGATTTTCGCTCACGAAGAGATGGTATTGGTATTGAGATTACATTCAATCTATAATAAAGATCCTCACGAAACTCATTTTCCTCCATCATCTTCTCCAAATTACGATGAGTGGCTGCAATAATTCTAACATCGACTTTTTTTGTTTCATTACCTCCAATTCTTTGTATTTCACCAAATTGTAAAGCGCGCAGTATTTTCACTTGAACATTTAGTGGAATATCACCAACCTCATCAATAAATAAAGTCCCACCATTAGCTTCTTCAAATCTACCAACTCTGCTTCCAATAGCACCGGTAAAGGCTCCACGCTCGTGGCCGAATAATTCACTTTCTAATAAACTCTCTGAGAGTGCCGCTACATTAACAGTAACAAAGGGATTTTCACTTCTATTACTCGCAAAGTGAACTGCTTTTGCTATCAATTCCTTTCCGGTACCGCTCTCACCACGAATTAAAACTGTGGCTTTGCTTTTAGCGACCCTACCTGCAATATTAAGCACATCTTCCATCTTTCCGCTCTGTGAAATAATAGATTCAAATTTGAATTTTTCATGAAGCTGTTCACGCAACTGTTTATTTTCTTTCTGAAGTATTTTCTTTTCTTCCACTCTTTTAATCAGATTTTCAAGTTCATCTAAGTCAATCGGTTTTGTTAAATAATCATATGCGCCGCTTTTCATTATACCTACTGCCTCTTCAAGTTTTCCGAAGGCAGTCATTAGTACAACATCAATTTCTGAATTAATTTTTTTAACTTCATCAAGCACTTCTTTACCATTCATTTCCGGCATACGAAAATCGGTTAAAATTAGATCAACAGCATTTTCTTTAACGATATCGATACCAATTCTACCATTTACTGCAGTTAACACATTATAGTTTCTCCTGCTCAAAAAACTTTTTAACGAAGCCAACTGAACTTCTTCATCATCTATTAAAAGTATAGTCATCGCACTCATGCTAAATATTCCTCATATTTAAGTTCGGGGAAGTTTAATGTTAAATGTTGTCCCCTCTTCTTCTTTACTTTCAACGGTAACCAATCCATTATGCTCTGATATTATGCGCTGAATTACGGAGAGACCTATTCCTGTACCTTCAGCTTTACTTGTATAGTAAAGATCAAATATCCGTTCAAGATTTTTTTCTGATATCCCGGGTCCGGAATCATGTAAAGAGATTGAGATTTTCCCGTTTTCTCCTTGTATATCAAGGATGATTCTTCCATCCTTCTTAATTGCTTCAATTGAATTTTGTAATAGATTTATTAGAACTTGCTTGATCTGATTTTTGTCCCAGTTAACCTCACCATTCCAATTCTGGTCAATAATTAGTTCTATTGAATTTTCGTATAATATTTTTGAATATTGTTGTTTTAATTCATTGATCATTTCCTTCAGTTCAAATGGTTGCTTTTGAATTGGCTCTGGACGTGAAAAACGCAAAAAATTCTGGATTGTTTCATTTATCCTTTTAACTTCTCTATAAACTAATCCAGCCAAAGAATGGTATTCATCACTATTTTCAACCGGTTCAAAATCCTTATTTAGCTGCTGCACAATAGTTCCAATAGCGTTTAGCGGATTTCTAATTTCATGCGCAACACCAGAAGCTAACTTCCCCATCGCCTTTAGCTGTTGGTTTCTTGTCACTTGTTTCTCTAAATCTTTGATTTCAGTAAGGTCTTTTATCACCAGAACAATATTTTGATTATCATTTTCATCAATGAATTTACTTTTTGAAAATAATAAGAATCTCTTTTCATTATTTATTTCACATTCAATTTGCTGCATTGAAAATTCTTTGTTTAATACTGCAATACATTCTTCGTTCTTTAGTACGCTCTGAATATTAGTACTTTCATTCGAATCAATCTGAATATTAAAAAGTTTTTCCGCTGATTGATTAAATTCTATAATCAAACCTTGACTTGTAATAACCAAAATTGCATCACTAACATTTTGAATAATTTCATTGGAAAAACTTTCAATTTTTCTGTACTGCTTCTGGACAATCTCTAGGTTCTGTTTAACAAACATCAAAGTAAATATTATGGATGCAAGCACAAAAAGAATTATAGCAATTATTATACTTCTTCTTGTGAGTCTCTCATATATTAGGTTTAGCGGTTCTAAGGATAAACCGATTCGTATTAGCCCTATAACTTCTCCATTCAATTCGAAAATGTGTGCAGCTTGAAAAAGTTCCTCTCCGTTAAAGTAGGCAAGCTGCCAAGCGAATGCACTATCTTGACTTGAAGTTTTAAGTTCATAAAATTTTGAAAATTTTTCCAAAGTATCAACATTATTAGACGCAGAAATTATTCCATTATTATTTTCTAATGCTGAGAAAATGATATTAGTATTTTCAGCCAATCGTCTTATTAAAATTCCCATACCTACACGCCTCCTAAATTCAAGCAATTCATCAGCATCAAGATTCAAAACTATAGCATCATCGTTAAAACTCGCTAATGCAACAACATACCTAAAACCTACGCCCATTCTTGATTTTCTTAAACCTATTACTAAGGTATCCTTCTCACCGTTGAAAATCGGGGATAAATACTGCTGAGCCTGCATTTCCGGAACAGGTGTAAATTGAATATCAGATGAACTTGAGTGTATCTGGTTACCATTTTTATCAATAATAATAATTCTGTATAAACCATTCTCATCAGCTATTCTTCTAAGAATAAGGTTGGTTATCCTACCTTGCTCTAATAGAATTCGAATAATATTAGCATTATTTAATAAGCGGGAATTCATTTCTTTTTCAATTTCTGAAGATGCGTAAAAAACTTCCTGCGAAGAAACTAAAATTGATTCGAGAAGTGAATGAGCTTGGTTCTCCATCAAATTAAATAGTTCATCTCTACTCTGATGTAGCTCGAGGAATGCAGAGGCAATCGTTAAAATAGCTATAGCTATGAAAACTATTAATAAATTTTTTGAATTGGCTAATATGTTATGAAGAAATTTCAAATTGCACTTATAAATCCCAAATTTTTATTGTATAAATTGGAAACAGATTATTATCATCTGCAATATTCTTAAGTTTATCCTCTTTTTCAAATTTAATTCCATTTGATAATAATTTTTTAGTACTTGTGTCCCAATTAAAATTATTATTTGAGATATTAACGATATTACTTTTAATAAAGAAGCGTGCCAGATAAATTTTAGGGATTTAGGTATATATTTAATGTTTATAAAATTATTTCGTCTAAACGGTCGAAGATCACTACCGGAAGGACGAAATCAATGGCTCGATCCTGAATAAGAATTTGGCAACAAGCTATTAGGAATTATACCTTTTAAACCCTCAACGAAGGAGGATTAAAAAGCTATTTCCTTTCCTACCGATGCTGATTTATAAAAACCTTCAAGAAGTTTCATCGTTTCAACCGCCTCATCAATTGAAGAAACAACTTGTGTGTTTGATTTTACTGAGCCGATAAAATGTTTTAGTTCATTTTCATATGAACGCTTGTATAGGTTTTTCTGATTACTAGTTTTTGCAGGAGTATAATCTAATTGAGATGATTCAATTCTTCTGTATGCTCTAAGGGGATTTAAATGTGCAGTTCCTTCTTTCCCAAAAGTTGATAGTGTGAATTTATCTGTCTCTGAATGAAATGACCAACTTACTTCAAAATTTATTACAGCGGAATTTTGGAAACGTATCAGCGCGATGGCTGAATCTTCCACATTTTGTGTTTCATGGGAATAAGTCTGTACCGTAACAGATTTTGGCTTAGGGTTATTGAGTAACCACAAACTTAAATCTAATAATCCTATTCCCAAATCGATCATGACTCCTCCACCAGCAGAGCTTTTTTTCAAAAACCATTTTTCAGCACTGCTTCGTTTTCTGGTCCAACCGCACCTTATATAAAATATCTCTCCCAATTCGCCACTATTTATTAAACTTTTAAGGAGCATCGCATCTGGTCTAAATCTAGGATTCATCCCAACCATAGCAATTTTTTTGTTCTTTTTAGCTGCTTTTTTAATTCTTAAAGCTTCCTCTAAATTTTTGGAGCCAGGTTTTTCTATCAGAATGTGTTTCCGCGCATTAAGACAATCTATCGCAAGTTTCTCATGAGTGTTTGTAGGAGTTGTAATAATGACCGCATCCAGTTCTTCCATTTCTAACATTTTGGTATAATCGGTAAAAGAATTTTTAATATTAAATTTTTTGGAAAGAACTTCGCCCCTGCTTTTATTCGTTTCCGATGCAGCAAATATTTCCACATTATTCATTTTGGAAAGAATTGGAAGATGAACCAGTTGTGCTATACCACCCAGACCAATTACTCCTACTTTTGTATTTTTCATTACGCAACTACCTCATTGTGTGAACTTGATTCTTCAAAGAATTTTTTAACATTTTTATAAATTCCCGCAGAATCGATTTCTAATATTGAATATAGTTCTGCTTGTGTACCGTGATCTACAAAGCTATCCGGCAATCCTAATCTTAGTATGTTGTTTTTATAATGCTTGTCAGAAAAGTATTCAACCACGCTTGAACCAAATCCACCAGCTAATGAATTTTCCTCAATTGTAATTATTTTGTTAAATTTGTTTGCAACTCGATCTAACAATTCTAAATCTAAAGGTTTGACATATCGCATATTTACAACTTCAGCACTTATTCCTTCATTCATTAATTTTTCAGCAGCTTCAATAGAATATTGCACCATACTACCTATAGCAAGTATTGCAACATCATTACCTTGCTTTGCTACTTCAGCTTTACCGATAGGATATAATTCGAACTCTTCTTTTAACTCAACACCAATTGCGCTACCACGCGGATATCTAAGTGCAACTGGTCCATTTTTATATTCAATTGCAGTAAAGAGCATATTTCTTAATTCTGCCTCATCTTTTGGTGCCATTATCACCATATTTGGAATCATTCTCAGGTAAGATAGATCGAACGTTCCGTGATGTGTTGGTCCATCAGCTCCAACTAATCCTGCTCTATCTAATGCAAACACAACATGCAGCTTTTGTAAACTAACATCATGAATTATCTGATCAAACCCGCGCTGAAGAAAAGTTGAATAAATAGCTACAACCGGGATAATTCCTTCAGTAGCAAGACCAGCGGAAAATGTGACCGCATGTTCTTCAGCAATCCCAGCATCATAGTACTTTTCGGGAAGTTCATTCTGCAAATATTTCAACCCAGTACCATCAGGCATTGCTGCAGTTATTCCAACAACTTTTGGGTTTTCTTTTGCAATCTGAACGAGAGCTTTACCAAATATTTCTGTGTAAGAAGGAGAACCTCCACTTTTCTTTACCGTTTGTCCGGTTACTTTATCGAATGGAGTAACTCCATGAAATTTAGGGGCATCATCTTCAGCAGGTTTATATCCTTTTCCTTTTTCAGTTAAAGTATGAACCAGAATCGGTCCATTTAATGGTTTTATATGTTCGAAGAGTTCAACTAGTTTTGAAATGTTATGCCCATTTACCGGTCCAAAATATCTAAAGCCCAAAGCCTCAAAGAGCATACCTGGAGTAACAATAGATTTAATTCCAGTTTCTAAACGAGATGCAACTTTCCTAAGTCGGTCACCAAATTGATCCAACTTTCCGGTTAAATCCCACATGGCACCTTTGAATTTATTATACTCTGGGTGGGCTATCATCTCAGTAAAATAATTTGAAATTTGCCAAACATTAGGGGCAATGGACATTTGATTATCGTTAAGCACTACTATTAAATTACTTTTGAGAATTCCGGAATTGTTCATTGCTTCGTAAGCCATTCCACCAGTCATGGCACCATCACCAATTATTGCAACAACTTTTCTATCAACACCAGCTTGTTTTGCCCCTTCAGCAATGCCCAATGCAGCGGAAATTGATGTTGAGGCATGTCCTGCACCAAAGGCATCATATTCACTTTCAGAACGTTTTAAGAAACCACTCAACCCGTTTAATTGACGAATCGTTATTAATTTATCTCGTCTTCCGGTTATTATCTTATGCGGGTATGCCTGATGTCCAGTATCCCATACCAGTATATCCTCCGGTGTATTAAATACTTTATGAAGTGCTACTGTGAGTTCAACTGCTCCAAGTCCTCCACCGAAATGTCCTCCAATTTGTGATACAACATCCACTATGTATTCACGGATCTCTGAACATAATTTTTTTAATTGGTTTGAATCAAACTCTCGTATGTCTTTGGGTGATTCTACCTGAAATAATATTTCATATTTTGATTTTTCATCCATACTATAAGTACTTCCTGTATTTCATGCTATTCAAAATTTTTCTCTAAATCTGACTTCAATTCTTTAATCTTCAGTTCAGCCTCTTTTAATGTTGTATTGCATACTTTAGCTAACTTAACACCTTCTTCATATAATTTAATTGATTCTTCTAATCCGGTATCTTCATTTTCCAATAGATCAGAAATTTCTTTTAATCTTATAAGTGAATCTTCAAATGATATTTTTTTTGTGCTCATTTAATTGATCTTTATTTCGTTATCGTAAAACTTAATTTTTGTTTGCTTCTCTTGATTAAAATCTTTAGCTCTCACAATGTAATTTTCATCTTGCTTAACAAGAGCAAATCCTTTTTTTAATATTTTCTCAATATTATGTGCTTCGAGCAAATTTTTATTCTGCTCTATTACACCCTTGAATTTAACCATTAATTGATCAGTGCTGTTTTGAATTCTATAGATAATATTATCTAAATGCTGCACTTTATTTTTTATAATACTATCGTATGCTCTGAACCCATAAGAAGAAATAATATTCTCTATATTCTCTTTATGGTAATTTATTATCGAAAAAATATTATTTGTAGAAGTATAGGAAAAATCACTAATAAAACCAAAGATTTCAGCCTGATCAGGAGTTGCCAATTCCATTGCAGCCGTTGGAGTCGGTGCCCGAAGATCAGCAGCAAAATCCGCAATAGTAAAGTCTATTTCGTGACCAACTCCACTAATAATGGGAGTAATACAGTTAAATACTGCTCGAGCCACAATCTCTTCGTTAAATGCCCAAAGATCTTCCAGCGACCCGCCACCTCGACCAATTATAATAACATCAATATCTTCTCTTGAATCGAGAAGTTTGATATTCCTTGCTATTTCTTCAGCGGCCCCTTCACCCTGCACTCTGCTTGAAGCAACTAATAACTCCACCAGAGGAAATCTTCTTGTTGCAACGCTCACCATATCTTTGAAGGCAGCTGAATCGATAGCCGTTACTATACCAATTTTATTGGGAAATTCTGGAATCTCTTTTTTAATTTCATCGTCAAACATACCCTCGCTTGATAATTTCTTTTTTAATCTTTCAAATGCTGCTTGTAATTCACCCTCGCCAGCCACGCTCATAGTTTTTACATCAACTTGATAATTGCCGCGAGGAGGATAAACAGTAATGTTTCCATTGACGATAACTTTCATTCCGTCTTGCGGAGTAAAGAATATTCTGCTGTTATTCCCCTTCCACATTGTGCAGTTGATCTGTGCATTTGCATCTTTAAGTGTAAAATACCAATGCCCTGAGAAATGAGATTTAAAGTTGGAAATTTCTCCGACTATTTTTAATCCAGAAAAAGATTTTTCAATTAATTTCTTTACAGAATCTGTAATTTCGCTTACTGTATGAACGGCACCTTCAAATTGGCTGAATAGATCCATTAAACTTTTTCCCGCTTCTCTTTTCTAAAGATTAAGCAATATTGATGATGTCTATTCCCTACCCAAGCATTGTTCACTCCAAGAGCGATTAGAGGTTTATCATCCTGCAGCCAGATTTTTTCATCTTTCAGAATCCAACTTTTACTTTTTCGGCGAGTTAATGATTTAGCAGTATCAAAAGCTAACGGATATAGTTCCCCTTTGAAATAAACATTGTTGGTTATGATAACCAAATAGCTTCCCTCTTTCACAACATCATAAATATTATCAAATATTTTTGCCTGAAACTCGAGAAATTCTTCATATTCTGCTATGTTGCCGATGTCATCTTTTTTCGTGGAATATTTTGTATCAAGACCATTCTCCTTCCTTCCCTTTTGTCTCAGTGAATTTCGTTCAAGCTGATTCCAGTATGGTGGAGATGTAATTGCAAAATCAAATTCAGTTGAAGCAGTACCATTTTTACTTAATAATTTATTCAGCTCTAGCGATGAACCGAGTAGTGGGAATAATTGTGATGAGTATTCCCCTTTATTCACACGACTTTTTGAGATATTAAAATATTTTCTATTTATCTCAATTCCAACACCACTTCTTTTTGTGTTACCTGCAGCAATCAGTGTACTCCCTGTCCCAAGGAAAGGATCAATTACCCATCCATCTTCCTTTGTAAAAAACTTGATGAACTCTTCAATCAATGTTTCTGGGAATTTTGCCGGATGGAGTATTTCATTATCTTTCCTGCGGGGCGGACGATGAATGAACCAGGACTTCGTAAACTTGATCCACTCTTTTCCTGTAAGATCATTTAATTTATTCTTAAGGCTTAACCGTCCTCGTTCACCAAGATCAATATATTTTTTTTCTGCTGATAATTTCAAATTCAATACTTTTAATTATTTTAATATTTTTTCGTAACGCCAAAAAATCCTGTTAACTTTTGAATTTATATAATGCATATAAAAAGGTATGTGAGCAACCCAAGGGATTATTGCCTCTTTGTGTCCAGCATCCTTCATATCCTGTAGGCATCTTTTGAGTAAAATTCCTCCTACTCCCTTTCCTCGAGCAGCTTCTGTTGTCCCTACAGGACCAAACCAGCCAAGTCCACGATTATTTCCCTCATATGCAGAAAAGGCAATAATTTCATTATCCAATATTGCTAAGTGAACTGAAATAGGATCATTTTTTAGTGCATTGCTAATTTCAAACCGCCACTCTTTAAAGTTTTTAGCCGTCCATTCCATGAGTGTATCTGTATCAGTTTTTTCTGAACGTCGAATCTCAACGCCAATAGTTTTAGCCTTTTCTTCATCGTTGGTTGTGCCAAAATTCTGTGACTCAAGATCACAGATCAAGTTAGCAGCATCGCCAACCTTTATATAACCGAACCTCTCAAAGAATGCTACAGCCTCAGTATAAAATGGGTCGATACCCGGCATATAATAATTTGGCCATGATTCAACCAAGCGAATTTTTTTTATACCCTTTTCAATAATTCCTTGCTCAATTTGCAAGTAAATATTTTTTGCGATACCTTTTCTTTTATGGTCTGGATGAACTGCGAGGAACTTAATATATGCCATATCTTCATCTTCCCTACTGCGGATAACTCCTAAGCCAAATCCGATAAGATCTTGATTATCATATGCAGCCAAGCACAATTCAGGATTCTCGACCATATCTTCTATAATATTTTCAACCAATAACTCTTTTGTGAATTTATCTCTCGGCATTGATATTTTTAAAAATTCAAGCAAAGCATCTAAACTGTTTTCGTCAAATTTTTTAATGATCATATTATTTGTTTCTATAAATTGAATGAAATTGAACTTGTAAATAAACCTATCGATATCTCATGGAAATCTTCAATATTATTCCCAGGTTTTAAGTTATATCTATACCTGATGTAAAAAGTGAACGCATCATAAAATTCGAATAACCCAAAAGATATTTCTGGACTAACTCCATTGAACCCGCTGAAATTTGTTGTTAAATTTAATCCTGGTGAAATATATTTAATGATCTCGGTCTGGAAAATCTGCTTATAACCAAATCTTAAATAATTTCTTTTTTCTGCTTCGAAAATATAAGAATATTCCAAGGAAATATATCCTGTGGGATAATTATAACCACGTCCGTAAAAAGAGATGATCGGAAATTCCTTTGTGAGAGAAAAAAAGTCACTCCCGTTTGAGTTAACATAAACTGGGAAAGGCATCAAGAAAAATAAACTGCCGAGGCAAACATTCATTAACCCGTTTTTTTCTTTCATCTTAAATTCAAATTCTGCCGGAAGATATAGATCATATAATTCGCTCTTTCTACTCTGGCCGAATTTATCAGAAATTATAACATTATATGCAACAATAGTTGAATCTGCTTCAAGTGAATCAAGAGATATCGTAAATTTGTGTTCATCGGTCAGATTGTTTGAAACATCAAACTTCAATCCATTTTCAATCTGTAATGAAGAGGTAACACTATCACTCGTAAAATAAAATATTTTAACTTTATACGGTTCTTCCGGTGTCACATATGAATCAATTATAAATATCTCAACATCGGATATTTTAATTTCATCATTTTGTGCAAAAATGAAGTTTGAAAAGAGGAAGAGGATTATAAATATATGACTTTTATTCATACAACCGATTAAATATTGACTATTCAAACTTAGTTTTTTTTGATGACTTTTGTGCTGAATTACAATTTATTAAGCTGTTTATAGAAACCCAACATTTTAAAAATGTTGGGTTTCTTCCACATCAAATGGTACTGATTTTGTCTTTTTTTTATTTGACTTTTTGGTATTATTATACGGTATCTTTTAATTGAAAGGAATCTAATGAAAAAATTATTTTTAATCGTACTGCTTTTATCTTATAATTCTATCTTCTCTCAAGTGGAGGTTAAAACTACACCATTCTCATCTTTTAACTTAGGGGCTTATGGTGGAATCAATTTTGAGACAACTTCAGAGATTGGGGGTGAATTTATTCTTGAAGGCAAAACTGATTTGTTATCAAATCTTAATCTAAAACTATCTTTAGCTTATTATAAAACTCTAGTGCCTGTTAATTATACAGTTAAAGAGAGCGGCGAAGCTACCATAGACAGTGTGACATATTATGTAGCCGGCTCTTACGATGTGACTAAAAAGATTTATGATATTTTTCCCATTTCACTTGGGCTTCAGTATGTATTTAAAAATCAAACTATTTCCCCTTATCTCACTCTTGATGGCAGCTACAATTTTATAAGTCCTTCAATAGAAAGAACTGGAGGCTATGTATGGAATTATGATTCATACGATGAAATTCCAGATGGATTTAAGATTCAACATGTAGATGATAATCCTAATAATTCATTCGGTTTATCCATAGGGGGTGGAATGATTTACAAAATTTCCTCCAAAATTGGATTGGATTTACGATATTTCCATAAATACGACAGTGAAATTGCAAGTACTCATCATTTGTTAGTTGGAATTGTTTTTTAATTTGATATTCAGATAAATTCTTAAGCTATAGATTGATTATAATTTTAATTAGCACTCGGACACAAGGGTTGACGCGGAACAGGAACCTTACGTGGAGTAAAAATATGTTAATACTTGAAAAATTGGAGGGTTAAAAATGAAAAGGATATTAGATTGGATTATTATAAAATTATACCGAATAATATTTTTGATGACTTTTCTTTCATTGTTTGGAAAAAGTAGTGGTCAAAATATTTCTTTTTTTCCCAAATCTGACTTAATTTACCTTAATGATGGATGTACGGGTGTAATACTCAATTATAATGTTTCGTTTGGAGATATTGATTCAATTATAATCTCACCAGGTTTTAATACATATATGGATTACACTGATAGCTTAGGAAAAACTGAATTTATTGAAAAATCAATGTTTCTTGTCAATAAAGAAAATGATTCCAATATTTATAAATTATATTTATGTGTTGAAAATGATACTACAATTCTAATACCTCCCGATTCATCATTCTTTGTAGAATATGCAAATTACTATCTAAAATTAATTGTTCTAAATGAAAATATAATTATTGATTCTTTATCGCAGCAATTTCACTCTGATTGGGGTTTAGGAGTGGAAGAAGAATCTAATATTAAACTCAACGGCTTTGTACTGAAATCCAATTATCCAAATCCTTTTAACCCTAGCACAACAATAAAGTATGAGATTCCGGATCAGGTCCGGAATGACATTTTTCATGTTCAGTTAAAAGTATATGATGTTTTAGGAAGAGAAGTTGCAACATTGGTAAACAAAGAACAAAAAGCTGGAAATTACGAGGTTATTTTCGATGCGAGCCATTTAACATCCGGAATATATTTCTATCGTTTACAGAGTGAAGGGTTCGTTGAGAGTAGGAAGATGGTCCTCCTCCATTGATGGATAACTGCGGAGGCATCAAAGGTGGCTAAGTGTTGGTGAAATAATGAGAATAGTTAATACATATAGATGTTATAAAAGAGATAATAATTCGAGGGAATTATGAAAAAAATATTTTTTTTATTTTTGGTAATTTTATTTTCAAATAAGGTATTCACACAGGAACTTGTGAAAGTTAAGACTGATATTTGTTTACTTCAAATAGATAAAGTAAATGGAACACTTGTCGGAATACGATGGAGCAATTTTAGTGAAGATATTATTAAAGAAAGCCGTTTGGGAGAAAATTTTCGAATTTTGCTGCCAATGCCAAATTATGAAGCCAATTATTTTCTCAGTACGAAACAAAAAGCCAGATTAGAACCAATTGAAAACGGCATTATCTGTTATTACGACCAGCTGGTCAATGAACGTCAAACAGTTCCGGTTAAAGTAATTTACAAGATTGAGTGTGTAAATGAGCAACTCCAATTTTCAATAAAGGTTGATAACCCTACACAGCAGCCACTTGCTGAAGTATATTATGGTATCATAGGCGGACAAAAAGGACTTCGTACACGCACCGATAACCTCACTATGATACCCGGTGCAACAAGTAATATTCAGGGAGAATTATTCACATGTTTCAGCGGTGGCGTCTATGGCGGCGGTAATCTGGGAATCACCTATGGAGCTGGCGGCATGAATTACCCTGGCTGGAGTATGTCAATGAGTTGGATGGAAATATATAATCCAAAAGAGAACATCGGAATGTATTATGCCGAACACGACACAATAAACCGTATATCTTATTTATATTATGAACTACGACCTTCTGAAAAAGGCAACGTAATCGGTGATAACTGGCCTACAGAAATAGATGTACCCAAAGAAGAACCCATAGGTCTTACAATGGGTTGGCTCAAATTACCATATACTAAACAAGGTGTGTTTGAATCCGGACCAGTTGTTCTTAAACTTCACTCCGGCGACTGGCATGAAGGAAGTCTTATTTACCGTGAATGGTTTGACCAATATTATAATGTGAAACGAGAACCCAGCTGGCTCAGAAAAGAACATGCATGGCAAAGCATTATCATTTCAAACTGCGAAGACGTAATCAATTATAAATTTGTTGATTTGCCAAAACTTGCTTTAGACGCCAAAAAATATGGCGTTACAACCTTTGAAATTCTGGGTTGGGATAAAGGGGGGATCGATCGTGGATATCCAGTTTATGAGCCCGATTTAAGGCTTGGAAGCAAACAGGAATTTCAAAACGCATTGGGTGAAATAAAAAAAGCAGGTGTTCATCCAATGATATTTACTAATATTCAGTTTACAGATACAGATATTCCTATTTATTATGATATGATTAAGAAATATGAAAAAAAAGGTCGTTGGGCTGATGATATCTCATTGTGGGGTTGGGGCGAAGGTACCATCAGTGCCCGCCTTGGACCTTCACGGCATTGGATGACACAAATGAATCCCTCGCATCCTGAGGTAAATCAATTATTGATAAATTATTATCTCGATCTGGTTAAATCAGGAGCAGATGCGTTCCAGTTCGATAAAGCTTCCAGCATTAATTTTGATTTTAATCCCTTGAACAAATTAGGGCCTGACAGGGCAATGCCTCAAGGCGTCTTTGATATGTTCGGACAGGTGTTGAAAGAAGGCAAAAAGATAAATCCTGATCTGGCAATTGCCGCCGAAATCATTTGGGACAAAACTTTTCAATATGTGGATGTATCTTATCTTCGGATGAATAATATCGATATGCATCCGGCCTTACGCTACACTTTCCCGGAATGGACATCTACCATATTTGCAGAGGGTCCTTTCGATTTCAATATCATGAACAATGGTATGCGCTACGGCTTTGTGTGGGCGTTGGCTCCACGTCATTATAATACTTCAATAGACGATGAGGTATTCAGACCCTTGTCAAAATATGTCAGCGAATTAATTAGAATAAGGAAGAAATATGAAGACATCCTTTTTCTTGGGGTTTTCAAAGACACAATCGGAGTAAATGTTAAATGTGGCAACAATTCACGCTATTCGGTTTTTGAAAACAAGAGTGCGACTAAAAAGGCGGTAGTGCTTGTAAACTTTGACAATAAAGAAGATATCTTTGAAGTTTCTCTTCTCAATTTCGATGATAAAAAGTATGAGTTATTAATCCCATTTCAACAAGACCGATCATTGAAGAATAACGAAAAAATAATTGTGCCCGCACGTACATGTGCTGTTATCGCTGAAAAATAATAAATTACAATTTTAATGATAGTTTAAAACATATAAAATAAAACGACCAGCTAACAATCGGTAATAAAACATTGGGGTTTTAGTGGTATTCAAGGTGCATAGCACTTTCAAAGTTCGTACGATCTCTCTATCGGAGCCGGAGGAATCTACAATATTTTCTCCAAAATTGGATTGGATTTACTATATTTCTATAAATACGATAGTGAAATTGTAAATATTTCATCTCTTTGCTTTTCAATAAACCCTTCTATCTTCATTTTTTTTTAGTTATCATTTCTCAAAATTATTATCTTTGCTTTAAAAGAATCAAAGATCATATGACCGCTAACGATCAGAAAATAAACGAAGACTTAAAGGAAAAGCTGAAAGCGATTCCTGCTCTGCCTGGTATTTATCAATTCAAAGATAAAAATGGAAAGGTGGTCTATGTCGGCAAAGGGAAAAACTTACGGAATCGTGTCCGCTCCTATTTTCATTTAAATGTTGATTCCCCAAAAACATTGGCTTTAGTTAAAAGAGTTCAAGATTTTCAATTGATTGTAACAGACAGCGAAGTAGAAGCGCTGGTACTTGAAAATAATCTAATCAAAGAATTAAAGCCTCGGTACAATATTAATCTTAAAGATGATAAAACTTTCCCTTACATCAGAGTGACAAACGAAGCATATCCACAAATTTTTTCTACTCGACAAGTTGTGCAGGACGGATCAAAGTATTTTGGTCCTTATACAAATGTTAGGGATATGAAGATCTCGCTCAGAATGATAAATCAAACTTTTCGAATTCGTAGCTGCAAGTATTACATCGATCAAGATTCGATTGATAAAGGAAAAGTTAAACTCTGCCTTGATTATCACATCAAAAAATGTGACGGACCTTGTGAAGGGCTTATTTCCGAAAAAGAATACAGAAAAATGGTTGATCGTGTTATTCAAGTACTAAAAGGTAAAACTGTTGATTTAATTACAGAACTTAAAATTGAGATGCATGATAATTCTAAAAATCTTAATTTTGAAAAGGCGGCACAAATTCGAGATATGGTAAATAAACTTCATGTTTATGCTTCGAAGCAAAAAATTGTGTCAACCGATTTTGGCGATAGAGACATTATCAGTGCTGCGGTTGAGGGAAAGGACGTTGCATGCACCATTCTGAATATCCGCAATGGAAGATTGATCGGACAAAAGAGATTAAAATTGTCGGCTGAACCTGACGATAAGATTAATGATGTGTATTCTGCGATTATAAGATTTTACTACAATGAATTTGTTGAGATTCCAAAAGAGATAGTTCTCGAAGTTATCCCCTCTGAAAAAGAAACTTTGTTGGAATGGCTTAACTCTAAATCAGAGAGGAAAGTAAAATTCATAGTCCCCAAAATCAAAAGTGATGCAAAATCAATTCTCAATATGTGTAAGCAGAATGCTATACTTCAATTAAAGGAGATACAGCTTCAGAAGATGAAGAAAGAAGGAAATCTTCCTTATGTCCTTTCTTCGTTAAAACGTGATCTGAGACTGAATGTTCTTCCTAGAAAAATTGAATGTTTTGATATTTCGCATATTCAAGGCTCGGATACTGTTGCAAGTTTAGTTGTATTTGTTGACGGCAAGCCGAAAAAAAGTCTCTACAGAAAATTTATAATCAGAAGTGTCAAAGGGGTTGACGATTTTGCAAGTATGCGTGAAGTTGTCCAACGCAGATATTCCAAACTGAAAGAGGAGAATGAACCGTTGCCGGAATTGATAATGGTCGATGGTGGGAAAGGACAACTATCCAGTGCTGTAGAGATACTTAATGATCTTGGCTTCAATGAATATAATATAATAGGACTTGCAAAAAGATTGGAGGAGATATTTTTCCCGGGCAATCCAGATGCACAAACAATCCCCAAAACCTCCTCCAGTTTGAAGCTGCTTCAGCATTTAAGAGATGAAGCTCATCGCTTTGCAATCACCTTTCACCGTGAAAGAAGAAGCAAACGGACATTCAAAACGGAACTAACCGATATCAAGGGAATTGGAAATAATGCTACTGAAAAACTTCTAACTCACTTTAAAAGTGTAAACGAAATTAAGAAACAGTCTGAAGAAGAAATTTCAAAAGTAGTTGGGCAAGCTAAAGCTAAGTTGATTGTTGATTATTTTAAATAAAAAATTACATTTAAATCGCTCAAAATAAACCTCCAAGGTTTTCAAAACCTTGGAGGTTTAATTGAATATAAATTTTCAACTCTAAATTTACGACTTAAGACATTGTGATAGTTACTGACCATTTTATAGATAATAATTTGTGTAAATCTACCAAATCTGTGTCATCAGTGTTCTATTACTTGGTAATCAATATTACGTCACTTTCTTCCCTACTAATAGAAGAATCGCATACAATGCTGCAAAGATTAATAATATTGAGATGAAAGGATTTAACCCATAAGCAGTGAGCCAATCACCAAGAATCATACTTACAACTCCAACTAAAAGAGCATAAGGTAACTGAGTTCTGACATGATCTATATGATTGCACTGCGAAGCCATTGAGCTAAGAATTGTTGTATCCGCAATTGGAGAGCAATGGTCACCCCAAACGGAGCCGGCTAGTACTGAACTGATAACACCGTGAATAATAATGGTAGAGTCGGCGCCTGAGAGACCTGAGATACTTGAAACTTTCGAAGCAAGCGGAATTACTATCGGCATCACAATCGCCATTGTTCCCCAGCTTGTGCCGGTCGCAAAACTAATCCCTCCACAGATAATAAAAACAAATACTGGTAATAATCGTGGATTTATCGAATCACTTAAAATCGAAATTATATAATCAGCAGTTTTTAATTCAACAGTAACTTGACTTATCCCCCAAGCAAACACCAAAATTATCACCGCAAAAAGCATTGATCCAATTCCACGCTGCCAAGCATCCATTGAATCGTGAAGAGATAAGATCTTTTGCGAAACGGTCATGACCACAGCAATTATCCCCGCTCCTAAACTTGCCCAAAGAAGAGACTTGAACGAATCTGAGTGACTTATAATATTCTGAAGCGAATAATCAGTAATACCGTTCGCGTCTAAACTCAACATTCCAGTATAAAATAATCCTACAATAGTACCGATTAGTATCACCAAAATGGGGATGACACTGTTTATCCACTTTCCATCTCTCTTATCGGGGAATCTATCATCTGCTCCGAAAAGGTTTTTGACCTCTACTCCATCACCGACTAATTTTCCAGTTGTTCTCGCACGATTTTCAGCTTTGAACATCGGACCAAAATCTCTTTGGAGAAAAGACGTGATAAAGACAAAAAATACCGCAGCTATTGGATAAAATCGGTAAGGAATTGTTTTGATGAACACATCATAAGCATTTTCTGCAGAACCGATTGCCTTTAATCCTTCATTTATCAAACCTAATTCATAGCCGATCCATGTGCTTATAATCACTACACTTGCAACAGGCGCTGCAGTTGAATCGACAATGTAAGATAATTTTTCACGAGAGATCTTCAACTTATCGGTTATAGGTCGCATCATATTTCCGATGATAAGTGAGTTGGCGTAATCATCGAAGAAAATTACTATTCCCATCAGCCAACTTGCAATCATTCCCGATTTGGAAGTTTTTGCCAATTTTGTAATTTGATTTGCAAGTCCGATTGTACCGCCGTTTTTAGATATAATGCCAACCACTCCACCTATCAGAAGGGTGAATACTATTACATAAATATGATCGATATCAACCATCACATTGAGAATAATTGTATCACTAAGCCGCAGTAAAGCGGTGAATGGATTAAAGTCATATAAAAATATTGCACCGACATATATGCCTGCTAAGAGAGAAACAATAACTTGTCTGATCAATAGTGCCAATAAAATTGCTAAAAGTGGAGGAACCACTGAAAGCCAACCCGGAATTACTCTTAGATAATTTGTTTTATTTGGTTCAAGACTATTTCTGACTTCATAATTTCGGGAATCATTTATGAATATTTCCTTGCTTATTTTTCCGTCAGTTACTTCGAGATTATAGACGTATGATTTTTCCCCGCCTAGAAAAACCAATTCAACAAAATTTAAGCTATCTGGAATGTTTTGTACTTCAACATTAAATGATATACTACTCAACGCAATTTGTGGAATTTCAATCGATTGGGCGAATGATGATTTGAAACCTACTAATATTGTAAGAATGAGAATTGATCGTTTTAGCAAAATCAGTTCTATTTTGTGATTAGATAAAAAATGTTGGCTTTAATATATTAATTAAAGTTGCAGGTTACAAGTTGCAAGTTGTTGAAAGTTAAGATTTAGATTGGGTCTTGTGTCCAGTATCTAAAATAAAAAATGCCAAGCTAACTAACTACACAAATTGAATACTAACCGCTGCTTCCTCTCGGACCTGACGGAGTTGGGTACCAACCTGTTAGTTAGCGCTTGGCAAACTCATTAAAATTTGGATTGAAAATATAAATAAATTCTGAAGGCTATCCAACGAAGAGATATTTTACTTTTTCATATTCTTTTTGCCAGTTCAATTGCAATGAAGCGGAATTGCAATTTTGCTTATACTCAAATAAAAGTTCACGATTCTTCATCAACATTTTTAGGCGAGCACTTAGTTCCCCTTCTTTTTCAATATCGACTACCTCACCAACTTTGTGATCCTCAACTATATTTTTCATCTGGGGTAAATTACTGCAGAGCACAGGGACTTCTGCCATGATATATTCAAAGAGCTTGTTTGGTAATGCGTAATAATAACTTTTGCTGATGTTCTCTATCAATGCTAAACCAACATCAACAGCAGCAGTGTAGTTTATTAATTCAGCTTGATCAATTGTTCCTAAAAAATGAACCCGATTAGAAATTTTCAATTCTTCTGCTAATTTTTCATATTCACTTTGAAAAACTCCGGAGCCAAGCGAAACCAAATGATAATTATCAACCTCTTCCATTGCATGTAGTATCTGCTTAAATCCCCTTCCCTCGAGAATTACTCCTTGATAAAGTAAAATCAGATCATTCACAGGAATATCCAATTTTGTTCGTAGATCAATTTTGTTTCCCGGTTTTCGTTCAAGAGGTAAATTTCTTATTACAACCGTATTTGAAATCCCGTAATACTCTTGCAAGAATTCCGCATCCCCCTCTCCTGTGACTAACACTTGATCAACTTTTTTTATGAAAAATCTCTCTATCCATCTGATAGTTCCTTGCAGCATCTTTCGATTTCTTAAACCTCCAAGAAAAGCATAAAATTCGCGGCTATTGTAATACAGTTTTGCTTTTCGCAGCCTAGCAATAAATGTAACTACTGGAAGTGTATAGATGTCTTCTGCAATATAGATTGATGAATTTGTTTTGATCAGTTCTCTGAAGAGTATTCGTAAAAAATTTAGATAATAATAAATTGAACTTCTACTTTTATCTAGTTTAAAAATTGAAGTCTTTCCGATGGTGGTTTTCAAATTCGGAGTTATCCAATCGAATGAAATTACTTTGACATCAACACTATCATCGGTTAATGATTTTGTGAGATTGGTTACACGAGTATCGTGATTTGCATTACCAAGGAATGCAATTGTAACTGATTTTTTTCTTTGTGAACTTTGCGAATTATCTTTGTGCACTTTGCGGTTAAACTTGTTATTAAAATGATTACAACTTGATACTTAGAGTATTCCGCATAACGGTTTTTGCATCAAATTTTTCTTTGAAGTCAATAAGCCCTAAACTTGGCGTCATTGGATTTTCAGCTTTTGTATCTTGCGATACACCTATATCTACATAACTGTAACCGTTTTCAGTTGAGTATTTTACTACTTCGTACATTATTCGATGGATCGGTTTTAAGTACTCATACTCATAATCGAGCATGTTGTAGAAACATAAAGCACATGTCCTATTCACAAAAAACATTAGCGAACCGGCAATGGGAACATCTTTGTAATATACCATGAATAATTTAATATTATCAGGGAGCAGTTTTCCAAGTCTCAATAATTCTTCCAAAGTATGCGTGGGTTTAACATTATGACGTGCTTTATTATTCAGTAAGATTGGATAGAATTGATCATATTTATTATTTACTTCAACTCTTATATCAGAGTTTCGAAATGATTTACGAATGTTGCGTCTGATAGTCGGCTGAAAGCGCGAAATGATATCTGTATCCTTATCCATTTTTATGGCGCTTGAAATATAATGAAGTGAATAATTGAAACCCAGCCAGAGCATTGCAAAATCTAGATTCTGATTTGGTTTATCTTCATATACAGTCGGAGCTGCTGTAAGTTCAAATTCAGTAATCCCATTTTGTTTTGCATAATCTAAAAGTGTAGTGATCAACTCAAGGGCTTTTTCGAATTTAATATCTTTCGTAACTATAGATCCGTAACTAGCACCAATTGGGGATTCAAACTTATCACCGACCTTTGCTCCGGATAGAAGAGCAACTATCTCCCCTTTTTCCAAAAACATTAGATGATTGAATCTGAATTTACCAGGAGTGTGATAACCAAAGAATTTTTGAAGATGAAACAGAGTTCCATTGTTGGATTCCTCTACGAAACTGTCCCACTTTTCTTTCCAATCAGTAGTGTATTGAATAATTTCCATAAACGAAAATAGTTTAATTAAACGAATACATCAATGAGATTGTGTGTGAGCTTCCAAGTCCGTAAGAGTATGGAGTAAATGCATAATCAAAGTTTATCCCCTCCCAGTAAAGTCCTAAACCGGTTGTGAGACCCTTTGATTCATAATCCGACATGTAACCTAACCGAATTGCAATGAGTTCATCGTAAAAGAATTCACCACCGATGTGAAGATGAATATCATCTGTTTCAAGGTATTTTTGGACACCGCCGATCAAACTTAAATCTGACTTGATCGATTCGATCGGTCTTGAGTAAGAAATTCCAAATCGAGCATCAGTAGGTAATTGAGCTGCTTCATTACGTAGTTTATCAACAGAACCAAGGTTTTTAATTGATGCGCCAATATCCACTCCATCAATAATATCCAAATAGCTTAATCCAAGATCGAAAGCCCAGCCAGTTGATTCATCGGAGAATAGATTTTCGTACAAATATTTAACCGTGAAACCTGCCGATAGATTTTCATATAATTTGAACCCGGTAGATAAACTACCGAACAAATAGTTTGCGTCAAAAGTTGACTGAGGCTCACCAGGTTTAGTTCTAATTTCAATATCACTTATTGATGTTGTATTCAGACCAAAAGCTAAGGGCAAGCCAAAGAGTTCAAAACTAGCACCAACTAACTGGGTTGACATATCTTGAATAGATTGGCTATGTGTTAACATCAATTGAGGTAACTTAAATTGTGACAATAGTGCTGGATTATAATTAAGTGCGGTTAAATCATTTACGCCAATTACTCCAAGATCACTCATCGCAATATTTCTTGCACCAAATCCAATTTTAAGAAATGACATCCCTGAACCACCGGCTGTTTGCGCAATAATTCCAAAGGATGTAAATAATAATATTATTAGTAATTTTTTCATTTTAATTCTAATTAATCCAAATGTTAAAAATTGATATCTATACCTATAATGTGTCTATCAGAAGAAGAATAAGGTTCAGCGACAAAGGCGTAATTTATTCCAAGCAATAAAGTTGAGAAATCATGGAAAGAGGAAAATCCTAATGATGGTCGCGAAGGAGCATCTGTATTGCTCAAATTAAATTTATCAAGCCCACCTCTAATAAATAATCCCTCAAAAATATTATACTCAAGACCAAATCTCAAATAATTTGTGCCAGCATCACTGTTTTCAAACTCCAAAGCCGCAATTAAATTCGGGTTATCAAATTTATATGATACTCCAATTTTCTTAAGCAGTGGAAATTTATCAGCAGTATTATATCCTTCTTGATCATATATTGGAGTAGTGTTCCATTGATATTTACTAACAAGATCGGTTAACATTCCCGAGATTGTAATATTTTCGTTCAGAAGATAAAGTGCGCCAATATCGATACCTAATGTAGTGGTTGTTATCTCATCATATAATTTTGAGTAATAAAATTTTGCATTGAAACCGAGTGATAACTTCTCCGAGAAACGGTTAGCTAATCCAATAAAAAATTGATTCTCATACGGAGAAAGTTCCCCTGTTACATTACCTTGGTTATCTCGCTCCTGAAAATTTCCGACGCTTGCATTTATAATACCAACACTAATCCCTGCAACTCCCTTATGTTTAGTTAAAGGCTTATCATTTTTCTTCTTTCCAAACTCAAATTTTCTTGTGAAACTCAAAAAGTTCAACTTCCTATCCAATGATAGAATTGAGTATGATGTTTGAAAAGAGTTATCCTCTTGGAATACGCTCAATGCCGGATTGTAATAAGCGACTACATCACCATGATTAACAGCCGACATTGCATTTCCCATTCCCATACCGCGAGCACCAAAACCCATTCTAGAAAAAGCTCCCGGTCTGCTCGATATTTCTGAATATTGATTTGACTGAGCTGAAACACTTGACACTGCTACAATATAAATTGATAAAAGTAGGATTATAATATTTTTTATTTTTTTCTCTATCATCTCAACACCATAATTTTACCAAACAATGGTTCAGAAGTATCAGAATCAATTCTATAAAAATAAACTCCGTTCGGTACAATATTCCGCACTTCATTTGTTCCATTCCAAAACTCGAATTGTTCACCTTTATATCTTATCGCATTTTGAACTATAACTTTGACAAGGTTCATACCAAAATCCATAATACGTATAGTAACTTCCGAATCCGCTATAAGTGAATATTTGATCTTCACCTGTTCAAGTACCGGTGAAAATGGGTTTGGGAAAGCAAAGGTTTCATCTATTTTTGATTCTGCGGAAGCAAGATAAACCTTCCAGTCTCCCTCCCAGAAATCAATATCATTTTCTTCATGTAATCTGGCAAGACCATTTTTTGAACCGACCCAAATATATTGTGAACCATCATTAAGTTGATTTGAAGCAGTAGAATAAAAAATATTTGTTAAAATTGGGACATCAGTCTTAGAATCCTTTATGGAAGTAGGTTGAACCCAAGTCAGTCCCATACTTGCTGAACGGAAAATTCCGTTATCAGTCGCAGAAAAAACATGAGAGCTAGTATAATTTGGAGAATCACCAAAGTATTTGAACCCGAAATTATGAGCATGCTCATTCGAAAGTGTAGTTATCCAATTATTCCCCCCATCAATTGTGTAACTTACACCCCAAAATTCTGAAAGATCATTAGCTTTCCATGTTGCTGCCCAAATCGAATTATCTGACAGATCATGACCAAGCGCGACAACGAAATTTCCACTGATAGCATTTTCTTGATTACTATGATTGAACTTCTCCCAGCTTATACCGTTATCTGTTGATTTATTTATTCCGTCCGCTGTTCCTACATATAAGGTTGAATCCCCAGCCCCGACTACTGAAAATACACGATGGTTAAGCCATGAGTCAGGACCAAAAGCCCCAGCTACAGGCTGCAATGCAAAGTTCAATGCATCAGTCGGTTTTATTGAATCTAATGTATCGGGTGGAAGGATCACTCTTTCCCAAGTTTCTCCCATATCACGAGATTTTCGCAAGCCTCCAGCAAATGAAGAAATCCAAACCGTATTTTTTGTAAATGCAATATCATACGAGATATTATTTAT
>FLOH01001452.1_pt1 | contig 37141 bp, 37 predicted proteins | sample 756751 | NCBI WGS metagenome assembly FLOH01 (sample SAMEA4026879, study PRJEB14308) | marine metagenome | biome: coastal water; material: water | depth 74 m
CAACCATTGGTCGCAGTTCGCCTGGCGGCTCACGCTCCAGGGATCTGCGGATATGTCGCTGCGCTCCTTTTGATTCCGCACGATCCCCCGCAACCATTGGTCGCAGTTCGCCTGGCGGCTCACGCTCCAGGGATCTGCGGATATGTCGCTGCGCTCCTTTTGATTCCGCACGATCCCCCGCAACCATTGGTCGCAGTTCGCCTGGCGGCTCACGCCTCGGGCATGATGACTGGGCGTGCAACAGCGACTCCCATCCTTGCTCGGTACCCCGGTGCTGTTTGCCCACCGGGGAGCTCGTGCGCACGCGCCCGACAACACGATCGAGGCATTTCAACTGGCCTTGCGGCTGGGAGCGACGGGTCTCGAAAGCGACGTTTGGATCACTAGCGACGGGATTGCGGTACTCGATCACGACGGAGAAGTGCGATCGGGACTCTTCAAGAAAAAGTCGATCGGACAGATCCGCCGCGACCAATTGCCCGAACACATCCCTGCCCTGCGAGAGCTGTTCGAGGCGTGTGGCACCGAGTACCACTTGTCACTCGACTTGAAGGGTCCCGACTCCGGGCAAGCGGTGATCGATCTCGTGCGGCAACACTGCCCCGACCTCATGGGTCGCTTGTGGTTATGCCACCCGGTTCTCGACCAGTTGATCACGCTCCGCCCGGTCAACGACCAGGTCAAGCTTGTCGATTCAACCCGCCTCGAGCGGATCACGGAGGGGCCAGAGCGGCGCGCCGCCAGACTCGCCCACGAGGGCATCGACGGCATCAATCTTCGGAAGCAGGATTGGAACGGTGGTCTCGTTGCGCTGTTTCATCGATTCGAGCGCACGGCCTTTTCATGGGATCTCCAGCTCGAGCACCAGCTCCAGTCAGCGTTCCGCATGGGCATCGACGCCGTTTACAGTGACTTCGTCGACCGCATGGTCGACGTCTTCGCAAACGACGTAGGTGCCCCGAACAACTAACGCGACGCGCGAGATACCGGCCGAGTGGCAAGGCAAAATGCGCCGGCCGATGACGTCACTGCGAGCATTGCAAGATCTACAGCCATTGCCAGTCGCTTTTTGGCCAGAACACCACGAATGCGCGACCAACCAGGTCGTCGAATGGGATCGTGCCGAGCGCCCGACTGTCGTGTGAACCTGGGCGATTGTCGCCCATCACAAACACACGATCTTCAGGTATCACAGTTGGGGTAATGCCTTGGCCGCAACGGCCGGGCGTTACCACGGTCGGATCAAGGTATGGCTCCAGTAACACCTGACCGTTGATTCGGACTACGCAGTTGTCCATCTGGATCTCGTCACCAGGTAGACCGATGATGCGCTTGATCAGGTCGCGTTCGGTCACACCCGTGATCTCGTGCAATACCACCACATCGCCGCGACCGGGGTCGTGCAAATGGTACGACATCTTGTTGACGAACACCCGGTCGCCTGGCGACAGCGTGGAGTTCATCGACTCGCCCTCGACAATGAAGTGGGCGAGCAGAAACGTGCGAACCAGGATTGCGACCAGTAATGCCACACCTACGACGACTACCCAGTCGAAGAAGGCTCGCGCTCCGGGCGAAAGGCCGGCGTGCGGCACCTGCGGTTGCCCGTCGCCGAATAACTCAGACGACCCCGATGCGCCGGATGGGGCGGCGTCGTCGTTGTCGGTCGAATGGGTGGAGATGTTGGTCACGCCTGATCCACCGTATCTGACAACCAGCGCGGCGTGGCGTCAAACGGCGAGTCAGTGTTCACAAGGATTCGATCAACTTCTCGACCCTCTCGTCGCGACTCTTGAACGGATCTTTGCACAGCACCGTGCGCTGGGCCTGATCGTTGAGTTTGAGATGAACCCAGTCGACGGTGTAATCGCGGCGGCGTTCCTTGGCACGTTTGATGAACTCGCCCCGCAATCGAGCACGCGTCGTCTGGGGTGGTGTGTCGATCGCTGTCTCGATGTCGACGTCGACACACACACGCTCGACGAGCCCTCGATCCTGCATCTTGAAAAATGGGCTACGCGAGCGCGACACGTCGTGATACTGCAGATCAAGCAGTTGCACACGGGCGTGTCCAAGTGGCAAATCGTGGCGCTCCCTGAATGCCTCGAGCAGCTTGTACTTGATCACCCAGTCGACCTCGCGGTCGAGCTTGAGTGGGTCGTTTTCGAGCTGTGTCATGCAGTGTTCCCACATCTCGAGTGCACGCTGCTCGAGCGGCGGAAAGCCTTGGCTGTCGGCGTACCGCAACGCTCGATCAAGATATTCGCGCTGGATATCGATAGCGCTGACCTCGCGCCCGTTGGCGAGCCGAACAGTTCGCCGGCACGTGATGTCGTGGCTGATCTCACGGATCGCCCTGATCGGGTTCTCGAGCGTCATGTCGCGCAGCACGACATTGTTGTCCTCGATCATCCGCAGCATGCAGGCAGCGGCGCCGACCTTCAGAAATGTGGCGTACTCACTCATATTCGAGTCGCCGACGATCACATGCAAGCGTCGGTACTTCTCGGCATCTGCGTGAGGTTCGTCTCGGGTGTTGATGATCGGACGACTGCGGGTCGTGGCCGAGCTGACCCCTTCCCAGATATGTTCGGCGCGCTGGGCGATCGAAAACGTTGCGCCGCGAGCGGTTTGCAGGATCTTGCCGGCACCCGCATAGATCTGTCGACTGACGAAGAACGGAATCAGCACCTCGGAGTAGTGCGCCAAATCATCATCGCGACGCGTCAGATAGTTCTCGTGGCAGCCATAGCTGTTGCCCGCCGAGTCCGTATTGTTCTTGAACAGGTAGATCGTGCCCCGAATCGACTCTTCGGCCAGCCGTTGCTCGGCTGACTCGACCAACGATTCGAGGATCCGCTCACCCGCCTTGTCGTGTACGACAAGGTCGTACAGCGAGTCGCATTCAGGTGTGGCGTACTCGGGGTGTGATCCGACATCGAGGTACAGTCGTGCACCGTTTTGCAGAAACACATTCGACGAACGCCCCCAGGACACCACACGCCGAAACAGGTAGCGGGCAACTTCGTCGGGGCTGAGGCGGCGCTGGCCGCGCAGCGTGCAGGTAACCCCGTACTCGCTTTCCAGTCCGAAGATCCGGCGCTCCATGGCCGCACGGTAACAGTGCCGAGGCACCCATCGAGGGGTGTCGTTTACCGCCGCCGCGGCGACATGGTCACGAACATGTTTGCAGCCGAAATCGGATCGTGGCACCAGCCGTGTGCTGAGCGACAGCCGCGACGTCGTCTTGGTGCACAACTGCAATAACGGGATAACCGCCGGTGGTCGGGTGATCGGCCAGCATCATCACCGGGTCACCGTCGGGGGGCACCTGGATCGCGCCTCGAACCAGGCCCTCGCTCGGCAACTCGGTGGTGATGGTGCGTCGCAGCGTCGTGCCGGTCAGCCGAACACCGACCCGACTCGAGGCGGTAACCGTCCATGTGCTCGAAGTAAGTCGCAGCAGAGACTCAGCTTCGAACCAGTCGACCCGGGGTCCGATTTCGACTCGAGCCGTGTCGATCACGGCTGCAAGCGGCGCAACGTCGGCGACGATCGGCTGATCGGGCTCAGCCCCGACCCCGTACCTGGCTCCCGGCTGGCACGGCGCTGGGCCAAGCCGCGAGAGAGTGTCGAACGACATCGAGCCAAGCACCGGTTCGACCTGCAATCCGCCCCGCACCGCGAGGTAGTGCCACAATCTTCCTTGAGCACCCGCGGGGATCGAGCATGTTTCCCCCGGCGACAGCGAGCGAGGCGCAAGCTCGGAGCTGCTGGCGACCAGCAGGTGGGTCAGGGCGCGAATCCTCAGACCGCCACACGTTTCGATCACTGTGGCGTCAGGCCGGTTGCCGACGAGCCGATTCACAACTCCCACGAGTGCAGCGTCGATGGCTCCCCCGGTCGGAACGCCGAGGTGGGCGTAGCCGGCCCGGCCCGGGTCTTGCAGCGTCGTCGACATACCAGGCACGACGACCTCGACCGCATTCTTCATTTCGGCTCGAACCGCACGATCGCCGAGGGGGCGAGCAGCGCCGGCGGCTCGCGGCGGACATCGAACATGGCGAGGTCGGTGGTGCCGAGCAGATGCCAGCCTCCGGGCGATTCGGACGGATAGACGGCGCTGAACTCGGAGGCGATCGCGACCGAACCGGCCGGCACCCGAGTTCGGGGTGTGCTGCGTCGCGGATGTTGCAGTTGCAGGGGCACACCGCGTAGGTACCCGAAGCCCGGGGCGAAGCCGCAAAAGGCAACCTCGTACACGGCTGAGGTGTGCAGCGAGATCACCTCATCGACGGTGCATCCCGCAAGCCCTGCGACCTGCTCGAGGTCGGGACCGTCATATCGAACCGGGATAACAACCGGGGGCCGTTCTGACTGATCATCAGCCGCCACGGGTGTCACGTCACCAATCCGCGAGATCGCCGATCTGAGCGCCGATGCTGACTCGCACCGGATCAGCACGGTTCTGGCAGCCGGCACGATATCTACGACGCCGGCGAGGCCGAGCGCTCGAAAGCCCAAGCTCCACGCCGCCGGGTCGCTGGGCGGATCTTCGACCAGCGCCGCCGTAGATCCCATCGGCAGTACGCGCATCGTTACAGCACAAACGAGTGCAGACGGACGGATGCGACCTCGAGCCCGGCCCGTACCGCACGGGCCAGAGCTATGGCACCGGGGCTGTCTCCATGGATACAGATCGAGCGAGCGCGAACGTCGACAGCACTTCCATCACTCGCCGTCACAAGATGGTCGACTGCGATCGAAACTGCCTGCGCGGCGACGATCGCCGGATCAGCGATAACCGCACCTGATTCAGATCGTGGCACGAGACCCCCGCCTGGCAAATAGGCGCGGTCGGCGAACGCCTCGGCGATCGGTTCCATGCCCATCGCTTCGGTGAATGCCAGCAGTGGCGAGCCGGGGGCACCGAGCACCGCCAGCGAGGGGTCGTACTCGTGGGCCGCCTCGACGACGGCCTGAGCCTGCACGGGGTGCGACGAGCAGGCGTGGTAGAGCGCACCGTGCGGTTTGACGTAGGCGACACCGGTGCCGGCGACCTGCGCAAATCCGTCGAGCGCCCCGAGCTGATACAGCACCGCATCGCGCAGTTCTGCCGGGTCGATGTCGATAAAGCGTCGCCCGAATCCGAGCAGATCGGGGTACGAGACATGTCCTCCGATCGTGACGTTTCGGTCGGCCGCCGCCTGACACACGCGTCGCATCGTCGAAGGGTCCCCGGCATGGAAACCGCAGGCGATATTGGCGCTTGTAACGAGATCGAGCATCGCCTCGTCGTCACCCAAAGTCCAGGTTCCGAACGACTCGCCGATGTCTGAGTTCAGGTCGATCGCTGCCACGAGTCGAGCGTAGACCCGCAGCCGGGTGTGGCATCGGCATCACATGCGGCGGGCCAAACCAAGGGGTTCAGGACAGGATCTCCGCAACCCCGACATCGGTGACACGAAGGAAGCATCGTCGCCCGTTGCCGCGGGCCAGTACTGCCACCTCTAGCTCGCTGGTAGAAAGATCGCGGTCGGGACCAGCCAGGGCCGATACACCTAGCTTCACCGCCGCCGCGAGATCAAGCTCGACCTCAGGCTCGAAGCTTGATCGAAGCCGTTCGCCGATCGTGTCGGCGTCGCCACCGAGCACGGCCACGTTGCGTTGGTCCATCACCGTGCCGTCGTAGAGGATATGAAACATCTGGTCCGCGGCGGGTTCGAGCCCGACCTCGGCGACCAGAATCTCTACCTCCATCGGTTTCATCTCATGGGTGAAGATGTTGCCAAGCATTTGGGCGTACTGGTTTGCCAACGCCCTGGCGTCGACATCGTCACGCGAGTACTGGAACCCCTTGAGATCTGCGGCGCGGATGCCGGCGACACGTAACTGGTCGAATTCGTTGTACTTGCCTACACCGGCAAACGCGATTCGATCGTAGATTTCACTGACCTTGCGCAGCGTTTCGGATGGGTTCTCGGCCACGATCGCGATGCCATCGACATAGCGGATCGCCACCAAAGCGCGGCCGCGAGCGATGCCCTTTCGGGCGTAATCCGCCCGATCCTTCATCACCTGCTCGGGTGCAACATAGAACGGTTGGCTCATCGCGCTCTCACCTCGGATGCAATCGTTTCGAATCTCGGGGCAAGGTCGTGATCATCGACCGGTGTCCATCCGTCTGCAGTGACGGTGGCGACGATCGGGTAGATGCCCCTCAGGGCGTCGGGTCCGCCGGTAGCCGAATCGGCGTCGGCCGCCTCCCAGAGGCCGCGAACGGCGAGGTCGATCGCCTCGTCACGGGTCATCTCGGTGCGAAAGCCGACCTTGATGACAGTGCCGGCATGGAGGCTGCCCGACCCGGTGGCGATGTACTCACGCTCTTCGTATCGACCGCCCGTGATGTCGTAGGCGAACAACCTGCCGACCTCGCGACGCAGATCCCATCCGGCAAAGAGCGGCACGACAACCATGCCCTGCATCGCCGCCGGCAGATTTCCACGCACCATCATCGACAGTTGGTTGGCCTTGCCCTCCAGGCTGAGTGTGGTTCCCTCGACCTTTTCGTAATGTTCGAGCTGCAACTGAAAAAGCCGGATCATCTCCATTGCCGGACCAGCCGCGCCGGCGATCGCGACACCGCTGAAACGGTCGGCCTGAACGACCTTTTCCATCGAGCGGTGCGAGATCAGATTTCCAGAGGTAGCCCGGCGGTCGCCGGCCATCACCACGCCGTCGGCGTAACGTAACGCCACACAGGTCGTGGCGTGAGGGACATCGATCGAACCGGGAGCAGCGGGATCGGTGCCAAAACCGAGTCGGCGCAAAAACTCTGGGAAGTTCGATCCGGGATCGTCACCCGGCTCGAAGAACGGCATCGGCACGGCCTACTGACCGCCCTTCTGCACGTACGACTTAACAAAGTCCTCGGCGTTCGTTTCGAGAACCTCATCGATCTCGTCGAGCAGGTCGTCGAGTTCGGCCCTGAGCTTCTCGCCCGACTCGTTGACTGCCGGCGCAGCGTGTTCGACAACCTGATCGGCACGTTCAGGCGTCTGTTTTTGTTTCTGGGTTCGTTCCGCCATATTGGTCCCTTCTTGTTAGGTGCGTGCTCTATGTGCCCTCGACGCTATGGGTGTTGTGCGCCAAGTCGATCGAGCAGTTCGGATGCGGTAGCGCTCTCGTCGATCAAGTTAGCCACGTGTTCGGCGGTACCGCGCAGCGGCTCCATCATTGGTACACGCTTGAGCGGGTCACTTCCGATGTCGAACACCAATGAGTCCCAGTTGGCGGCCACAATCTCGTTCGGGAACTTGTCGAGACAGCGACCTCGAAAGTAGGCCCGGGTCGTGGTTGGTGGGTTCGTCATCGCCCACTGGGCGTCGGCCGGTTCGACGATCGTATCGAGACCCACTCGCAGCGCCAGGCAACGATCGACACGCATGTCGTGATACTGCAGGTCGATCGCCTTCAGCTCGGCCGCATCGTGCGCTAGCCCGTGGCGTTGTCGATACCCGTCGACCAGGCGCCGCTTGGCAACCCAGTCGACCCAATCCGCAACCGAGTCAGGATCGGACTCCAACCCGCTCAAAACCTGTTCCCAGCGGGACAGCACGTCGGCGCCGACGGCTTCGCCAACCGCCATCAGCCCATGAGTTTGTTCGTACTTGCGAGCCTTCTCGAGCAGGCCCCACTGGATCTCGAGGGCGGTCGCCCTGCGCCCGTCACGCAAAAGGATCGCCCGTTGCAGCGATGGGTCGTGGCTGACCTGACGGATTGCCGGAACAGGGCTTCCAAGCAGGAACTCATCGCTGAACTGGTCGTCCTCGATCATCGCCAGCACGATTGAGGTAGTGCCGATTTTGAGGTAGGTGGCAACCTCACTCATGTTGGCGTCGCCGACGATCACGTGCAGCCGCCGATACTTCTGTGGATCACAATGCGGCTCGTCGCGGGTGTTGACGATCGGGCGCTTCAGCGTGGTCTCGAGCCCGACCTCCTCCTCAAAAAAGTCGGCTCGTTGGCTGAGCTGGTACGCCACATCGCCGGGCTGCCGACCGGTTTGCTCGCAGCCGACCTTGCCAGCCCCACAGAAGATTTGGCGAGTGACGAAATGCGGCGTGATGTGGCTGACTATGCGACCGAACGGGGTCTCGCGATTGACGAGATAGTTCTCGTGGCAGCCATAGCTGTTGCCCTTGCCGTCGGAGTTGTTCTTATACACGATGAGTTCGGCACCGTTCTTGAGGACCTCGGCGGCGTAGCGCATCGAAGCGCGCACGATCTCGTCGGCAGCCCGGTCCCAGCGCACCGCCTCGGCAGCGGTGGTGACCTCCGGAGTCGAGATCTCCGGATGGGCGTGGTCGACGTAGTACCGGGCACCATTCGGAAGCACAGCGTTGACCAGCGACGTTTCGATCTCGGGTGGGAAGATGTCGTCAAGGTTGAAACCCCTGGCATCGTTGGCCGGTGTCTCGTCCTCGAAGTCCCAACCGATCTTGCGAGAGGTCGCGTTGACATAGGCGTTGATCAACAACGACGAGGCTGAAACGGGGTTATTGTCACCGCCACGCACGACGATGCCGTACTCGGTCTCGATACCGCAGACCTTCGGGATCGCCATCCGCGAACCCTAACCCTGAATCCAACTTGCCGCCGCGTCGCCCTCAGTCGGCGAGTAACGATCTGGCAATCGCTCGCGTCTGGATCTCATCGGTTCCCGCATAGATCTGGAGGACCTTGGCGTCGCGGGCCAGCTGCTCGACGTGATACTCGGCCATGTAGCCGTTGCCTCCGTGCAGTTGCACCGCCTCGAGGGCGCACGCCGTTGCCTGTTGAGCCGAGTAGAGCTTCATCGCCGAGGCTTCGGCAAACGTCATCGTCTTGCCATCGTTCGACAACTCGATTGTGCGGAACACCAGATTCTGGATGTTCATGCGGGCAACCTCCATCATCGCCAGCTTCTGTTGGATCAACTGGAACTCGCCGATCGGCTGACCAAACTGAACGCGTTCCTTGGAATACGCAACCGACAGTTCGAGACATTGCTCGATGATCCCAAGCGCCATCGCTGCCACCCCGGCGCGCTCTTGTTGAAAGGTCGCCTTGGCGCCGTCGCGTCCGCCCTTTGGTGGGTTCTCGTCCTCCCCGATCAGGCGGTCCATGCCAACCCGCACATCGTCGAGAAACAGCTCGCCCGTCGGCGACGAATGCATCCCCATCTTGCGCAGCGGTTTGCTCTGCGTGAGCCCCGGCATGCCCGAATCGAGAACGAAGCTGAGGACCTTGCGCTGCTTCGGATCATTGCCCTCGTCAAGTTTGCAGATAAAGACGATCGTGTCGGCGTATGGGCCGTTCGTGATGAACGTCTTGTTGCCAGTCAGAATGTATTCGTCGCCGTCGCGGCGCGCTGTCGCCAACATCGACCCAAACGCGTCCGAACCTGAGTTGGGCTCGGTGATCGCCCACGCGCCAATCGTGCGCAGCGTCAGCAGATCGGGCACCCAGCGTTGCTTCTGTGCGATCGTGCCTTTGCCACTGATCGCCGAGGCAGTCAGGCCGGAGGAGACTCCGAGGGCAGTGATCAAACCTGGGCACTGTCGGCAGAGTTCGATCGTCGGGATCAAAGTCAAGCCAGCATCGCCGCCGGCGTGCCGACTCGGTTTGTCGGTGTCGTTTGCCGTTCCGGCTGCGACCGCCTTCTCGTGCTCGATTCGCTTACGGAACGACGCCTCGGCCTGTTCGCCGATCCCAAATGTCTTGTACATCTTGCGCAACACGTCGTAGGGCGGCAGATCGCCGTGCTCGAGGTCGTCACGGATAGGGATGATCTCCTTGGCGATGAAATCCTTCATCGCTGCGCGAATCATCTCGTGCTCTTCGGACCACTCGTACATGCCCTCAAGCGTAGAGTTGCGAGTTGTGCCTGGCACAACTCCCGACTCTCGAACACCCCGCAACGCGGGGCTCAGCTCGTTCGGATGACGATCGTCAATTCGCGATCACCCACTACGTTGGTCGCTGTGATTCCACTCTCCGTGCTCGACCTGTCGGTGGTCCGCGACGGGGGAACGTCAGCCGACGCCCTGGCCGACACCACTCGCCTCGCTCAACACGCGGACCAACTCGGTTTCGCACGGTTCTGGGTGGCCGAGCATCACAACATGACAACAGTTGCCAGCACCACCCCGAGCGTGCTGATCGCCCATCTGGCGGCGGAGACGGATCGCATCAGGGTCGGATCCGGCGGAGTGATGCTGCCGAACCATTCTCCGCTGGCGATCGCTGAACAGTTCGCCTTGCTCGAGGCGCTGCATCACAACCGGATTGATCTCGGGATCGGGCGTGCTCCCGGCACCGACCCGATGACTGCATCGGCGTTCGGTCGACACCCCCACGAGAGCGTCGATAAGTTTCCTCAAGACCTGATCGACCTGATGGGAATGCTCGGCGACCGCCGCCGCGACGACGGCATGTGGACCCGCATCCGTGCCACCCCGGTCGCCACGTCCTCCCCGACGATCGCCCTGCTTGGATCATCGGCATACAGCGCCCAATTGGCGGCACTGCTCGGGCTGCCATTTGCATATGCCCATCATTTCGATACCGGAGCCACCGACATCGCCTCCCGGTTGTACCTCGACGCCTTCGAGCCATCACCGGTGCTCGATCAGCCACACCTGATCGTTGGCGTCGGGGCGCTCGCCGCCGAAACCGAACAGGAGGCGGCTCGGATCGGCCTGCCAGGGCGCATCCTGCGACTCGGCATCCGAACGAACCGCCGCCACCCGTTGTTGACACCAGAGGCCGCCGCCGCACACCCCGATGCGCAAAGCGCTCGCAGTATGGCCAGTGAACAGCTGATCGGTAGCGTCGAGCGCGTCGTTGAGGGACTACGCCGCCTCGTTGAACGCACCCACGCCAACGAGTTGATGCTGACCGCCGCCACCTACGACGTCGACGACAAATTCCGCAGCCTCGACCTGATCAACGCCGCCTGGGCCGGGTGTCAATAGACGAACTGCGATCGGGCGTCATAGGGCGCCGCTGCTGCGCCGCGCCTCATTGATCAGGTGCAGCCACTGCATCACGTCAGAGCGGGCGACCATCAGGTTAGGGGTCACTCGTTCGCTGCCCTCGTGGGTATTGCAGACGAACATCGAGTCGCGAATTCCGACATCGTTCATGTCGGGGTTCCACATCGCGGAGACTCCGACCGAGCGCCTCGGCGACCAGGCCCTCGGCACCTGAAGTTGTTGCCCGGCAAGCCGCCAGCGCCGCGTGAACACGGCGAAATCCGAGCCGGCGACGACAGCCAGGGCGACGAATCCGAGTCCGATTATGCGAAGTGCGCCAGATGAGCCGACGACCGCCCCAACTCCGAACACGAACAACATCCCCGTAAAGAACCCGGCCCGCGCGTACGACCTCCACGACAATGGCAGCTCAATAGGGTCGCCGTCGGTCACAGGTACTGGCCTGTTTGTGTCCGCTCGATACTGCGTCCACCCATCGGATCCTCGTCTAGGGCCTCCGATACGAGCGTGCGGATAAACACGATCCGCTCGCCCTTCTTGCCCGAAATCTTTGCCCAATCGTCGGGATTGGTGGTGTTGGGCAGGTCTTCGTGTTCTTTGTACTCCTGCTTGATCGAGGCGATCAAGTCGGCCGTGCTGACGCCCCGCTCTCCCCCGCCGATCACACGCTTGATCGCCAGCTTCTTGGCGCGTCGCACGATGTTTTCGATCATTGCACCCGAGGCGAAGTCTTTGAAGTACAGAACCTCCTTGTCGCCGGTCTGGTACGTGACCTCGAGGAACCGGTTGGCGTCATCGTCGCGATACATCTCGGCGACGGTCGCGGTGATCATGTCAGGCACCTGCTCGGCGGCGGCGATCGGGATCTCATCGGTGAGATACCTGGCGAAGATCTGAGCGGCGGCTGCAGCCTGCGGTCGCTCGATTTTGATCTTCACGTCGAGCCGGCCAGGTCGCAGGATTGCAGGATCGATCAGGTCCTCGCGGTTCGTTGCCCCGATCACGATCACGTTCTTGAGACCTTCGACGCCGTCGATCTCGGCCAGCAGCTGCGGCACGATCGTCGACTCCATATCCGAGCTGATACCCGAACCTCGGGTGCGGAACATCGAGTCCATCTCGTCGAAGAACACGATCACCGGCCAACCCTCTTCGCTCTTCTCGCGAGCGCGCTGGAACACGAGTCGGATCTGACGTTCGGTCTCGCCGACGTACTTGTTGAGTAGTTCGGGGCCCTTGATGTTGATGAAGTACGAGCGCCCCTTGCCCTCGCCCATCGTCTCGGCGACCTTCTTGGCCAGACTGTTGGCGACCGCTTTGGCGATCAACGTCTTGCCGCAGCCGGGCGGGCCATACAACAGGATCCCCTTCGGGGCCGGAAGACGGTGCTCGGCAAACAGTTCGTGGTGCAGGAACGGCAGCTCGACGGCGTCGGCGATCGCCTCGATCTGGGCGTCGAGGCCACCGATGTCGTCGTACGAGATGTCGGGCACCTCCTCCAACAACAGGTCTTCGACTTCGGGTCTCGGGAGGTGCTCGAGCAGCATGTTCGAACGCGGGTCGAGACGCAGCATGTCGCCGTTGCGCAGGCGAATGCCGCGCAGCGGGCTGGCCAACTCGCACACGCGCTCCTCGTCGGCGCGGCCGATCACGATCGCCCGAATGCCATCCGCCAACACATCCTTGAGAGTGACCACCTCTCCGACCGTTTCGGGACGACGGGCCGAGATCACACTGAAGCTCTCGTTGAGGGCGACCTCGGCGCCAAGATCGAGCAGCTCGAAATCGACGTCAGGATGTAGCTCGACCTTCATTTTGCGACCGCTTGTCAGCACGTCAACGGTGCAGTCGTCGTTTTTGCCGACCACTACGCCATACGCGTTGGGCGGCTGTGTGAGCTTGTCGACCTCGTCGCGCAGCGACGCAATATGCTCGCGGGCTTCGCGAAGCATGTAGCTAAGTTTCTCGTTTTGGGCGGTCGCCTGCGCCAACTGGCCCTTGGTCTCGAGCAACCGTTCTTCAAGTGCTCGGACCCGATTGGGGGTGTCGGCGAGTCGCGAACGCAGATGGGCGTTTTCGTCGCTCAGCGCAGCTACCTGTGCAGCCACCTGTGCAGCGAGCGGCGCCCGATCGTCGAACGGCGCGTCGCCGTCTCGGTCGGGTTGGCTCTGTTCAACTGATTCCGCCACGGGCACCTCCCACGGTCGTGCTGCGGTCGATGGGAACTTACACCGTGACCCTTGTCCCAACCCATCATGTTCGTTTCGACGAGCCGCCCCGGCTAAAGTGCACGAGTACAAACACCCCTCCCAAGGAGACACGAATCACATGAAGGTCTGGATCGACCAGGATCTCTGCACAGGCGACGGCTTGTGTGAGGAAATCGCCCCCGATGTGTTTGCCCTGCTCGACGATGGTCTCGCCTACGTGAAAGAGGGCGACAAGATCTTCGCAGCGGCGAAGGGCAATTCCGAGGGAGCCGAGGGACTCGCCGAGTTCCCCGACAGCCAACTCGACTCGGTGATCGAGTCCGCCGAAGAATGCCCCGGCGAGTGCATCTTCATCGAGCCTTGATCCGCTCGAACAACTGAACGCAATGAACGACCCGGCAGTTTGCGTTGCCGGGTCGTTGCGCGTCAATGCCCGCCCAGTGCGACTATGCGAGCCCCACGTGCGGTTGCTGAATTCGTGAGTGACATTCGCACAGCGACTTCGGATGTATTCGAGTTCGACAACACATACGCCAACGAGTTGGCGGGCTTCTCGGCACCTTGGCAGGCGGTCGGTGTACCTGCTCCGCGCCTCGTTCGGCTCAACCACGCTCTGGCCCTTTCACTCGGCATCGATCCACAACCGCTCGACGGGCCACTAGGCGCGGCGATCTTCTCGGGCAACACAACGCCCAACGGAGCACAGCCGATCGCCCAGGCGTACGCCGGTCATCAGTTCGGGGGATTCGCGGCGCAGCTCGGAGACGGTCGGGCTTTGTTGTTGGGCGAGGTCGTCGACCCCAACGGCGTCCGCCACGACATCGCCTTGAAGGGCTCTGGCCGCACGCCATTTTCACGCGGCGGCGACGGTCGGGCGTCACTCGGGCCGGTGTTACGGGAGTACTTGATGGGCGAGGCGATGTATGCGCTCGGCGTTCCGACTACCCGTGCCCTGGCAGCGGTAACCACGGGCGAACCAGTATTGCGAGACCGGGCGCTACCGGGGGCCGTGCTGACCAGGGTCGCTTCGAGTCATCTGCGGGTTGGCACGTTTCAGTTCTTTGCCTCACGCGATCAGGTCGAGATGGTTCGCACGCTCGTCGACTACGCCCTCGCCCGTCACGACCCCGAACTCGTCGACGACCCCAACCCAGCGTTGGCACTGCTCGATGCCGTGATCCTGCGCCAGGCCACATTGATCGCAGCCTGGATGAATGTCGGCTTCATCCACGGTGTGATGAACACCGACAACGTCACCGTGTCAGGCGAAACGATCGACTTTGGACCGTGTGCATTCATCGAGGGTTTCGATTCGCGCGCTGTGTTCAGTTCGATCGACGAGGGTGGCCGCTACGCCTACGGCAATCAGCCTTCGATCGGCAAATGGAACATGGCTCGCCTGGCCGACGCGCTCGTGCCGCTGATCCACGACGACACCGACCAGGCGATCGCGAAGGCGACACACGCTGTCGATGCCTACGACACCATCTTCGAAGACCACTGGTTGGCGGGGGCTCGTCGCAAACTTGGTCTGGCCACCGATCTCGATGACGATCTGTCACTCGCCAAAGACTGGCTCGCACAGCTTGCGGCGCAGCACGTCGATTTCACGCTCGCGTGGCGCAGGCTCGCCGACTTCGCGGGCGGGGATCCCGAGCCGCTTCGGGAGTTGTTCGCCGACCGAACGGGCCTAGACACCTGGCTGGTTCGCTGGCGCGAGCGGATCACGCGTGAGGAAGGCGACCCGGCCGAACGGGCTGCCGAGATGCGTCAGATCAATCCGATCTATATCGCCCGCAACCACCTGGTAGAAGAAGCTTTGGCGGCCGCTGTCGACCACGACAACCTCGAACCGTTCGATCGGTTGTTGGCGGTCGTCAGTCGCCCATTCGATGAGCGCGTCGCAGACGAGCGGTATGCGCGGCCGGCTCCGCCCGAGTACACCGCTGGTTACCGAACTTTCTGTGGCACCTGACGGCTGTCGGTTCGGCGATTGATCGGCGTCAGCGGACGCGTTCGATCTTGCGGTCCGTGCGCATCGCCCGATTGCCCTGGCCGAGAAACCGGGAGACAGTAAGAAATGCTGTGTGGGCCACCATACGGTGGTCGGGGCGTACGGCTTGGCCCTCGATGTGCCAACCGCGGTGGAGCACCTCGAGTGTTCGCGAGTCGATCCAGCGGCCTTTGAATTGTTCGCGAACCTGCATCGCCTGCGTGATCGATGGCGTGTACACGACACATACACCACCTGGGTGCAACACCGATTCGAGGTGCGGGATGACCTGCCAAGGCTCGGGAAGGTCGAGCACCGCCCGATCAAACGGACCGTGCTCGTTAGAGATTCCCTCATAGCTGTCGGCGATATGCACGTCGTACCGATCGAGCACACCCTCACCGAGGAACTCGCGCACATTGGCGCGGGCACGGTTGGCGAAGTCTTCGCGGATCTCATAGCCAACGATCTCTGCGCCCCAACGCAGCATCGTCATCGACAATGCCGCCGAACCAACGCCTGTCTCGAACACCTTCATTCCGGGTCCGATGTCGGCCAACATGCAGATCGGGGCAAGGTCCTTGGGGTAGATCACCTGGGCACCGCGCGGCATCTCGAGTACATAGTCCTCGAGCGTCGGGCGCAGCACGGTGTATTCAGCTCCCTTGGTGCTGCTGACAATCACGCCCTCCGATTGGCCGATCACATTGTTGTGCTCGACGAAACCGGCGTGAGTGTGGAACTCGTCGCCCGCTTCGAGCGTCAGCAAATAGCGACGCTTTTTGGCGTCTAGCAGCATCACCCGGTCGCCCGGTCCCAGATTGTTCACGTTCACTCCCCTACCGCTTGTGCGGCCAGATATGCCTTGCGGGCTTTCTTGTTCAGCACTAACTCAACAGGCACCGGGTGATTTCCCGACACGCGTTCTTGTAACCGGCAGAACGCGCACACCTCACCGGTCGTGGGTGCACCACACGTCTCGCAATCGCGTAGATCGCCGGCTGCCGCCTGGTTGAGACCCGCCAACAGCGGCGCCATCTTGTCGACGAAATTGAGGTAAAACGCCGACTTTGAGCCGGGTGATTGCCGTTCGATCGCGTTCAGCGCTGCCTTGTAGGCGAGATGCTTGTTGCCGAGCGCCATCGGGCATTCCTCGACCTGATAGTCGATGCCGCGCACGATGCACCAGGCGGCCATCTCGCGTTCGGTTAGACGTATCAGTGGCTTGACCTTCTTCGGAAACCCATCGCGGGCGGGCAAAACGGGGTACTGCCTGGCGAGATATTCAATGTCCCAGCGCAGCGTGTTGCCGAACAGCACGGCCGCCTCATCGTCGAGGTTGTGGCCGGTGACGACCACGTCATAGCCGCCGTCGAGGGCGGCCTTGTCGAACAGATGCCGCTTGGAGAGTCCGCACGCCGAGCAGGGCACCCGCTTGGTGACTTTGGCGGCAGTCGGCACGTCATAGCCGTACTCGCCCCGCAGGTCGATGGTGATCAGCTGTAACCCACGCTCGTCGGCAAACGTTTGCGCATAGTCGAGACTGACATCGCTGTACTCGCCGATTCCGAGCCCGATATACAGGCCGTCAGCCTGGTAACCGAGCTCGATCAGGATGTCCCACACGGCCAGAGAGTCTTTGCCTCCGCTGACGGCCACGAGGATCTTGTCGTCGGTCGCCAGCATCTCGTGATCGTGGATCGCCTTCTCGACCTGACGACGGCACAGCTGTAGCAGGTGTTCGGCGCAGAAGTTGGCGTTGTGGCGCGGCAGATCGATGATCGCCGGTTGACGGCAAACACGACACTTCGAGTAGGTCATCGATCCTTCTTAACACCAGAATCGGCGCCACCGGTGGCCGGGCCGGGTGACACTCTGGTCACCCTCCGGAGATGACCGGCCGCACCTCGATCGTGTCGTCAGGCTGGAGACGACCATCGCCGGGCACCAGTGTGCCGTTGCGGATCACCAGGAACGACTCACGATTCAGATCAAGCTGATCTAGCAACTGATTGACGGTATGTGCCCCATCGACGGTGATCTCGCGTTTGGGCTGTCGGAGACGGACGATCACGAGGCACTGCGGGACTTCGACTCGGCCCAAAGTTGGGCGAGTGCCCGATCACCTTTGATGGTCCGCGGCGTGACACCGTCTCGCACCATCTTTTTGCGCGAACGGCGCGACAACGGCTTGGAAGTGGTGAGCTGCATGACCCGGCCCGAGCCAAGGCTGGAGACGTCGATCACCTCAGGGTTCTTGCCGAAGAACTTCTTGATGGTGCTCCTGCCGAACACGAGGACTCCGATCAGTTTCCAGAGCATGCTTGGGCCTAGGAAGCCAGTGTTGATCGCCTTGCGCCGGATCAGCGCAGAGGGCCGCAACATCCGCGGAATCAGGGCCATCGGTCAGATGCGCCTGATCTCGACCAGAGTCGTCTTCTTCTTGCCGCTGCGCTTTCCCATCAGGAAGAAGATGATCAGTAGCAGTGTGACGCCGGCGGCGCCAATCGCGAGCATCGTGTTCTTCTTGCTCTCGATCTTGCCCTGAACGTCGCCCTGAAAGGCGCGCAGCTTACCCTCGAGGTCTTCGGGCGTAATCTTCGGGGAGGATTCGGTCTTGCTCATTTCTGCTCCTTGTCGAGGAACGTCTTGTTGATCCGTGTGATCGTGAAGACGAGGAGGGCGATACATGCGGCCATCACGATCAGATACGACAACCAGGACAACCGTCCAGTCGCCGAACGATCCCATTCGCTCTGCAGCAGACGCAACAGACCGAGCAGTAGTAATGACAAACCGATGCCGAGCGATATCGCCCCGGCCGCACCGAAAGCGATCCAACGACCAGCGCCCTTGAGCGGGCCGACGGTCTCCTGCTTGGCGTACGTCTTGACATAGTCGATCACCTCGCCAATCGAGGCTTGTTCGCTGCGCGAGGGAGTGTCCGGCGTGTCGTCAACCATGACATGTTTCTATCACGGCGAACGGAATTCCAGCACAGCCGCCGCGTCATCAAGCACCTCGGTCAGCACCTCGATGCGCTCGGTGAGGCCGGGGGCGGCAAGCAGACGATGCCGATCTGCTGCTCCCAGCGGTGACAGCGATCCAAGGTGGTACACAGCGATCCGCGGGTCAATTCCGATCTCGGCGTCGGGCGGCGGCGTGATCTCGCCAAGAGAGCGAACGATTTCGTTGAGTTCTCGAACACGTCGATGAAGTGCCTCAATTTCGGCCAGTGCCACGTTCGAGTCGTTCTCGTCTGGCCACAAGTCGAGGTCGGCGAGCGGGTAAGGATCGTCGGGCAACCAGCTATTGACCCGAATTCGCTCCGTGCCCACAGCGGCCAAGACATAACGACCGTCAGGCGTGACCTGCATGTCGATGATCCGGGCGATCGTGCCGATCGTGGCGCGTTTGTCGCCACCACCGACCTCGTTCCCACGTTCGATCATCGTCACCCCGAACTCGGGTGGGTTCACGTCGTCACGCAGGATGTCCTGAATCATCTGGCGATAGCGAGGCTCGAACACCTGCAACGGAAGCACGGCACCGGGTAGCAGGGTGGTCCCCAGAGGAAACATCGGCATCACCGCCATTTGAGAGACACTACAAACGTCGGTCGGGCTCAGCGCGGCGCAAACGCGTCGATGTCGGGTTCGATTACGATCGGGAAGTCGTCGATCAGGGCCACAACACCTGACCAGACCGGCCCGTACACCGCCAGATGATCGACCCCTTCGCCGTTCAACACAAGCGAGAAATCGATCTGGACGTTGCTTTCTGACGGCTGCGAACCCGTCAGCGATTTGACGTCGGTCAGGGTTCCTGTCTTGGCCTGAAGGCGACCTTCAGCCTTGGTTCCGAGCAACTGCGGGGCGAGCGTGCCGTCGCGACCCGCCACGGGGAGCAGATCTCTGAGCTGGTCGGAGACCGGCGTCGACGCCACGATCGCCGCCAGAGCCGCGCAAGTAGCCCGATTGTCACGGCTGAGCCCCGATCCGTCCTGAAGTTCGACACCGTCGAGCGGCACGTCCCAGGCCGCCAGCGTGGCACGGATCGCACCAAGACCCGCCGTCCGTGTGCCCTGCCCGGCTGCGACATAGCCGATCTCCTTGACCAGCATCTCGGCGGTGTTGTTATCGCTGGTGTGCAGCATCTCGACCAGTACTTCGGTCAACGGGTGCGACTCGATCAGTGCGAGGGTGGTGAACCCGGCGTCGACCGGTCGCGACTGGTTGGCTGGCGATCCAGTGATCGTGATGCCCCTGGCGATCAGCATGTCATAGAAAATCCGAGCGGCCGATCGGCTGGGGTTGAGTCCATAGTCGCCGTTGTCTATCAGCCCGTCGTTGATCAATAACGCGTCGTATGGGCCAGCATCCCTGTTGGTGATCTCGCTTCCCCAGCTCGGGGCCCGGAACTCGTCGTCGTAGCGGCTGCCGTCGCCGACGACGTCGCCTTCGATCGTCGTGATTCCGAGAATTTCGATCTGGTTGACGAGCGTGTCGAGAGCGGTCGTATTGAACGCCGGATACCTCAGAGGGTCGGGCACGTCCGCGGTTCGAAGCACCGGATCACCACCGCCGACCAGAAAGACATCTCCGGCGATCACCCCGCCCGCTGGGGGCGGTGACTGCAGCTCGGTCCGGAATCGATAGTCAGGGCCCAAAATGTCGAGCGCCACGGCAGCCACGAACAACTTCTGGTTGCTGGCGGGCACGACTGGCAGCTCAGCGTTCAGTTCGGCGATCACCTCGCCATCATCGAGCAGCCGAACACAGCTCGCTTCGCCAATCTCGTCGGCCAGCGCCTCGACTCGTTCGGCGAAGGCAAGGTTCGACGCGACTTCGGCGACGAGTTTGGCGAGCGGCGACGGGTGCCGCCGATACGACAGCAGTGCCGTGTCGAGCACACCGACTGGGGGCGGAGGCAGCGTCGTGGTGGTTGTCGTGGTCGGCGGCGGAACATTCGCCTCGGCGTACTGCCAAACCCCCGCCAAACCGATCGCCGGCACGGCGGCCAGGGCAGTCAACATTGCAATGGGTAATGCCCGTCGAGATGACCGGCCGGTGCGGGTCATCGTGGGCCGAGTACCAGCGGGCTGGCGACGGCAGGGAACGAGTTCAACCCGTTCACTAGATCGACCCACAGCGGCCGGTATTCGCTCTGGTCCGAGATCGTCGGACCGTTGAGGATCAGGGTGTACTCGATAGCTCCCCCGCCGTCGACCGGCAGATAACCCGAGAGTGCTTTCACGGCAGGCGGATCTTCGTTGAATGGTGGGTTGTTCAGCGTGCCAGTCTTTCCCCGCAATCTTCCGACGACCGGGGTGTCACCGAAGATGTCGGTCAGGGTGCCGGTCTGACCGGCGATCGCCATTCCGCCCCCAACCGGGCTGTCAAACCCCACGTGCTGGAGCACCCCCAACAAGGTGTTGCAAGTGATCCGGTTGTCGAGGCTGAGACCGCTACCGTCGCCCAACTGCAGACCTGTGGTGTCGATACCCCAGGAGGCGACGGTGGCACCGATCGCGTCGAGGCCGGCCTGTCGTGTGCCAACGCCCGCCGTGGCCAGCCCGATTTCTTTGACCATCAACTCTGCGGTGTTGTTGTCGCTGTTTGTCAACATCTCCTCGATCACGTCGGTGATCGGCAACGACTCGATCGAGGCCAACTCTGGTGCGCCAGCGGGAGCGACCCCTGTACCCGAGCCGCCCGTGACAGTGATCCCCTGCTCGGACAGTATCCGTGCGAACTCGCGTGCCCCAGTTTCGTTTGGGTCGGCACCGCGCTGGTCGTCACCCAACACCCGCGAGTCGTTGACCAGCAATGCGTCATAGGGCCCCGCCTCGAGGCCGGCGACGCCGCCGCCCCAGCCGGGGGCGTAGAACTCGTCGTCGTATCGGCTGCCGTCGCCACGCACCACGCCCTCAATCTGCGTAACCCCGGCAGCCGCGACGTCGCGGGCCAGTTGATCGAGCGACGTGATGTTGAATGCCCGAAACCGGTCGAGGCCCGAGTCGGAATACCACTCGCCCGACAGCACCGGGTCACCTCCGCCGACGAGATACACGTCGCCGTTGATCACTCCGCCCGACGGCGCTGGTCCGACCACCTTGGTGGTGTACCGAAACGAGTCGCCGAGCGCATCGAGCGCAACCGCAGCGACCAAAATCTTCATGTTGCTGGCGGGAATTACAGCCAGGTCAAGATTTGACGCGCCGACCAGCCGACCGTCGAGTGAAACAGCAGCGCACGAACGCTCATTGACCGCAGTCATCAACGGCCGCAAAGCAGTCTCGAACGATGTCACGTTCAGCCGCCGAGACAGTTCGCCGGCCGAGCGGCGAAACGACAACAAGCCGGTGCTCAACGCCGGCTCGGGTGTCGGAACCGCGATCGGCGTCTCGAGTTGCGCAGGCACGGCATCCTGGCCGTTCTGATGGCGACCGTCTGCCCAACGCCAAACCCCCCACAGCAGCACTGCAGGGACCAGCAGCACCATCGTAAGCACGATGATCGGGCCGACCCGGGCGTTGTTGCGTGTCGTCACTTCGAGCGCCGCTCCCAGTGGCGGGCGTACCGGTACATGTGTCCGAGGGCGACAACAGCACGATCGCCACTGGGATAGCAGAGCCGACCGGTCTCTCGCAGCGCAGTTGGCCCAGGATTATCTGGATCCGCAACGGCCAGCTCCGTGGCGAGCAGGATCGGTTTGCCGGTGCGCTCGCTCAGTTCGGCGGCAGCCTCAGCGAATCGACGGTCTTGCCGCTCGTGATACTCGACGATCCGATCCAGACCGTGATCAGGGAAGAACCCACCTTCACGCATCATGCGAGCCTGGTTTGATTGGATCCCGAGCCCGATGAAGACGATCGCATCGACAGCGGGATAGTCGGCGATCAGGCCCATAACGGTCGGGATCGTGTCCCGTGTTTCGCCCCCGGCACAGTCGACCGGGTTGTTGCGACTCCAACGTGCGGGCAGGTGTTCGTCGATTGCTGCCAACAGGTCGGCGGGAAGTTCGAGCAGCTGCAGATCAGGGTCGCGGGTGATCGCGTCGGCGGTGATGACGCCCCACCCGCCGGCCGTGGTCAGAACAACTACGTTCGGGCCATTCGGCAACGGTTGTGTGGCAAATGTGGCGGCAGTTTCGAAGGCCTCATCAACGCTCATTGCCCGCGTGATTCCGTTGGCTCGGCAGGCGCCGTCGAACACCTTGTCGTCGGCTGCCAGGGCGCCGGTATGGCTGGCGGCCGCACGGGCACCGCCGGCCGTGGCGCCTCCCTTCAAGAGCACAAGCGGCTTCTGCGCCGCCGCCTGACCTAGCCGTCGCATCAGGCCTTCGCCATCGGTGATGCCCTCGACATAGGCCAACCCGACCGACGTGGCGTCGTCGGCTGCGTAGAAGCCGAGATAGTCGGCAACATCGACAGCCGCCGCGTTGCCGGCGGAAACCGCTCGGCTTATCCCGACCCCCGACGCCCGCGCCAGGTTGAGGAAGCTCGACACGAAGTTGCCCGACTGGCTGGCAACACCGATTCGGCCGACGGGAGGAAACGGCGCCACGATCTGTGCGCACAACTTGGCGGGGGTCGATACGACTCCTTGTCCGTTGGGACCCGCCAACAAAATCCCCAGCTCGTCGGCCAGGGCGACCAGCTCGCGCTCGGCGATTCTCCCGGCTTCGCCGGCTTCTCCATAACCGGCGGAGGTCAGAAATGCGGCCCGTATACCCTTGGCTGCGCACGCCCGAAGGATGTCGGGGTTGGTCGAGGCCGGTGTGCAGACGAACACCAAGTCGATCGAGTCGTCGGGCAGGACGGAGATATCGGCGACCGTTTGAACTCCGAGCACCACTTCGCTGTTCAGGTTGGTGGCGTACACGCCACCTTCGTAGCCGGAGGCGAGCAGATTGTGGAGCGACACAAAACCAAACTTGCCGGGGTGTGTGGAGGCGCCGGTGATCAAGACGCCCTTCGGGTCGAACAGCGCCCGGAATGCCTCGTCGGTCGGCCGCCGACGAACGGCCGCATCGACTGCGGCAGCCGGATTGCCGATCTCGACCAATGCGTCGACAGCCACGGGGACACCGGACGGCGTGACGATCAATGGGTTTACGTCGACGCTGATGACATCGGGACGATCAACCGCGAGTTGGCCCAGCCCGACCAGCAGCGCTGCCACCGCGTTGCGGTCGACGGCAGCCTCGCCGCGAAACTCGCCCAACAACATCTGGGTTGCCAAACCATCGATCATCTCGTGGGCGGTGACCTCGTCGAGCGGCGCCGGGCGGAACACGACATCGGCGATCGCTTCGGCCAGGATGCCACCGAGACCGAGCATCACGGTCGGTCCGAACTGCTGGTCGCGCAGCAAGCCGACGATCAGCTCGCGGTTGCCAGCGATCATCTGAGCGACCAGCACTCTGACCTCGCCGTCGTCAGAGGTAGCAGCAGCCAGCAGCTCCGAGGCGGCAGCTTTGACATTGGCGGCGTCGACCAGGTTGAGCCGCACCAGCCCCCGCTCGGTTTTGTGAGCGATCGCCTCGCCCTCGAGCTTGGCGACCACCGGGTAGCCGATCTTGTCAGCTGCCGCCACAGCGTCGGCAACCGTGGCGACGACGCGTTCGTCGACGGTAGGTAGCCCGTACCGAACCAGCAAGACCTTCGACTCAGATTCAGAGAGCGTGGTGCCGGTAGTCATGCGCAGCCCACGGTAACCACCCCGCCGACCCGGATCTCGGCAATCGCCTCCGAAATCGATCAGGGCACAAGAGCAGCGTGGAAGAACGCCACGATGTGCTCTTCACGTGCCGAAAGTGCCGACTCGGAGAGTGGCGCCACGTCGAGTAGCCCCTCGAGGAACGGCTCGTCGGAGAAGTAGCTGAGAAGTGCGCCGTAACCAGTGATCAGGAGTTGACGAGCATCCTGCGGAACGAAGTTGCCCGACTCCATCTCGCGCTCGAAGTAGTCGGCGGCGAGATCGAACATCGGACGCAAAACGCTGGCAAGGTCAATCGCAAGATGTTGACCTCCGTCGATCGCTTCACGACGCACCATCCGTACATAGCTCGGGTTGTCGGCGAAGAAGCGAAACCCCGCCCGCAAGACCAGCTCGACCTTGTCCCAGCCGCGCCCGGGGGCACCGATCGCGCTCGCCAGACGTTCGAACCAATCGGACAAAAGGTGCTCGAAAACTTCCTGGTACAACGCCTCTTTCGACCCAAAATGGTGCAGCAAACTGGGGCGTCTGATCCCGACGCCGGCAGCGATGTCATTGAGCGATGTGCCCTCGTATCCCGATTGGGCGAAGCACGCCAGTGCCTCGCCAAGGATCTGTTCACGAGTCGATCTGTGTGCTGGTTCGGCGGCATCGGTTGCCGAAGCTGGCGATGGGGTGGACATGCGAGTTGCCAGGCTAACAGGATCCGCAGCTGTCTGCCTACCGACCAGTAGGTAGACAGTGCTACACTCTGGGAGCAATGCGCTACATACTGCTCGCACTGCTCGTCGGAGTCGGGGTCACCAACCTTGCCAATGTGTGCACCACGGTGTACTTACACCGAGGCCTCTCACATCGGGCGATCACATTCTCGAAGCCCACCCACGCCGTCTTCAAGATCCTGATCTGGCTCAGCGCCGGAATCAAGGTGCGTGAATGGGTTGCTGTGCACCGCAAACATCACGCCCACACCGATACGCCCGACGACCCGCACTCGCCCGCCATCAGTGGCTGGAAGACGGTGCAAATCAAGAATCTGGCGATGTACCGCAAAGCCGCACACGATCAGGTCAACGTCGACAAGTACGCCAAAGACCTCGCCCCCACCAAGTGGGATCGGTACCTATTCGACTATTCGGCGCTCGGTCTGCTTCTCGGCGCAGCCTTGTTGATGCTGCTCTTCGGCTGGCGGGTGGGGCTACTGGCGGCGTTCATCCACGTCAACTACTACCTGGCCGGATCGGCCGCCGTGAATGCGATCGGTCATCATTTCGGCAGACGCCCTTACGCCAACTCGGGGACGAACCTCCAGTGGCTGGCATTCGTCACGGCCGGCGAGGGATTGCACAACAATCACCACGCCGCCCCCACGTCGGCCAAGCTTGCCCACCGCTGGTACGAGATCGATCCAGGCTGGTTCGTGATCAAGCCACTCACTTGGATGCGGCTGGCCAAGGTTCGGTTGAGCGAGCTGCGGCTCGCCCCCTCACAAACACCAAACACGCCGGCCAACGCCGCCTGAACCCGTGTGAGTCGGCGGCGCCTACCGGCGTCGATGAAATCAGAGTATTGGTGGATCAGTTTGGCGGATAGACGCCCATTGCCTTGGCCTTCTCGGTCTGCCAGAACACGTCGGCGATGCCGTCGATCATGTCGAGCAGCTTCTGACCGGCAGCCGGCTCGGTCGACTTCTTGACCTCACCAGCCTGATGGATGGCATCCCAGAACATCTGGTGCAAGTTGGGGAACTGAGCGAAGTGATCGGGGGCGAAGAAGTCGGCCCAGAGCACCATCAGGTGATGCTTGACCTCCTCGGCGCGCTGTTCTTTGACCACTATGCAGCGGGTACGGAAGTGATCATCATCGGAATCCTGGTACTTCTGGGCCGTCTTCATACACGACAGCGCCTCGATCTTGGCCTGGGCGGGGTCGTACACGCCGCAATACAGGTCACAGTGGGCATGGGCCACGGTCGCGTTTGCGAACAGGTGGTTCAACATCGGTGGTTCTCCTTTATGAGATCAATACGTACTTGAATCAGTACGTAAGGCGTCGGAACAGACCGCGAACATACACTTCCCATCGTGACAGGTGGGAAACCTAAGGTGAAGCGGTTTGTCGTATCTGAGAACTCAATGCTACCCACGCTGAAACCGGGCGACGGGTTGGTCGCCCTCAGGTCTTTACGTCTGCGCCGTGGGCAGATCCGATGCTTCGAACATCCACATCGACCTGGCTTCTGGCTGGTCAAACGGGTCGGGGGCGTGAGCGGTGACAGCTTCGAGGCCTGCTCCGACAATGATTCCGCTGGCGCCACCGACTCGCGATGGTTCGGATTCGTGCCCTCACAAGGCAGCTACCGGTTGCTCTTCCGCATTCCTCGGCGCCTGATCGGTGGCAAGCCCGGTTCGGCCTCGTGATCGGCCTTGTACCGAACACCGCGCCGTCGTGCAGGATCACCATCACCAAAATTGCGGGCACAAGGCGCGATGACCGTCGCGTTCGTTCTGAGCCCGCCGACTGAGCCTTAGGTGAGGTGCCGACGGGCGACCAACGTCGATTCGCCGTCGGCTTCGAGCGAGCGGACGATGTCCACGTCGAGGTCGCGAAATGCATCGACCAGCTCGCCAGGCGGGGCGTGGAACCGCCTCGACTGGCCTTGCCGGCCAACCTGCGACAGGACGGTAATCACGAGCACACCACCAGGCTGCAGCATGTAGACCATTTGATCGTAGAGCGCCGGGTCGCGGAACCTTTGGCAGATCACCATCGCGCATTCGCCCCCCAAGTCGGCCGGCAGGCCGTCGTCGAGGTCGTGGACTCGCGTGTCGATGCGGTCGCGGACACCAAGATTGAGGGCGGCCGAGTTGAGAGCGGTGATCGCCACTTCGGAACCGTCGAGGGCCACCACCGAGAAACCTTGCTGGGCAGCCCACAGCGATTGTTCGCCGAGTCCACAGGCGACATCGAGGCACCGACCGCCGCGCCGTAACTCGAGACCCCCGAGCCCCTTCGGCATCGACGGCGTACCGGCCAGCCGCCCGCGAAAGCGGGCATCCCACCGGTCGATGTCGTCACGCATGAGTCGGATCTTTGCAGGTACCCTCGCTGACATGCAGATCGTGTCGGCCCTCTTCGTCGAGAACTTCGAGATGCGCCAGGCCCCCGGTCCGTCGACACGCATCGATCTCACCGGCGCCATGTTCTCGATGGCGGCGCCGTCGCCTGTCCCGGTCACCATCGGCCCCCATTTTGTCGGCCTCATCTTCTGCCCCTCCAACGAGTCGGGTCAAGGCGTGTTCGAGGTTGTCTTTCGCACCGAGATGGGCGATCCCGAGGCACCCGACGCCGTCGCCGATCTGGCCCGCAACGTCAGCCCTTTCAGCGTCGAGCCGGGAAAGTTCACCTATCGGCTGGTGCGTGGCGAGCTCGAGTTCACTGAGTACCAGCAGATCTTCGCCTATTGCCGCGTCGATCTCAGCCCGTGGCACATCGTGCCATTCACGCTGCTACCACCCGTCGAATAGTCGGCCTGTAACGAAACGGGCCGAACGCAAAGGTGTCCAGGCACCTTTCCGTCGCGGGTCGGGCCGCTAACCTCGACTGTGATGACCACTCTCTCCGCCGAGCTCGACCACGACGCCGTCAATCTGATCCGTGGGTTCGCGATGGATGGTCCGCTCAATGCCAACAGTGGCCATCAGGGCACAGCGATGGCGCTCGCGCCGCTGGCTCACGTGCTGTACAGCCGCCTGCTGAAGTTCGATCCGGCCAACCCGACGTGGGCCGATCGCGATCGTTTCATCCTCTCGGCTGGGCATGCGTCGATCCTGCAGTACTCAATGCTGTATCTCACCGGCCACGGGCTGGGACTCGACGACCTCAAAGCATTCCGCCAGTGGGAGTCGGCCACCCCTGGACATCCCGAGGCCGGTCACACAGCCGGGGTCGAGGTCACAACGGGTCCGCTTGGCCAAGGTTTTGCCAACGCCGTCGGAATGGCCGTCGCCGAACGGATCCTCGGTGCACGTTTCGGCACCGAGGCAATCGATCACCACACGTTTGTGATTGCCGGCGACGGCTGCCTGATGGAGGGAGTGTCGCATGAGGCCGCATCGCTTGCTGGTCATCTCGGGCTCGGCAAGCTCGTCGCCGTCTACGACGACAATCACATCACGATCGACGGCAAGACCGAAATTGCCTACACCGACGACGCACCGGCCAGGTTTCGCAGCTACGGCTGGCATGTGATCGAACTCGGCGAGGTCGCCAATGATCTCGACGCTCTCGAGTCGGCCCTGCTCGAAGGCAAGTCCGTCACCGACCGACCCAGCCTGCTCGTGCTGCGCTCACACATCGGCTATCCCTCTCCCAATCACACCGATTCACCCGCCGCCCACGGTTTGGCTTTCAAGCCCGACGATGTCACCCGCACCAAGGCGGTCATGGGTATCCCCGACGAACCATTCTGGGCACCGGCCAATGTGGTCGACGCCTATCGATCGCATGCCTCACAACGCGGCGCGGCCGCCAATCAAGAGTGGACCGCACGCAATGCCGATCTCATTAAATCACCAGGGTGGATCGCCTGTTGGAACAGCACCGGGGTCGAGGGTTGGTCCGATGGTCTTCCGGTCTACGAGCAGGGCGCCAAGGTGGCGACCCGTAAGGCGATCAACGCCGCCCTCGATGCGACTGTCGAGGCGATTCCCGGTTTGGTTGCCGGATCCGCCGACCTGACCGGAAACACCGGCACCAAACTGGCAGGCCAGTCAGCACAGTCGGCAGCCAATCCCGGCGGTCGGCAGATCTACTTCGGTGTCCGCGAGCACGGCATGGGTTCGGCGATGGTCGGCATGGCTCTGCACGGCGGTGTGATCCCGGTCGGCGGCACCTTCTTCGTGTTCGTCGACTACATGCGCCCTGCCGTTCGGCTCGCAGCGCTCTCTAGCGCCAAGGCGTGCTTCGTCTTCACCCATGACTCGGTCGGTGTCGGCGAAGACGGCCCCACACACCAACCGGTCGAACAGCTTGCCACGATTCGGGCAATCCCTGACCTGCACGTCATTCGCCCGGCCGACGCCAATGAAACGGTTGCCGCCTGGAAGGACGCCGTCGGTCACGATGGGCCGACCGCACTGGTACTCAGCCGGCAAGACATCCCTGTCGTCACAGACGGCTCGGCGGTCGAGTTTGGCGCCGGCATCGTAAGGGGCGACGGCGATCCCGACATCGTGCTTGTCGCAACCGGCAGCGAGGTCGCCGTCTGCGTCGAAGCTTTCGAACAGCTGGCGGCCACCGGCACCTCGGCACGCGTCGTCAGCATGCCCTCCTGGGATCGGTTCGACCTGCAGAACACCGGCTTCCAACGCGGGATCTTCCCACCAAATGTGCCGGTGCTGTCGGTCGAGGCGGCAACCACTCTCGGCTGGCACAAGTACGCCGATGACGTGATCGGCATCGATCGCTTCGGCGCCAGCGCACCCGGGGATGTCGTTCTCCACAACCTCGGCATCAATGTCGACCACGTTGTCGAGCGGGCAATCGCCCTGCTCGCCAACTGAACTCACTGCTCAAGGAGCATCCATGAACCGTCTCGCCGCCCTCTCACAGCAGTACGGTCAGAGCCCCTGGCTCGACAATCTCAAGCGCAGCTATCTCACCTCTGGCGAGTTGGCGGCGATACGCGATCGTGGCGTGCGAGGTCTCACGTCGAACCCTTCGATCTTCCAAAAGGCGATTCAGGGCTCGCCTGACTACGACGAGCAGTTCCGGGTGCTGGCAGCCGACGAACACCCCGTCATCGACGACTATTGGGCGATGGTGTTGGCAGACATCCACGGCGCCTGCGACGTATTCTCCCGGGTCTACGACGAGAGCGACGCGCTCGACGGTTACGTGTCGGTAGAAGTCGACCCCGGTCTCGCGCACGATGGCCCGGGCACCGAGACCGCCGCCCGTCAGCTGCACGAGCGCTTGCGGCGTCGCAATCTGATGGTCAAGATTCCTGCCACCCTCGAAGGTCTCCCGCCAATCCAGCGGATGATCGCCGAGGGTCGCAGTATCAATGTCACTCTGATCTTCTCGCTCGAGCGCTACCAGGCCGTGATCGACGCCTACATCGAAGGGATCGAAGAACTCGCTGGCGACCCCTCGGCGGATTTGACGCGGGTGGCCAGCGTGGCCAGCTTCTTCATCAGCCGCGTCGACGTCGAGGTCGATCGGCAACTCGAGGCGATCGGCACCGCCGAGGCGTTGGCGTTGCGCGGCAAAGCAGCCGTCGCCCAGGGCCAACTCGCTTACGAGCAGTTCACCGAGGCTTTCGGTGGCAGTCGTTGGAAGCCGCTCGCCCTTCGCGGCGCGCGAGTGCAACGACCACTGTGGGCCAGCACCGGCACCAAGAACCCTGAGTACTCAGATGTTCTGTATGTCGACAGCTTGATCGGGCCGCACACGGTGAACACACTGCCCGAACCAACACTCGAGGCGTTTGCCGACCACGGCGTGTTGGCCCGCACGGTCGATGCCGAGATAGACGACGCCCACGAGATCTGGAATGGCCTCGCCAATGTCGGGGTCGACATGGATGCCGTCTCCGACAAGCTCGAGCGCGAAGGCGTCGACGCCTTCGCCAAAAGCTTTGACGAACTGCTCGAGGCCCTCGAAGCGAAGGCTGCCGAATTGAGAGCAGGCTAAGTTCGGCAGCAAGGTGACATGATTGGTAGGAAAATCCTGCCGTTCGGTGCTCACTGTCGACACTGGTCGCCGTTACCGGCGGCCCGTCCAGGTCTCATGCCACACGAAGGTGTGACTGCCTGGTTCTGGCATCAACAGACACTGCCGCCCCGGCCGTGGCCGGTTCGGTCTTGTGTGTCCTCAGCGCAGCGTTTCGAGTCTCCGGTCGTAGCCCGGCGACATCCAACCCTGACGGGTCGGCTTGTTGCTGAGCGTGAAGCCGGACGGCTTCACGCTCGATGTTGCGTGCAGCGTTCACATCACGATCGATGTGGGTGCCGCACGTGGTGCAGTCGAAGGTTCTCTGGCTGAGGGACAGCTTGGCTGTCACCGTCCCACAGTTCGAGCAGGTCTTCGACGACGGATACCACCGGTCGACAGCAACCAAGTTGGTGCCACGGTCGGTGCATTCGGTGGTGATGATCGTGCGCAACTGGCCGAGCCCTGCGTCGGCGAGCGCACGCGCCAGCGGCCGGTTGTGTGTCATCCCGCGCACGTTGAGGTCCTCGACACCGACGAGATCGAATCGGGCGGCGAGCTGGTTGGCCAGCTGATGATGAGCGATGGCTCGAGTCTTGGTGACCCGCCCGTGGAGCCGTGCCCGTCTGCGGACGAGCTTGGCCCGGTTCTTCGAGCCGTCGCTGCAGCGGGCGATGCGCCGGTCGAGGTCCTTCAATCGTTCGAGTTGTCCGGCGAGTGGTCGCGGGTTGTGAACATGCCCGTCCTCATCGGTGACATCCGGGACCGGCCATGACAAGGTGGCCAGATGCGTGAGGCCGACATCGACACCGACCGAACCCGCGATGCGGGTATGGCCGCGCTTTTGTGGTCGGGCCGCAAGCTGGTAACGAACCATGAACGACGCCTGCCACCGGCCACCCGTGTACGAGATCGTCACCTTCTGGACCGTCGCCTTGTCCTGCTCGACCAACCGGTACAGCCGACGCGTCGACTCGACGGTGTGCAACCAGACGAGCTGTTGCATCTTCGCCCGCACATGCAGGTTCTTCGACTGCAACAGCGTCTGGGGGAGCATCAACCGGATCGCATGGCGTGACGGATGGAACCAAGAGAGCTGATGGTTCAACTCGACGAACGACACGGAAAGCTTCGCCGTCTTGCGTGACTTGAACCCCGGGAACCCAACCCGCACACCGGCCCGTTCCCCGTTACGCGACGCCGACCAGTTCTTGAACGCCTCCGCAGCCTGGATGATCCCAGTGTCGAAGCAATGCTTGGCCACCTCACCGGACCATGACGCCACCTCAGGCTTCACCTGGTTGAACTGCTTGCGCAACGAGTACGCCGACCACGACTGCGACGGCGTCAACGCCTCCTCAGCGACCCCAGCCGCGCGCTCACCGGCGCGCACCTCGAGGTTCTCGACGATCGTCCGGCGGGCCCAGTTGTACGCAAAGCGTGCTGCACCAGAATAGCTGCGCAACATCCGATCCTGGGCCGGCGACGTGTCGAGCGTGAACACCACCGCACGCGTCACGAAACCCTCATCCGCCGCACCCATGCTTGACAGTGTCGTCACAGGGTGTGACGGAGTTTCCTACCAATCATGTCACCTTGCTGCCGAACCCAGAGCAGGCTGACGGCGACTGGCGTCAGCCATCAGCGGTCGGAGGCACGCCGGGCGTAATAGTCGAGCAACCGCTGGCCGTCGAGGTCACGAACATACGGAAGCGGGTCGATTCCCTCGGAAATGATGTAGTCGGTCACGGCCGCTACCGATATCGAGATGAGCTCGTGCGGATCCCACGGTTTGGCGATGTAGCGGTCGAGGCGCGCCTCGTTGACAGCGCGGATCGTGTCGGCATGATCGGCCTGACCGGTGACCAGCACCTTTCGCGTCGCCGCCGTGGCGGGATCGGCGTTGAGCTCGACAAGAAAGTCGACCCCGGTGGCACCCGGCAGACGATGGTCTGCGAGTACGAGCGCCAGCCGGCCGCCGCCGGCGACGATGTCGGCCAAAGCGGCCCGGGCGTCGACGACATCATCAGCGGTCTCCACTTGAAGCGAGCCGGCGAGCGGCTCGAGGTCGCGGACAAGGGCCTCGCGTACCTCGGCCTCGTCCTCGACGATCAATACCGCGAGTCGGTTCATGTTGATTCCTCTCGAGTTGGGACGGTAGCGCCGATCGGCAAGATGACGGTAGCAACGGTCTGGCCGTCACCTGAGGCAAGGTCGATGGTGCCGTTGTGGCTCTCGACGATTTGACGGCAGACCGACAGACCGAGCCCGACTCCGAAGCTGACACGCCCATGTTTCGTCGTGAAATGTGGCGTGAACAGGTGATCGGCGACGTCCGGATCGATTCCTGGCCCGTCGTCACAGATGCGGACACGAACGTGGCTCGGATCGGGGGCGTCGACGAACACACCGAGGTGGGCACCCGGCCCGGCGGCCTCGAGGGCATTCGACACCAGATTCGTCCAGAGCTGCTGAAGCTGCCCTGGGCGAACCCAGGCATGTGGCACCGGTTGATAGTCGCGTTCGACGGTGGCAACCGCGAGCCGATGACCGAGCAGTCGTAGTGCGTCGTCAACAGTGTCGGTGACGTCTATCCCGGCGATCGTCGGGCTGTCCTCGCCGCCACGCAGGTACGACCTGAGACTCGAGACCAGATCGGACACGCGCGCCGATGCAGTGGCGATATTGCGCAGCTCCGAGCCGAGTTGATGGGCGGCGGCGAGACGATCGATCGACGCCGGCGACTCGGCGAGCTCAGCGGCCCGGTCAGGGTCGGTTACGCCCGCCGCGACAAGCCGCTCGGCGATCGACCGATCTCCCAGTCGTTTGGTGATGGCGTGGCGCGCTGACCGAAGATCGGCCGATCGAACCGGACTGGCGTGGCGCGCGCGCTCGACGTGCTCGGCGGCAGCATCGCCGGCGAGCAGTTCGTCGACATCGGTCGCGACATGTTCGGCGGCACGGGTCAGAGCAGCCACAGGATTGTTGAGTTCGTGGGCGATTCCGGCCGCCAGCTCGCCCAACGTCGCCATCCGAGCCTGCTGGATCAGAGTGGTCTGCGCTTGTTCGAGCGCAGCCAACGCCTCGGCCAGCTGATCACGCTCGTCGGCGAGGTTGGCATTGAGAACATCGATCCGGACCTGCAAGTCATCTGCGTCGCGAAGCCGGTTGGCGAGTGCATTCACGAGCGTGCGAGTCAGCAGCGGTCCGACGTCAGACTCGGCGGCGATCGCTTGCGCCAGTTGGCCGAGTGTGATCGGCAGAGCGCGCACCTCGGTGACCGCCCTGACTTCGAGAAAGGCTCGGCGCTGGCTGGCGAGCGACAACAACCCAATGATCGGGCCGGTGCCCTCGCGATGAACCGTTCGCTCTCCTGCCTCGGTGCGGCGCCGCAGTTCGACCTCACCGTCGAGGATCACATAGATGCCGCCGACATCAGCGCCTTGTTCGAGCAAGATCGAGCCGGGGCTGACGCGCAGGCGCGGCGGGTGACCGAGCGCCTGATCCAACGCTGTGACCAAACGTGAGACGACCTCCGCGTCATCGATCTGTGGTTCGAGCAACACGTGACGCGCATCGTCGCCGGAATGATGCGGAGCATGCCTGCGCTGATCGATCCGAAGTTGCGCCCGCCCACGGTCGTCAGCCTGGATCAGATCGCCGTAGATGTCGAGCCGGTCGGGGTCGTACGCAACGTGATATGTCGAGAGTTGGGCCCGCAGCTGTTCGCTTAACGCAAACGTCGACCAAGGCCGCGTGAGCATGCCGTGGATTGCGCCGCGTGACAGCGCGGCGTCGACATTGCTGAGCGAGGTCGCCTTCGTCATGAGTACCCGACGTGTTCGTCGGAGCAACTGATCGTCGTGCATAGCGAGTGCCAGTTCGGCCCCGCTCATGCCTGGCAGGGTGCGCTCGATAAAGGCAACTGGCAAACTGCTGCCGGCAGTCACCAGCTGGCGGGCGGCCTGCAAACCGTCTTCGCCTGACGCCACGGCGATGATCTCCGCCGACGATCCGATCAGGTCGACAAGATCGTTCGCCAGTGTCAGCCGCAGTTGATCATCGCCCTCGACGATCAGCACACGAGGGCGATGATCATCGACTGTTGGATCGCTCATCGCAAGTGCCTCATGGTAGAAGTCCGAGTGCATCCCAGACGGGCGGGGCGACAAATGCCACCAACACCAGACCGAGCGCACCGAGCACGAGACCGGTGCGGGCAAGGTCTCGTGTGGCGACATCGCCCGTCGCGAAGGCGATCGCGTTCGGCGGTGTACTCACTGGCAACGACATCGCCAGTGAACAGGCAACGGCGATCACGACGGCAGCCATCGCCGGATCGAGATCGATCGTCGAGGCGGTTGCCAAACTGACCCCGATCGGAATCAATAGGTTGGCCGCCGCCGAATGCGAGATCACCGTGCTCAGCGCCAGCGAGAAAAGCACCAAGCCGAACAGCAGGCCAATCCGCGGCAAACTCGACCAATCGACGAGGCCTACCATCCAGACATCGAGTCCGGCAGCCGAGACGCCCGTACCCAACGCGATGCCCCCGCCGACCAACCACAGTACGTGCCAGTTGATGTTTCGAAGATCGTCTGAATCCATCACCCCGAAAGTGAGCAGAACTACGACCGGAACAAAGCCGACGATCGTCGAGGGCACACCATGGATCGGCTCGGTCATCCAAAGCGACACGGTGACAGTGAACGTTGCGTACAAGACGATTGCTGGTCGAGACCGATCGAAGGCACCGCCAATCTGCACGTCGACCTGATCCGCTTCGGCGGGGTACCAGCGCACGATCAGGACCCAAGCGACCAACAAGACCACGATCACAATCGGGACCGCCAACGCCATCCAGGTCAGAAAGTCGATCCTGATGCCCTCGTCGGCAAGCCGCCCGAGGGCGATCGCGTTGGGAGGTGTGCCGACCGGTGTGCCGAGCCCGCCGATATTGGCAGCGACCGGAATCGACAGCGCCAAGCCGGTCCGGAGTGGATCGGACGCACTTAGCGAGGCCGAAACCGGAAGTACGACGGCCATCATCGCAGCGGTCGTCGCGGTGTTCGACATAAACATCGACAGCAGCGCTGTGATCGCCATCAACCCACCGAGGATCGCTGCGGGCGAACGGCCGAACGGCCTCAGCATCACCCCGGCAAGGTTGCGGTCGAGCCGATACTTGGCTGCTGCGTCGGCTAGAAAGAATCCGCCCAGAAACAGCATCAAGACCGGGTGGGCAAGAGCCCCATAGAACGATGCGTACTTGGGCGCATCAAATCCGTCCGAGAGATGCACGATCGCCTCATCCGACACCAGCACGATCTCGGCCAGGATGATCAAGACGGCCGTGGCGTAGAGCGGGATCGCCTCGGTCACCCACAACACCACGGCGGCGCCGAAGATCGCCAGCATTCGGCGCCCCTCGATCGACAGATCGCCGATCGGGAAAACGAGCGGAATGATCGCCCATACGATCGCCAGAGTCACGCCGATAGTCCCCTTGTGGCGAGTCAACATCCAACCTCCCTCGCGACCGGAGTTCGTGGTAGGCGACATATTTGCGAGGGTACTCATGGCTGCCGCCGACCGGGCTGGTTTACAACCGAGGTTCTAGTCTGTGGACATGGCTGAGATTCGATTTGACCGCGCCCCTCGATTTGTCGAGATGACCGAGTGGTTGCAGCAACTGGCCTCCGACTATCCGTCGCTCGTCACGCTCGAGGTGTTGGGCACGTCGTACGAGGGCCGCGAACTGTGGATCGCGACGGTCACCAACACAGCGACCGGTCCTCATCATGAGAAGCCGGCCGTCTGGCTTGACGGAAACATCCATGCGACCGAAACGACGGCTTCGGTGGCGCTGATCCACCTGCTACATCGACTGTGCACGGCTTACGGCGGCGACGAGAAGGTAACCCGCGCACTCGATTCGCGCACGTTCTACATCGTCCCGCGGGTCAACCCCGATGGCGCCGAGTTGGCACTTGGCGAGGTGCCGTTCATGGTTCGTTCGACAGTCCGCGAATGGCCGCGGGCCGACCAGGCTGACGGACTGATCGTGAGCGACGTCGACCACGACGGCAGGATCCTGCAGATGCGCACGGGCGACGACAACGGCACCTGGAAGGCGTCGTCGGCCGACCCCCGCCTGCTGGTGCCACGCGAGCCCGACGAGGATGGCGCCGGTCCTTACTACCGGGTCTTCCGCGAGGGGCGCGTTCAGAACTATGACGGCGTCAACGTACCCGTCGCACCCCCGGTCGCCGGCATCGACGCCAACCGCAACTTCGCAACTTCCCGTACGACTGGGAACGTTTCCCCGGTGCGGCGCCAACGGGTGCCGGAGATCACCCGATCAGCGAACCGGAAGTTCGGGCCGTCGTCGAGGGTGTCGTTGCTCGCCCCAATATCACCGCCTACTTCGCCTATCACACGTTCTCTGGCGTGCACCTGCGG
>FLOH01001453.1_pt1 | contig 37134 bp, 31 predicted proteins | sample 756751 | NCBI WGS metagenome assembly FLOH01 (sample SAMEA4026879, study PRJEB14308) | marine metagenome | biome: coastal water; material: water | depth 74 m
ACCATAATTCTGAATTTATATGTGCATTAATTGCATCTTGCATTTTTTTACTCATCATAACATTATTGTTTTATAGGGTTATACGTTTCTACAAATATACGAAATTTTTTACAAACACTCTTTTAATTTTAATAAAAATTCAGTTGCTTCTACTTTTGTTAAACAAAGTGGAGGGAGCAAACGAATAGTGTGTGCACCTGCTACGCCCGTAAATACATGTTGCTCAAATAGCAGTTTGTTTCGTATTTCTTTTACAGGTTGTTCAAAGTCGATACCTATCATCAAACCTTTGCCACGTATGGCTTTTATTTGCGGTATGGTTTTAAGTTCTTGGAGTAAATAGTCGCCTATATGTTTGGCATTCTCAATCAAATTTTCTGTTGACATAATATCCAATACGGCAATGGCTGCAGCACAGCCTAAATGGTTGCCACCGAAGGTTGTACCTAGTTGCCCATACACGGCTTTGAACATCGGATTAATAATGACGCCTGCAAACGGAAAACCATTGGCAATGCCTTTGGCAACGGTAATGATATCGGCTTGTATGCCTGCATATTGGTGAGCGAAAAACTTTCCGCTACGACCGTATCCCGATTGTATTTCGTCTAAAATCAGTACCGTATTTGTGTCAGTACATACTTGACGTAAGTCTTGCAAAAACTGCATTTCTGGTTCTACGATACCGCCAATGCCTTGTATGCCTTCGATAATAACGGCTGTATATTCGCCAGAGGCAAGTTCTTTTTTTACGGTTTCAATGTCGTTCAACGGCACAAAATATACATCTAAGCCTTCGTTGATAGGAGCGATATAGCTAGGAATATCGGTTACTTTTACCGCTACTGATGTACGACCATGAAAGGATTTTTTAAATGCCAATACTTTCTTTTTCCCGTTGTGGAAAGAAGAAAGTTTAAGGGCATTTTCGTTGGCTTCGGCTCCCGAATTGATTAAAAACAGCGAATAATCAGGGTATCCACAGGCTTTGCCTAATTTCTCGGCTAGCTCCTCTTGCAAACTGTTGATCACGGAATTGGAATAAAAACCCAATTTACCGACTTGTTCTGCTACAGCTTGCACGTAGGTCGGGTGAGCGTGTCCTACCGAAATAACAGCGTGTCCACCATACAAATCAAGGTATTCTGTTCCTTTTTCGTCATATACTCTACAGCCTTTTCCTTTTACTATTTCTATTGGAAATAAAGGATATACATCAAATAATTTCATTTTCTTTTAGTTTGTTCTGTTGATTAGAACAGAGAGTTGTTGTGTCAATTAAAAAGCGATATTTTTCAGGTTCAGACCCATTTTTTCGTCTAGTCCAAAAGCTAAATTCATATTTTGAACGGCTTGTCCCGATGCACCTTTTAGCAAATTGTCGCCACACGACAGGATGAGCAATTTATTGCCATGTTTTTCAAGATATACAATGCACTTGTTGGTATTTACTACCTCTTTTAAATCAGGATTGTATTCTGTCATAAACGTAAAGGCGGCATCTTTGTAATACTCTTTGTATAAGGCTTTTACTTCTTCTATCGGTAAGTTGCATTCTGTGTACATAGTTGCAAATATACCCCGAGCAAAATTTCCCCGAACGGGAATAAACACGATTTCTTTGTCAAAATTAGCTTGTAAGTGTTTAATAGATTGCGTAATTTCTTTTAAGTGTTGATGCTCAAACGCTTTATACACCGATATATTGTTGTTTCTCCAACTAAAATGCGAACTACTGCTCGGTTTTACTCCTGCACCTGTAGAACCTGTAATGGCATTGATGTGTATTTCGTTCGTTAGAAGTCCGTTAGCTGCCAAGGGCAACAATCCTAATTGAATAACCGTAGCAAAACAACCAGGATTTGCAATCTTACTAGCCGCTTGTATGCGTTGTTTGTTTAATTCTGGCAAACCATACACAAAATCACCGTTTTCATCACGATAATCGGTCGATAAGTCAATAATTTTAACCGAAGATGGTACTGCGTTTTGTTCCAAAAATTTGCGACTATCTCCGTGAGCTGAACAGATAAATAAGGCATCAATAGCATTTAAGTGCAATTGGTCGGTAAAGTCCATTTCCGTTTCGCCAATTAATCCGCTATGCACTTTGTATAGTTTGTTGCCAGCGTTGCTTGTGCTGTTTACAAATACGATTTCAGCTTGTGGGTGGTGTATGAGCAATCGAAGCAATTCTCCTGCTGTATAACCTGCACCGCCTATTATTCCTATTTTTATCATTTTATTCTTTGTTTTTTGCCTGAATGTTGTAATATATTTTCATCTGATTGCCAAGTATTTTGGTAAAGCCTTTTACATCCTCAGATGACCATGCTTTATTCATTTCGCCATATTCGCCAAAATCGGTTTTCATCATGTCGAACGGACTTTCCACACCTACTAAAGTATAAGAATAAGGGCGTAGTTTTACTATTACTTTTCCTGTTACATTTTGTTGCGAACTTTCCAAGAATTTTTCAATGTCTCTCATTACGGGCTCCAAATATTGAGCCTCGTGCAAGAACATACCATACCAATTTCCTAGTTGGTCTTTCCAATATTGTTGCCATTTGGTAAGTGTATGTTTTTCTAGCATTTTGTGTGCGTTGATTATCAAAAGAGCTCCTGCCGCTTCAAATCCTACACGTCCTTTAATGCCAATAATGGTATCGCCAATGTGCATATCTCTACCAATGCCAAAGGCTGAACCTAATTCTTCCACTTTGTTAATAGCAGCGATCTTATCGATATAATTTACCCCATTTACCCCTGTAATTTCGCCATTTACAAAATCAATAGTCATGGTTTCTTCTTCGGTTTTTACTACTTGTTTGGTGTACGCATGTTCGGGCAATGTTTGTTCCGATTTTAGCGTTTCTTTGCCACCGATTGAAGTTCCCCACAATCCAGCGTTAATGGAATATTCCATTTTGGTAAAATCTGCTTCGTAGCCGTGTTCTTTTAGGTAATTAATTTCGTATTCACGTGTTAGTAGCATGTCGCGCGTTGGCGTAAGTACCTTGATGTGGTTGGCTAGTACATCGAACGTAAGGTCGAAACGCACTTGGTCGTTACCTGCACCCGTAGAACCGTGAGCAATGTAATCAGCCTCTATTTGTTTTGCATATTCAATGGTCGCAATTGCCTGAAAAATACGCTCCGAACTTACCGAGATAGGATAGGTTCCATTTCTCAATACATTGCCATACACCATATATTTGATGCTTTTTTCGTAATATTCCTTGGTTACATCGAGAGTAACGTGGGTTTTCGCACCCAATCGATAGGCACGTTCTTCGATTTGCTCAAGCTCTTCCTTGCTAAATCCGCCTGTGTTTGCAATAGCGGTATGCACTTCGTAGCCTTTTTCTTTTACTAGATACATGGCACAAAAAGAGGTGTCAAGTCCTCCACTAAATGCCAATAATACTTTTTCTTTTTTCATTTCTATATGGGTTATTTTAATTTTTTAAATTTGTTCATAAATTCACTAATTGCACTTCGTTTGCTTTCCTTTTTTTCTTCATTTTCCACTTCTTCCCGTTTTCTGCGGTGTGGGTCGTTGGGGTCATAAAGCATTGCGGTACAAATGCAATAGCGTCTGTTGGTGCGTTGCAGTACATCAAAATTGACACACCCTTGGCAGCCTTTCCAAAACTCTTCGTCATTCGTAAGGTCGGCAAAGGTAACGGGTGCATAACCGAGTTCCGTATTGATTTTCATTACCGCAGCACCCGAAGTTAATCCAAACAATTTGGCTTCTGGGTAGCGCTTACGTGATAAATCGAACGAGAATTTTTTAATTCTTTTCGCCACACCATGACCTCTGTAGGCTGGGTTGACAATTAGTCCAGAATTGGCTACATATTGTTTGTTTCCCCACGTTTCGATGTAGCAAAAACCAGCAAATTTCTCCCCATCGATGGCAATGATTGCTTTGCCTTCGCTCATTTTCTTTTGTACATATTCTGGCGAACGTTTCGCAATACCTGTTCCTCTATCTTTGGAGGATTCTTCTATTGTTGCTAAAATTTCTTCAACATAGTTGAAGTGTTCTTCGTTAGCAACAAAAATCTTTATGTTATCAGATTCCATACTGTGTGTAAATTAAAATATTAAGAAATAAAAGCACGCATCGCAATCATAATTTCATCCCTCGAAACGTTTTCTTTGGGTATCAATAAAATGGTGTCGTCGCCTGCAATGGTGCCCAGAATGAGTTCCGATATTTGTAAATCAATGTCTGAAGCAATTCCATTGGCATATCCTGCTCGTGTTTTAATGACGGCAAGCTGACCCGAAAAATCAATTGAAATAATTTCACGATTGTTTGAAGCCACTTTATTTGCATAATTTGTAAATGGAATAACGTATTCGTAGATCCCTTCTTCAGTCAGTATTTTTGTGATTTTTAGTTGCTTTAAGTCACGCGACAAAGTAGCTTGCGTTACGCTAAAACCCATACTAAGTATAGCTTCTAGCAATTCTTCCTGACTGCCAATACTGCTGTTAGAAATGATTTCTTTGATAGCTTCAAGTCGCTTATTTCGTGTTTTCATTATAAATAAATATACATTTTAAATGCAAAATTATACATAAAATAGGAATATCCAAGTGTTTATACCGTTTATTTTTAAATATTATGTATTTTTGCATCATTATTATACAAATCATATGAAATCAAGGGATACATTTACAGGAAAAATTGGCATCGTGTTGGCTACGGTAGGTTCTGCCGTGGGATTGGGTAATATTTGGCGGTTTCCGTACGAAGCGGGACAAAATGGCGGGGGTGCATTTATCTTTATTTACCTTGTTTGTGTGTTGGCATTAGGGTTTCCCTTGGTGATGGCTGAATTTGCCGTTGGCTACAAAGCAAAAGCGAATGTAGTGGGTTCGTTCAAGGCCTTAGCTCCAAATACACCTTGGTATATGGTCGGTTTGATGGGTGTATCGGCTGGCTTTTTGATTATGGGATTTTATTTCGTCGTAACGGGCTGGACTGCTGAATATTTCTGGCAAGCAGTACAAGGCAATTTGCTTCACCTCTCGTCAGAAGAGTACAAAATAATGTTCGACAGTTTTATTGCACATCCTATTAAACCTTTGGTGTGGACGTTAATTATGATTGTATTGGTACACGTCGTGATTATTAATGGCATTAAAAATGGTATCGAAAAAGCATCTAAAATCCTGATGCCTACCTTGTTTGTTTTGATGCTTGTGTTAGCAATACACTCTTTATTGTTGCCAAATGCGATGGAAGGGGTACGGTTTATGTTCGAGCCAAAATTTGAGAATATAACGTCTGAAGGTGTGCTTACGGCATTGGGGCAGGCGTTCTTTTCCTTGAGTTTGGGGATGGGTTGCTTGATTACGTATGCCTCTTATTTTGGCAAAGGCATCAATATTCCACGCATTGCTTTTCAAGTTTCGTTCATAGATACCATGGTGGCAGTGATTGCGGGACTCGTGATTTTTCCTGCCGTTTTTTCTTTTGGCATGCAGCCGGATGAGGGTACGGGATTGGTTTTTGTGATGCTACCCACTGTTTTTGAACAAATGCCATTCCCAATTTTTTGGTCGAGTTTGTTCTATTTATTATTGGCATTAGCGGCTTTTACTTCCGTAATATCTCTGCACGAAGTGGTAACATCCTATGTGAGTGAAGAATTTTCGCTTTCGCGCAAAAAGGCCGTTAGCATAGTGTCGGGTGCAGTATTGGTATTGGCTGTTTTGGCATCGCTATCTTTGGGTGCGAGCATTCACCCCATTTTTGGGAAGAGTGTGTTTGAGTGGCTCGACTATATATCTGCTACTATTTTGCTTCCATTGGGTGGCGTAGCGGTGTCGATATTTGTAGGCTGGTATTTGGATAAACGTATTCTTTTAGATGTGTTGGAGCAAGAAGGACAGTTCAAATTTCGTTTCTTTAAAACGTATATTTTCGTCCTTCGGTATATCGCTCCAGTTTGTATCTTAATCGTTTTCTTGCATAATTTATTCCTAGCGTAATGAGTTGGAAGGATTATTTGTTCTTTACCAGAAGGGAGAAAAACGGCTTGCAAGTTTTGCTGTTTTTAATCCTGTTTCTGGTAGCAGTATATTGGAGTATGCCGTATTGGGTACATTCTGATGAGGCTTCAAATGCCGAATTGAACGGTGAAATCGCCCGTTTTGAAGCGATGATTGCCGAACAATTGACTGCTGACACTTTGCGAAATCAGTATTCTAAAAATGGACACACTACCGTTGCTCTTTTTGCTTTTAATCCGAATACGGTCGATTCTACGCAGATGCTGAGTTTGGGCATTAAACCGTATCTTGCCAGTCGCATTATTAAGTACCGCAAGAAAGGCGGACGATTTGCTACAGCCACTGATTTCTCCAAGATTTATGGCTTGTCAGAACAAGATTTTCAACGTTTAGCTCCTTATATTGTCATTCCAATTGCAACTTCGCCTACGGTATTCGCCAAAGATACTCTAGTGAAAACACCTACGAAGAAAGAAATTCTCGTAGTGGATATCAATACCGCAGATACTACCTCTTTGATGAGTGTGCGAGGCGTGGGTCGTGTGTACGCTAACCGAATTGTCGCCTATCGCGAAAAACTGGGTGGATTTGTCGATAAAAAACAATTGCTCGAAGTGTATGGAATCAATGAAGAAGTTTACGAGAAGATATCGCCTTATATCGTTTCGTCAAGTATCGAATTACGTACATTATCCGTAAATAAAGCTACCGTTCATCAATTGAAACAACATCCATATATTTCCTTTTATCAGGCAAAAAGCATCTACGATTACCGTACAAGCAAAAAGAATAAACGGATTGATTCGTTCGATGGTATTCCTGCTTCAAGAGATATTAATGCTGATTTCATCGATAAAATTCGTCCTTATATCAGTTTTGAGTAGCCGAACTTATTGTACTACAAATTCGATTCTTCGGTTTTTCATTCTTCCTTTGTCCGTACTATTTTCTTCTATTGGTTCAGTAGCTCCTTTTCCGCTGTAGCTTAGGCGTTGCTCGTCAATATTTTGTGCTACTAAAAATTTTAATACCGATTTGGCTCGTTGGGTAGAAAGAGCCAGATTGTAGGCGTCTGAACCCATATTGTCGGTATGACCAACTACGTGTAGTTTGATTGTGGTATTGCTTTGCAAAAAGTGCACTAAACGCATCAATTCAGCATGCGAATCAGTAAGTAGCTCTGCCGAATCGAAATCAAAATATATGTTTTGCAATACAAAGCTTGTTCCTTTTTCTATGCGTTGTAAGAGAATGGTGCGGTAAGCCTGACCAGAAAGTGTCGTGTCTATTTTTTCCGAATACGGTAAATAACCTTCTTTCTGAACGCCCAATCCTACTTCTTTTTTGGAGGGGATAATAGCGGTGAAATCACCTCTTTTGCTGTCGGATATGGTTTGCGATATGGTGTTGCGTGTGTGCGTGTCAAATATTTCGACAATGCTTTGTAGTGCTTGTTTGGTTTTTTTATCAAGCACAATTCCTTTTATTACATGCATCTTTTGAGGTTGCATGGTCTGTGGCAAACTAATTTCGTATATCTGTTTGTTGTACTGCTTATTGTTTTCATATTGGCTGGATGCCATATAGGCTTTTTCGCCTGAAGCAGCTACGAAAAAGCCCATTTCATCGCTCGAAGTATTGATGGGATACCCAATGTTTTTAGTGTTTGCCCATGCGCTATTGCTGTCTTTTGTGGCAACAAATACATCTAACCCACCCATGCCTGCAAATCCATTAGAAGAGAAATACAAATGCTCGTTATCAGGATGAATAAAAGGAGAAATTTCATCTTTGGCTGTATTGACTTTATCTCCAAGATTTACTGGATTGGAAAATGTCAGTTTGCCTTTACTTTCAATTTTCACATCGCACATCCATATGTCTTTTCCACCTTCTCCACCTTTGCGATTGCTCGAAAAGTAGAGTTGCTTGCCGTTGGCAGAAAAACTCGGTGTACTTTCCCAATATGCTGTGTTTAAAGGTTCTCCTGCATTGATGGGAGCGGAAAAAATGCCGCCATTGTTTATAGAGTAATAGATATCGCAACTGCCTTTGCCGTCTTTGCGGTGGCAAGCTACGAAAAACATATACCGACCATCGGCAGAAAAATGTTGTGCTCCTTCGTTTTCATTTGTATTGATAGGAGCAGGTAATCGTTGTGTTGGTTGCCACACGCTGTCTTGTTTTGAGCTTTGACAAATATCTTCCTGAATGGAATGGGGATGACTAAAAGGCGAGGTTTTACCGACTACTACGGTGCTCGAAAACAGGGCGTTATCAGCAGTAATGCTGGGCCAAATATTATCAAAAGGAGTATTGATATTGCTCCCCATATTTTGAATAATGCATTCGATGGGCTTCGAGCGGAGCTCTTGTGCCGTTACGCAGTTCGCAAGGTGTTGTCGCACATCTGACGTTTGTTTTAGTCCTTGAAATACTTTCATAGCTTCTGCATATTTGCCAGCATCGAAATACACCAATCCTAATTTTTCCTTGGTTTCTTCGGGAAAATTAGCATGTTTTATCTTCGTTGCTTTTTCTAGCAATACGATGCGTTTTTCATGTTGCTGCGTTTGTTTTAGTACATCATTCAACAGCCAGTAATATTCCATTTGGTCTTTGTTTTTCTTGATGATACTTTCGTAAAGTGCAATTCCTTGCTCAATTTGTCCACTATTCAGTGCCATGGTAGCTTGTCGGTGCAAAGCGTGCGTGCGTTCGAGGTTTTTGCTCATTACTACGAGAGGAATACTGAGTAAAAAAAGGACATATACACCGATAAGTTTTCTCATGATAGTTGTGTTATCTGTTTTTGGTAGAGTAAGGTATCAGCAAATTTACGTAAAATTTCAGTATTTGGGTATGCTGTTTGAAAAATTAATGTACATTTGTAATGTTTTAACATCGTATATATGGCTCTAAAACAACAATTTCAACAAAAATTACAACAGAAATTACAACAGAAATTATCTCCCTTGCAACTTCAAATTATTAAGTTGTTGGAGTTTTCTGTGCTCGAATTTGAAGAAAAAATTAAAACAGAGTTAGAAGAAAACCCAGCCTTAGAAGAGGGCGTTTCAGAGGAAGATGTACCTGATGGTGAGGAAGAACTCTCTGATACAGAGTCTGATGAGATTTTTGATGTGGCAGATTATATGGACGATGGAGATGATGCTGATTACAGCATGCCCAAAGATCCCAATGCAAATAGCTCTGGCATTTATTCAATTTCGCAATCCGAAGGAGAGTCGTTTCACGAACATTTACTCAGTCAATTGAATTTACTCCCTATTTCGGAACAGCAGTTTTTACTAGCAGAATATGTGGTGGGTAATATCGATGAAGAGGGTTATTTGCGTAGAGAAATAGCTCAAATTGCCACCGATATTAGCATTGTAATAGGTACAAACATCACAGAATCAGCCCTTTTTGAAATCTTGGCGATTGTGCAACAACTCGAACCTTCGGGTGTAGGTGCACGCTCCTTACAAGAGTGTTTGCTATTGCAATTGCAACGCAAAAAAATAACCCCTTCGGTGGATATTGCTATGCGCCTTTTAGAAGAATATTTTACTGAATTTAGCAACAAGCATTATGATAAAATAATGGCTAAATTAGAAATTGACGATGATACACTGCGCGCTGCTATTGAAGAAATTGTGCATCTAAATCCCAAACCAGGGAATGGTTGGAACGGCTTATTGCTCGAAAAAAATAAAGAAGCCATTACTCCCGATTTTGTGTTGGAATCGCAAGAGGGACAACTTTCGCTTTCGCTGAATAGCAATCATATTCCGTCGTTGCGGGTTAATCACGTGTATGTCAATTTGTTTCAAGATTTTGTGTCGAACAAAGCCAACCAAACACAGTCGATGAAAGATGCCGTATCTTTTGCCAAACAAAAATTAGATGCAGCGAAATCATTTATAGATGCCGTAAAGCAACGAGAAGAAACCTTGCTGAAAGTAACTACGGCGATAGTGAATTTTCAAAAACAGTATTTTTACGAGGGGAGTGATGCTTTTTTGCGTCCAATGACGATGAAAGATATTGCAGAAATTTCGGGTTACGATATTTCCACCATTTCGCGTGTAGCTAATAGCAAATACATACAAACGAATTTTGGTGTTTTCCCTTTGCGTTATTTCTTTACCGAGGGCATGCTTACCCAGTCGGGCGAGGAGGTTTCTACTCGAGAGATAAAAAATATCTTGGTACAATGTATTGAGGAAGAGGACAAAAAGAAACCCTTGTCGGACGATAAACTAACGGATATACTCGAAGGAAAAGGCTTTAACATAGCCCGCCGTACAGTCGCCAAATACCGTGAGCAACTAGAAATCCCCGTGGCTCGCTTACGCAAATCCATGTAAGATAAATCCTTACGCTTTTTTCATGCGAGCTTTTCGCTCCATGGGCAAAATAGCATTGTAGATAAATTCATTCACAGGAGTTGGAATACCAAATTGTTTACCCAATTTAGCAATAATGCCATTTTGATACTCAATTTCCGAAGGTTTTCCCTCCCACACATCACGTGTAAGCGAGTAGGTAGTGTCGTAAGGCATGGTGTCTAAAAATTCGACTGTACGTTCTACAATGTCAGCGTTTAATGTAGTTCCTCCAGCGTTGGATATTGTTGCAATTTCTGTCAATAAGTCTATCATCATTTGTCGTGTAGCAGGTATTTCGTTCATTTCACCATATGTGCTACGGGTAACAGCCATCAACCCGCTGATGCAGATAAGAAGTAGTTTTTTCCACAGTTCTGCTTCAATATTTTTGCTCAAAATATTTTTAATTCCAGCCTCATTGAATAGTGTTTGTACGGCAAGTAATCGCTTGTCATCGGCTTTGTTGAATTCTCCAAACACAATAGTTGGGACTACGCCTGTATGGTCGATACAGCCAGGGGCACTTATCATACTCACGATGCGACACAAACCACCAATAATATGAGAGGAATCAATCTTTTTAGCTAATTCTTCCGCTGCTATCACGCCGTTTTGCAAGGGCAAGATAATGGTGTTTTTGTGCATGATGTGTACTAATTGCGGAGCTACATCTTGTATCTGCCACGCTTTTACACCGATAATAATTAAATCCACCACACCTAAATCAGCGATTTCATCGGAAGCTTTGCACGGTGGAGTTTGAAAATCGCCCAATATGCTTTTTACTTGCAAACCGTGTTGCTGCATTACCCGCAAGTGCTCGCCACGTGCCAAAAACGACACTTCGTTACCCGCTTGCAGCAGCTTAGCCCCAAAATAACCTCCTACACCACCTGTTCCTATTATTGCTATCTTCATGTTTGTTTTGTTTTAGTACGAAAGTAGGATATATACATGCTATAAAGCCTCGTACACCTCCCGAGCAAAGACCTCCAGACTTGGGTCGCGCGCACCCATCAAGAGTAATACAGCATTGTTAGTGATATGAGCTTTGGCCGTAGTTACAAAATTATTTCTGTCGGCTACGAAATAGGCCTTTTTGCCCAATTTCCGAATGTCTTCTATCAGGTCGTTTGCCGAAATATCTTTGACAGCAGAACCACCAGCATAAAAAATCTCACTCATCCAAATTTCATCTTCATCACGCAAGGTCGTTGCAATTTCTTTCACAAAATCCGCACGCAAAAATCGTGTTGGTCCATATCCATGAGGTTGAAACCATGCAATCACTTTTGGGGCTATGGCCTGACAAGCAGCGATGGAAGCGGCACATTTGGCAGGGTTGTGTGCGTAATCGTCGATAATATACACGCCATTTTTTTTACCAATCACTTGGTGTCGGCGGTAAATGCCCTCGTAGCGTTCGAGCGATGCAGCTGCTGTGGCGGTGCTTACACCTAATTGGTTCACTACCGCAATAGATGCCAAGGCATTTTCCATCGTGTGTTTGCCAATAGCGTGCATTTTTACGGGAGTGTTATCCACTGTAAAAGTGATTTCAAAACTATTTTGTGCAAAATCAGTGCCAATATATCCTGTTCCTGCTATGGGTGATGAGGCAAAATCATTGGCTTTATTTGCTGATAATTGAGCGGCTAATTTGTTCGATTGATTCGTGATAAATTGTGATTTTGTATGCTCTTTGAATGTGCCAAATATCTGCATCAATTCATCAATTTCTTGGTGGTCTTTCTCAATATTGAGTAGCAAGCCAATTTCAGGATGATACTCCACGATAGAGCCATCGCTCTCATCTGCTTCTATTACCAACCACTCGCCTTTGCCTACTTTGGCATTGCCAATTTTACCTTCACGGATGATACTCGTTAAGCCAGCACCGCTAATAATGCTTGGTTCTAAGCCAGCATATTGCAAAATATCGAAAATCATGGCGGAAACGGTGCTTTTGCCCGATGTGCCACCCACGGCAATTGTTTTTTTACTTTCGGCAATCATTGCCAATACTTTCGAGCGTTTTAATATGGGAATACCCAGTTTTTTTGCTTTTTGCACCTCTGCTACCGTATCTTCTATGGCGGTAGATACTACAATCAAATCCGTTTGCTCATTGATGCCACTACCATCTTGCGGAAAGCATCGAATGCCTTCAGCCTCTAGTTTTGTTTTGGTTTCGTTGGCTTGATTCGGCACAAAATACCTATCGCTACCGCTTACCTGCTTGCCTATTCCGCTAAGGTATTGAGCAATAGCACTCATGCCTACACCGGCAACACCAATAAAAAAGATATTGTTAAACTTGTTTATAGACATACTTGCATTTTTTTGTAATGATGTTCAAAAGTAGTGAAAATATTTACTGCACGCAATAATGTGGGAGTAAGATTTATCGCTAGAGTATGATAAACTTAATAATATTTCTGAATGGGACTTATTTATTTGTAAAAAGATAACTGACATCACTTCTCATTGCTAACATTAATTTAATCAAGGTTTTAATCTCCGACTTGTTTTCAAACTGCTTATTTTACATGTTTACGAAAATTATTTTAATTTGTAGGTAAATAGTATGGGTCATAAATTGTTTCTTTTAAAAAGAATCCGTTCATTTGTATGCAAAAACTGTACAATAAATTTTAAATAGGGGAATTCTAATGGAATTATCACAGCATGAAACTTTGTGGTTGCAAAGTGAAGGAGCAGAAATGCTCAAGGATTTAGGAGTAAAAAATGGCGATACGATAATTGATTTCGGTTGTGGAAAAGGGCGATATACCATCCCTTTATCACAAGTGGTGGGCACACAAGGTTGTGTTTATTCAGTTGAACGTAATGAAGATGCACTCACGATTCTACGCGAAAGATTGCCTCTGTTTTCAATGATTGAGACAGTCAATATTTTGCATTTCGATAATTTAACCACGCAAACTACTATAGCAGAAAAAACCATTGATGCTGTTTTTGTTTTTGATGTTTTACAATATATAGAAGATTGGGATGCCCTATTTTCGTATTTTTTCCGAGTGATAAAACCAACGGGAATTATCCATGTATACCCAGCAGCAATTCCTCATCCTGGAGAAGTGGATGTACAACGCTTAATCTCAACAATGGAAAAAGTAGGCTTTCAGTATCTCAAATCAACAACATGGAGGATGATGCACAATGTAGATATGGTGAATGATGTCGTTTATAGCTTTGGCGTAAGATGAAGAATATTGTATGATATAAACAAGGTGCATCAGATTTAATTTATGAGCAATTTCGTCAATAAAAAAGCAGTTGATAAAAATCAACTGCTTTTTTATTGTAAGTGGCGTCACCAGGAATCGAACCGGGGACACAAGGATTTTCAGTCCTTTGCTCTACCAACTGAGCTATGACGCCATTGCGAGTGCAAAGGTAATACGTTTTTAGAAAATACCAAATAATTTAGAAAAAAAATGTCGTTTTAGTATGCGTTTTCGACAACCCCGCCGCCTATTAGACGTTCGTTGTGGTACAATACGATAGATTGCCCTTTGGCGATGCCTGTTGCAGGGGTATGTAAAACGATGGTTGCAGTATATTCGTTGTGTAGCGTAAGGGTACAGTTGCTTGCTTGCTTTCGGTATTGTATTTTGGCAATTAAATTCTGTTGTAAATCGCTTTCGTGGCGGTAAATAAGTTGCTCAACCTCTATGGTCGATTGGTAGCAGGCGGTTTTTTCTGCCAAGGTAATGATGTTACTTTGCTTGTCTATTTTTTGCACATATAGCGGTTTAGTGTGTTGTACGCCTAGTCCGCGTCGTTGACCAATAGTATAGAATGGATATCCTTGATGAGAACCTATAATTTCACCGATTTCATCGGTGAAAAATCCCTTTTTTATAGGTAAATTTTGTGCCTTTGCCAGTTCTTGTAAAAAGGGTCGGTAGTCGCTAGGACAAAAGCATGCACCTACGCTGTTTTTATTGCCTTGCACAATCGGAAGTGCGTGTTTTTTTGCCAAAGCATGCACCTCTTTGTAGCGGTAACTTCCTAAGGGAAAAACCACCCGTTGGATAGCTTCATCGGGCATTCCCCAAAGAAAAAATGTTTGGTCTTTGCTGTCATCTATCCCTTTGGTAATATAGGTAATCCCTTGATTTTCTACGCAATTGGCATAATGTCCCGTGGCAATATACGAGCAGTTGAGCAGTGCGGCTTGCTCTAGTAGCGATACCCATTTTACGTGCATATTGCAATGTACACAGGGGAAAGGCGTGCGTCCAGCCATGTATTCGTCCACAAAATTTTGTATCACTATATGGCTAAATTCTTCCCGCTTATCTACCACGTAATGAGGTATATGCAAAAACTCTGCCATATTTTTTGCTTTTTCAAGGTAATGTTGGTCGCTATTGTGTTCGTAAAAGCGAAAGGTAACTCCAATTACTTCGTAACCAGCTTGCTGTAGCAAAATGGCAGCTACAGAACTGTCGGTTCCGCCGCTCATTCCGAGTAAAATGCGTGTTTTAGTAGGCATAATGATGTTAACTTTTTACAAAAGTACGCTAAATTATTTTTTTGTCTATATTTTTTGTAATTTTACGCAATGAAAAAATGTGTCTTATCCATTTTGATTACTGCTTTATGCAGCATTATCACGGTGTCTGCGGAAACGTACGTGCGTGGTTCGTTGCGTGCATATCCCGATACAATTGTGCATTTACGCTACTTTTCGGACGAAATAACAAAAAAAGAGGTGATTGTAGCTAGTTCAGAGCTAGATTCGGTTGGGAATTTTGAATTTTGTTTTGAGCTTGACGAGGTGCATAAATGTTTTATTGATTTGGGCGTATATAGAGCCGTTTTGTTTGTAGAGCCTACTAAAACGTATGACCTAAAAAAAATGCCGTATGTGCCAAAATCAGATGCGCAACTTTTCAATGTGTTTTTTACACCCAAAGAGGTGTTGGCAAATTTGAAAAACACGCCCGCGGACGATATTAATCAAGATATTTTGAATTTTGAATTAGCCATTGATGAGGTGTGGAACAATGCCTTGTTTGCGGATGTATCTACACAGTACTTGCGGGCTGCTATCGATAGTATTGATGGGCAATTTGTGAGTAAAAATCCTTATTTTAATACCTACAAACAGAGTACCTATGCCTTGTTGGCAAATTTACACATAGAGTTATCTCCCTTTTGGAGTATTCAAGAATATTTCGTGCCTATGACGGTAAGTTATTCTAACCCTGCTTATTGGGAAGCTTTTTTTGTTCTTTTTGATGGTTTTTTCAATCATTTTGAATACGAGTCTTCGGCTCAAGAAGTGATCCAAGCATACAAGCAAGCGAATTTGCCCCTACTAAAAGAAAAATTTGCCTCCTTGATGGTGTGGAATAATCCTCGATTAGAGGAATTGGTGTTGTTGTATAATTTGTGGGAGAATTACAACAGCAAACCCGAAGACAAGGAACATGCACGCAGTTTGATAGAGCAAATACAACGCACGAGCCCATTTGCAGAACACAAACAAATAGCAACAGGTATTTTATCTAATTTGCAACGAGCACAAATTGGCACAAAACCCGCTGATTACAAATTGCTTAATTTGTCTGGAAAAGCAGTCTCGCTTCGCAATTTTGAAGGAAAATTCGTGTATGTAGTCTTTGCAAGTTCCTTTATCACAGAGTCTCGCGCAGATATTGCGTATTTGCAACAATTAGCCAAACGCTATCCCGACGATATTGCGGTTATCTTTGTTTTTTCCAACGAAACACTTTCTACAACAGTCGATTATATACAAGAAGCTCCTGCTGATATTGTGATAACGAATTGGGATAACAACAAAGATATGTTGCAGGCGTTTGGTGTACACAACATCCCTTCGTATTATTTGTTGGATAGAGATGGGTATTTTATCCATTCGCCAGCCTTGAGTCCCAGCGAGGGTTTTGAGCGGAAATTCGATGCAATTTTGCAGTTAGAAAAAGCTGCTAACGAAGGATCTACAATGAACAAACCATTTTTTTAAAACGAAAAACGATATGGCTACATCTATTTCAAAACACATTCCAAATACGCTTACGAGCATCAATCTGTTGTCGGGTTGCATAGCTGTTGCGTTTGCCTTTGAGGGCAATTTGTTGTTTGCAACTCTGTTTATTCTACTGTCTGCAGTATTTGATTTTTTGGATGGATTTTCTGCTCGCTTATTGGGTGCTTATTCCGAAATGGGTAAGCAACTTGATTCCTTGGCAGATTTAATCAGCTTTGGCTTGGCTCCTGGCGTGATTGTCTTTTCTCTTTTCAAAGAATTTCCGTATGCAGAGTCGATGTTTGATTACGCCTATTTATTTCCCTATATCGCTTTTTTTATTCCTGTTTTTTCAGCATTACGTTTGGCAAAATTCAATATTGATGAATCGCAAACTACGAGTTTTAAGGGGTTAGCAACGCCTGCAAATGCAATATTCATTGGCGGAGTAGCGGTTGGATATGCAGCATTTGCTCAGGCTCATGGTTTTGACCCATTTTGGAAAATTGAAGTGTATGGCTTGTGGTTGCTGATTGGACTTGTCGCCCTTTCTTGTTTTTTACTTGTATCGCCACTACCTATGTTTTCACTCAAAATGAAAGGATTTGGCTTGGCTCAAAACAAAGTGCAATACTTGTTTTTAATGCTGTCCTTGGGATTGGTGATTGCATTCTTCTTTTTCGGATTGGCACTTTCTATTATCTTGTACATAGGGATGTCTTTCGTGCTGTATTTAGCGAATAAATCACGTAAAAATCAAATGAATTGAGCATATGAAATGGCACACATACATTATTCTATTGTTAGTAGGGCTAGTTTTGCTTGGGTGCAACAAGAAAAAAGACACCACACAGCCAGATGTCGTAAATCCCGTGGAGACGCTAGAAGATACCAACATCAAATCGTATGTAGGCAGCTATTCGTTGTTTGACAAAAATTGGAATTTGTTAGAATACACCATCTATCAGCAAGATTCGCTTTTTTATGCCAATATTACGTATAATCAACAATCAAGTATTTCACCCTTGGTGTTGGAGGATAAAACAGTGCCTTTGTATTCGTTTACATACAATGAAAAAACCTATTTTTTGACTTTTGATGTGAAATTACCTGAAAAGAAAACGGTACGCATTGTTAATCAACACGAAGATCGTTTTTTGCAGTTTCTCGAAGGCAGGGGTTTTGTCGATTTGCCTCAAGCTGAACGGGCACAACAGCAAGCTGTTAGAAATTCATTGAATATTAAACGGTTTTCGTCTGCTATGCGTCCAAATAAAACAAATTGGAGCAGCGATATCAACTATACCGATACCGTGCAATATCTTTTCTTTGATGATATTTCGATTCCCATGAGAGCGGTGTATAGAACCAAACAAAATGATACACTCCGATTGAGTTACGATATACCATTAGGAACAGAATACAACGGTTCCATCATGGAAATTAGGTGGAAAATAGATACAATTGTAGCGAAGGGAAAGCCTATGCTGAACCATAAAATGCTATATTATAAGGTGGTAAGATGATGCAAAAGGAGGAGCAGTTGGATACAGAAAAACAGACATACTTAGAGGTTTTTGGAGCGAAAGAGAATAATTTAAAAAATGTAGATGTACGCATTCCGCACAATAGTTTAACAGTAATTACAGGACTTAGTGGTAGCGGAAAGTCTTCGCTGGCATTTGATACTATTTTTGCCGAAGGGCAACGCCGCTATGTAGAAACATTTTCTGCGTACGTACGTAATTTTTTGGGCAATATTGAGCGTCCAAATGTCGATGAAATAAAAGGTTTATCGCCCGTAATTGCTATTGAACAAAAAACGACCAATCGAAATCCTCATTCTACGGTGGGTACGGTAACCGAGATTTATGATTTTCTTCGCCTTCTATTTGCTCGTGCAGGAGTGGCTTACTCCTACCTTACGGGTGAAAAAATGGTGAAATACACCGAAGAGCAAATTTTATCGCTTATTTTAGGTGATTATCAGGGTAAGAAAATCTTCATTTTGGCTCCTGTTGTCAAAACACGGAAAGGGCATTACAAAGAATTATTTGAGCAAATTCGTAAAAAAGGCTACCTCAATGTGCGTATTGATGGACAGTTACGAGAAATTACACACGGACTGAAACTCGATAGGTACAAAAACCACGATATTGAAGTGGTAATTGATCGCCTCGAAGTGCAAGAAAAAGATGAACGTCGTTTGCAAGACTCCCTTCGTATTGCTATGAATCAGGGCGATGGTGTGATAATGGTGCTGGATAAAGATACTGATGAAATCAGGTATTTTAGCAAAAAGCTCATGTGCCCGACCTCTGGTATATCGTATAGCGAACCTGCTCCGCACGATTTTTCGTTTAATTCGCCCAAAGGTTGTTGCCCAAGATGCAATGGAGTGGGTGTAATTACCAAAATTGACATTGATAAGATTATTCCCGACAATTCGCTTTCTATCTATGATGGAGGAATAGCCCCCTTGGGAAGATTTAAAAATGGCATTTTATTTCTACAGATACAAACCTTGTGTGAGGAGTACGATTGTACGCTAAAAACACCTATCAAAAAATTACCCCAAGAGTTAGTTGATAAAATCATTCACGGTACATCCGAAAAAATCTTGATTAAAAGTGATACATCGGGCTTATCCAACTATCCTGTTGCATACGATGGAATCGTACAATATGTGAGTATGCAGCAAGAATCTGAGGCCTCTGCTTCGGCACAAAAGTGGGCAGAGCAGTTCTCGGAAACCGTAACCTGCCCTGAATGTAACGGTGCGCGCTTGAAAAGAGAATCGCTTCATTTTAAAATTATTGATAGAAATATAGCCGATCTAGCTGCAATGGATATTACTCAGTTGCACGAGTGGATAACGGAAAATGTACAGCATTTAGACAGTCGCCAAAAGAAAATTGCTACGGAAATTTGCAAAGAAATAAGTATCCGTTTGAGCTTTTTATTGAATGTTGGGCTTAATTATTTGTCGCTCAATCGCCCTTCGATGAGCTTGTCTGGTGGAGAAAGTCAGCGGATTCGCCTAGCTACACAAATTGGTTCTCAGCTAGTCAATGTGCTATATATTTTAGACGAACCGAGTATTGGTTTGCACCAACGGGACAACTTGAAACTCATCGACTCCTTGAAGCAACTCCGAGACATGGGTAATACCGTAGTGGTAGTGGAACATGACAAGGATATGATGTTGGTGGCAGACTATGTGATTGATATGGGACCCAAAGCGGGTCGCCTTGGTGGTGAATTGGTATTTGCGGGCACGCCCACACAAATGATGTCTGCAAACACGTTAACCTCAGCCTATATACAAGGAATAAAAAAGATTGAAGTTCCTGCTAAAAGACGCGATGGAAACGGTAATTTTTTACGACTCAAAGGAGCAAAAGGGAACAATTTGAAGAATGTGGGTGTTGATTTTCCTCTTGGCAAGTTTATTTGTGTTACTGGGGTTTCGGGAAGCGGTAAGTCGAGTTTGATAAATGGCACTTTGTATCCTATTTTGAGCCAGCATTTTTACCACTCACTCAAAAATCCATTGCCCTACGATACGATAGAAGGCTTGGAGCATGTGGATAAAGTTATTCAGATAGACCAATCGCCTATTGGACGTACACCACGTTCGAACCCAGCTACATACACAGGTATTTTTTCGGATATTCGCAATTTATATGTCAATTTGCCCGAAGCACAAATTCGAGGATACAAACCTGGTCGATTTTCTTTCAATGTAAAAGGAGGTAGGTGCGAAACCTGCAAAGGAAATGGATATAACCGTATTGAAATGAGCTTTTTGGCTGATGTGTATGTTCCTTGTCCTGATTGTGATGGAAAACGCTATAACAGAGAAACCTTGGAGGTGCGATTTAAAGGAAAATCCATTGCGGATGTGCTCAATATGACCATCAACCAGGCGGCAGAATTTTTTGAGAGTGTGCCAACAATTATGCAACGCTTACATGTATTGAAAGATGTTGGTCTGGGCTACATAAAAGTAGGGCAGCCTTCTACTACCTTATCGGGAGGAGAAAGTCAGCGTGTGAAATTAGCTACCGAATTGTCCAAAAAAGATACTGGACAAACCATTTACATATTAGACGAGCCAACAACTGGTTTGCATTTCGAAGATATAAACGTGTTATTGGGTGTGCTAAACCGATTGGTTGATAAAGGCAACACCTTGATAGTGATTGAACATAACTTAGATGTGATAAAATGTGCCGATCATATCATTGATATTGGACTTGAAGGCGGCGAAAAAGGCGGTACTATTTTGTGCCAAGGCAAACCCGAAGAAGTAGTACAACAAAATTGTGGTTACACCGTTCCGTTTTTAAGAGAAGAATTGTTGGCTGCACGATGATGTGGTTTTTTCTTTACTCCTCGTTTTCAACGAGGAGTTTTGGTTTGTTGTTTGTAACAAACCTTTGATGAAAGAAAACACACTTCAAGTTTTTAAAATCAAAAAATCTTTAGTAGTTTTACGAGATTATTACAGAAATAAGGGGGTAAGATAAAAAATTAACAAATGAATAGGTATCCCATTATTTTTTTTAATAATACAAGACTTATTATCAGCATATTAAAATATGCAAATAATAAACTATAATAGAAATAGGTGCACCTTGGTGTACATACACAGATGTTAGGGCACATTTAAAGACACAGACATCATGAAAAAACTGATAATCTTAGTGATTTTAATAACAGGTTTTATCAATTTGACATTTGCTGATGAACCAAGAATGAGAACGGAATTTTTCAGTAATGATTCAACATACATTTTAAAATATGACCTTAAGAATAATTGGATTCTTAAAGACAATAATGGCCAAATCATTTCTAAGATTAAGGATGAAAACTTTACCAGCATGACTATCCGAATTTCAAATGACGGGAATGCAATAGTTGTGATTGATGATTTCGCTGAAGGACATATAATTAAAGACAGAATAGGACTATGGATTTTTCATAAAAGTGAGTTACTTAAAAAATATAAATTTGTTGACCTACTTGATGATACTTGTAACGTTGCACTATCAGTTTGGCATATTGACTGGCTTGTAAATGATTATAATTTCAATCAAGACCAAAATAAATTTGAGTTTTCAACAAATGAATTTTATAACTACAAAATTGATTTGGTAACAGGAGAAATAATTAGTAAAAATAGACCACTTGAATTTGATGATAATACTTTAATTGTGTACGGCTCATTTAGACAAAAGAATTGTTCAGATATAGTTATGAATATTTCAAGATACATCTCTGGAAATAGACAACCTGAAAATAAAATTAAATTTAGGACTGATTCTTTTGGTGATGGAAATTGGACTACAGCAGTCATGATAAAAAATGGAAAGGATATTACACCAAATGAATTTAGATATAAAGTGATGATAAATAGATGTTTAAATGAATAAAAACGTGCCCTAACAATGTATATACAAAATAGGCGAAATAGCAGTAAATTCAACGGTTGTAGCCCGCTTCGAAATCGTAACGGTTTGATAAGTTTGAAGCCCGCAATCGCCTACTTTGCATATACTAACCGTTATGCCTAATTTTAAAACGACACAGTAATGAAACGACTGACAACATTATTGACTTTGATTTTTCTGACTTCAACTAGTCTGACTTTCGCTTGCGACTGTGAATCTCAAGGACATTTTTTGACAGTTGCACCGAAATCAAAACTTGTTGCACTTGTTAAGGTGAAAAGTTATTTGACTTTTAAAAATATCTACGACAATCAGACGCCAATGTCAATGGACGTTGAAATAGTTAAAGTATATCACGGACAAGAAACAAGAAAAACTGTTACAGTTTGGGGAGACAATGGAAAACTATGTAGACCCTATTTGAGCATTTTCAAGCCTGACAAATATTATGTAATTGCATTTGAACAAGACTCTAAAGAAAATCCCTCGGACTTTGCAATTTCCAACTGTGGAGACTATTGGTTGACCGCTGACAACGACAAAAAAATTGCAACAGGACAAGTAAATGAAAATCAAAATGAAATTACATTTAGTAAATTAATAGAATTTTTCCACGGAGACAAAACGAAGGAATTAACCCCTACAGACTTTAAAGAAATATTTCAACTTGCTTTTGATCTTCCAAAACTGCAACAATACTTTCACATTGACACAGACACAACAAGAAAACAGATTATAATCCAATACTTTGGTGACGCTAATCATAACAATTTGACAGGAGTAAATAAATTCGATAGACAAGTTAAAATATTTACTGAAGAAGAAATTAAGAAACAGCAAATCAAATATTATTTTGTGCTTGGTGATTGGGTTTGCGGACTTAACTCAGTGAGACTTCAACTTTCATATGTAGGAGAAGGACTAACGGCAAGTTATATGTTTAAAAAAGTAGACGACAAATGGACAATTTTGAACTCTGAAATATGGGAAGAATGAGAAAAACTAGGCATAACAGCACCTACCCAAAAGTGGCGGTTCAGTGGTTAAATCAAGCTTTGTGCTTCTATCAAAGTTTCTGCTTGGTTGACAGTGAAGTGCTTCGAAATCGCCACCTTCGGGTAGCTGCCAAACGTTGGGCGCAAGCTAAAGAGACACTGCAACAATGATAGATACAGATAAAATAAAATTCATTTTAGGTAAAGAGACTTCTGATTATCTTCAAATCCTTGTGGATAATTTTGCATACCCAGATTCGACTGATTTTTGGGATGGAAATTGGATTAATACAAGGATTAAAATAAAAGTAGGCGGATTTATTGGTGATTATGACGCACAGCTCCGTAATGTTGATTTTTTAGATTTTAAAAATGGACTTGAGAGATTGTATGTTAAACTGGATGGATATGCAAATTTTAATTGTCTTGAGGATTATATACAAATTAAAATAAAAGGCGATGGATTAGGTCATTTTTCGGCTGATTGTATTGCTAATGACAATCCTGGTATTTATGGACACGAATTGAAATTTTCGATAGAGTTTGACCAAACCGAAATTAATAACTTGACTAAAATGATTGATGACTTGCTAAACGAGTTTCCAATCAAGGATATAGAACAAATACAAAAAAACAAAGGAATTAAATGAGAACCTTGGAGATTCATGGACAAGAATTTGATTCATTAAAAGGATTTTATAAAAGCCTTGAATCATTCTTAATAGTAGGAGAATGCCCATAGGGACAAAATCTTGATTCACTAGACGAGATTGTTTCATGCAATTTCAACTACTCAGACAATAAAGAAAATGATGTAAATCGTATCATTTGGACTGATTTTAAAAAATCAAAAACGGAGATTATCGAAAAACGTGGAGATAAAACTGTGATTGAAATAATTGAAGAGATTTTTAATAGTAACGAGATGATTGAATTTATTAAAAAATAGCCAGCGCCCAACACACAATATAGCCAATAAGGGTTTCAGTGGTATGCGAAGGTTTGTAGCCCGCTTCAACTTTTCGTGTACCTTGATAGAAAATCGCCCGCAATCCCTTACTGGCCATATTGTCAAACGTTGTATGTAATTTTAGAAAACCCTGCATATAGAATAGATTAACATAACGACATATGAAAAACTTATTATTATTAATTTTGATATATATTCAATTAGACCTTTATAGTCAAGAATTAAATACATATAGTATAAAAAATATTATTACACAAGAAAGGATTTATACTGCACAGATAAACGATAAATATGATATAACAATATATTTAAAATTTTATAAAAATTCTGATGGGCATAAAAACATATATTCAATTAAAGGATATTATTATTACAATTCTATAAGAACTCACATACCAATCGTAGGACTATATGATGGAGATTTGATTTTGTATGTTTTCAGTGATAATGAAAAAAGTGATACAGTTTTAAACTTTAAAAATAACGGGCTCGATTTTTGGAGTAACATAGATTATTTAAAGAACATTACAGGATATAGAGAGAAATTCATAATTAAGCCTAATGAAATGAAGTGGTTAAATGGAGAAAAATCATTTAGTCTTAAACTTTATCAAAATGACTTTTCAATAGTTACCGAAACCGAATATTTACAGGTGAATAATCCCAAACTAGAATATTATATTTCTCTTAATGAAATTGGGCTATATGATGAAAACTTTAGCATTGTTAATATTAAGAAAATAAAAAATGAAACTAGGATTCTATTAGAATTTGATTATACATCAAGACCATACTATCTTGGTATGTGCGGAGCAGGTACAGAAATTGGTTATGTTATTTTGACTTTCGATATGCAGAATCAGTTAATAAATCAAAATCGAGTTTTAATAGAAAGTTGCTTAGACGGGATTTATTCAGAGCAAACTTCATCATCAAATTCTAAAATAAAAACTTTTTCTATTACAGATAGAGATGAGAAAACTACTATCTTAAAACTTGATTTAGATAATATTGAATGGATTAAATAAAAAACTACATACAACACACAATATAGCCAATAAGGGTTTCAGTGGTATGCGAAGGTTTGTAGCCCGCTTTTACTTTTCGTGTATCCTGATAGGAAATCGCCCGAAATCCCTTACTGGCCATATTGTCAAACGTTGTGCAACATAATAAAGAATGACTGACAAATGATTAAAATTTCAGACAGAATAAAATATTTTACTGTAGCAATTTGCCTCGGATTATCATGTTATGGTTTTTTAATTAAATTGCCTGTGCCTTTTAGAAGCATTGATACTGAATTACATGCCCTGTTTTTCTTTATTGCAGCTGCATTTTTGAATATTTTGTTCAAAGTAAAAAAACTCAATAATCATTTATTGATATTTGGAATGTTATTTTTATTTAGTACTCTAATTGAGTTCACTCAAGATTATTCAAATACATTATTACATAAAAAAATCCATGGAAATTTTGACCCTAACGATTTGAAATATAATTTAATTGGAATAACTATATTTTCGATGTTTTGGTTTATGTATTATTTGATAACATTAATTCATGAAAAGTGTAGAACAAGTCCACAATCAGTTGATAATCATTAATAATAAAATGCGATGAGAAATATTATTACAACGAAGAAGATATTGTAATAATTCCAAAGTTAAATTTCAACATTGAAACAAATTACACTAATTTAGAAGATAATAGATTTAGCTCAAACAAACAGAATTTCCAAATAGAAAGTGTTTGGCAAAGAACTGCTTTTATATTAGACGAAAGTGGTGCTGAAATTGAAAGCGAAGCTGAAATTGAAATCGCAGTTGAAGAAACGGAAGAAGAATACGAAAAACCAAAACCTAAAAAAATGATTTTGATAAAGCATTCTTAATTTTACTAAAACGAACAGACGCTAAAAATCCATATTTTGGACTTTGGACAACGAATACAGAACTAATGACAAAAGAATAATCCGTGAGGTCGGAGGTCGGATCTCTGAATTACGACCTTCGCTATCTTATAAGGATTTTCCAATCCGCTTAACATACATTTTTTTACACTAACTACTCCTCGTTTTCAACGAGGAGTTTATGGTTTGTTGTTTGTAACAACAAGTTGATTCAAATCCACTCATCAAAATAAACAAACTAAAAACCAAACAAATACACATACTTACTAAATCCCAACACAGCAATTAGCTAAAAGATATCCTTTCTTGCATATTATTTCATTTTTTCAACAAAAAATACTTACTTTGTGGTGTTTTATAAAAAGCATATTTTTTGCTAAAAATATCTTGACCCTTATACCCACAAACATGAAAAATTGGATTTCTCAACCATTCATTCCACACATAGTGGCTGTTGTTGTTTTTTTTCTACTTACCTTTTTCTATTTAAGTCCTGCTTTGCAAGGCGATATTATTTTTGGTCACGATACCTTGAGCTATGTAGCATCGGCAAAAGAAGCACATACCTATAACGAACAAAGCGATGATCAAGCCCTATGGACAAACTCCATGTTTGGCGGTATGCCTACTTACCAGATTTCTATGACGCAACCGCAAAGCATATTAACGTATATTGATGCTGTGCTCAGGGTGTTGCCGGGTCCTACGTATCGCTTATTTTTATACCTTGTGGGTTTTTATGTGTTGTTACTCGCATTTCGTGTTAATCCTTGGCTGAGCATAGGGGGTGCAATTGCGTTTGCCTTGGGTTCATACAACCTCATTATTATTATAGCAGGGCACAATACCAAAGCTGTAGCTATTGCCTATATGGCTCCAATTATTGGTAGCGTGTATGTCTCTTTTAGGGATAAACGCTTGCTTGGGGTAGCCTTACTAACGTTATTTTTAGGACTTTCGCTCTTTGCTAACCATATACAAATTACCTATTACACGCTATTTATCGTATTGTGTTTCGGTGTATCAGAATTGATTGTAAATATAAAAGAAAAAAGCATAGGAAAGTTTTTCACGACAGTGGGATTTTTACTAATAGGCGTACTTATTGCCGTAGGGCTAAATGCTACCCGCTTGCTTACTACGGCTGAATATACCGATTATACCATGCGTGGCGATACCAACGGTTTATCATTGACTGATGGTCAGGAGCAAAAGGGCTTGAGCAAAGATTACATTACGCAATGGAGTTATGGTATAGACGAAACGCTTACTTTGCTGATCCCTAATTTTAGAGGCGGAGCGTCTGTAGGCAAATTATCGGAAGATACCGAAACCGCCAAACAGTTTGCTGAATTATCGGGATTCAAACCTTTAGGAAGAGAGTTGAACTCTGACGAAAAAAGCCGAATTGACCGTATTTTACAGCGGAACCCCGATAGTTTTTCTCCTAAAAATTTGGCAGAATTAATGTATGCCTACGATTTGCCATTGTATTGGGGAACGCAGCCTTTTACCTCTGGACCTGTGTATATAGGAGCATTGGTGTTATTTTTGTTTTTTTCGGGCACATATTTGTTGCCTCGACGAGATAAAACGTGGTTAGTAATGGCAGCCATATTAGGCATTGTGCTGGCGTGGGGAAAGAATTTTATGCCCCTTACGGATTTCTTTATCGACTACGTGCCGATGTACAATAAATTCCGAACCGTATCTATGACCCTAACCATTTCTGCAGTTACCATTACCTTGATGGCAATATTGACACTGAAAGCCTTTTTTAACTCGGAAATAGCACTTTCTGCAAAAAGAAAATCCTTGTATATTGGAGCAGGTATTACAGGCGGTATCAGTTTGTTATTTTGGCTTTTCCCCGCTTTGGCAGGCACAGGCATTTCGGTACAAGATGCTTCGTACTCAGGTAATTTCGCTTTTTTGAAAGACACGCTACCACAAGATAGGTTGCAACTGTTAAGTCAAGATGCTTTGCGGTCATTGATATTTATCGTCTTCGGAACACTAACACTTTGGTTAGCGATAGAAGGAAAGATTAAAAATTACATAGCATATGTAGCCATTATCGTATTGGTAACAGCCGATATGTTGCCGATTGCTCATCGCTATTTAAACGACAAGAGTTTTGTGTCTGGCAATATTGTTACGACTTCTTTCCCCAAAAGAAAAGTGGATACTTTATTGTTGCAAGACAAAGATCCAAATTACCGTGTGCTCGATATGACGGTGGATATTTTTAATAGTGCAGAACCCTCGTATTACCATAAAACCATTGGTGGATACCATGCTGCAAAAATGCGTAGATACCAAGAACTGATAGATATTTACATTGGCAAGCAAATACAAGACTTATCAGCCGCCTTCAATACGGCAAAAACGGAAAACGATGTGCAAGAGGCACTTAGTAAGCAAAATGTGCTGAATATGCTGAACATGAAATACCTTGTGTATCATGCAGATGCACCGCCTATGCAGAATGGGCATGCTGCTGGCAATGCGTGGTTTGTATCGAATATTGTGAAGGTAGCGTCTGCTAACGAAGAAATGCTTGCCTTGGGTGATATGGATATTTCTACTAGTTTGGTGGTAGATACAAGTGAGGTTACGTTGACTACGATGTCTGAATTGAAAAGAGATTCTCTTGCAAGCATTGAGTTAATCCATTATTCGCCAAACGAAATTCAGTATACATTTTCGTCTGCAAGCAATCAAATAGCCGTATTTTCAGAAATATATTACAACAAAGGGTGGAATGCGTATGTTGATGGAAAGTTAGTACCTCATTTTAGGGCCAACTACCTGCTTAGAGCCATGCAACTGCCTGCTGGAACTTACGATATTGAGTTCCGTTTTGAACCAAAATCTTACGCCATAGGAAATATTTTAAGTTTAATTAGTTCTATACTATTGACTTTGGCTTTTTTAGGTGTTATCTTTGCAAGTTCAAAAAACCGTAAAACAACAAAAGCGAATTAGATTTTACACATCAATATACTTGAAAAAACTACATTATGCCCAAAGCACATTCTTCCAAACCAGCCCTCAGACATTTGGTAAACGCCCGAGTAACCACCATTATCAGTATTTCGTTGGTCCTTTTTTTAATAGGAGTTACATCAATGTTAGTTCTGTTTGCCAATGAGTTATCTGTGCAAGTGCGCGAGAATTTAGCTATTTCAATTGTGATGAAAGAAAATGTGAACGACGTTGAAATTCAGAAACTACAAAAAATGCTAGATGCAACACCGTATGTAAAATCAACCGAATACATTGATAAAGAGAGAGCTGCCAAGGAGTTGTCGGAAGAGTTGGGCGAAGACCCTATTGCTTTTTTGGGATATAATCCATTGTTGGCTTCGTTGGAAGTGAAATTGCATTCGGATTATACACATAATGATAGTATTGCGAACATTGAAACAGAATTAAAAAAATACGCTGAAATTAAAGAAGTCATTTACCAAAAGAATTTAATTCAGGCAATTAATGAAAATGTGAACCGCATCACTTTCTTCTTATTAGGTATTTCGGCATTGTTGTTGTTTATCTCTTTTGCGTTGATAAATAATACAGTTCGATTGAGTATTTATGCCAAACGATTTTTAATCCATACCATGAAATTAGTGGGAGCCACAGGCGGATTTATTCGTCAACCCTTTATTTTACAAGGAGTCTTTACAGGAATTGTATCTGCATTTATTGCCATGGGCTTGTTGTCGTTGTTGCTGTTCTCTGTTCAATCAGAATTGGGAGGTATTATAACGCTCGAAAGCCTTGACTTTTTGCTTGTTTCGTTTCTTGTGATGTTGCTTATCGGTGTGGTCATTACGTTTGTTTCTACCTATTTTGCAGTTAATCGCTATTTACGTGCGAAACTCAATGACATGTATTTTTTATAATCTATAGATAGAATAAGTAAATGAAAAAAGAAGGCGATTTAAGTAAACGTTTAGCACCGATTAATTTAAAGTTAATCATAGTGGGTGTTGTCGTTATAGCTATTGGTTTTTTGCTTATGGCATTGGGCGAATCCTCAACTGAAACCCATTTTGCAGAAGATATTTTTAGTTTTAGACGCATAGTGGTAGCGCCACTCATTGTGTTTTTCGGTTTTGTATCGCTCGTTTTTGCTATCTTATATACCCCTAAACAAAAATAATACATGACTATACTAGAAACCATCATCATAGCCATAGTTGAGGGGCTAACCGAGTTTTTGCCCGTATCTTCTACTGGACACATGATTATTGCACAAGCTTTACTAGGTATTGAAAGTACCGAATTTGTAAAAGCGTTTACCGTAAATATTCAGTTTGGTGCAATTTTGGCAGTAGTAGTACTGTATTGGCAACGGTTTTTTCATTTAAATGATGTAGCCTCTAATACAGAACTAGTTGGTAAATCGCAGTGGAAGAAACTGATTTACAAGTATGATTTCTATGTAAAATTATTGGTAGCATTTATACCCGCAGGTGTTATTGGCTTTTTAGCTGGCGATTATATAGATATGTTGCTCGAAAGCGTAGAAGTGGTAGCCATAATGCTCTTATTGGGAGGCATTTTTATGCTATTTATAGATAAATTATTCAATAAATTTTCTGACGATCAGTCCATTACCTACAAACGTTCGTGGGTCATTGGCTTTTTTCAGTGCATTGCCATGGTGCCAGGCGTGTCGCGTTCAATGGCAACTATCGTAGGTGGTTTGGCTACAAAACTTAATCGCAAGAATGCGGCTGAATTTTCTTTCTTTTTGGCTGTGCCAACAATGGCCGCAGCGGCAGGATATACCTTGCTTAAATTGATTACCCAAGAGAATGCTGCCAGTATGTTGATGGATAATATACTCTTATTGGTAATAGGAAATGTGGTCGCCTTTGTGGTCGCCATCGCTGCCATCAAATTTTTTATTGAATTTATTACAAAATACGGATTTAAAGCATTTGGTTGGTACCGCATCATCGTTTCCACTACAATTATTATATTGTTGATAGCCAATGTTGATTTGACATTAGTATAATGGACTTTATAGAAGGTGAAATTTTAGCTTTTAATAAGCCTCTCACGTGGACTTCGTTTGCATTGGTGCACCGCATACGAGCTATGATTTGTAGGAAATTGAATGTCAAGAAATTAAAAGTTGGGCATGCAGGAACTTTAGATCCTTTGGCAACAGGGGTGATGATAATTTGCACTGGCAAAGCTACCAAACGCATTGAAGAATTTCAATATCAAACAAAAGAATACATAGCCACATTGAAGTTGGGAGCAACTACTCCTTCGTTCGATTTGGAAACAGAAATAGATGCCGTGTATCCAACGGAACACATTACGATAGCAGAAATAGAAAAAATACTCCTTCAATTTGTAGGCAATATTCATCAAATTCCACCTGTATTTTCAGCGGTAAAAATAGACGGAAAAAGAGCGTATGAATATGCACGCAATGGGGAGGAAGTTACGATGAAATCAAAAGAATTGCTCATTGATGAAATTGAGTTGCTAGAATCGAATTTACCCATTATCAAAATTAGGGTAGTGTGTAGCAAAGGTACATATATTCGTGCATTGGCCCGTGATATTGGCATAGCCTTGCAAAGTGGAGCACATTTAATTGGCCTGGAGCGAACACGTATTGGCGAATATACAGTGGATAAATGCTTGTCGTTGGAAGACTTTGAAGCAGAATTATCAGCCTTATAAATTCTTTTTCTCTGTGCACGATGTGCATGCTTGGTTCATTTAAAAATATTACATAAAAAATAAATAAATACATGAAATTATCACAATTCAAATTTAAGTTGCCCGAAGAGTTGATAGCCTCTCATCCAACAAAATACCGTGATGAATCTCGTTTAATGGTATTGAACAGAAAAACGGGAGAGATTGACCATAAAATCTTTAAAAATGTGTACGAGTATTTCAACGAAAACGATGTATTTGTATTCAATGATACGAAAGTTTTTCCAGCTCGTATGTATGGAAATAAAGAAAAAACAGGTGCTCGCATCGAAGTCTTTTTGCTAAGAGAACTGAACAGAGACCTTAAATTGTGGGACGTATTAGTTGACCCAGCACGTAAAATACGTATTGGAAACAAATTGTATTTTGGTGATAATGATGAATTAGTCGCTGAGGTAATTGATAATACCACTTCTCGTGGACGTACCTTACGCTTTTTATACGATGGTTCGCACGAATCTTTCAAGAAAATACTTCATTCGTTAGGTGAAACTCCGCTTCCTAAAGCCTTAAATCGCCCCGTAGAAGTGGAGGATAAGGAAAGATACCAAACTATTTTTGCCAAAAATGAAGGTGCCGTTGTAGCACCTACTGCTGGATTACATTTTAGCCGCGAATTGTTAAAACGCATGGAAATTAAGGGCATTAATTTTGCTCATGTTACTTTGCATGCTGGGTTAGGTAATTTCCGCGATATTGATGTGGAAGATTTAACCAAACACAAAATGGATTCGGAGCAAATGATTGTTACAGATACTGCTTGTGGTATCGTGAACAAGGCCAAAGAAGAGAGACAACAAATCTGTGCCGTAGGTACTACCGTATTGCGTTCGCTCGAAACCTCGGTGAGCACCAACGGAATGATTAAACCATTTGATGGCTGGACCAACAAATTTATTTTTCCTCCATACGATTTTACTGTAGCTACCCATATGATTAGTAATTTCCACATGCCATACTCGATGCTTCTTATGCTAGTAGCTGCTTTTGGCGATTATGATCATGTAATGCACGCATACCAAGAGGCAGTAAAAGAAAAATACCGTTTTGGTACTTACGGAGATGCTTTACTTATTCTGTAATCATTTCATTTGATGTATTATACAGGTTTATTTCCTCTGACTATAGCATTTTTGTAAAAAAAAAACTATATTTGCACCCTATTTCATAAAAATACAAAATAAGAAACAAACAAATACTAATTTAATTTTAAGATTAATATGCAAAACAAAGGAATTGTGCTGTCTTTCACCATTGCGCTGATTGCAGTGTGTCTTTTCTATTTGTCGTTTAATGTTGTTACGTCTCATTACGACTCACAAGCAAAAGAATTTGCACAAGGAAATGTAACGAATGAGTTTCGCTACTTAGATTCACTTTCAACCGAACAAGTTTGGTTCGGCTACACCCTAAAAGAATGCCGCGAAAAAGAACTTAACTTAGGCCTAGACCTAAAGGGCGGTATGAACGTGATTTTGGAAGTTTCTGTGCCAGATATTCTAAAAACGTTGTCAGGTAATAGCACCGACGAAACATTTAACAAAGCCATGCAAATTGCGTTGGAACGTCAAAAAGGTAGCCAGCAAGACTTTATAGATTTGTTTCAAACAGCATTTCAAGAGTTGGATAAAGATGCCCGTTTGGCAGCTATTTTTAGTACATACGAACTAAAAGACAAGATAAACTTAAAAAGTACCAATGCTGAAGTGATTGCTGTTATCAAAGATGAAGTAACATCAACCGTAGATAATTCGTTTAATGTTTTGCGTACACGTATCGACCGTTTTGGTGTGGTACAACCCAATATCCAACGCCTAGAAACAAACGGACGTATCTTAATCGAATTACCAGGTATTAAAGAACCCGAACGTGTGCGTAAATTGCTCCAAGGTTCTGCAAATCTTGAGTTTTGGGAAACCTATAATTTGCCCGAAGTGTATGAAAATTTGGTTTCTGCTAATAATGTAATTAGAGAAATCAATTTGAATGAGAGTGAACCAGTAGAAGTGAAAACAGACTCTGTGTCTCAAACTAGTCCTGAAGTAGTGACAGAAACAAAAGATGAGCTTACTTCTTTGCTTACACAAATAGAGCAACCAAAAGATTCGGTTACAGACGATCAGTTTGCCAAAGAAAATCCATTGTTTAGCATCTTGCAATTAAATGCAGATGGCGGACAATTGGCTAACGGACCTGCTGTGGGTGTTGCCAACCAAAAAGATACTGCACTGGTAAATCAATACTTAACAATGCGTCAAGTAAAAGAAGTGTTGCCACGTGATGTAAGCTTTAAATGGTCTGTTAAAGCAATTGATACAAAAGGCACATTCTTTCAATTAATAGCCATTAAAATTACAAGCAGAGACGGTAAAGCTCCTTTAGAAGGGAATGCTATTAGCGATGCATCAAGTGATTTTAGTCAATATTCAGTGAACTCAAATGTGAGTATGACGATGAACCCCGAAGGTGCAAGAACTTGGGCTCGCTTGACCAAAGAAAATATAGGTAGAAGTATTGCCATTGTATTGGATAATATGGTGTATTCGTATCCAAATGTGAACACCGAAATTACAGGTGGTCGCTCAGAAATTAGTGGTGATTTTACCGTAGAGGAAGCAAAAGATTTAGCAAACGTATTGAAATCTGGACGTATGCCAGCTCCTTCTCGTATTGTACAAGAAGATGTTGTAGGTCCATCATTAGGTCAAGAAGCAATCGAAAAAGGGATGCTTTCTTTTATCATAGCGTTTGTAGCAGTTATGTTGTACATGATTTTTATGTACGGAACTGTACCCGGTTTGGTTGTAGATGGAGCCTTGTTACTCAACGTGTTTTTCTTAATCGGAATATTAGCTTCGTTTAAAGCCGTATTAACTTTGCCAGGTATTGCAGGTATTGTACTTACCATGGGTATGGCAGTAGATGCGAACGTACTGATATATGAACGCATCAAAGAGGAACTTGCTGCAGGAAAAACTCATAAGGCAGCCATTGCTGATGGGTACAAAAATGCTTTGTCAGCAATTCTTGACTCAAACATAACAACCGTAATTACGGCTATTATCCTATTCTATTTTGGTACAGGTCCTATCAAAGGTTTTGCTACCACACTGATTATCGGTATAATAACCTCGTTCTTTACGGCAGTATTTGTTACCCGTTGGGTGTACGAAACATTATTAGCGAATGATAAATCAGATAAGTTGACCTTTTCTACGAAGTTTTCAGCCAATTTATTTAAAAATGTCAATATCGATTGGATTAAATTACGCAAAGTAGGTTATGGCATATCTATCGTATTTATGCTTGTGTCTGGAACTTCATTGGTTGTTCATGGATTAAATCAAGGCATTGATTTTACTGGTGGACGTAATTATGTAGTACGTTTCGATAATGCAATAAATACAGAAGATGTACAACGCTTGCTTGCCCCTGGTTTTGAAGGGTCATCGGTATCTGTTTCTACAATTGGAGCCGCTAGCGAAAATCAAGTTCGTATCTCAACCAACTATAAGATAGCCGACGATTCTGATACTGTGGATGACGAGATTGAAAACATATTGTTTGAGCAACTCACTCCTCTTATTAATAACCAAACGGTTACAAACGACATGTTCGTACGTGGATATTTAGTAAATGAAACAGACGGAAAAGCAGCTCTTTCAACTTCTGCAGAGGTTCGCCTACTGGGAGTTCAAAGTTCACAAAAAGTAGGGCCAGCAATTGCTGATGACATTAAAAATGCAGCCTATCTTGCGTTGTTCTTCGCATTAGTTGGTATTGGTTTGTATATCTTTATTCGATTTAAAGAACTTTCGTATAGTGCAGGTATTGTTGTTTCGCTGATACATACATCCGTATTTGTGTTGGGTGTGTACTCGTTGTTTTACAGCGTTATGCCTTTCTCTATGGAAATTGGGCAATCGTTTATAGCAGCCATTCTTACCGTAATTGGATATTCTGTAAATGATACGGTGGTTGTATTCGACCGCTTACGCGAAACGATTGGTTTATATCCAAAAAGAGACAGACGAGATATGTATAATTTCTCTGTAAATGCAACTTTGGCACGTACATTTAGTACAACTTTCTCTACTATGATTGTATTGATTGTGATATTTGCTCTAGGTGGTGATACTATTCGTGGATTTGTATTTGCTTTGTTACTAGGCGTAACGATTGGAACATACTCTACGCTCTTTGTTTCCGTACCATTGGCGTATGATATTCAACAAAAGAAGTTGGCTAAAAATAAATAAATCCAACTAATATATTTTAAAAAAGGACTCTATACAAGGAGTCCTTTTTTGCGTTAAATTCTTTTTGACGCTTGTTATTTTTAAAAATATGTGTATCTTGCAAGCTGTTTTACTGTTAACCCTATCTAAATTAATATTAAATGAAAAAATCCATCCTTCTTTTTTTAGCATTTATAGCTAGTTTTAGTTTGTTTGCACAACAGCTGGTAACAACCGTTCCCGCCTTTATCTCTCAAGCACATGCGGGACAAATTGAAGTTGTATTTGATGCCACTCAAGGAGATGCAGGCATGCTTGGAGCAACAACCTGCTATGCCCATACTGGCGTCATTTTAACTTCCAGCCCAGGTTGGAAAAAAGCACCTGCTTGGTTGAATAATGCAGAGAAATACCAATTGGTTTCTCTTGGACAAGATTTATGGAAACTGACTATTCCAAGCCTTACAGAATATTATGGTTTAGTAGATGGCGAGGTTGTAGCACAATTAGCCTTCGTATTTAGAAATGCCGATGGTACTAAACAATGTAAAACAGCATCTGGAGAGGATATTTTTATTGATTTATATGATCCGTCAGAACTCAGTTTAAGTATTTTAAACCCATCATCGAACGCTGTTGTGAATCAAGATGAAGTGCTTACAATTGAGGCTCACACCTCTTTGCCCTCCAATATTGACTTATATGTAGATAATGTTTTGGTAAAAGCGGAAGATAACGCTACTACTATAAGCTATACTTTAGATACATCAGTGGCAGGAGAGTACACCGTGAGAGTAGTAGCGCAGGAAGGTGAAGAAAGTGCTGAAGATACACGTGAAGTTTGTGTAAAATCACCCGTGCAATACGAAGCTGTACCTGCGGGAATGTTAGAAGGTATCAATTACGATGCTATCAATAATAGCGTAACATTAGTGTTAAGAGCACCATTCAAAAATGACATATTCGTTATTGGCGACTTTAACGACTGGAAAGTAACAAATAGTTACCAAATGAAACGCAATGAAGTTGATGGCATTTTGTGGTGGCACACCATTACAGGCTTAGATCCTGATACGGAGTATGCTTTTCAGTACCTAATAGATGGCAACCTAAAAGTGAGTGATGCCTATACCGAAAAAGTGATTGACCCATGGAATGATAAATATATACCAACTTCAGTCCATCCTCGATTAACGGTTCCAGAAGGTTCTGATGGACTCATTTCTGTACTCCAAATTAATAAACCTCAATACCAATGGGAGGTAACTGATTTTGAAATTCCAGCAAAAAAAGATTTAATCATTTACGAATTACTGATTCGTGATTTTACTACACAAGGCACGATAATGCAAGCGTA
>FLOH01001454.1_pt1 | contig 37125 bp, 36 predicted proteins | sample 756751 | NCBI WGS metagenome assembly FLOH01 (sample SAMEA4026879, study PRJEB14308) | marine metagenome | biome: coastal water; material: water | depth 74 m
TACGCTTGCATGAAATTGAGTTCATTAATGCATTTAAAGAAGAGCGTTCAATCACAGTGCCGGCTACTATTGCTCTTGATAAAAATGGTCATTTTATAGATGCGTTTGTTGGAGGTCGAAAATTTGGTGAACCAAAAGTCATCGCTCAAAGCGAGGTTAACTTTATGGATGTTTCATCAAAGCAGATCGTTTCTATTGGAACGGCTTTGATTCCATTTTTGGAGCATGATGATGCAACACGTGCATTGATGGGAACAAACATGTCACGACAGGCTGTGCCAACAATCAAGCCTGACGCTCCAATCTGTGGAACAGGATCAGAACGAAGAGCAGCACGAGACTCTGGTCACGTTGTTGTTGCTGAAGAAACAGGGGTCATTTCAGCTGTTGAAGGCGATCGTGTTGAGGTCACAACTGATGAAGGAAATGTCACAAAATATGAGCTAAAAAAGTTCCTTCGCTCAAACGCTTCAACCTCTATTAACCAACGACCTGTTGTAGACAAGGGACAGAAGGTTACAAAGGGAGATGTTATTGCTGATTCATCAGCGGTTGACCATGGAGAACTTGCGCTTGGACAAAACTGTCTCGTAGCCTTTATGGCGTGGGACGGATATAACTATGAAGATGCGGTTATTGTTTCTGAACGTTTAGTTCAGGACGATCGTTTCACAAGTGTTCACATCGAGCACTACACAATTGATGTTCGCGACACAAAACTTGGTCCTGAAGTCGTGACATCTGATATCCCGAACGTTTCAGAAGATAAACTAAAAAACCTTGACTCTGAAGGAGTTATTCGTGTCGGAGCAGAAGTAAAGTCAGGTGACATCTTGGTTGGAAAAATTACTCCAAAGGGTGAAACAGAACTTTCTGCCGAAGAAAAACTATTGCGTGCAATCTTTGGAGAAAAGGCGCGTGATGTTCGTGATTCGTCTATGTACCTCGAGCATGGTGAGCACGGTAAAGTTGTTGCTGTGACTGTATTCTCTCGAGAGGACGGAGATAAGTTGTCTCCTGGTGTGATCAAGTCTATTCAGGTGACTATCGCTGATCTACGAAAAGTTCAGGTTGGAGATAAGGTTGCTGGACGTCATGGAAACAAGGGTGTTATTTCAAACATCGTTCCAGCTGCAGACATGCCGTTCCTCGAAGATGGAACATCTGCTGACATCATTTTGACACCACTTGGAATCGTTTCTCGTATGAACTTGGGTCAGATTCTTGAGGTGCACATGAGTCTTGCAGCGAACGCTCATGGATATAACGTAAACACTCCAGTATTGAACGGTGTACCAGAAGAAATGATTCACGATGAACTTGAAAGAGCGGGTCTTCCGCGTTCAGGTCAGGTGACACTATTTGATGGACGTTCTGGTGACGCGTTTGAAAATCCGATTACGATTGGATATATGTATATCCTCAAACTCTCTCACATGATCGAGGACAAAATGCATCAACGTTCTATCGGTCCATATTCACTGATTACGCAACAACCACTTGGTGGAAAGGCACAGTTCGGTGGACAGCGTTTTGGAGAAATGGAAGTTTGGGCGCTTGAGGCATATGGAGCAGCGCATACACTCCAAGAAATTCTTACAATCAAATCAGATGATGTTCCAGGTCGATCAAAGGCCTACGAATCAATCATTAAGGGTGAACCGATTCGCAAAGTGAACATTCCAGAATCGTTTAACGTGCTTGTCCGAGAGCTTAAGGGACTATGTCTAGACGTTGAACTCTTGAAAGACGGGGAGAAGGTCGAGCTTCCTGGAGAGAAAAAAGTTAAAAGTAGCAAGTAAATATGTTCAAACAACAAGAATCTCTTAAGTCCACAGATTTCGATTCAATTCGACTACGTCTTTCAAGTCCAGAGACAATTCGTTCATGGTCTTTTGGAGAAGTGAGCAAGCCTGAAACTATTAACTACCGAACACAGAAACCGGAAAAGCAAGGTCTTTTTGCAGAAGAAATTTTCGGACCTTCAAAAGATTGGGAGTGTTACTGCGGAAAGTATAAGAAGATCCGTTACAAAGGAATTGTTTGTGACAAGTGTGGAGTTGAGGTGACTCACTCAGTTGTTCGTCGTGAACGCATGGGTCACATCGAACTCGCTGCACCGATTAGCCACATTTGGTTTTTGCGCGGTGTTCCATCAAAGATTGGAACCATCCTTGATGTTTCTATTCAGAACCTTGAAAAGATTATCTACTTTGCAAGCTTTCTTGTTACAGATGTAAATGAAGATGCAAAAGAGCAAACTGTTGAACAGGTGAAGTCAGAGCGCAACAGTAAAGAAAAGATGATTGAGGGTGAGTTTAAGCGCGATATCGGACGCCTCGAACAGAAGTTTGGAGAAGATACAGCTGCTATTGCAAAGGAAACAAAACGTCTTGAAGAAATTCGCGACACAAAACTTGAAGAACTCGCAGAAGATTTTGATGAGGTCCTTCAAGATCTTAAAGAGATGAAGGTCATGGCCATTATCTCTGAGCAGGTTTATCACGAATGGTCTTTGAAGTACGGTCATATCTTTGAAGCAAACATTGGAGCTGAAGCAATCAAAGAAATGCTCGCTCGTACAAATGTTGAAGAGACAATGCTTGCTCTTCAAGAGGAGCTAAAGACCGCAACCAAAACTAAACGCAATCGATTACTTCGTCGTGTAAAACTTTTAAAAGCATTTTTCATCAATGGACTTAATCCTGAATGGATGATCTTGAATGCGATCCCAGTTATCCCACCAGATCTTCGTCCAATGGTACCGCTTGATGGTGGACGATTTGCAACATCTGATTTGAACGATTTGTACCGACGTGTGATCAACCGTAACAACCGTTTGAAACGATTGTTTGATCTTCATGCTCCAGAAGTTATTTCTCGAAATGAGAAACGCATGTTGCAAGAAGCTGTTGATGCGCTTATCGATAACTCAGCTCGACACAGTAAGACAGTGATCGCTGCTACTGGAAAGAAGCGTCAGTTGAAGTCTTTGGCCGATCAGCTTAAAGGAAAGCAAGGACGATTCCGACAGAACTTGCTTGGAAAACGTGTTGACTATTCAGGTCGATCCGTAATCGTTGTGGGTCCTCACTTGAGTCTTGATCAGTGTGGAATCCCAAAGAAAATGGCACTTGAACTCTTCAAGCCATTTGTTATCTCAAAGCTTATTGAACGTGAATACGTTCATAACATTCGTTCTGCAAACAGATTCATTGAAAGTGAACGTTCTGAAACATGGGACATCTTGGACGAGGTAACAACAGATGCATTTGTTCTGTTGAACCGAGCTCCTACACTTCATCGTCTTGGTATTCAGGCATTCCATCCAAAATTGATCGAGGGAAAAGCTATTCAGCTTCATCCTCTCGTATGTGATGCTTATAACGCCGACTTTGATGGAGACCAGATGGCTGTACATGTTCCTCTTACTGAGGAAGCTCGTGCAGAGGCTCGCAATATCATGCTCTCTACAAAGAACCTCTTGAAGCCAGCGTTTGGAGGACCTGTGGCAACACCTGGAAAAGATATTGCTTGGGGAATCTTCTTCCTAACAATGGATGCAACACCAATGCCAGAATCCAAAGAAGGACTCATGGCCTTTCCAAACGAAACAGACGCTCTCTATGCAGAGCAACTTGGAAGAATTGGATTGCGTGATTGGATCGTTGCTCGTCTAGAGAGTGGAGAGATCGTGATCACCACACCTGGACGTCTTCTTGTGAACCTTCAGTTCCCAGAAGAAATTGAGTTCAAAAATCAGATCATGGGAAAGAAAGAGTTGGCGAGTATTGTGAAGTACTACCTTGAGCTTCATGGTTCTGAAAAGACTTCTGTTTTCCTTGATCGCTTGAAAGAAATTGGGTTTAAGTACTCAACACGAGCAGGATACTCATGGGGTATGTCAAACCTTCCAGAGATGCCAGAGAAAGAAGTGCTACTTGTAGAAGGAGATAAGCGTGTTCAAGATATTGAAGAATATTTTGCACAAGGTCTTCTTACAACAAGTGAGCGACATACTTCTATTATTAAGGTCTGGAACGAAATCAAAGATAAGATTGCAGCGATTGCAAAACAAGCACTTCCAAAAGACAACCCAGCGTACACAATGATCGAGTCTGGTGCTCGTGGATCATGGGGTCAGATGACACAGATGGTTGGTATGAAGGGGCTTGTTGCGAACCCGTCAGGAGACATTATCGAGCTTCCTGTGAAGTCTTCCTTTAAAGAGGGGTATGACGTTCTGGAGTTCTTTATCTCTTCTCATGGAGTGCGTAAGGGTCTTACTGATACTGCTCTTCGTACAGCGAACGCGGGTTACCTTACTCGTCGTCTCGTGGACGTAGCACAAGACGTAATTATCCGCACAGAAGATTGTGGAGATGATAAGGGTGTAGTGCTTACTCGAAAAGAGTCAGAAGAAATCGGTGAGCCTCTCTTGATTCGTGTTCTTGGTCGCTTCACATTGTCTCCTATCAAAAAGCCAGGTGGACGCAAGGTGCTCGTTGAAGCTGATCAGTTAGTTACAGAGGAACATGTTCGTGAAATTGAAGCAGCTGGGAAAGATCTTGATGAAGTACATGTTCGATCAGTGATGACCTGTCTTCTTCGCCGAGGAGTCTGTCAGAAGTGTTACGGATACGATCTTGCTTACAACAAACTCGCAAAGCTTGGAACAAGTGTAGGAATCATGGCTGCTCAGTCAATTGGAGAGCCTGGTACTCAGCTTACTATGCGTACTTTTCATACTGGTGGAGTTGCTGGAAAAGATATTACACAGGGTCTTCCTCGTGTTGAAGAACTTTTCGAGGCTCGAAATCCAAAGCAAAAAGCGATCATGGCTGAAGTTTCTGGAAAAGCAAAAGTTGAAACAGCTCAGCGTGAAATAGTTCAAGCAGGAACTGGAAAGCAGATTGTTGACATGCGTCCAGGACAAAAGACAGTTCAAATTTCTTACGAAGGAGTAGACGAAGAGACTCAGCTCTATGGAAAAACAGGAGAGCTCTTCGTAAAAGAAGGTGACTCCGTGAAAGAAGGCCAGCTTCTTGCACGAAAGGCAGCTGGAAAGGAATTGGTTGCGATCGCAGACGGAATTGTAACGATCAAAAAAGAAAATTCTGTAACAGTTGTGTACGATACGATGAAAATTCGTGAGTACATCATCCCACCTGGATACACTCTCTACATCAAAGATGGAGATGAGGTGGCAGCTGGAGACGCAATCACAGATGGACACTTGGATCTTCAAATCCTCTTCAAGTTTAAGGGGCAAGATGCTGTTCAGAAGTATCTTTCAAAGGAAGTTCAGTTCATCTACTCAAGTCAGGGACAGAAACTTAACAACAAGCACATCGAGATAATCATCCGTCAGATGTTCTCTCGTGTACGAGTTGTTGATCCAGGAGATACAGATCTCTTGCCTGGTGAGATTATTGAGAAAGCAACATTCGAAGATGCGAATGATCCAATCACTAAGAAGCAAAAGGAAGCAACAAGCACCCCACTCTTCCTTGGAATCACAAAGATTTCACTTTCAACGGATTCGTGGCTCTCAAGCGCTTCCTTCCAAGAAACAGCTCGTGTGCTTATTAACGCGGCTGTGACAGGAAAGGTTGATCGTCTTGAGGGACTTAAGGAGAACGTTATTATCGGACGCCTCATTCCTGCAGGAACAGGATTTGAGGATATGGAATACGAGCTCATCGGAGATGTCGGAGGAAAATCCAAAAAGCAACGAGTTGCCTCAGCTGAACTCGCTGATGAAATCGACAAAACATTCGAGGAGAAACCAAAAGCAGAAGAGAAAACCGAAAGTTCAAAGTAACTCTAGGAAACAAAAAACCACCCTGAGCAAGGCATTACGCCAAGCAAAAGGGTGGTTTTTTATATGTAATCTATTTTGCTGCTTGTGCCTCTTGAAGCTTTTCTTTTTTGAGTCGTTCATTCTTGAGTTGTGTTTTTCGAGCACTAATTGCGGCTTCTCTGAATTTGATCGAAGCTTTAAGTTCTGAGATTTGAGATCGGTATCTCCATCTGGTGAGGAACGATGCACTCTTTATGTTTTCTTCAGCGAGTGTGAGGCTGTCCTGATCTGCTTGGAGAGCTACTGTGTTCGCGCGCAGAGCGTTGTCAGCGATGTTTCCGAGTTCTTGTACGCGTGCGGCATCACGAGCTGTCTGAGCATCTTCGCTTTGTGTTTTGTCGTAGGCAGAAGTGCTTAGTGTGGGTCGTTCTGTTTTTCCTGACCCACGAAGCCACCCATTGAATCGACTAAGGAACCCTGGGTTTTTCGCAGGAGTAATTGTTGGCTCGACAGGGACGGCTTGTTGTTCAACGACAGGCTCTGGTGTTGATACAGACGATGCTTCACGTTCAGTTTTTACTGCGAGTGCGTGAGAGTGTTTTTCTTGAGCGAGTTCGAAATCTTGCTCCATTTGAGTGTCTGCTTCCTTGAGTTCACTGATCTTAGTTCTAATCTCATTGATTTCGTTCTCAAGCTTTGTGATGAGCACATCAATGTCTGAGTTGATCTTAAGTTCAGTTTCAACAATCTGTTGAGCCTCGCGTTTGCGCATGATAACACGCTCTTCAGCAGTCTTTGTGATTGCCTTAGCTCTGTCTGCCTCAGTTGTAGTTGTTCTGCTCATTAATTCTTTCTTCTCACTCTGTTCCATTTCTGGTGGTGGAGAAAAAGTTTCTGCTCTCATATTCATATGCTTTTTCTTAATTTTCTCAAGTATACAGGTTAAAGTGCTTCTTTGTTAGTCGATCATTCAAGAGAATGATCGGTTGTCGCAAGGGACGATTTTTGCTAATCTTTGTTTGTATTATGGCTCGACATTCACATTGGCACAACATCCAGGCGACAAAAGGGAAAGCGGACGCTCGGCGTGCGAAGGATTTTGGAAAGCTTGCAAAAGCGATTACGGTTGCAGCAAAAGAAGGTGGGGGAGACCCATCATTTAATTTTTCATTGCGCATGGCAATGGATTCAGCGAGGCTTGCGAACGTTCCAAAAGAAAATGTTGAACGCGCCGTTGCTCGAGGGATTGGAGAGGGGACGAATGGAACTCAGATTGACACCGTTGTGTATGAAGGGTTTGGCCCAGGAGGTCTTGCTGTTTTGATACAATGTCTCACAGACAATCGCAATCGTTCTTTTTCAGAAGTACGTACAGTTGTGCAAAAAAATGGAGGGACACTTGGAACCCAAGGTTCTGTCATGTGGATGTTTGAAAAGAAGGGTGTGATTGTTATTCATGACAGATCTCAGATAGTGGATATGGATGGGTTCGAGCTGTCTGTCATTGAGGCGGGTGCAGATGACATTCGTCAAATGCACGATGGTCTCGAGATCGTGACTCATGCAACAGCACTCAAGAACGTAAGTGATCCGATCGGATCACTTGGGTTTTCTGTGGATGAGGCATCGCTTGTCTATCTTGCAAAAGAGCCTGTAGATGTAAGCGATGAGGATGCTCGGCTTATGGGAGATCTGATTGAGAAACTCGAAGCGCTCGATGATGTCGATACTGTTTATACAAATGAACGTTAATGTATGGAGGGAAAAATTATCATGGGATTGGATCCAGGTTACGGACGAATGGGGTTCGGTGTTATTTATGTTGAAGGAGCAAAAATGCAGTTGGTAGATTATGGTGTGGCAACGACAATTGCAGGGGACGCATTTGAAAATCGATTACTACATCTTGGAAATGATCTTCATGCATTGTTTGAACATCACAAACCAGATGTCGTGGCGGTCGAGAAATTATTTTTTGGGAAGAACTCAACAACCGCATTGAACGTTGCTCATGCGCGTGGAGTTGCGCTTCTCATGGCAGCGCAATCTGGATGTCCTTTGATCGAGTACACTCCTGCACAAATAAAAAAGGCAGTGACTGGGGATGGCGCAGCTGGGAAAAGAGCTATGCAAAATATGGTTAAACTTCTTCTAGATCTTCCAAAAATTCCTAAACCAGATGACGCTGCCGATGCCCTTGCAGTTGCGATTACAGCGAGCACAAAACGTTGGTAAACAAAAAAACTCTAGATTGTCTAGGGTTTTTTTGGAGCGGGTGAAGGGAATCGAACCCTCATCTTCAGCTTGGAAGGCTGACATAATAAGCCATTATACAACACCCGCGTGGTCGGGATGACAGGGCTCGAACCTGCGGCCTCTTGGTCCCAAACCAAGCGCTCTAGCCTACTGAGCTACATCCCGATGACCGAGAGACTATAACAAAGTTCCTCTAATGGATCAAGGGCCTCTCAGGAAAACAAGAACCACAGATCTTTATTGAATAATCTCAAGGAATTGATTCAATTAAATTGAAGAATTAAGGGTTGTTTTAATGGTATCTTTTAAGACATCAAGACTATTGTCTGCTTTTACCATATAGAATGCATTGAGAGATTCAGCTTCTTCAAGCTCATTCTTTTTTAAGCTCATATTGGTCATGAGAATCACTTTGACCTTCGATCCACATTGATCCTTTCGAAGTAATTTTAACATCGTTAGCCCATCCATTACGGGCATGTGGAGATCTAAGAGAATAAGATCAGGATGTTGATCTAAGCTTATTTGTAAGCCTTCTTCCCCGTTGAAAGCCTGAATAACAGTATATTTATTCAGTGTGAGGTATTTTAAATAGAGTTGACGGATCAACAGATCATCTTCTACAACAAGGATTGTATGTTGATTTGATTTCATATTATTTTAGTGTACAGGGAAAAGGATTTCATGACTATTTCAGAGAAATGTCATTAAATAATTCCACCCCAGTCAGAGGTGTAATAAAAAAAGAAGATATGGTGTTGAGGATTATAAAAATATGATATGATTTTTTTTATGATAAAGAAAAAAGTTCTTTCAATTGACGATGATCCAATTATTCAACGTTTATTCGGTGGTTGGTTAGCACATGCAGGGTATGATGCTGTTTACGCTCATGATGGAGAAAGTGGACGTGATATGGCGAGAAAGTATAAACCTGACCTGATTTTGATTGACATTAATATGCCAGGAAACGAAGATGGGTTTCAGACAGCTTTACGTCTACGAGAAGAAGAAGAAACAAAGCATATTCCAATCTCACTCCTTTCATCAAATGACCTTAGTCTCGAGGTAGAGAAGCACATAAAGGAGATGGGAGTTCACTATATGCATAAGGGGGTTGAATCAGAACAATTCATCAAAAATATCAAGCTCTTCATAAAAGAGAAATTGTAGGATCAATTCAAGACAAACAGAATTTCCATACGATATAGGAACTTCTGCCTGTCTTGAATCAAAGCAGGAAAAGGAGACAACATGATCGTCGTTCGTCCAGCCACGCTTGCGGATTTGCCGGGTATTCTCGCCCTTGAGGTTGAGCGATATGCGGAGATCGATCCGTCGGCTGCGGCCGACGAAGCTGTGATGGCACATCGCATCACTCTACTCAACGACTACCCCGGTTCGCCTGGGTGGTTCTACGTTGCAATCGATTCTGAAACCGGAGAGCTTATGGGAGACATCATCTTGATGCCGACCTCGCTCGCTCCGGAAGAGACCACGACCTGGGAAGCCGCCACAGACAACGGTCAACTCACGGGCACTTTTGACGCGCAAGGGAAGAATGTCTACGGCATTTCCTTTGCAGTGAAGAAGAACGCTCCTGACATGATCGCGGTCTGGCTCGTGTTCCATGGTCTACACCTCGTCGCCAAAGCAACCGGAACACTGTTTCTGTGCGCACGCATGCCTGGATTCCGTCAGGCGAACGAAACCACAGGAATCGCCGCGGAAGACTACTGGTGCGCCCGCAAGGTCAATGGGCTCCCACAAGACTGGGAGCTGGAGATCTTCGAAGACCTCATTGGTGCCAAGCCTGTTCGTTTCCTGCCTGGGGGATACACCCTGGATCTGGACTCGGGAGGACATGGTGTTCTGTGTGTCAGCGAGAATCCGTATCCGCAAATGGCTGGACTTCGGATCTATCTGGAGACGGAGTTCAAGCAGGACACGAGCACGTATCCCAAGACCTCTCAGGAGAAAGCAGCCATCCTCATCGGTGGTCGCGCAGACATCTTCGATGTCGCAGAGCAGGGGTTGGTGGATACCCTCACTCTCTACCTTCCTTATGGGTGTCCTGACTGGGGAACCAGGGGGGTGCTCGGGGAACGACTGCCGGATCGGTGTCGCTTCTGCGCACTTCCATCAGGTCCTGACCTGTTCGCCAAGCTCTATCAGGCGGGGAAGCCAACAAGCACGCAAGGACATATCGCTCTACTGGAGGAAGCTTGGCGACAAGCTGTCTCTACCGAAGGAATTCCTCACACACTCCGTCTGTTCAATGGTGGATCGGCTCTTGCCATGCACCGTGACATTCTCGCGCGTCTGTCTGCGTTGTGTGTCGAAAACGGAGTGCAGCGACTCGTTATCGAAGCGCGTGCGAAGCTTGTGACAGAGAATCGACTTGCTCCAATGATGAAGACGCTTGACGCCGCGGGCATCAAGCTCACGGTCCGCATCGGCATCGAGACTCAGGATGACGAATTTCGTCAGAACGTTCTCGGGAAGGGGCAGTCACGCGAAGAAATCGCTCGCGCGGTTTCCGTCGCATCGGATCTCAAGATCGACCTGGGGAGCTACGTGCTTCTCAAGCCCGCTCCTGGGATCACTGACAGTTGGGCACGGGAGGAAGCAACCAAGACCATCAACTGGATCCTGGATGAACTTGGCTTCCACGAGGTCTACCTGAGTGCAACCTGCATCAGTCCGAGCTCACCCATCTTCATGGATTGGAAAGAGAAGCGATTTTCGCCTCCGAGTCCCTGGGATGTTCTGTGGGTACTGCGTGCCATCGACAAGGATCGTGCACGGAACGTACACCTACTTCCGATGAAGGACTTCCCGCCATTCGTGGCAGTGCCTTCGGTGAGCAAGCCTCATGGCATCAGTCAGTACTTGACGGGCGCAAGTCCGGCGGATCTGGCATTCCACGCTCTTTTCAACGACTACCGTGAAACCATGGACTCCGGTCTCTTGCAACCTCCTCCTGGGGTTCAGGTTCCGTCGTGGTTCTCGAAGTCCAAGTAACTAGGGGGACGTGCCTGAGGTTGTTAGCATTGCTCTCCTCAGGTTTTTATTATGGATGCTTTTGTACTTGTTAATTAAATGAACTAGGATAAAAGTATCTATGGCAATCATTTTCTTCATTATCTTTGCAATCAGCATTAATACGCTTCTGGGTCTAGGTATTTTCTTGCGTAACCAGAAAAGTATTGCCAACCGGTTTTATGCAGCTCAAATTTTGTTCGTTAACATTTGGATCATTGCAAATTTTCTTGAAAATGAAGCTACTTTGCTGAGTATAAGTGGAATGATTTGGGCATTGCGACTGGATTTTGCATTTGCGATTCTTTTTTTCTATGCCTGGTTTCGCTTTTGTTTGGCTTTCGTGGATTTTCAGATCGAATCAATAATTCACAGAACGTTGAATATAGTAACAGTACTGATAGGAATCATGCTCATATTCCTTTCTCTTTTTTCCAGTTTGATTATCAAGAACATTTCATTTATTGATGGAGTCATTCAATTTCAAGAAGGAGCAGCATGGTGGTTATATGCGTTATTTCAGGTTGCCTTGGCTTTTGGAGGGGTTATCGTTTTACTTTTAGCACGTAAGCGATTTCTTAAAGAGAATCTTCGATTAAGAGTCTCACAAGTTCAAGTAATTTTGATAGGATTTATCTCATCTATCGGCTTTGCGCTGTTTATTAATCTTTTCCTACAAACCTTTTTTCCTATCAGTCTCGATGTTTCTCGTTTGGGAATATTCGGCATGACATTTCTTACGTCTAGTATTGCGTATGCTGTTGTGAAGACACAGTTCTTGGATGTGCGATTGTTTGTTGCAAGAGCTGTCGCATTTTCACTTCTGGTAACCCTTGCAGCAGTGATATATGCCAGCATGCTTACAATCATAGGTAATACTCTTTTTGAGTTGAATATCCCAACAAGTGTTTCAATTTTTGGTATTATTTTTGCTGTGATTACAGCAATCACCTTTCCGTGGCTTCTCCATATCATTACCCGAATAACCGATAAGATTTTATTTAAACATCGATATGATTCATCAATTCTTCTTCAGACATTGTCTCGATTCATGTCACAAACTCTTGAGTTGGAAGAAATGAAAAAAGGTCTTTCGGATATTCTATTAAAGGAAATGAGAATTGAGAGTGTGTTGATCGAATCGGATTCGACATCAAAAAACTTTTTACTCTATAAGAAGTTCTTTCCGAAATCAGTTTGGTCAAACTGGAAGGCGATCGTTTATGATCAATTGGACGATGGAAGTAGAAAAAGATTGATGTTAAAAGATGAAATTCACGTCATATTACCACTTATTGTTGATGATGTTTTTGGAGGGCTAATTCTTTTAGGCTCAAAGTCCTCTGGTGAGATGTACTTTCAACGTGATTTAGATGTGTTGAACATTTTTGCACACGAAGCTGCTGTCGCAATTAATAATGCCACTTCCTATGTGCGGATTAAACAGTTTAATCAAGAACTTGAAGGGATCGTAAAAAAACGAACATTCGAATTACAAAAATCTCATAAAAGAGAGATTGAAAAGAACAAAGAGGTATTGAAATTGAAAGATGAATTTGTTTTTATCGCAGCTCATGAACTCAAAGCACCGGTATTCGCGATCAAGGGGTTTATACAGCTTGTAGAAATGGAAAATAAACGACTTTCAAAGGACTCAAAGGAGTATGTTCGAAATATTCATGATGCAAGCGAACACTTAAATAAACTCGTCAATGATCTACTGGAAGTTGCTCGTGGGGAAGCTGGAACGCTCTCAGTAGAGGTTGTGCCAATCGATATCCTTCCTGTTATTGAAGGGATTTTACGTGAACAAACAGTGCTTGCAACAGAAAGAAAGATTTCAATCAGTCTGGATGTTCAAGATCATTCACTTATACTTGCTGATTCCAATAAACTCACTGAGGTAATGACAAATCTGGTGAATAATGCGATTAAGTATAATCGAGATGGTGGAAGGGTGGCGATCAATGTAAACAGAAAGAGTGCTCATCTCATTATAAACGTGGAAGATACCGGACTTGGGATTCCAATGGATCAGCAAGCAAAAATTTTCGGTAAGTTTTTTCGAGCTTCAGGAAAAGCGACTGAGGGTGTTTTGGGAACAGGCCTTGGTCTATTCATTACCAAAACGCTTGTAGAGAAGATGGGGGGAGACATAGTCTTTTCATCTAAGGAGGGGAAAGGTACAATATTTACAATACAATTTCCGCTTGCTGAAACTCGTAAACGGAATAAGAAAAAATGAGCTCTATGATGCAATGGGGTCGAGTTCAAAGAGTCTTTCTTGTCTTTGTGTTGTTTTTTTGTTTGGTATTTAGTGTTCGTACGAATGAAGTTCAAGCGCTGGGAATGTCCGCACCAGAAGTTGATTTGGGTTTTATCGAGAATAATACAACGGTGAGTGGGATTGTTAAATTGTCTCGAGCTGTAGATGAATATGGAGATATTCTTATAAGAAATGTTCCAGACGACCAGTTTACTTCAATCTATGCTGGGCTTGAGTACATTACGATTCCTGACGGACAGGCTAGTGTTGAGTATGCTTATAGTATCACCCCAAACGGGTCACATAGCGGTTCTCAATTGTTCATAAATAGATTTCATCATATTGATATAGATGAGAGCGGTAATGTGTCCGTTTTGCGTGGGATAGGATTGACGATACGTTTTTCTGTGGTTGAAGAATCAGATGAAGAGGAATCTGGTGGGGTAACAAGTGGAACGAGTGGTCCAGTTTCAGAGACTGAGGAAGAATCATCCTACGATGACATTTCTGAAGAAACACTCCCAGAAGAAGAAAATCTAAACGAACCTCAATCTCAAGAAACATTTGATAATACAGAAGAAGGGCTAAGTGAACTAGAGGAAGGTAGTGAACTAGCTAATGAGTTAGTTCCAGAATCAGATGTGGAATCCGAACTACCTTTCGAGCCAGAGGATAAAGAGAATGAGTCTTATATTAATGAAGTCGAGACTCAGATAGTTGAAGAAGCGACAGGGGAGATCGCTTTAGGAACTACCTCCCCTCCTCCTCGACTGATTCTTTTGTCAGACACTGAATATGGTTGGTTTAATACATCACTCGTGTTATTGAGTTGGACTAGATTCGGAGCTTATGCAGAGGAATGGTACTACACAAATATGTATCGAATTGGTTCAGGTGATCAGGAAGTTGTATGGGAAAAAACGAACAACACTCAGATTCAAACATTATTAGATGACGGAGAGTACCTATTCTCAGTGTATGCTGAAAATGAGTTTGGAAGAAGTGAAGTTCAGATGTTGTATGTACGGGTGGACACTGTTGAACCAGGGTTAAACGACGTTTTGTTAACAAAAACTAAATCTCATTGGTGGCAATTTACTAATCAGTTTGTCACAGTGTCTGTCTTTGATCAGTTGTCTGGTGTCCAAAGCGCTTTTGTCGATTCTCAAGAAGTTGTTTTAGAGGATTCTGTATTTGCTATTCAACTTTCAAAAAAACGAGGGGTGTATTATCATCTTGTGGATGTCGTGGATTATGCTGGAAATAGTTCTACGATTCAATTGTTGGTGAATGTAGAAGCGAAATATCCATTCCTCGTCTCTTTAACAAAATTAGTGGGTTCATTTTTTGAAAAATTTGGGATCTATGAATAAATGGATTGCATTCACGTTTCTTTTATGTTTTATACTGATACCCTTTAGGGGTGTTCAGGCTGGTGTGTTTGGTATTTCACCAGCTGAGGTTGTTGTCGATATTGATCGATCTCAAGAATCTGTTCCCATAACATTGTCTCTTTCTCGACTAAATCCAAAGAACGATCTTCCTGTAAAAGTCAGTATAGAGGGTGATACAAGTGGTATTGCGCATTTGATAGACGGGAACTCCTTCATCCTTCCATTGGGTATGAGTACTGTGAAGTATGTCTTACTCATTTCTCCATCAAAATTAGAAAACGATGAGGCATATGAGTTTCTAGTGAGTTTTCATAATACAGAATCTGAGTTAAGTGCTTCAGGTCAACAAGTTATTTATGGAGCAAAGGTGAAGGTTCAACTTGTGCCAAAACAGCAATTGGCTATAGAGGAAGGAACAAGTTTAATATCAGAATCTTCGGTTGCTAGTCACCTGAATGTATCGCGCGAGATTTTGTTTGTAGGTATTCTCATAAGTTTATTCCTGGTGATACGTCATTTAAGAAGAGGAGGTCGATTCATTTATGTCAATAAAAAAAGAGTAAATAGACCATTAGGATTTTGGGAAATGCTCATGGTGTTTTGCACTTCTTTTATCGTCGCTTCGTTTTTTTACACACAGTTTGTGCGTGAGCCTTTTCTTCTTGCTATTAGAACAACAGATCTTCCATTAAATCCAGTTCTCCAGGACGATCCATTATTTTTTATCGTTCAGGAGTCTAATGGTTATGTGCATAATCATATTGGAGATCTTCATCAAGAATTAATGGGACAATGGCGAGTCTATTCAACAAAAAATGGAGCGTTCTTTTTGCCAAATGATGCGGTAGCTCTAGAGCAATATGCAGGGGATTTTCTTTATTTTGGGAATCACGATATTCGTCGCATGTCTCAGGATCAATTTCCAGGAGAGGTTCGAGACGTGCAACTGAGTTTTAATAGTTTATATGCTCTATTTTCTGGGGTAATAATAGAACAAAATAATGAGACACCGTTTTATTGTCTAACTGAATTTTTTGAGGCTTTTCAAGTATCTTGCATGCGTATTGGAGATGGGGATATTAACGAGATTAATCAGTTTCAATTTGATCAGTACAAAGACAATATACTTTATACTCAATTCCAAGATCATGTATCTATTTATGATATTTGGAGAAAAACTTTTTCAAATGTAGAGACTGGAATGCAAATAGAAAGAACGAGAAAACAGCAATCGGAATTATTTAGTGGTACCAATCTGCAAGAAAATGATTCTTTCATTATATCTTTGAATGGAAAACGATTTTCGACACATCAAAATACGCTTTTTTCAATTATCGATCAGAATCTATATTTTGAAAGCATCGAAAATACATCTAAGGGGAGCGTGCTTATTAATCTTCTAGATCTTACTCATAAAACACGAGCTCCAATAATGGAAGTGCAAAAAGGAGACCAGGTTTATTGGTTAAAAAGCGATACATTTTTTACGAGCCCGAATATTCTTGTTCGATGAACTGCTCCATAAGAACGTGAATCACCACTCATAGGTCGGTTATCCCCCATAAGAAAATAGGAAAACTCAGGTATCTCAAGGAACGTTACTTGAATTTCATCCAGACTTCCTTTTGTGACAATGTTTTCATGTAGATAAGGTTCATCTAATTTTTCCCATTCCTCACCTTTTTTTTGAAGATAGATTCCATCTTTTCTGATTTCTAGTTTATCTCCGGCAATGGCGATTACACGTTTAACAGCAAGATGTCGCTCAGATGGAGTTTCAAATTGAACAATATCTCCACGTTGTGGTTCTCGAAAAAATAAACTAATTTTATCCACGAAAAAGAGGTCTTCATCATAGAACGTTGGCTCCATAGAACGTCCATTGATTCTACCTGGTTCAGCAATGAATGTTCTTAGACAAAAAAGAATGAGTGTAGCGAGTAGGGCAAGTTTAAGAGTTTGTTGTGTGTAATAAAGAAACATCATATAGATCTAGTTCCACGGTCATGATATCATGTATGTAGTTTTTTATGGATAATTTTTTTTTCGGAATGCAATCGGCTTTGATTAGTGTAACTAATCTGGTTCATGCGATAGCCGCCTACTCATTATTTTGGGGATTCGCACTTGGTTTTTTAGTTTCAACTATTTTTCATGCCTTCCTTATTGCAGATACACCAAAAGGAGTTCCTATGATGATGTTTGGTGATAAGGCTGTAGCATTTGATAAACTTTACCCAAGAGAACAAAATGATAACTACAGAAAATCATTTGCAGATTTTTCGAAAAATGTCGATAAGATGAAGTTCATATTTTCGATCGCGTCCATTGTTACTGTTGTCCTTCTTTTGATATTCTTGATTACCATTTCATAGTCTTATGCAAATTCGTAAGGGGGTTTCACGCATTCTAATCTTTTCAGCATTTCTCTTTTCATTGTCTTTTGGAGGAGTTGTGCTATTTCCATGGCAGGTTAATGCTTTAGGACTTACTCCACCAACAATTATCATTGATTCGATTATACGAAACACAAGTCAATTTCGAACAGTTTATATCAGTAGGGCTATTGATGAGGTTGGGGACATCTATATTGAGGTCGAGGCAGGCGGACTTCATCCAGAATTTTTTCAAAATATTCCAGATAGCTTTACAATGTTAGCGGGGCAATCAAAGGTTGGATATGAGGTTGAGATTAACCCAGGGGATATTGCAAATGGAGATTATGAAGGAATTGTTCGATTCTTTAAATCCATTCCTTTAGAGAAGAGAGAAGGTTCTGGGAATGCTGTTCGAAGCGGAATTGGAGCTCAGTTTCTTATCACGGTGGGAGGTGAAGAGCTTGTCGAATTTAAACTGCTAAATCTTTCAGCAGATCCAACTGAAGTTGGGAGAAACGCTGTTCTTAATTACAATGTAGACAATACGGGGAATGTAAATGTGTTGTTTCAAAAGATTTCACTTACACTAATCGATGAATTGGAGATGGAAGTAGCAACGGTCGATGTACTTCAAGAGTCACTTGAGTCTCTACAAGCAGGTAAGCCGAATCAGTCATTCAGAATCGATCCACTGTTTGATGTACCTGCAGGTGAGTATTCTGTAAAGGCTGTTTATTACTTGAATGATGAGGTTGTCGGAGAGCTTATTTCATCAAATAAATTAGTTGTGTATCCAGAAGGGACACTAGCGCAAGGAGGGGAGATATCTGGAGTCAGCATGAATAGCAAAGAGTATGCTATTGGAGCTAAAGCGAAGATAGATGTTGTTTTTAAGAATACAGGGGAAGTTGATGTTGATGGACTTCTTGTTATGCAACTCTATCGGGATGAAGAGGTTCTTGATTTGATCCGTGGTACATCTACTTTCAGTGTTGCTCGTGGTGAAGAACAAATTTTTTCTGAAATTTTCAGCGTGCCTTCAGATCCAGGTGATTATCGCATAGAGGCTTATGTTGAGTACGGAAATAAAAGAACGGAAAATGTGATGCACGTATTTTCGGTAACAAGTGCTTTAAGCGCTCTTGGGTCTGGAGTCGAACAAAGTCAAGGACAAGAAATTAATAGTTCCATATTCATTTCAATTTTCGGCATTGGATCGATTATTTTCTTACTACTTATTCTTGTTATCATAAAGAGAAGACGAAGAAAGAATGATGGTATGGTTGATTTAAATATTTCTTCAGAGTCGTTCAATGGAAATCCTCATGAGGATCCAAATACACCAATAATAGTTCCTCTTCTATCTCAAATAGCACCGGCACCACCAGTCGCTCCAGCTCCAGTCGCTCCAGCACCGGCACCACCAGTCGCTCCAGCACCGGCACCACCAGTCGCTCCAGCTCCAGTCGCTCCAGCACCGGCACCACCAGTCGCTCCAGCACCGGCACCACCAGTCGCTCCAGCTCCAGTCGCTCCAGCACCGGCACCACCGGAACCAGCACCAACAGATGAAACATCTCGATCAATCCAATGATGAATATAAAAAGTGTTCAAAGATAAATTTTTTTCTGTGGACAAAATTTATTTAACGAGAATGAGTAGAAATGCTATAGTAGTAAAGTCAAAAGGATCAATTTAAGATCCAGTTTTTCAAAAAGACATATGGCAGAGTCAACTAACAATTCGCTTCAGTGGGTATTAGCAGGATCGCTTTTACTTATTGGGCTTTTTGTCATTTTTGCACTTGTAGGAGTGCGCACCCAAGCGGATGTAGTTTCTACGTCAGCTAACGTAACAAACTCAAGTCCGACAGTAGACAGTGTTTTTATAAACGACACTACAAATGGAAGAACAAGCTTGTACAATGACGGTACAACCTCAATCGACCTTACTCCAGGTGGTCAAAAAACAATCCATGTAAATGGTGCGGTTAGTGATGCTAATGGAGTGGGTACAAGCTATGCATCTGGAGATATTGATGCAGTTTCATTGGTCCTACGTCGCTCAGGTGCTTCAGGTGGTAATGGATGTACACCTGATAAAAATGATTGTTATACAGTCCCTTCCTGTGCAGTCTCAGGAAATACACCTACGTCTCTTTACTATGACTGTTCTGTTAACGTAGAATTCTTTGCAGACTCAACTTCTACTGGAGGTGTTCAGCCTGCCGAGACATGGGTTGCTTTTGTTGAAGTTGCTGATGATTCAGCGTCGAATACTTCTTTGACTGTATCAACTGTAGAAGTTGGAACAAAACTCGCACTTCAAATTCCATCAGCAATTAGTTATGGAACCCTCGCTCGAGCTCAGCAAACTACAAACGCAAACAATTTTGAGATGAGCATCCAACAGTTCGGAAACGATGGAGCAGACGTAGAAGTATCATCTGCTGCTGCTATGACTTGTACAGTTTTGGGAACCATTCCTGTTGCTGATCAACAGTGGGCACTTACAGATGTTTCTTATGACGATGTAGCCACTTCGGATCTTACTGGATCTGCTGTTGATACAAATCTAGCTGTAGGTTACAGAACTTCCGATGGTTCTCCACTTAACAAGATTCTTTACTGGAACATCGAAATGCCAGTAGCTGTTTCAGGTACTTGTACCGGAACAACAACAATTACAACAATAGCTTCATAATATATGAACACCAAAATTCTATCATTTATTGGTGTTCTAGTGGCGGCCTTGGCTGCAATACTACTTGTAAGCATGTTGAATGCTCCAAAAACTACAGTTGAAGTTCAGGGATCAGACCCGGTTTCAGCAGATGAAGCTGCATTTGTACCAGGATCCGATGCAGCAACTGTTGGCGGAGAAGATGCTGGAGTCAAAACTTCTGTAGATGTAGCAGATACAGACGTTATTACACAAGTAAAAGTTCAGGAATAGGCTACTTTCACCAAACAAAAAACCGGCCATGCCGGTTTTTTGTTTGGTCATTTATCCCATATGAGCATTCCTTCCAATGTGGTATTCTACACTTATATGAGATTGAAATTTACTTTAGATAAGAAGTATATACAATACATTTTTTTGATTTTGAGTTGTATACTAATTGGATTATTTTATTTGAGGATCACTCCTGTTCGTGCAACATTTGTGCCGATCGTTGTTGATTTGTTTGTAAATAATTCAGCATATGTTTTTACAAATCAATATTCTACTGCTTCTCCATTTACACCTACTGCAGGAGCAGTAAAGATGATTTATGTAAATGGCAGAGTTATGGATGAAGATGGTGTTGGAGGGGCATATGAAGAGGGTGACATAAACACCATTGAGCTTCAACTATACCGATCTGCGATCGGTGCAAATTGTGATACAGATCCAAATACATGCTACAGAACATATTGTAATGTGAGAGCTAACTCTCCAAATGTTCTAGATTATTCCTGTGGAGTTGAGTTGAGTTACCTTATTGATGCGACTACGGCTGGATCGACATATGCATCGCAAGATTGGACTGTTGAAATCATCGCCATAGACGATATTGGAGGACTTGATAATCTAGTGTATTCAATTGAAGTAGATTCCATTTTGTCAGTTTCCATCCCTTCCAGCCTGGCTTTTGGACAACTTGTACCAGGAACCCAAACGACAGCTGGTACAAATACTTCTTTGACTTTTACACAGGAAGGAAACACTCCAGCTACATTAGAGATTTCTGGTGAAGCTCTTACTTGTAATGGAATCGGGTCTATTCCTAGAAATCACATAGAGTGGAGTCTGCAAGATGTTGAATATGAAGATACGAATTCGCATAAAATTACTTCTAGTCCCGTAAGTACAGAGATTAACATTGGAACAGATGATGATGGGACACTTTTAAAAGATCTTTATTTCAACATCAGAATTCCATTAGGGGTCAGTGGTTCTTGTACAGGACAAACTCAAATAAGTGTAATGGCCCAATAGCCACACGATGAGTTTTCATTTTTATACTAAAGCGCATCTTTTATTATGCCTAGATTCTCTGATGTCTTTCTCAGAAAAACTGCTTTTGTAGTTATTTTTCAAACAATGATAGGGATCTTTTTTGTCGTATTTTTATTCTTATATTTCCTTAGTGTTTTTGATGAGATAAAGATCAGACTGTTAGCGAATGCGAGTACAGATGTTGTGGCAGGAACTCTGCTGGAGATAGAACAATTGTTTTACATAAGCTGGCTCCTCATTGGGTTATTGTCTGTTTGGATAGGTTCTCAGTACCTTAGAAAAAACGTTTTCAAAAAAAGGAGTTCCTTACTTATGGAGTTTGGTTGTGGTGATTTAGATGATATTAAGCACCTGGAACGGGATGAGCTTATTTTACGCATAATGGAAGATGGATTATGTGTATTAGATAAGAATTTTCATATATTATTTGTAAATCCTGCCGGCAGACAGATTATAGGAAGACTAAGTAGTGCATTAGTCGGTCGTTCGTTTTTCACAGCAACAGGTTTTACAAGACTGAACCAATCTAAAGGATCAGATCCCTCGAAGTATTTTGATTTCACTAAACTAGATCATGGATCATTAAAGTTTGATGGGGGCGTTTTCTTTGAAAATTCAGAAGGTATTAATACGGAGTTGAATTTAACAGCGACACCAATCAACGTCTCTGGAGAATTGGATGGTATCGTACTTCTTTTTCGAGATGTCACAATATCAAAAGAGACAGATCGGATGAAAAGTGAATTCTTGTCAGTTGTTTCACATCAATTACGCACTCCTCTCACAGCGATTAGGTGGTTTAATGAAATGCTTTCCAATGGAGATATAGGGAAACTCACAAAAGACCAAAAAGAGACATTGATGCAAATGCATGATTCTGTCATTAGAATGATCAGTCTCGTGAATGCGTTATTAAATGTATCTCGAATTGAATCTGGAGGAATCCCTGTAGATCCAAGACCTACAAATTTTGAATCACTTATTAAGAATCTACTTCCAGAATTTAAGTCGGAAATCGAACAGAAGAAGATTACTTGCACTCTTACGGTCTCTTCAGATATTGGTTTGGTGACAATCGATTCGGTACTGATCACTGAAGTTTATGTTAATCTAATCACGAATGCACTAAAATATACGCAACCAGGAGGTGTCATTTCTATTGATGTGACTTTAGATAAAGATATGGTTGTCTCAAAGATTGCAGATACAGGGACAGGTATTCCAGAAGGAAAAAAGAAGAATATTTTTCAAAAATACTTTGGGGCAGAGCAAGTGTTCTTGTTAGATAGTGAAGGATCAGGTCTGGGTCTCTATATTGCAAAGACGATTATTGAAACGGCAAACGGAAAGATCTGGTTTGAGTCACAAAAAGGTGTTGGTACAACTTTTTTCTTCACAATCCCTAAAACTGGTATGATAAAGAGGAAAGGGGAAAAAGAATTTTTGATCAACTCTGCTAAAGGGTTATAAGCAGTTGTTCAGTAGAATACTTAAGACTTATTTAATTGCAAAAGTATGAAGAGAATATTGATTGCAGAGGATGATGTAGCACTTTCTTCTATTTTCAAAATGAAATTAGAACGAGAGGATTTCAATGTGGAAATCGCTGCAAATGGTATCGAGGCATTGGGGTATTTAAAAAAAGAGTTACCTGATCTAATTCTTTTAGACATTATCATGCCAAAGATGGATGGGTTTCAGTTTTTAATGCATAAAAATAAGGATGAGAATTACAAAGACATTCCTGTGATTATTATGTCTAATTGCGCACAGCAAAGTGATATTGAATCTGGTTTGAAACTCGGGGCAAAGGAGTATGTTGTAAAATCTGATCAGGGTATTGATGATATTCTCAAAAAAGTGCAGACAATGATGAATAGTTAGGTGTCTTTGGAGGTTATGCAACGGAGGTTTTCATTTTTATCAATGCGATCGCAACTCCACAACTACAACTACATCGGATTGCGGAAATCATTCAATTGCCTAATATGAAAGATGCAGCTGTGCACGTTTACGGAGCTTCATTCGGTGCCGCACTACGTTCTGTATCCTCTCGACGGTATTCTTATCAACACAATTTTCTTTAATAAAATATATGCAATCTCAACAGAAAGGGTTTACTCTCATCGAACTTCTCGTCGTCATCGCGATCATTGGAATCCTCGTAGCAGTGATTTTCGTCGCACTTGATCCAGCAACACGTTTTGGACAAGCGCGTGATGCGGTTCGTCAAAATGACGTTCCAGAAATTCTTTCATCAATTAAACTTTACCAAGTAGATAATGGAGGAGATCACCTTGCTTCCATTGGGGCACTGACTGCGGGAAGTGTGTACATGGCCGTAAACGGAGCTACGATGACAACTGGTTGTGATGATAATAATGCGGCTTGTACAACCGCTGTTACCGCTGATGGAAGTTGTGTTGATATTTCAGGATTGGTCACAGGAGGATATCTCTCTATGCCCGTGAGTCCAGCGGGTGCTGTTACTTGGGATGATGGAAGTGGGTCAGGAAATGAAGGATCTGGATACACAATCTCAATTGATGCAAATGGTATTGTTACTGTGAGCGCGTGTGAAGATGAACAGACAACAACAGAAATCACAGTTTCACGATAAGAGAAATGAAGCACCGGGTTTAGCCCGGTGTTTTTTGTTTCAGAAAGACCTACAAATTGTTATACTGTCGTTATATGGCAAAGAAGAAAGTGGATGTTGTCTCAAAAAAATCATTTAAGGTGCAAACACGGGAGCAGGTTGATGAAGATGTTGCCAAGGCTCTTTCGGATACAACAGGAAATGCAACCTCAAAGCTTTATGATGAGGTGTTGTTATTTGCAAATGCATCGAGAGCATCGGATATTCATCTTGAGCCAGACAAGAATGAGGCGCGAGTGCGTTTGCGTATTGATGGTATCTTGCATGATTATTTCACTATTCCTTCAGAACTCCACCATCGCATTATTGCGCTTTTGAAGATCCGTACACACATGCGTACTGATGAGCATCGGGCGCCTCAAGATGGACGAGATAGTTTTGAAACAGACAAAGGAACCGTCGATGTGCGTGCTTCAGTCATGCCGACAAACGTTGGAGAGAAAGCAGTTCTTCGTTTGCTTTCAAGTGAATCGCATAAACTTACGCTTGAACAGTTGGGATTTGAAAAGAAGGATTACGATGTGATTATTCGAGCCATTCACAAGCCATGGGGGATGATTCTAACCACAGGTCCTACAGGAATGGGAAAAACGACAACCATTTACGCCATCCTCGAGATTTTGAACAAGCGATCTGTTAACATTTCGACAATTGAGGACCCTGTGGAGTTTTTTATTCCTGGAGTAAATCAAAGTCAGGTCGATTCCTCTGCAAAGCTTACGTTTGCAAAAGGTTTGCGAGCGCTTGTGCGACAAGATCCGGACGTCATTATGGTGGGAGAGATTCGAGATGAAGAGACGGCGCAGATTGCGGTCAATGCAGCTCTTACAGGTCATAAGCTTCTTTCTACGCTCCATACAAACAATGCGGCAACCACCATTCCTCGACTGTTGGATATGGGTGTTGAGCCATTTTTACTTGCGTCAACATTGAATGCGGCAGTGTCCCAGCGTTTAATGCGTCGTGCCTGCGAAATCTGCCGAAGGAAGAAAAAGTATGATCGCACAGATTTTGAAGTGAGTTTAGATGAGCTTACGGTGAATCTCCTTTTTGGAACAAAGAAGATACTTGAGCTTATTTAGGTTACGGGCTGTGCAGAGTGTAACAATACGGGATATAAGGGGCGTGTGGGAATCTATGAAGTCATGGAAGTGACAGATACGATACAAAAACTCATCGTGAAACGATCAAGCAGTCAGGAGATTGAGGACACAGCCGTTTCAGAAGGTATGACAACACTTCTTCAAAATGGAGTTCAGAAGGTTCTTGGAGGTGAAACAACGATTGAGGAGCTTATCCGTGTGATGAAAGAATAGATATGAATAAGAATATCCTTCAAGCAATTTGGTTGAGACTCAACGTACAATTATCTCGAAAAGAGAAGCTTATTTTTGCGAAGTATCTTTCTGTTCTATTAGGAGCAGGACTTGCAATAGATGAGTCTGTGGATGTTTTGAATAAGCAAGCAAAAGGGTCTTTGGGAAGAATCTTGAAACATTTATCCGTCACTGTAAAACATGGTGAAACACTTTCAACGGGTCTTGCTGCATTTCCTCATGTGTTTAGTCCACTCTTCATAAATCTTGTGGCTTCTGGAGAATCTTCTGGAAACTTGCAGGGGAACCTGATGAATGTAGTGGGGCAGATGGAAAAAGAGTATGAGTTGAATTCAAAAATTCGAGGAGCCTTAATGTATCCAATGATTATTGTGGTCGTCGCAGGGCTTATTGCTGCGGGAATCTTTGTCTTTGTGCTTCCAAACGTGATTGACATGTTTGAGTCACTAAAAGTAGAGCTTCCACTGGCAACAAGAATCTTGATTGCAATCGCAACATTTATCTCAGAACATGGAATCTTAACTGCAGGATTAGTTGCTGGCGGAATTTCTGTTTTTTCACTTATTCGTCGGGTTTCATTTTTTGATCCAGTTCTTCATGGAGCACTCCTCCTCGTTCCGATCATCGGAGGAATTGTCAAAAAAGTAAATTTAGCGCGTTTTACACGATCGCTCGGAACCATGGTGCAGAGTGGAATTCCTATTGATGAGGCAGTAGTTATTACACAAAGTGTTTTAGATAATGTGTATTACAAGAATATTTTTGAAGATTTAAAACAAGCGATCAAGCTTGGAAATGATTTATCCTCTGTATTTGAGAAGCACCCTCGACTCATTCCTGCTATGGCTACTCACGTGGTGTATGTGGGGGAACAAGCTGGTTCATTAGGGGACATGTTAATTTATCTTGCAAAATTCTACGAGGAGGAAGTTTCAGAAGTAACAAAGAACTTGTCCCAACTTCTGGAGCCATTCCTTCTTATTTTTATCGGTGTCATGGTTGGGGGATTAGCTCTTGCTGTGATGACTCCTATTTATGAAGTCGTCGGCTCCTTCTAATCCACGCAGAGGATTTACCATTGTTGAGGTGCTGGTTAGTATCTCAATTTTGAGCATGCTTTTTGCCATTGGTGCTACAGGAGCGTCGCGCATGTCTAAGCGATTGCTGATAGGTCCTTCAGATGCCTATCTTGAAAATATTTTCACAACGGCTTCTCGCAGAGCACGAGATGGAGTCGAGGGGGGATCTTGGGGGGTATATTTGCCGTATGATGAGGAAACACGGAATTTGAGTGAGGTTGTTGTGTTTAAAGGGAGTAGTTACGCGACTCGAGACTCGGCATTTGATCAAGTCTTCCCATACGCGAATAACACAGATTTTGTCACGGTTGATTTCTCTGGAGCGGGAGTTGATACCACAAATGATCATGAGGTGATTTTTATGCTGTATTCTGGACAGACTTCGCAGTATGGATCGGTTGATTTAGAGGTGTTTGGTGTCGCTCGAACAGTACGTATTTCACCAGAGGGATTTATTACTCGAGAACTATGAGAGACATACGAGGAGGATATACATTACTTGAAGCGTTGCTCGGATTGCATTTGCAGGCCTTTTGTTTACTGGAGCCTTCGGACTCCTCCTCACGGCACATCGCACGACTTCAGAGTCAATCATGCGTCAGAAGGCCTTGTGGAAGGCACAGCAGGGGATTGAAGCTCTTCAAACTCTCAGTTTTGCCGATCTGAGCACAACAGAAGTCGGATCGCTTACGTTTGCATCAAACCAATGGGTATTGGGCACGTCAGGCTCAGAGGATCTTGGAGGTGGTCTAACGAGAGTTGTGCGAGTAGAAGAGGCTCAGAGAGATGAATCATGTGAACTCGTGGCATCTGGTGGAGATGTAGATGAAGACAGTCTTTTTCTTGAAAGTGAAGTGACTTGGAATGATTTGCGTGGAACTGCACAGAGCGTCACAGTACGGTCACTGCGCACAAATTGGGAAACCCCAGGTGGATCTTGCTTTGTACCGGGAGGAGACTGCGGACAACTTGAATGGGATGTATTGGGTTCAAGCTGGTTTGGAGGGAAACAATTACGAGAGATTTACATCACAAACAACACAGGAGAGGAGAAAGAAGTTGATAAAATGATTTTAACTTGGAATAACAGCGCACATATTCAGCAGATTTTTTTTGACTCCACAAAATTTTGGTCGAGTTCAGGACCTGGGACGCCATCTGGAACACAGGTAAGCGGAACAATTCTCGATGGGGTTAGTGGGACGATTGCTGATGGTGCTACGATTGAGATGGGAAAGACACAATTTGATTCAAGTATGGATGGGACGACGATTACGGTCACGTACGAATGTACAGATGGATCATCTATTACATTTGGTCCATTTACTCCGACGTATTAGTTGATATGAATAGAAAAGGATTCAGTTTAATTGAAACCGTATTGTATATCGGACTTTTGGCAATACTCTTGCCATCGTTTGTGTTGGTGACACTGGGGTTTGTACAAAAGTCAGAAGTGGTAGATCCGAAAATTCGAATGGAGGAAAAAGCCGCGGTGATCTTTTCACAGTTACAGCATGAGTTGACTCAGGCACAATCGATTGATCTGACAGGATCTTCTTTGGAGGTTGATGATAGTTCATTTGTGTTTGTAGACAAGGACGGTGTGACTGTGACAGTGGGGCGTGCAACGGACACGGTGTCGTTTGTGGAAGGAGATCAATCTGTGAACCGATTAACCTGGACTACAATTGCAGGATCTGAATGGATGACCGATGCTGATATGGATGTTGAAGTTTGGCATGTAACGAGTGTTCGTGATGGGGAAGGAGTCCTGACGGGGGTAAATGTACTTTTGATGCTCAGAGGTCTCAATCCTGACGGATCTCCGTATCGAGATATTGAATTTTCAACGGACACAACAATTAGTTTACAAGCCTTTACGACAGAGTTATGAATAGCGTAGACAGCCAAAAAGGTTCCGTTCTCCTTTTCACTGTTCTTGTTGTAGGATTTTCAGCTGTTGCGATGATGTCTGTTATTGCGACGGCTGGGTTTAATAGTTTTTTTGATTCAGATCAACAGGTAAGCGCGGTAGCTATGAGAGGGAATCTATATGGATGTGTGGACGAGCTGCTTGTTCAACTCAACTTAGATCCAGACTACAGTCCAACAACTTTAGATACATTAGATGCTATTTGTACGGTCTCTGTGGTGAATGAGGGGGGGGGATAATCGATCTGCTGATCTCTCGCTTACGGAGGGTAATCTGATTCGATCAGTTTATATTGAGATGAGTGTAGATCCTGTTCAACTCACAAGCTTCTCTGAAGAATAGAGGATAAAAGATCATCAAAACTCAAAACAAAAAAAGCGCTGGTCAACCAGTGCTTTTTATGGTGCCGAGGGCCAGGATTGAACTGGCGACACAAGGATTTTCAGTCCTCTGCTCTACCACTGAGCTACCTCGGCCTAAAGGTTTCCAAAATTAGTGATCTGCTTGGTCTTCAGTCGGAAACTCGCTCGACGACCTTTTAGGGTCGTCTCGTGAGCTTTCCTCCTTCCAGACCGGCACATCTCATCTAATTTTGAAAACCTTTGATTTGGGTGGTGGGCGTGGGAGGACTCGAACCTCCGACCTCTACATTATCAGTGTAGCGCTCTAACCAGCTGAGCTACACGCCCGTAAATATCTATGCATTTTTCTCAAAATGTCGCGAGAACTATAACAAAATGGTCTACATGTGGCAAGAGCGAGAAGAGCTGGGTTTAACTTCTTTTGCAAGTCATCCCAAAAGACATTATGTGAGCTTTTTTGGTTTGTATTTTGACTAAATTGTAAGATTGCTACTGTCCACACACTAAAAGAGTTGTAATATTTCTAACAAATGAACGCTGCTCAGTAACGTTCTTTATCTTGAGGATTTCTTCTTGAGAGACATGTGTAGCTTTAAGAATATACTTACTAAATGGATGTACCCAAAAATCCAGATACCATTTAGGCTGTGAAAAGAAGATGAGGATAAGTTTTCCTCCTGGAGCAAGAAGTTGTTGAGCATTATTTGCGACTTCTGCTGGATTATCCAAATGAGAAAGAACCCATGACGAGAGGATAGTATCGAAGGATTGGTTTATGTTTGAAAATGTAGAGATGCTTTGCTCTTGAAATTCGATGTTTTCTTTGTTTGCAAACTTATCTCTCGCGATAGAAAGCATGTCTTGCGAGAGATCGATTCCAAGGTAGTGTTGGAATGGAAGATTAACATGCATGATTTGATCGAGTAGATGTCCCGTTCCACAACCTAGGTCTAATATTCGTGATCGATGTGTGAGATGTTGAGAGAGGAGTGTGGCAAGTTCTTTTTCAGCTCCTGCAGAGATGAGTGGGCGCCAAATTTTCTGGAGCCAGTCATACCACTTTGCATTTCCGCGAGCATAGAACGCCTTTATTTCAGATGTCTTCATATCTATTTAAGTGCCTTTGTAATAGCTTGCTCTAGTTCATTGAGTGATTCCATCTCATCAATTTCATGAGCGTTTAGTAGGACATCTAGTACACCATCTTTTTCAAGGAAGATGATCGGAAATCCTTCAACTGTCTGATTTGGAAACTTCTTGGCAAAATTATTCTTATAGAGAAAGATTGAGGGGATAGCTAGATTCTGGATGAAATCTTTCCACGGTCGAGTTTTGGTGAGACCACCTGCGTAGGTTAAAGAACATAGACTGCAAACTGACTTATTAAGGACAAGCTCGTTCATCGCATCTTTTGCGAGTGAGAGAATATTTGTGGATGCATTATAGACAAAAATAAGTCGAAGTGTTGGGGTATGTATAGACATAGATACATACTGTAACAGATCCTTCATTGTTATAGAAAACAAAAACACCCAGTAACACTGGGTGTTTTTGATGCTCTGAACAAATCTCCGTGCTTATCTTGTATATGATTGCAACGTTTACCCCATTCGCATTCTCACAAATGCTTTGTCCGATCAATTGAAATTGATCTCGACCTAGGATCATGTCCAGTCTTAACTGGATGATTCCTTAAAAAGGAGGTGATCCACCCACAGCTTCCGCTACGGGTGCCTTGTTACGACTTAGTCCCTGTTATCGATCCCACCTTCCGCCGCCCTACGGCGACGTTCGGGTGTTACCAACTCCCTTGACTTGACGGGCGGTGAGTACAAGACCCGAGAACGTATTCACGGCCACGTGGCTGATTGGCCGTTACTAGCGATTCCAGCTTCATGAAGTCGAGTTGCAGACTTCAATCCGAACTGAGATAGGCTTTGTGGGATTCGCTCCGGATTGCTCCTTGGCTGCCCATTGTACCTACCATTGTAGCGCGCGTGTCGCCCTGGACATAAGGGCCATGCTGATTTGACGTCGTCCTCACCTTCCTCCCGGTTGCCCGGGCAGTATCCTGTGACACTTGTAACACAGGACGAGGGTTGCGCTCGTTACCCCACTTAAGGGAACAGTTCACACCACGAGCTGACGACAACCATGCAGCACCTAAACAGCACCTTCGAAAGAGGTCTCCCTTTCGGGTGACTTGCAGCTGTTTTTCAAGCCCAGGTAAGGTTCCTCGCTTGGTATCGAATTAAACCGCACGCTCCACCGCTTGTGCGGGTCCCCGTCTATTCCTTTAGGTTTTAAGCTTGCGCTCGTACTACCCAGGCGGAGTGCTTAATGCGTTAGCTTGGTTCGTCGACTCTGGGAGGGTCGATACTCCCAAAATCTAGCACTCATCGTTTACGGCGTGGACTACTCGGGTATCTAATCCGATTCGCTACCCACGCTTTCGTCCCTCAGTGTCAGGAATGTTCCAGCAGATTGCCTTCGCCTTTGGTGTTCTTACTGATATTAACGCATTTTACCGCTACACCAGTAATTCCATCTGCCTCTCCCATCCTCTAGTCTTACAGTATCACCCGCAGCCTCCAGGTTGAGCCTGAAGATTTAACGAATGACTAATAAAACCACCTACGGACCCTTTACGCCCAATAAATCCGGATAACGCTTGAGGTCTCTGTATTACCGCTGCTGCTGGCACAGAGTTAGCAACCTCTTATTCATTAGGTACCGTCATTTGTTCGTCCCTAATAAAAGCACTTTACGACCCGAGGGCCTTCATCGTGCACGCGGCATTGCTCCATCACACTTTCGTGCATTGTGGAAGATTCTTGACTGCAGCCTCCCGTAGGAGTCTGGGCAGTGTCTCAGTCCCAGTGAGCCGGGCCACGCTCTCACGCCCGGTACCCGTCGTAGCCTTGGTGAGCTTTTACCTCACCAACAAGCTGATAGGACATAGGCCCCTCTCGAACCGGCGGACCTTTCAATGATGCGACCGAAGTCACTCCATCGATATCGTGTATTAGCCATCGTTTCCAATGGTTGTTCACGAGTCCGAGGTAGGTTACCAATGTGTTACTCTCCCGTTTGCCACTTTTCAGTCTTTCCGAAGAAATATGAATCGTTCAACTTGCATGCCTTAGACATGCCGCCAGCGTTCATCCTGAGCCAGGATCAAACTCTCAATATAAATCTTGATAAATCAAGACTCTGATAATTTCGACACAATTACTGTGTCTGGAATAAACTTTGCAATCATACAAAAGACAATTTCTGTCCATACAGCTTGGTTGTTAAAAGCTGTTTGCATGACTTGGAGATAGTTCAGTTGTAATGAGCGTCGGCATTGTATAAAAGCTTTTAAAACCTGTCAATAGCTAGAACCACTTTGTTGTGGAGATTCTGGGGACAATATACCTCGATTGACAACTAACTTATAAGAAGCCATCATGAATAGGTAATGATCTTGTGTCTTAGGAGGCTCCATGCTGCCTTGGTCGAGAGACACACATGAGGTCAGAACACTTCAAAATCGATAAGTATCGTTGTAATAGCTATGGCTGACAAAGAATTCGATCAGGAGTTTGTTGAGTATATCGTCCGCGGAATCGTCAATAATCCAGATGATGTTCGAACTGAACGCATCGTTGACGAACGTGGTGTACTCATCACACTTCACATCAACTCAGAAGATATGGGTTATGTCATTGGTCGACAGGGTCAGACGGCTCGCGCAGTACGCACATTGCTCAAGATCGTAGGTGCAAAGGAAAATGCCCGCGTTAACCTTAAGATCTATGAGCCAGAGGGATCACGTCGCCCACGTCGCGAAGAACGCGAAGAAAGCGAGGTAAGTCCAAGTGAGGACACTCTCATTGGTGCATCTGATGACGACACGTCTGTAGATGATCTCGGGATCTAAACTAGATCAAAGAGAAGAAACCGGCTACTCTATAGGTAGTCGGTTTTTATATGAAAAAAAAGAAAATACAATTCGATGTCATTACGATTTTTCCAGAAGTCGTGACTCCTTATGTGGAGGCGTCAATCTTAGGTCGCGCGCAAAGAGCAAAGCTGATCGAGATTCACACACACAATCTTCGTGATTGGACGAGTGACAAACATCACACTGTTGATGATACTCCGTACGGTGGAGGTGCTGGAATGGTGATGAAAGTTGAGCCGTTTGAGCGTGCTGTAAAAAAAGTAAAACGTCGATTGAAAAAAACGCGCGTGATTGTAACGGCTGCATCTGGAAAAACGTTTTCGCAGGAAGATGCAAAGCGTTTATCAAAATATGATCAAGTGATTTTTTTGTGTGGACGTTATGAGGGTATCGACCATCGCGTGACCGAATATATTGCCGACGAATCTCTCTCGATTGGAAACTATGTTTTAACGGGTGGGGAACTTCCAGCAATGGTTATGATCGATGCAATCGCCAGGCTTCAACCTGGAGTGATCGAGTCTGAGTCACTTGAGATGGAGTCTCATAATGAAGAGGGATCACTTGAATATCCGCAGTATACAAAGCCTGATGACTACAGGGGTTGGAAGGTGCCAGAGATTCTTCTTTCAGGTAATCACAAAAAAATTAAGGAGTGGCGCGATGAACAATCACAAAAGAAATAACGGCCCATACGGGTCGTTTTTGTTTGAAAAGAAAAGCATCCATTTTGATGGATGCCAAGGCGTGTGGAAGTACTTCTCATGCGAGAGAAGTTATGTCTATGGAATGGGGATCGCGAGGTTGGCCAATGGGAAGTAGATGATTCCTGCGTCGGAATCACCGATGATTCCAGAGGCTTGGAAGGCGGCGCCCAGCATGAGGCTGTTTGAGAAGGTGATAGTGGCGCCTGGACCCACTGCCCAGAAGGTGACGGTGGACCCTTTTTTGTCGGTGTCGGTCCCAATCGACGGAACAATGTCGAATGCGACAGGGCCTTTCGAGGGAATGTATTCGAGCATTCCTGTACCCACGAATCCCCAGTATCCTGATTCCGGTGCGGCCTCGACAGTGAGCACGGGTATGAAGGCGAAGTGTTCTGTGACTGGAATGAACAGACTGGGGCCGAAGTAGATGTACTCACCATTCCAACCGTCATCAGAGTCTACGACGCCGAGTGCTCCGACGTTCATAGCGACTTCGATTTCAGATTCGTCCTGCGCAAAGGCGGGAGTGGTCACGGACATCAGTGCCACAAGAGATGACAAGAAACGTAGACGCATGAGAATCTTCCTTTCCCCTGACAGGGTGTCAAGATGTGGAGGATTAAACAAGAAACCCTACCATTTGTCAATGATAGGGTTTTTTTAATTGAGAATGTTTAGCGGTGTTATGAAGGCTCTTTTGAACCAGCTAATTGTCCGCAAGCTGCATCGATATCGTCTCCCATTGTGCGTCTTGTTGTGGCAATGACGTGCTTCGCTTGGAGGATGTCGAGGAACTCTTTGATGGCTGTATTTGTGCTCGATTCGAATTCAAGTCCAGTGATGTTGTAGGGAATGAGGTTCACACGAACGTTTCCAATTCGGTTCACAAATTTTGCGAGTGCTCGTGCTTCAGCAGGGGTATCGTTTACTCCCTTGAGCATCACGTACTCGAATGTCAGGTGATGTCGTCGATTTCCATGGCGGTACAGATATCGTTTTGCCCAGTCTCCCAACTTTGGAAGAAAGTCTTCGTAGGATGTTGGGACGATCTTTTGTCTGGTTTCAGCTACAGCGCTATGAAGTGAAATCGCAAGACGAATATGAGGCCATTCTTCGTCGGTTAAAATTTGTTCGAGTCGAGGAAGAACGCCGACAGTCGAAACTGTAATACGTGTGCGACCGATATCGCTATGCTTTAAAATAAGGTTGAGCGCATACTTCACATCTTCATAGTTGGCGAGAGGTTCTCCCATTCCCATGAAGACAATGTTTGAAATGCGACCTTCTAATTCAGGATGATCTTTGAGGTACTGCATCCAAAATCTATACTGATCGACAATTTCGTCAGCGGTGAGGTTTCGGATGAGCCCCATCTTTCCTGTGGCACAAAATCCACATCGCATCGCACATCCAATTTGTGAAGAAACACAGATTGTCCAAGCTTCACGCTTGTTGCGCATGAGAACAGTCTCAATATCCTTATCACCTTCAACGCGCAAGAGTGCTTTGTGAGTGTCGCCATTTTTACTGACCTGTACTTGCTGCTCAACAACGGACATCCAAGGAATGGAGCCGATGTTGTCGCGCATGTATTTTGAGAGAGCAGTCAGGTCTTCCCATGATTCTGCAAAAGAAAAAAGACCTTGCTCAATTTGTTTCCAGCGGAAAGCAGGTTCAGTAGGGAAGAGGGCTAAATATTTTTGGTGTCGTGATTCAATCATACAAACGAATAGACGGGGTCTAGGACCCCGTCTAAAAACATTATTCAGTTGGTGTTTCTTCAGCGGGAGCTTCTGCAGGAGTTTCTTCAACAGCAGGAGTTTCTTCAGTCACAGCTTCTTCAGTTGTTGCTTCTGGAGTTGCTTCAGGAGCAGGTGTTGCAGCAGCAGCCTCAGCTTCTGCCTTCGCAGCTTCTTTCGCAGCAGCAGCCTCAGCCTTAGCAGCTTCCTTTGCAGCTTCAGCTTCCACCTTTGCGTTTTCAGCAGCCTCCTTTGCCTTTACAGCAGCAGCATCATCTTTTTCTTTTTTCACACTAGCTTTTTCTTCAAGCTTAGCGTGACGTTTTTTTGAAATATGAGTTGCACCACGTTTTTCACCTTCAACGATTTTCTCATCGATAAGTAGGTTCCAAACAGTGTCAGTTGCCTGAGCACCCTTACTGATCCAGTACTTCACACGATCAGCGTTTACAACGATTTCTCGTGGATCTCTTCGTGGATTATAGTGTCCAAGAACTTCAGTTGTTTTTGCCCATGGGTCGTTGTGCTTAGGCATGACAACGATACGATAGACAGGAGCCTTTTTTGTTCCCACGCGGGAAAGTCGAATAGATAGCATAGGTAAGAATTTAGGTTGTAGGTTCTAGGTCTATTAGGAATCCAGTTCCTAATAGTAGGAACATGTGCCTAAAACCTGGTCACCTGGTGGTTAGTAATCAAACATGAGCGTGTTTGACGGTCGCGCGCAGAATACGAGATTTACTCTGTTTAGTCAAGGATTTAGTAGGGCAAGAAAAAAACTCGCAAGGGCGAGTCAGTGGGAGAGTGAGAGATCGAGTGGGTCTTGAACCTTTTGCATTGCGCCACTATAGATCAGTGTGATGCGTGTTGCTCGACCAAGTGAGGGTGGAAAGTTGAGTTCTTCAAGTGTTTGAGTCAAACACTCTATAGATTTGGCGACCGGCGTATCAGGTATGAACTGAATGTCAGCGCGCACCCAAATGACTTCGCCTGCGCGATTGGTCTTGATATTGAAAGGGGTATTTGCAAGCCCCATCAAAACTAGACGTTTTCCAATGATCGCCAGATGAACATCACAGGCGTGCAATTCATCCATGTTTTCGTTGATTTCTTGTGCGATTCCATCAGGATGAACCCATCTGCCAGAGATGTAGAGGCGAGGGGAATAGGCTTGATCATAACGCTTTGCGAGTTCGAAATGGTGGTAATCGTGAGCTTGACATGGCTTGGGATCAAGCAGGTTTGCAATGAATACCACAAGCACGGGCAACATTTGGGAGAGTATCTTCATGGTTTCCTCCGTGTACTGCGACCTGTCCGTAGAGCACGAGCTCGATGGACATCTTCGTTGAAACTGATATTTGGTCTTTGTCTCGCAACAAGAATACAGCCTTTTTCCGTCGCTAACTGATGTAGACTCGCACATTCAACCAAGGTTGGCATGCGATCCAGGATCAATTGATAGCCATAAGTCTGGAGGTCGGGGAGGATGTTCTTGATGAGCGTGAACATTTCTGGACTGAGTTCATAATACCCCGGATACCTGATGTAAAACCAGACCGGGAGCTCGAGTTTGTGTTGATTAAGTGCCTTGCGATCGTCGTTGATCGGCAGGGGACTCAATCGAAACTCCCGTTCTTGGTAATACATGGGTTTCCTCCAAGAGATTGATACTGTCAAAAAGTACCGGATTTGTCAATAGAATCCTGGTTAAATTGGACAAGAAAAGAGGCTAAATTTAGCCAAATTACTGTCTGCTAGTCTTGACAAAAGGGTCAAAAAATGGTATTCTTTGATCGTTAAGATGAAAGATCTAGAAGATTCGATCATCACAATTGAACCACTACTTTCTGGGGAGAGAGTATCAATACTGAAGCAAAAAGCTCGATGCAGAGCTTTAGGCCGATTATTGGGTATTTCTCCTGAGGAAGTATTCAATAATCGGTTTTTTCATTCTACAAATCCGGAGGAAAACTCTGTCAGCCTTGCTTGGCTCTGAGGTGAGTCGAGCAAGGAGGAGAGAGATAACTTGTCTAGTCAATCGCAACAGCGAGCGACCAGCGGGGGAGATCAATTGGATCGACTAGGCCTTGGCTTACTCAATCCATATTACAGATCTCCACGATGAATACATGAGCTTCTCATGTCACTACATCACTTCTTCTCCGGATTTGTGCAATGAACTAACTACAGATGACTCCCAGAATGCAAGCGTA
>FLOH01001455.1_pt1 | contig 37105 bp, 38 predicted proteins | sample 756751 | NCBI WGS metagenome assembly FLOH01 (sample SAMEA4026879, study PRJEB14308) | marine metagenome | biome: coastal water; material: water | depth 74 m
TACGCTTGCATAACAAGGCTGCTTCTACAAAAACCCAAGCGAATGTTGAGATTATGGGAAAAAGCGGAACTGGAACGTCAAGTCTTAAGAGGGTGCCGTAAACATTCAGGAGTCCGAGAAGGAGTCCGAACAGTAGATAATCAATGAATCTTGCCAAACAGCGTGCCAGGGGGTATTTTCGGGCAAGATCCCGTGATGTTTTTTTTGGTTTTTCATCTGTAATGTTACGTGAGGTAGGGTTACCATGGACCCCAATTTGGGCAGTTGCTTCCCTCTCCAATTGCTCCAGCCCCGATAAGTAAGGTTGGAGTTTCTCGTAAGCCTCATTAACCGCCTTTAATTTCTTCTCGGCCTTTCTTCTCAGGCGTGGGATTTTTGAGAAACGGTCCGGGCGCCAAACATTTACCAGATCTTTATAAGCCTGAAGCACGTCTTCTGAGGAAACCCCAGGGTCAATCTCCAAAATTTCATAGTATCGTCGGGTGTCCATAGATGTTGAATCTGATTTTTGTTAATAGCCTTCCCAACCCGCGTAGGCTGTGCAATACTGAGGTCGACCAGTGGCCGATCTGGAATAAGATATCACACAAACGTGAATTTTTCTCACGTTTTATAAGAAAACCCTGCTGGCATGGTATGTGCACTGGTTTGAAGTCGCAGAAAGGGATTTTGGCCTGATTGCTGATAAGGCGCTCAAAGCCCTTTTCCGGAATTCTAAGGATGGTTCATGAATGCTAATGGGTGTCAATAATTTGGCGATAATTGCACTTTGCCAAGGACTTCTTCCATACAAATGAAAATAATCGCAACCAGGAAAATATGTAAGGGGTGAGGGGAAGATAGGTGGAAGATTTCGAAATATTATTTGTTGATGACGAAGTTGAGATACTCGATACCGTGGGTGAGTATCTATCTCAAGAGGGGTACAAAGCAACTCTTTCAGACGATGGTCTGAAGGCCCTTGGGTTAGTGAAAGAGAGGCGCTTTGATGTTGTCTTTACCGATCTGAAGATGCCTGAGTTTGATGGGCTTGAACTTCTGGCAGCCATAAAAGAAAACCGGCCCGAAACCGAGGTGATTATTGTAACCGGATATGGGACTATAGAATCGGCTATCACGGCCATGAAATTCGGCAGTTACGATTACATTCAGAAGCCCATAAAGTTGGACCAATTGAAGATGCTGTGCGACAAGATCATGGCAGAAAAGAAACTGAAGGACGAGAATATTTTTCTCAAGAAAAGTTTGAAGCAGAGAAATAGATATGAGGGGCTGATAGGGATTAGCCCCAAAATGCAAGAAACCTATGAAATAATAGAAAGAATTGGGCGGAGCAGTCCCAGTGTCCTGATACAGGGAGAAAAGGGAACCGGAAAAGAACTGGTAGCCAGGGTTATTCACAAGAAGAGTGATCGTGCCGATAAACCCTTTGTTCCGGTCAATTGCAGCGCTGTTGTGGAAAAGTCCCCTGAAAGTGAGCTTTTTCTCCACGTTACCGGACTGTTTGATGCAGCCAGAGGGGGGACGATCTTTTTAGATGAGATTTCGGAAATTCCATCCTCTTTGCAGACTAAGCTGCTCCAGGCTTTTCAGCAACAGGATGAACCCCATGAGGGCGCTAACGGAGAAACGGAGATAGACGTCAGGATAATAGGCGCCACCAAGAAAGACCTGGATCAATTTGTAAAGAATGGGATTTTTAGAGAAGATCTTTTTTACCGTTTAGATCTGTTTTCCCTGAAGCTGCCCCCTTTGAGAGAACGAAGAGAAGATATCTGTCTGCTGGTAAACCATTTTTTGGCAATATATTACAATGCTGCCGGTGAAAAGGCGCTGGCCATATCACCGGAAGTCATGGATATTTTTCTGGAACATCACTGGCCGGGAAATGTAAGGCAATTGGAAAAGATCATCAAAGGAGCCGTTGACGCCGGAGCAGATAAAATAATTGAGATAGCCCATCTTCCTCGAGAAATGAGAAAACTTGCGAAGGGAAATGGGGGGGACCTATGAGCAAAAGGGACAGACTGATGACAAAAGTTCTCTTTTTTGTTATCTTGTTTACGGGATTGTGTTGGCCGGAAGCTGGAGATGCCTTTGAACCGTGGGATGGCAAGGCGATTACAGTTCTGAATGTCAGAAAATCTCCCGAACTTGACAGCCAGGCCATAGGCTGGCTCGACAAGGGACAAAAAATAACGGTAAACGATGAACAAAAGCTATGGTACAAAATTATTTTTGAAATTGAAGAAAAAAGATATCGTGTGGGATGGGTATATCGCAGATACATACAGAGGATTTCATCGGAGAAAATGGAAATATCATCTGCGTTAGCAAAGGTGAGAGCGGGAATTGCAGTAGAGGGGTTACGGGAAAAAATTCCTTTAAACGCATCAGCGAGAGGACGCCGTTTGCCGGATGAAATAAAAAAGGAATTGAATAAAGCTTCTACACCGGCGGCACCTCATGTCGTCAAGGAACGGGCGCGTGAGGTCGCTCAGACTAAACCTCCTGCGCCGGCGACAACTCTTGTGGTGAAGGAACTGACGCGTGCGGCCTCTCAGACTAAACCTCCTGCGCCTAAAATGGCGGTAAGCGCATCTCCAGCACCGGCTCTCGTGGCGAGGGAACGGGCGCGTGAGGCCGCTCAGACTAAACCTCCTGCGCCTAAAATGGAGGTGAGCACATCTCCTCCCCCGCCTGTAAGTCCCGCGGTCAGCAAGCGGGTTGATACGCTTGCCCGAACGATTGTTCCCGTTGTTCAGAACATACAGCAAGAACCACCGGTATCACCTCCTAAAAAGAGTCTGGCTGACACTCAGGAGTTAAAAGAGTTGGCCAAACTTGCACTCAGGCTATTGTCAGTGGTCCTCTCTTGCCTTGCTATTCTATTTTCTTATAAAGCGATAAAGTTGGCAAAAATTAGCCATGATACTGCAATGCAACTTCAGAGAAACCTCCAAATTTGGCAACAGCGGGAGAATGGACAAATGAGCTAAAGTGAATCCTTCTCTCAAACGGGATGACTAAAGCTGAGGATACAGGTCCGTATGTGCCGGGTGTCAGCGGTAAAGGATTGAAATAAAGAAAAATTATGGATGTTTATGTGGCCAGGCAACCCATATTCAACAGGAGGAAAAGGATATATGGGTATGAACTTCTTTTCCGGGATGGGATGGTAAATGCCTTCCCCGATGTAGATGGTGATGCAGCTACTTCGAGGGTTTTGTCCACCAGCTTTTTGTCAAATGGTATTGAACAAATTACGGGACGTAAGAAGGCATTTATTAACTTCACCGAGAAAATGATTATAGAAAAGATACCCGCTATGTTCCCGAAGAAAACCATTATGGTGGAAATTCTTGAGGACATAGAACCCAATGCGGCAGTTGTCACTGCCTGCCGGGAAATGGCCAAGCAGGGGTATAACCTTGTTCTGGACGATTTTATTTTCAAACCTGAGATGAAGCCACTGCTTGAATTAACACGGATTGTGAAGTTCGATTTCAGGGCGAGTTCTATCGAAGAGATAAAGGCATCCATCAAAGAGCTGGCAGCATATCATGTCAAGTTGTTGGCTGAAAAGATCGAAACCCACGAAGAGTTCCAGCAGGCCCTGAATATGGGGTTTGACTATTTTCAGGGATATTTTTTCAGTAAACCGGAGATCCTTAAGCGCAGGGATATTTCCCCGTCCAGAATCACCCTCCTGAGTATCATGTCCGAGGCAAACAGGGAGGATTTCAGGATGACGGAGTTGGAAAAATTCGTTTTACGCGATCTTTCTATCAATTACAAATTAATGCGCTATATCAATTCCGCATATTTCGGAATGTTTAAAAGGGTCTCATCTGTCAAGCAGACGATTGTTTTGTTAGGGATGAAGGAAATCCGGCGCTTTCTTTCCCTCATCGCCATGGCGCAATTGGTTTCCGGCAAACCCGATGAATTGATACGGGCATCCTTGATCCGGGCCCGGCTCTGTGAGAACCTGGGCAAGGGGGTAACCGGAAAGGACGGCTCGGAACTCTTTACCCTTGGACTTTTCTCCTTCATCGATGCTATTCTAGACGATGAAATGGGCAATATCCTGGAAAAATTACCCCTGTCAGAAAATATCAAAAAAGCCCTAACAGGGGAGGGAGGGGAGCTGGCGGATTATTTGACTCTGGCTTCATGTTACGAAATTGGAGACTGGGCGAAGGTTGCTTCATTAGCTGCGAAGATCGGACTCAATGAGGAAAAGGCACCTGAATTTTATATGGATGCGGTAGCATGGGCGGACAGTGTCCCAATATAAGAGGTAAGAGGTGTAAGATCTAATGCTCAAATGGTTTACGGGAAAAACAGATAAGGGGAACGGGAACAAGCCGGAACCGGTTGGGAATGTGCGGTTGAGCATAATTTTTGCCGGCGGTGAGCTTTTGCCATGCAACATAGAGTACTTAGACAAGGAAGGGGGGCGGCTATCTTTTCCGGAGGAAAGTCATCTCTATCTTAGTCGAAGGGTGAGACTCAAATTCTTGTCAGATAACCAATCGAAAGAATTAATCACTGAAGCAATTATTTTGAAGTCGAGCACTGTCAAAGGGAGAAGGGTTTGCCAATTCCGGTTTGCAGACATGGTCAACCTTGAAGATGCGTTGGGCTCGGGAGTGTTTAGCAGTTTCAACCGGCGGCGGGCATTCCGGGTCGTGCCTGGCGCTTGCGATAAAATTGAGATAGAGCTGATGTGGGAAGGGAAACGCACTTCATGCAACCTGGTCGACATTTCAACGACGGGCTTGGGGATAGGAATTACAGTAGACAGCATTACCGTGGACTTGGACCCCGAAGTTAGCGGGACCCTCGGACCTCTTGATCGGTTGACCTTGTCATTTCAGCTTCCCAGGTGTGACACTCGGTTGAGGATGATGGGGATTATTCGGAATCGGAACCCTAAAGGTAAAAAAATCCGCTATGGCATCGACTTTCAATGGGACCCATCCGATGAATCCCAGCGGCAGGCAGAAGCGGTCCGCGGCTATGTGATGCGACAGCAACAGTCTATGCTTGAGCGAAGTGCATGGATTAGGCGTGGCTGATTGATGTCAATATAGCGGAATTATGGTGTAACAGACATGGAACTGAGCAGAATGGGATCGAGTCTAAAAACTAAATCGGAACATGTTCTGATTGTTGATGATGATGAGGCAATAAGGGGAATACTGAAGAGTTTTCTGGAAGCAATTGGCGACGTCTGTTACGTCGCGTCAAATGCCTATGAGGCCTTAAACACCCTCACCGGAAATCCTATAACCTTAGTCATCTCAGATATCAAAATGCCCGGGATGGATGGCATCGAGTTTATGAAGGAGGCAAAACAATCCTTTTCCGACCTCTATTTCGTAATAATAACCGGTTATGCCTCTGACTACACCTATACAGACATCATCAATGCCGGCGCCACTGATTACTTGAGTAAACCTTTCAAACTGGAAGAATTGAATGCCAAGATGGAGCGAATCAAGAGGGAGCGGCGCTTGTTGAATGAGCTCAGGGAGGGCAATAGAGCACTCGAATTGGCCATGGAGAAAGGAAATCTAATGTCCATAAAAGCTCAGACTGCCAATTTGGAACTCGACCAGATATTTGACAGATCGACCAGCGGGATATGGGTAATTGATCGTGAATTTGAAATCCTTCGAATGAATCACACACTTTCAACCCTTGCAGGTAGAGGCGGGGACAAGGTGCGCGGTTTGAAATGCTATGATGTTTTTCCTACGCCCCTGTGTGGTAGTCCTGACTGTCCGTTGACCAGAATCATGAATGGTGAAGATTTTTTTGAATGCGATATAGAAAAAAGAGACGAGGAGGGGTCAAGAATATCCTTTCTGTTGACGGCAACCTCTTTTTTTGGGCTTGACGGGGAGTTGATGGGCATAGTGGCAGAATTTAAAGACATTACCTCTCGCAGGCAGGCAGAAGTGGCCCTGGAAAAGGCGAACCGGGAGCTTCAGCGCCTCGCAGTATTGGATGATTTAACCCAAGTGGCCAATCGCCGGCGATTTGATGAGACTTTAAACGAAGAATGGCAGCGGCTGAGCCGTAATCGGGCGCCACTATCATTGATATTTTGCGATATTGATTATTTTAAGCTTTATAACGATACCTATGGGCATCAAGCGGGTGATGATTGTTTACGCGCCGTCGCCGGCACGATTAGCGCCAATTGTCAACGTCCCGGGGATTTCGTGGCCCGCTATGGCGGAGAAGAGTTCATAGTGATCCTGCCAAATACAGAGGCTGAAGGCGCTGTCCATTTAGCCGAAGATATTCGGGAGGAGATACAACGGCTGAAGATTCCGCATATGCGATCTCAAGTGAGTCGATATATCACCTTGAGTTTGGGGGTTTCTTGTGTATTGCCGTCTGCTGACATTATCCCTGAATCACTCATAGGCGTTGCAGACAAGGCGCTTTATGAGGCCAAGAACCAGGGGCGGAATCAAACGGTCCTGAAAGCGGCGGATAATGAGGGGATGACGGAAATTTTGAGTATCCCTGATGCAAGGTTACAGATATCCACTTGATATAAATAAGAAAAGCCAGGGGAAGAACCGATGCCAAACTCTTACACGATAGATGGGATGTGGGATAAAATCAAGAGCCTTCCATTAATTGATGTTGCTGTTTTTAATGTAATATCTCTGTTAGATAATCCTGATAGCAATTTTGAGCAGATTGCGGAAAAACTGTCTCCCGATATTGCAGCTAACTTTCTCACCATGGCAAATTCAGCCTATTACGGCCGGGAAGTTCGAAGTGTTAGTTTTGCAGTGAGAGTGCTCGGTTATGGTCAGATGAAAAAGATCCTCACCTCGGCCGCGCTGATGAGTCATTTTGTCCAACGCAAGGACCTTGAGGATTTCAATTTTGAAAAATTCCAAGTTCAGGCCTACTTCTGCGCGGCTATTTCCAAGGTTTTGGGAGAGATCTTAGGATATGAAAAATCTGCCGATCTGTACACTGTGTCAATACTACAAAATATCGGGAAGCTTGTCCTGGCAGTCTATTTTCGAGATGAATACAGGGAAATCAATTCCTTGAAAATTTCAGAAGGGCTCGCGAGCAGGGCAGCGGAACAACGAATATTGGGGGTTACCCATGGGGAAATCGGTGCAGTTGTCTTGGAGAGATTCAAGATACCTAAGGAGATCTGTAATGCCATAAGGTTTCACGATTTAGTGGGGCGAATTGTCCCCGAAGGAGCCGATTTTGAACTGGAGTTTGTTTCGAGGGAATCGAGCAGGTTAGTGGCGGGATTCACACTCCCGGAAGAGATGAGCGCCCAGGACATTATGGATCGACTGAGGGGTACCGTCGATGAAGGCCGAAAAAGATATCGGGAAAAGATGAAAGAAGTCGTGCATTCCAAGGGGGGATACCGGGAAGCCTTTGAAACCCTGATAGATCAAGCTGCCGGGTTGATTCACAGGGATCTGAAAGTTTTTTTGAAGGAAAGAAATCCGTAAGCGGGAGACGTGAACTCTCAGGACCTACCGCTCAAGCAAACATTCCTGTTGTGAATCTTCTGCCTTTCGGTTATTACCTCCATATCCTGAAAGCGAAGAATCCCTTCATTCACGAAGAATTCTCCTATGGGACACTGAAGATTTCGCTGCTTGCCGAGAAGGGCCAGAAGCTGGAATCGGGACAGATAGCCTAAACGGATAGCGCGCTCACCGAATTTTCCCCTGAATTTCTTCCACATCAGAATTCTCTGAATTTCATGACGCGAAATCATTTCCCATTCCAATGCTATCTGTCCGATGAGGGGGCGTTGTCTCCTTTGCCAGGTTATTGCCCTTATAAGAGTGCGCCAGGAAATAAGACCGGAGTAATAGAGAAATTGACCGAGCAATAGCTCTCGCTTTGGGATTTCCTTGGTGTAGAAAAGTTCTGAAAAGTCCTTTTTTGCCTGGCGCCTCGCGTTAGCTTTTTCGTTGTTTATTTTAGCGATTGATTGGCCCCGCAGGGGAACCGCCCCTTTATTTCTAACAATGGGAATGAGTCTTTCATACGCCAGAGTTACTTCTCTGAAGCGGTCATTCATTTTGGCTTCATCCCTCCCAAGGACCTTCGCACGGTCAGGGTGTGTTTCAAGGGCTTTCTTCCTGTAGGCAGACCTAAGCCCTGACAGCTCGAGATACTTCAAGAAATCCATAGAGATCTCCACTTTCGAGCCAAAAAGAAGGCCGCATGCATCAAAAACCTCTGGTATGGATAAAGCGATCAACCGCTATTGCCCCCTCTTTTTAGTTTGGGAAATTATTAGCTATATATTGTACATTTGTCAAGAGAAAAACTAGATATTGTGCCCTACCCCAATATATTTATCTCATTTCTCTCATCTTTCTCTTCTTTTCCTTCTTCGCCCTTGCTATCTCTTCATATATCTCTGCAAAATTTCTGTGCCTGTCCTGTCCTTTGCTCATACGTCCCGCTCCCCCTGAAATGCTGCCATTGTTTTGGCTCTGCCGATTGGAAACGCCTTTGAGATCAATCTTGGGAGACAACGGTTGTCGGGATATTTTCTTCAAGTCAGTTTTTTTGAGGATCGAGTAGGTACGGGAACATAGATTGCGGGCGATCTCTTTGACAACCAAAATATTTCTGTAAATTGCTCCTGAGGTCCCTTGTGTTCTTCGATCTGCTTTTTTTGTTTGGAAGATTTTCGGTCCCGTAGGTAACAGCGCCCTTATTTCCGAATAGGCGATATTGATCTCTTTCAATCTTTCCTCGGCCTTTTTTCTGAGTCTGGGATTATTTGTGAAACGATCAGGGTGCCAGACCCTGACCATATCCACATACGCTTCCCTTGCCTCGTCCCTTGAGGGTTCATGATCAAGTTCAAGAATCTTATAACATTTCAAAATATCCATGATACCTAAAGTGAGCGGTTCAGGGTTATGTTTTTCAAAGTTTTCTGTTTAGATCGTGGACAAAAATAAGGACCTCTGCAACTGCACGGTACAATTCGGCAGGGATTTCAAAGTCCAGGTCGAGGGCCTCCAACACCTGGACCAGATTCCTATCAGGATAGATGGGCACCCTATTTTCTTTTGCGATCTCGATTATTCTTTCAGCTATGTAATCTTTGCCCTTCGCCATTAATTTAGGGGCATTATCCTTATCTTTATCATATTTTAAGGCCACTGCTTTTTTTGGATAATCCATTTTCAGACCCTCAGATCCACTATGCCGGCGCTCATCACTCCCGGATCTTTCATCTCGAACGCCTCGATTTCATTCTCAGAAATATTAACATTCAAAGTCAGTCTTTTGAAATGGTTTCTCAGTGATCCCACTATTTTTTCGGAATGATCATCGAGATATTCTTTGATCTTTCGATCATTCACAAAAAAGGTTATATTTAAATCCTTATCCATCAGAAAGAAATCCGTTCTGATCTGGCCGATTTTATCCATTGCAAGTAGGAGGGAGACCTTGAATTCTTCCTCGGACTTCCCCTTGTTCTTCTTTGAATAAAAGACTTTTAATTTGGCTCTTTGGTTGCTCTTTTCAAGGGGTAGCGCGTAGGTCAAGGTATGCGCGGACTCCCGGCTGTCATGTCGAACAGTCGTATCGCCCTGTTGGGTACCCATCTCCGCCAGGAGTCTTTCGACCGTACTTCTAATGGACTCCAGGTTCTTCGTGCCCAAGATCTTGAGCATAAGTCCATTTCTATCCAAGAAATCCTTTAATATTAAGATGTTGGGCTTCAGGTCATTTTTTATAATGTTCCTTATTTCAGGAGATTCGCGCAATTCTTTTGGGGATGTTTTTTCATTGCTCTCAAATGATTTTATGATCACGTTTTCTATCTTTTTCTCAAAAAATATTCCCGAGTTTTCGATGTAGGATTTCAGTTGAGAACCTAAGATTGGGCTGTTTTTGCCAATATTCATCTGTCCAAAGTGTGTCGAAATTCTTGTAAGGATATCCCTAACATATACTGGAATCGCCCTTCCTTTGAAGATACCATTGGTTTGATCAAGGACTTTTTTTGTTTCCGATTGGAGTTTTTCTAATATATTTTCGGAGGGGAATTGAATCAGGCTGAGCATCTTCTTTGTCGGTTGAGAAATCTCTTGAGCCGGATTATTTAAACCCAGCTTAATTGGGATCCCTTTTTCAAGCACCTTGACATTTATCACGTCACCTTCTCTAACAGGGAATTGAGTTCTGGCCAAAGCACGAAACCTTCCAAAGTCAATCAGCGCATTTCCACCATTTTTGATTTCAAGCACTCTCCCCAGAAGGCGATCACCAACGCTTAAGGTATCCTTTCCCAGAGAAGACCTCTGCAACTCGGAACCGCACATAACTTTGATAAGGTTGGAGATATTTATTTTCATCTGGAAATTATTTCCCCACCCGCTTTTTGCCATGCCGTCAGATACTTGTTGGCCTCGGGAGAGATTTTGCCAAGCCCGACAACTTCCATCTCCTTTCCCCGCCATTCAGATAAATATTTTGCCGCCTGTGGCGTAAGCTCGATGAGACCATTTAGAGAAAGTCTGATCCCTCGCCACCGGGATAAACTTTCCGCCGCCTCGGGAGAAAGCTCGGTAAGGCGGTTGAGACAGAGCCATTCGCCTTCCCACTGAGACAACTTTTCTGCTATGGAGGCAGGTAGTTCTGTGATGCCGTTGAGAAAAAGATCTTTTCCCTCCCATTGGGCCAAACATTTTGCCGCATCAGGAGAGAGCCTTGTGAGTTCATATTTACGACTTAGATTGCCAACGCAGATCTCTTTCCAAATCGCCATATTTTGTTTGTCTTGCCGTTGAGATTGTGTTTTTTCTTTTTCTGGTTTTTCCCCCTCTGGTTTCTCTCCCTTTGGACTTTCTCTTTCCGATTTTTTACTCACATTTTCCCCTTGAACTATCTTTTTCCAGATCTCTTCGAGAGTTGGAGCACTGGTCTCTCTTGTATCGATGGCGAGGTTATCGATCCCACTGACCTTCTTTTCAATGATGATGTCCATACGATTCCCTAACCCGGCAATATCTATACCATTGACGATCGGGGCCATCTGAATCTGGATTCCGGCTAACCGTTTAATGTAGAGTAGCTCTTCACTGCCGTCATGAAGCTGCTCAAGAGGTCCATTGAGCTTATTGATATATAGGTGACGCCGTCGGATAGTCCGAAGCCCCAACTCTATCCGTTTGCTCTTGAGGGCCTGCTGAAAGGTGGTTATTCCCTTTTCGCGTTTCTCATTCAGGATTTCATCTTTTACTTCTTGAATCTTGTTGCGGTAATAATGTTTCAGAGCCCGGATCTCCTCTTGTTTTTTGAGCAACTCGTTCCTGAGCCGGGCGGCTTTTTCCAGTTTACCCTCCAGCCCAGATGCCGTATGTTCAGGTATCTTGGTCCGAACTGTGGTTTCAGGCTGCTGGGTCTTTTGGGATGAAATCGAGGCATCTAAAGCCTTCGATTTTTCGTTGATTTTGATGGGTTCAGTCTGTTGACTTGGGGAAGAGCCGCTTGCGATGTTCCGGTTTCTGTCGTTCATGAACCACAAAAGAAAACCGGTAGCCGCGATAACAGCGAGCAGAACTGCAATGATGGTATATTTCCTTTTTTTCTTTTTGACATCCTCAGCATCTTCAAGGTCTTCGTTTTCGTGCCAACCCTCATCGGTTTCATCGTGTTCTATCTGGTTATCACCCTCATCAACCTCTAACTTTTCTTTCAGTTCGGTGGTATCGTTTTGATCTTTTGCATGGTTTTCTATCCTCTGATCCGCATCAGCTATCTCCCCGTCTAATTTTTCTTCCTTAACCCCAGCCATTATTTTCTCACTCTACAACAAAATCGGTAAGATAGACGTTGGTTACGGCCCCTTTTGAAAGAAGAGCATCTACGGCGGCGGCTACTTCGGCCCGCAACTTATTTTTCCCCTCAACGGTGTTGATATCTTCAAATTTCTTTGCAGAGAGTATGGTTAAAATCTTGTCTTTTACCCGAGGGAACTGAGCGTGCACTTGTTCAAATATCGCCTGGTCTTTCAGCTCAAGAGCCATCTTTACCCTCAAAAAGCGCTTTCCGCCGGAACCTGCAAGGTTTATTACAAATGGCGTTATGGAATAAATCGGTCCCAATCCATTTGCGGGCTGTTCTTTTTCAGTCACCGATTTGGAGGCTGTCACACTGTTGGCAGGTGACCCGGGCATCTTCTGCCAGAGAATATAGAAGCCCGCCCCTGCCATAGCCATAAACAATACAAAACCGGCAATAATGATGATTAAAACTGTTTTTGATCCTCCTTTTTTCCCACTGTCACCGCCTTCCTCTTCTTTAAGATCCTGAACCTCTTTCTCTTTGTTTTTTCCCGCCATTATCTTCTTTTTGCCTCCGTCTTTCTTGATTTATTGCTTTCCAATGGATCTCCCTCAAAAGGTGGTGGATGATACCATCAATATTTTGTCATTGCAATGGGAACCGTTTTTGAAATTGTTCAGTTAATGATTTATACTTGCGTCCCAAAAAGAGCGGAGCACGCGGATTTGGTGCGAAAATCCCCATTAATCGCTGGCGATCTGGCTTCCTCTGTTTCTTGAAAATCGTGTCTTGGGTTTTTTACAGCAAAGATTGTGCCATAGAGGGCGTGAAACGGGGACCGTAGCCATGAATATTCTTGTTGTCGAAGATAATAAGTCAACCCTGAGGTTATTGGAAAAGAAAATCAATAGGTGGGGATTCGCTTTCCATTTAGCAGAAAACGGAATAGAAGCGCTGGCAAAGCTTACGTCCTCGCCAATCGATATCGTGCTCACGGATTGGAATATGCCCGAAATGGATGGGCTGGAGTTTTGCCGGAGAGTAAGAAAGTCTGACATGCATTATATTTATCGTAACCGTTCACGGGTGTTGGATTTACCTCGTCACACACGTAGGGGCAGGCCCCTGTGCCTGCCCTGATGCCGGTATAAACCACCCAAGCAGGGCAACCACGGGGGGTTGCCCCTACGCGCTTACAACAAATGAGGTGCGATTGGCATGGCACGAGAGGGAAAAGGCTTGCTAGCCCTTCTGCCGTGAACGATTACGAAAATAATTAATCGCCGGGGTTGCGTTGAGGCTAGACAAATGTGAGGAATATCAAAACAGGCCCAAGCTGTGGAGATAATGATAGGACACAATGCCGACGGTGGTTGAAAGGTTTAAACTGCGAACCTTCCCCCAAATGGGAACCCGGTAGCAGGGGTAGGTGTTCCGCACATGCAACGGCAGACCAAGGGTTTCACGTCCGAACAGAAGATAATCCCCGTGCTTCACATTTGCCAAAGGGTACATCGTCTCAGCGTGACGGCTGAAGCACAGGAGTCGTGAGCTTTCAGTCATACTGCTCAGAAAAACATCAAAATCCTTATGATGCTGCACGTCTATCTCGGGCCAGTAATCGAGCCCGGCCCTTTTGAGATGCTTGTCGTCCACACTGAACCCTAAAGGGTGGATCAGGTGAAGCCTCATTTGTGCCGCACCGCAGAGCCTCGCAATATTCCCGGTATTGGCGGGGATCTCCGGCTGATACAGGACCACATGAAGGTGGGGGTTCTTCAAAACCGCATGGTCCGTCCCACCAACATCCGCCATCAGGGAGCGACCTCTATCCGACCATCCCCATCACTGGCATAATCGATGGTTTTGAGATGCTTCGCGTAATCGGCCTGCACCTGGTGGCACAAAAGAGAGGTCTTCTTCCAGACCACCGATCCCGGTTTTATATGAAGATACTTTTTCATGGGTCTATCCAAATATTGATCGTTCTGAAAAACATATTTAAAAACAGTTTCCGGTTGTCGGTTGAACGAACCGGCAACCGGCAACTGTCAACCGGTAACCGTCGTTCATATTTCAATGAGCGGCGACGCTTCATCCTGTTTTCCAACCAAAATCCGGGTCTCCTTCAACCCACACCGGCTCAGGATCGTTTCGGCAGCATGAAGGGCTTTGGCGGCGTCATTGTTGGTCTCACTGATATGTGCCAGGGCGACCCATTTCAGATCGCAATGGGAGACGGTTTCAAGAAGTTCACCCGCTTGTTCATTGGACAGGTGCCCTTCACTGCTATTGATCCTTCGCTTGAGATCCAATGGGTAAGGCCCTTCACTGAGCATAGTCGGATCATAGTTGAATTCCATGATCAAGGCGGTGCACGCCCTTAACCGGTCTTCCGCCAGTCGCGTGCTTCGCCCCATATCCGTGATAAGGCCGATCCTCACGCCATTACTGGAGACCACCAGACCCATGGGATCCGCCGCATCATGGCATTTGGTGAAGGTCTCAAGAGAGAGATGATTGATTTTTAAAGTTTCACCGGTTTGAATGGGAATAACGGAAGGAAGTTTCCCAAGAGTCTTTTCACCATGTTTCAACGTCTCGGAATTAGCGTAGACAGGCAGGTTGTACCGTCGGGCCAGAACCCCCACCCCCTTGATATGATCAGAATGTTCATGGGTTACCACAATGGCATCGAGGCTTTCAGGGGAACCCCCGAAAGAGGCCAGACGCCGTTCGATCTCAATACCGCTCAGGCCCGCATCCACCAGAATTGCGGTGTTGCCGGTTTCAATATAGCAGGCATTCCCACGGCTGCCGGAAGAGAGGATGGAGAATTTCATTGTTTTTTTCATTGAACCCCACTGTGGCCGAACCCTCCTTCTCCTCTTTTTGTGGCATCCAGCGCTTCGACGCTCTGAAAGTTGGCCCGGTATACCTTTGACAACACCATCTGAGCTATGCGATCTCCCATCCTGACCACGAAAGGCGCTTCCCCCCAGTTGATCAGGATAATGCCGATTTCACCCCGGTAATCGGAATCGATGGTACCCGGACCATTGACCATGCCGATGCCATGTTTTAGGGCCAAACCGCTTCGCGGTCGAATCTGCACTTCATAGCCAAGAGGTATGGACAGGGCCAGACCGGTGGGAATCAGCTTTATCCGACCCGGATCAAGGGTCACCGGCGCTTCAACACAAGCCCGGATATCCATGCCGGAAGCCCCTTCCGAGGCATAGTCCGGAAGGGGAAATCCTTGTTTTTCCAAAGCGGGATTACAGATCTTTATCTTTACGGGAATGGAATCCAAACGAAACCTCTCGGATGATCAATGCCCATTCCCAGACAGGTCGAGGCATCCTAAATCAACATCTTCTTCCGTTACGGGCCCGAGCGCGGCAAACGCAATCTGATCACCACCGAAAACTTGAGTCACCATTTCCACCACATGGTCAACACTCACCCGCTCTATGTCGGCCACCACCTCTTCATAAGCCACTTGTCTTCCAAAAACAAACTCATTCTTGGCCGCCCGCATCATTTGACTGTCCGCACTTTCGCTTCCCAGGTACATACCTCCGATTACATTTTCCTTGGCAGCCGCCAGATCATCTCGGGTTAATTCTCCCCGGCCCAGTTTTCGGATCTCATTTTGGGTGATTTCCAAGACCGAATTCATGTTCCGTGCATCGGTAGCCGCATAAACGCCAAACAGGCCGGCATCCGCATAGGGTGAGAAAAAAGAATACACGGAATATGCAAGCCCCTGATTTTCCCTGATTTCCTGGAAAAGCCGGGAGCTCATGTTGCCGCCCAGGATGGTATTTAAAAGCGCACAGGCAAATCGCGATTCATCCACCTGGTTTGGCGCATCGCTACCCAGGCAGAGGTGTACCTGTTCCAGCGCCTTATGCTTTACCAGGACGCCGCCGCTGGTTAACGGCTGACTCCTTGGGGAATTATCACCTGAAAAATCCCTGTCCACTTCAAAAACCGGTCTGAAATACTCGACCATTTTATCGTGATCCACATTGCCGGCTGCCACCACGAGGACCCGCTCAGGAACATAAAATTTCCCGATATATTCACGAATCATTTCCCGGTCCATTCGGGCAACGGTTTCAGCGCTTCCCAGAACCGAGCGACCGATGGGATGGTCGGGCCAGAAAAGACTCTGGAAAAGCACATGAAGATAATCGTCGGGGGTATCTTCCACCATACTGATTTCCTGAAAGATCACCTCCCGCTCCCGCTCCATATCCTCGGGCTGAAAGGTTGGATGTACAAAAATATCAGACAGGATATCCGCCAAAAGCGGAAAATGCCGATCCAGAACCCTGCCGTAAAAACAAGTGGTTTCTTTTCCGGTAAACGCGTTTGAAAGGCCCCCGATGGCATCGAGGTCTTTTGCGATCTCGAAAGCACTGCGATTCCGGGTTCCCTTGAAGCTCATATGTTCAATAAAATGGGAAACCCCATTTTCCGAAGGCGCCTCGTCCCGGCTACCGGTATTGACCCATATCCCCAGCGAAACAGATCGGAGATGGGGCAACCGTTCCGAGACGATCCTGACGCCGTTATTTAATACTGTCTTACGATGCATCCAGGGTTTCTCCCATGGCCGCTTTTCGGGAAAGACGGATTCTGCCATCTTTTCCCACTTCCAGAACTTTGACCAGCACCTCATCGCCTTCATTGAGCACATCGGTGACCTTATTCACCCGCTCAGGCGCCAACTGGGATATATGCACCAGTCCATCAGTACCCGGAAATATTTCCACAAAAGCCCCAAAGTCCATAATTTTGACCACTTTGCCCTCATACAATTTTCCGACTTCGGCTTCCTGCACCATTTCCTTGATCATTTTCATGGCGGCATCCGAACACTCCTTGTCGGGTGAAGACACGGTCACCACCCCCGCGTCATCCACATCAATCCTGGCACCGGAGACATTGCTTATTTCCCGGATGGTCTTCCCACCCGGACCAATGAGCACCCGCACCTTTTCAGGGCTGATCTTGACGTTTGTAATGATGGGCGCGTACTCGGAAACCTCATTACGAGGTTTTGCGATGGTTTCTTTCATGCACCCCAGAATATGGAGGCGCCCTTCCCTGGCCTGATCCAGGGCCTGTTCCATAACTTCCCGGGTGAGCCGTTCGACTTTTATATCCATCTGGAGCGCCGTAATACCCTCAGTGGTGCCCGTTACCTTAAAATCCATATCCCCATAATGATCTTCATCCCCCAGGATATCGGTCAACACCACAACGTTGTCCCCTTCCGCCACCAGTCCCATGGCCACGCCGGCCACAAGGTCTTTGAGAGGGACACCCGCATCCATCATGGAGAGACATCCCCCGCAGACACTGGCCATGGAAGAAGATCCATTGGACTCGAGAATCTCGGATACCACACGAACACAGTATTGGAACTCATCTTCCTTCGGCAGTACCGGCAAAAGGGCCCTTCTGGCCAATGCGCCGTGGCCGATTTCCCTGCGCCCGGGTCCGCCAAGTCTCTTGGCTTCACCCACACTGTAGGGCGGAAAATTGTAATGCAGAATGAAGGACCGCATCTCTTCTCCAAAGATGGATTCAATTCTCTGTCGGTCCCTTTCCGTGCCGAGGGTGGTTAACACCATGGCCTGGGTTTCTCCCCGGGTGAACAACGCTGATCCATGGACGCGCGGCAGAAGACCCACCAGGCATTCTATATCCCTGACTTCATTAAAGGAACGGCCATCGATCCTTTTTCCCTCATTTAGGATCATACCCCGAATCATTTTCCTTTCAAGGGAGTGGAAAGCGTCTTTGATCTCTGATTTCCGTCCTTCATATTCTTCTAAAAGAGCATCCAGGACACTCTTCTGAGCTTCCCGCCTTTTCTGCTGTCGATCCATCTTGTCGGCGATGCGGAGCACCTCTTTGAGCAAAGGTTCCCCTATCTGGTCAACCCGTGCTTGAATGGCTGTATCCGCCACCTCATCGGGAAGAATTCTCTTTGCCTTTCCCACCTCTTTTTTGAGGGACTCCTGCATATCGAGCAGGGGCTGGATGGCTTGGTGACCATAGAAAATGGCATCAATCATTTCGGATTCACTGACGAATTGTGAACCCCCTTCAACCATCACAACGCCGTCCCGATTTCCCGCCACAATCAGGTTGATATCGCTTTCCGCTTGTTGACTGAGAGTGGGGTTGGCCACGAATTTTCCGTCGATCCTTCCCACCTTCACCCCGGCAATGGGGCCTAAAAAGGGGATATCCGATATCTCAAGGGCAGCTGAAGCACCCAACATGGCCAGCATGTCGGCTTCATTCTCCTTGTCCGTGGACAGCACCGTGGCAATGACCTGGGTTTCGTAATGATAATTATCGGGAAACAACGGCCTCAATGGCCTGTCTATCAGGCGGGAAATAAGCGTTTGAACCTCCCCCGGCCTCCCCATATCCCTTCTAAAAAAATTCCCGGGGATCTGCCCCCCGGCATAAGACATTTCCAGATATTCCACCGTCAGGGGAAGAAAATCGATCCCCTCACGAACCTCATCTGTTGCAACGGCGGTCACCAGTACAACGGTTTCACCGGATGTGACAACGACCGACCCGTTTGCCTGTTTGGCAATACGACCTGTTTCAACATTGATATTCCGGCCACTAATCTCAATCGAGTAATTTTTCACCATTATTTCATATATCCTTTCAAATAGACGTTTGTTGGTCTTTTTGTAAACCGTGTTCCGAAAAAGCGCATTGGCTCATGTTTGGTTGCAGGTTGTTTTTTTAAAATTGCGAACCCATATGTCATAATAACCTAAACTAAAGTTTACCGGATTTTTGCAACCTCCGCCATTTTTTCACAATTCCGAAACACGGGGTGAAAATCAGGGCAGGTCATTGCATGAGCAGTCACACTACTTTCGAATGCCGAGATCCTTAATCAGTACCTGGTATTTTGACGAATCTCTCTTCTTTAAATAATTCAACAGCCTTCGCCTGTGGCCCACCAGTTTCAACAGTCCACGACGTGAGTGATGATCTTTTTTATGGACCTTGAAATGCTCTGTAAGGTATTTGATTCGACTGGTAAGTAAGGCAATCTGAACCTCGGGCGAACCGGTATCCTTCTCATGAAGTTTGAACCGATCAAGAATTTCTTTCTTTGCTCCCGCTGTCAAAACCACTTTTAGTACCTCCTAAAAATTGATGTTTCCAAAACGCTAAAAGAATTTTAGCAAAAATATTATTGTCCCGAAAGAGTCCCACTTCATACCGGTCAAAGGAAATCCTCCCGAGCACGTATTCCCACGCTTTTGCATGGGAACGAGAAATGAAAAAAGATCAAGAAAACACCCGCTCAAATTTTACCTTTTCATGACCGCCCCCCCTGTCGTTCTTCTTTGCAATGGCCAAAAGTTTGTCACCACTGATCAGTTTTATGAAACTTTCCTGATCATTTTGTACGGGCGAAAAATTTTTCGCCCGTACAATCAAAGGATGAACGGGCGCCACAATGTGAACCAGTTCATTCCAACAGGGCTGATATCCCTGCCGTACTTTCTCCGCTAATTGAATATCAACTTCAATTCCATCCATACCCGACAGTGCGTCTCGTAAAGGCATCCCCTTTTCAAGAATCGAAACAAGGGCTTCAGGCAAAATATCCTCCGAGGGCATGGCGTCTTTAACGTCAAAGGTGCCGCTTTTCAAACGCCTCAGGGTTTTCAACCGCCCCACCGATCCCAAATCCCCGGCCAGATCAGCCGCAAGGCTTCGGATATAGGTCCCGCTGCCGCATCTGATCCGCATGGTAATGTAGGGCAAATCAACGGAAACAATGGATATGGAATGGACCGTAACCGTTCGCTCCTTGAGATTGACAGCAATACCCTTTCGAGCCAGCGTGTAAGCCCGTAAACCTTGATGTTTCACAGCCGAATAGGCCGGCGGTGTCTGTCGAATCCGCCCCTCATATTGTTTGGCCGTTTCTTGAATATGGTCAAGACTTAACGTGGGGACATCACGAATGGCCGTCACCGTACCCGTAGGATCCAGCGTATCGGTTTCCACACCCAGTTCCAAGGTGGCCAAATACTCTTTTTCACCGGCCATAATGAACTTGGAGAGTTTTGTTCCCTGTCCCAGGAGAACCACCAGTAGCCCCGTAGCAAAGGGGTCCAGGGTTCCCGCATGTCCAACTTTATATCGTTTCCCCTTGTATCGTTTCCCTTGATGAAGCGCGGATCGAACCTTCTTGACAACCCCGTGTGAAGTCTCCCCTTCTGCTTTGTCAACCAGGAGTATACCGTCATCGGGGTGTTTCATTCAGTAACCGGCCCGCTTCAAACAAAAAATCTTTTTTTAACGTCCCAAGAGATCCGTTACTGGTAAATCCCGCCGCTTTTACATGACCCCCACCACCGAATCGTAACGCCAGTTCGGCCACATTCACAAAAGCGTTTGAACGAATGCTGAACTTATAGGTATTTTCATCTTTTTCGCTGATCATCACCGCCAGCTCAACCCCCTCGACATATCGGGGATAATCCACAAAGCCCTCGCTATCGGAACCGTGTGCACCGCTTTCGTCAAACATCTCCTTGGAGAGTACCATCATACCGATTCTGCCTTCGTTGAAATACTCTACCCGGGCTAAGGCCAAGGCCAGCAATTTCAAACGCACGGGGCCGTATCCATTCAAGATTATCCGGGATATCTCCCAGGGCTTAACCCCATATTCCATCAGATCCGCCGCAATTCTCATGGTACGCGAGGTGGTGTTGGTAAACCTGAAAGAGCCTGTATCCGACTGAATTGCCGCAAATAAATTCTCGGCAATCTCAAAGTCCAGTGGGAAATCCCCGGCCTTGATCAACCGATATAGCAACTCCCCGGTAGAAGAACTGTTTGCATCAACCAGGTTGTGTTGCCCAAAGAAGGTATTGGTCTCATGGTGATCAATGTTAATGGTAACCCCACCACCGGACCACGCATCCACACATACCCCCAATCTTTCTCTCTCCGCACAATCCAACGCCAGAACCGCATCAAATTTTCTTTTGGTTTCAGAAACCCCACCCGGTTTCGATACCGCAAGCATTCTTTCAGCGCCCGTCAAGAGCGCCAAAGGAGGGTTAAGGGGTTTCTGGATCAACAGTACCACTTCTTTTCCCAGATCCGTAAGGCTCTTTCCAAGGGCAAGCATGGATCCCAGTCCGTCAACATCCGGATCTTCATGGGTCATCAGCAAAAACCTGTCTCCGCCCTTCAACACCCCGATAACCCGTTTTAAAGGCCCCAGAAGGGGATCATCAAAATCCATCCCCTATTCTTCCTCCGCCTGCCGTATATCTTCAAAAACACGCTCCATATGCTCTCCGGTTTTGAGGGAAGGGTCATAAACAAATTTGATTTCAGGGATATACCGCAAACCCGCGCGCCGGCCGATTTCTCTTTTCACAAAACCCGTCGCACTGTTCAAACCCGACTGTGCATTTTCCACCCGGGTCTGATCCCCGATAACACTGTAAAATATCCGGGCCAGTTTGAGGTCATCGCTGAGACGAACCCCCGTCAGGGTAACACCCTGCACACGCGGATCTCTCACCTTCTCCAACAGAAGGAAAGCCACCTCCTTCAAAATTACATCCCCGACCCGTACGGACCGTTTCCCCGGCAACATATGAAAATCCACCTCTCTGGTTCAAAAATTCTATCACGTTGTGCAACCGTTTCATCAGGGCGGACACACAGGTCCGCCCCTACATAAAAAATTACATGCTGATAATATCCATTTCCGTATTCACAATTTGCGCCAGGCAAAGGGATTCAAGAAAATCCAGGATGTGGTTCAAAGATGAATCAACATGGCGCCGATCATTGCCCACGGTGGTCACGCCCAACTCAATTTTCTGCCATTTATCGTTGGCACCCACTTCCGCAATGGCTGCGTTAAATTTGCTCTTGACCTTGTCGATCATGCTCCTGACAACTTTCCGTTTCCCCTTGAGAGATCGGTTGTCATAAAGGAGAAACTCGATCTTTAGCGTTCCCACCACCATGGTTATCAGAGTTCCGCGGCGACTTTTTCTATCTGGTAAATTTCGAAGACATCGCCTGGTTTGACATCACCGAAATTATCCAGGCCGATGCCGCATTCGTATCCGGACTGCACCTCTTTGACATCTTCCTTAAAGCGCCTGAGGGATGAAATCAATCCATCAAAAACAACCACTTCGTCTCTTAACAACCGAGCTTTGGCATTTCTTTCCACATGGCCGTCGGTCACATGACTTCCGGCGATGGCGCCCACTTTAGGTACACGGAAGATTTCCCGCACTTCCGCTCGCCCGATAATATTCTCTTTCAAAATCGGTTCTAAAAGACCGGTCATGGCCAAACGGACATCATTTATGGCGTTATATATAACGTCATAAAACCTGATATCGATATTCTCTTTCTCGGCAAGGGCCATGACACGTGGATTGGCCCTCACATTGAACCCTATAATAATGGCCGCTGAGGCGGAAGCAAGGGTCACATCCGATTCCGTGATACCGCCGGTTGCGGAATGAATCACCTTTAGCTTCACGGCATCCGTACTCTGCTTGACCAGGGACTCGGCAAGGGCCTCCGCGGAGCCCTGCACATCAGCCTTAAGGATGATATTCAATTCTTTAACGGCGCCGTCCTTAATCCTCTCATATAAATCATCGAGGCTCACCAGTCCGGTCTTTGTACCTTCATGTTTCTTCGATTTTTCTTTTCGATGTTCAATGATCTGTTTAGCGACTTTTTCATCTTTCACCACAATAAACTCGTCCCCGGCCATGGGAACACCGGAGATCCCATACAGAACAACGGGTACGGAAGGACCTGCAATCTTCATTTTCCGTCCACGGCTATCCAGCATGGCCCGCACGCGCCCGAAATGCTCACCGCAGACAAACTGGTCGCCCTGATGAAGCGTGCCGTTTTGAATCAGGACCGTGGCCACCGGCCCGCGGCTCTTGTCCAATTCCGCCTCTACCACGGATCCTCTAGCTTCTCTTCCGGGATTCCCCGACAATTCAAGCATTTCAGACTGCAGCTGAATCAACCCCAGGAGATTGTCAATCCCATCCCCTGTCTTGGCCGAAATCTCCCCCAACAGCGTCTCACCACCCCATTCCTCGGGCGCCAGATCCAATTCAGCCAATTCCCTCTTAACCCTGTCGGGATCGGCATTGGCCTTGTCCATTTTATTGATGGCCACAACGATGGGGATATTCGCCGCTCGTCCATGATTAATGGCTTCCTTGGTCTGGGGCATGGCCCCATCATCCGCCGCCACCACCAGGACAATGATATCGGTAATCTTCGCTCCACGCGCCCTCATGGCCGTAAATGCTTCATGGCCGGGCGTATCGAGAAAAACAATATCGCCGGCTTTACGTTTCACATAATACGCGCCGATATGTTGGGTGATGCCGCCCGATTCCCCACCGATAATATTCGATTCTCGAATGTAATCGAGCAAGGATGTCTTGCCGTGATCCACATGGCCCATAATGGTCACAACCGGCGGTCTCGGCACCAGATCCTCGGGCAGGTCATCCACATCGGCAAAAAAGCGCTCTTCCTTGAAAGAATCCAGCTCCAATTCAAACTCGAGCTCATCGGCAACCAGAGATGCCGTATCAAAATCCAGTAATTGATTAATATTGGCCATTACACCCAATTTCATAAGTCTCTTAAGCAATTCCGTGGCCTTGGTCCCCATGGCCTTTGCCAGATCCGTGACGGTAACCGTTTCCTGAACCTTAATCCGCCGCTTGATGGCTTTGGGTGTCGTGATCTCCGTCTGTTTTAATTTTCTGGGGACATCCCTGGATTTCTTACCGCCCCTTTTCCCTTTATGCTTCTTGCCGCGATCCTGATATAGATCCGCCCGCTCGTAAACCTCCTTTTTCTTTCGTTTTACAACACCCCGTTTCGATGCGTCATCTATTGGGTCTTTCTTCCAATCCTTTTTCCTTTTAACGGGTTTCCCTTCACCCGGCATATCACCAACAATTTTAGGTGGCAGCGTTTGTTTCGGTGGATCTTGTGCGAAAATGGGGCGAACCGGTTCGGGAGCCCGGCGCTTCGGTCTTGAAGCTTTTGGTTTTACCTGTTTTTTTTCAGCATTTCTGGCCAGGATATCCTTAAGGGGGCCATCTTCCGGCGGGCTGATAATTTTAGCGGGCTTTTCGGCTTTTCGTTTCTTTCCCTTCTTTCCCTTTGCTTTGGCGGGCTTATCAGGTGTAGGGAATTTTTTGTCTGAAACGGTCTGTTCTTTTTTTTCTGAGGGTGTCTTTTCCGAATCTGCCGGTTCCTGAACAACGGCTTTTTCCCCAGAGGCTTCAGATATTTCCGGAGGAATGGCCTCAACGGTTTCAGCCGACGGTTGTGGTTCCCGGGCGGGGGCATCTTCCCCAGGCACTTCCAGGGCATCATCATCTGATACAACAGATTCTATTTTCTCCAATTTTTCCTGCTTTTCAAGCTCTTTCGAAATCGGGGGGGGCACTTTTTCTACAACAGGGGGTTCCGGCATTATTTCAGGGGTCACATCCGTAGGCGATCCTTCAGCTTCGGCTGTCAATTCATCTTTTTGTTCAATGGGTTTTTGCTCAACCTGAACAATTTTCTTGCGTCTGCGAATAACCCTGGGCTTAACCCTTTTTTCAACCACCACTTCTGATATGGCGCCGGAAATAACCTTCCTGGCCTTGGAAGCCATTTCTTCATCAAGGGTACTCATATAATTTTTGATATCCAATCCGCCCGCATTGAGCTCATCCACGAGCTTTTTGCTCTCTACCTTGAGTTCCCTTGCTAGTTCATAAACCCTGATTTTCGCCATAAATTCCCCCAGAAATTGTTAAGTACCGGTGCTCCTGATATGAGCAACCAAAACAGCGTTTTGTCGTCACCGTGGGAAAATGATTCAAGAAGCGGGAATAGAAATTTTCCGCTTAAAAGCCCTGCTCAAGCCCTTGCCCGTGTTCAGTACGGACAGGCAATCTTCATTCCCGCAAATATAGGCACCCCTGCCCACCTTATTTCCACGGTTATCCCTATCGACCACGCCGTTGGTGTCTAAAACCAACCGAATCAGCTCTCGTTTATTCCGTTTAGCCCCACAACATATACATGTTCTGATGGGGATGTGCCCTCGGTTACGACTCATCAGTCGATATTTTCGTCACCGGCGTATCCGTTTCATCCGCATCTGACGCCCCCGCTTCAGATACTTCCCCTAAATGGGGCTCATCCCGGGAAACCGCTTCTTCTTCAGCATTGCCGGTTTCCGATTCTTGAACATCATCTTTTTTTGTTTCCTTTGGTGCATCATCCTTGGGCTTGGCGTGAAGGTGGAGATTCGCCTCAGCGATAAGTGCCTCGGCTTTCTCTTCGCTGATCCCTTTGACCACCATAAGGTCCTCAACCGTTGAACCTGCCACATCACGGGCGGAACGATAATCGGAATCATATAATTCGGTGGCAGTTCTTTCACCCACGCCCGTCAAATCCAAGAGCGATTTATATCCGTCCTTGAGAGCCTCATTATATTTTGTTTCACCCACCACATCCAAACGCCATCCGGTCAATTTTGCCGCCAATCGAACGTTCTGACCCCGTTTTCCAATGGCCAGAGACAACTGATCGTCGGGAACAACAACCTCCATACTGTGGTTATCCTCATCCACAATGACCCGGGTAATCTCAGCGGGCGCAAGAGCATTGCATATAAATTTGGCCGAGTCGGGATCCCAAGTCACAATATCGATTTTCTCCCCGCGCAGTTCCTGAACCACAGCCTGAACCCGTCTCCCTTTCATGCCGACGCATGCGCCCACGGGATCCACATCAGGGTCTTTTGAACTGACCGCAATTTTGGACCGACCTCCGGGTTCACGGGCCACCTGCATGACCTGCACAATTCTTTCGGAGATCTCAGGCACCTCATTTTCAAACAAGATTGCTACAATATTGGGGTGGGTCCTTGAAAGGATAATCTGAGGTCCACGACTGATCTTTCGCACATCCAGGATATAGGCTCTGATGCGATCGCCCTGTTTGTAAGATTCTCTTGGGATCTGTTCCTTATGGGGCAATTCCGCTTCTGCACGCCCCAGGTTGACAATGATGGCGCCCCTGTCAAACCGTTGGACAATCCCATTAACGATTTCGCCCCGTCTGTCGATGAAATCATCGTAGACGATATCCCGCTCCGCTTCTTTCAACCGCTGCATAATGACTTGCTTGGCAGATTGAGCCGCGATCCTTCCGAAAGTATCCGGATCCATCTTGATGCCCAGGCTGTCTCCGATTTCGGTCTCCGAATCCAGCTCAAGGGCTTCTTCAAGGGAAATTTCAAGGTGTGTATTTTCTACTTTTGCAACCACTTCCTTGAATTCGAACGCCTCCACTTCCCCCATCTCATCATTGTAGATGACCTCAAGATCATATTCCGTACCGAATTTTTTCCTGGCGGCCGCCTTTACCGCTTCTTCAAGCGCCCCGATTAACACAGCCGGGTCAACACCTTTTTCACGGCTTACCTGGTCAATCACCTTCTTTAAGTCAGAAACCATTCCCTTGCTCCACCCAATAGTTGAATTTCCCTAATCCTCAAAATTGAACACCAGATTGGCCTTCTTCACATCCTCTTCGGGAATCAGAACAACGGTGTCATCCAATTTGAGTTGCAGCGTATTGCTTTCAAAAGATTGAAGAACCCCCGTAAAATTCCGACAACCTTCCAGCGGGACGGCTGTTTTGACCTTGATCTTCTGCCCGACGACCCGGAGAAAATCTTTCTCTCTCTTAAGTGGTCTATTGAGACCGGGGGAAGACACCTCAAGTACATAGCGATTCTGAAGCAGGTCTTTCACATCCAGAAGATTTCCGATTTCGCGGCTGACCATGGCGCAGTCATCCAGATTAATGCCGGTCGGCCGGTCCGCATAAATTCTGAGGATTCGTCTATTCTGTTCGGAAGAAAATTCCATATCCAACAGCTCAATCCCCATTTCCGCCAGAACCGGCTCAATAAGCCGCTCTATCTCTTTCAATACGGATTCGGTCATCTGTCCCTTCACACCCTCGAAACGCTGATCACGCCTCGGCTTTTTCCTTCCATTCGCAGTGCTTCAGAAGCCCAAAACCAAGAAAGCGGACCAATTGGCCCGCTCCCCCTGTGCAGACAAAATTTGTAGGGTGCCTTGATAACATAAACCTAAATCTCAAGCAGGCTTAAAGCATCATGGAACACCAACAGCGTGTCCGCAATTCAAAGTAAACCAGGCCTCCATATGAGCCAACGGAGCCAACAACCTTGAAAAGGGGGAACCAGGATCAACCGGACTTTAAGGCTTCATATGGAGCGGGCAACGGGGGTCGAACCCGCGACACCAAGCTTGGGAAGCTTGTACTCTACCAACTGAGCTATGCCCGCACAATATTCCTGATCCACATGATGTATCAAGATCAAGACAAAGATACATCCGTAATCTGAAAGAAGTAATACAGTAAGATCAAACAGTCAAGTTAAAATTTGCTTTTTTCGATTCATGTGATGGGGAAAAACGGGTTCACAGTGGATCTAACTTCCTTTAAAAATCTTGACATTTTGAAGGGATGTACATACTATTTTCAGTTATAAACAAGTCGGGTTCAAACTCGTACCATGCCCATCTTAAGCAGGAGAACATAGAATCCTTGGAAGACGATCCCGAAAAAGGGTTTTTAAGCCACATTAAATCTTTTTTCAAGAAAAAAAGCCACCTTGACAACAGCAATGATCTTAATGAAGAAATCCATGACCTCATGGATGAGGGGCAAGCTAAAGGCCTTATAACGAATGAAGAATCTCACATGGTCTACGGCGTCCTTGATCTTAAAGAAACAAAGGCCCACTCCATCATGGTTCCGCGTACAGAGATTTCATCCGCCTCCGCAGATTATACCCTTGGAGAAATGATCGCCCTGGTCACCGAATGCGGTCATACCCGAATTCCCATTCATAAGGACGATATCGACCACGTTGTAGGGGTTCTCCATGCCAAGGACCTTCTACGGCTTCTCGGCAGGGAACCTGATTCCAAAATTCCGTTTGATATCTTCAGAAAACCATTTTTCGTTCCCGAAAATCGAAAGATCAGTGAATTGCTGAAAGATATTCAGGAAGAACGGACCCATCTGGCTGTCGTCACAGATGAATACGGCGGCACCGCCGGCATTATCACCACCGAAGATATTCTGGAAGAAATCGTAGGCGAAATCATGGACGAACATGACCATGAAGAACCTCTTTTTTCAGTCCTCGAAGACGGTGCCTTCATGGTGGATGCGCGACTGGACGTGGAAAAGCTGGAAGAGCAGCTCAAGATAACCTTGCCGGACGGAGACTTTGAGTCCGTGGGCGGTTTCATCATTCATCTTCTGGGAAAAATCCCTGAAATAGGCGAGAAAATCTCTTTTGGAAACTTTGACATAACCATTCAAAAAGGAGATCAACGGAAAATCGAAAAAGTCTTGATTTCTCCCCAGGAAAGCAGCCGGCCAAAAGCGGACCTCGCCTCAAATTCAAGGGCCGCCTGAGCAAATTCACATGACGTCAACTTCAAAACAGCGAGCACTTTCACTTCGCGACCTGTTCCTGGCCATTCTTTCGGGGTTGTTGCTGACGGCATCATTTCCACCGGGGAAGTTTTCATTTCTCGCGTGGATTGCCCTCATTCCCCTGCTCGTATCCATTCTGGACAAAGCCCCCCGCAATGCATTCAAGCTGGGTTTCATTGCGGGGTTTTTTCATTATCTCACCCTTGTATACTGGATCGTCGTGGTCCTGGGACAATATGGGAACCTCTCCCTGCCCGTAAGCCTCCTGGCGCTCGTTCTGCTTTCTCTCTTCCTGGCCCTGTATCCGGCCCTGTTTTCCTGTCTTGCCTGCCGGCTCAACCACGGCCTCTTTTATCCCTTTTTCCTGGGGGCCTTCTGGGTTTCCATTGAATATGCCAGGGCCCATCTCGTCACGGGATTCCCCTGGTGTCTGCTGGGTTACAGCCAATACGAGCACCTGGCCGTGATTCAAATTGCCAACCTTTTTGGTGTATATGCGGTTTCCTTTCTGATCGTTCTCGTAAATGGGTTGATCTTCCAATCCTTTTTCAGAAGCAAAGTGACAAAACACCCTCTCCTGAAATGGGAATGGGGTTTTGTGATGATGCTGATAGCGGGCACATTAGCCTATGGATTCCATCAGCTTGCACAAAAAAACGCCCGAGACAATACAGCCCCGCATATCAATGCCGCCGTGGTACAGGCCAATATTGACCAGTCCGTGAAATGGAAACCCAGCGTACAGTTGCAAACATTGGCAACCTATTTCAAACTCAGTCGTTCGGTTGGTCATTCGAAACCGGCCCTGGTCGTGTGGCCCGAAACGGCCCTCCCCTTATTCTACCAGGACGCACCTTTATTTTCACCCAAGATGAGGGATCTTGCCACCGAACTGGGTGCACTTCTCCTTTTCGGCAGCCCTGCCTATGAGCGCATCAACGGAAAAATCAGATATTATAACCGCGCCTATATGATAACACCCGGCGTTCCCGTTCCCCAGTATTACGACAAACGGCACCTGGTGCCTTTCGGCGAATATGTCCCCTTGAAAAAGTATCTCCCCTTTATTAATCATCTGGTTCAGGCCGCCGGAAATTTTGCCCAAGGGGGCCCACAAGGCCCCCTCAAGGGAAGGGACCTCTCCATGGGCGTCCTCATCTGTTTTGAAGCCATTTTCCCTGAACTGGCCAGGGACCTTTCAAGGGAAGGTGCCAATCTCCTGGTCAATATCACCAACGACGCCTGGTTCGGCGCCACCAGTGCCCCTTACCAGCACTTGAGCATGGCGGTATTCCGCTCTGTGGAAACCGGCATTCCCATGATACGGGCAGCTAACACGGGGTTCAGCGCTTTTATTGGAACCGACGGGCAAGTCCTTAAAAAAACCCATCTCTTTGTCGAAGCGGTTCTTAATCAATCTATCCCTGTTTCACTCGCAAAACCCACCATCTACACCCGTTCCGGGGACCTGTTCGCCGTCGGGCTGGCTCTGATTTCCCTGCTGAATTTACTTAACGTCTTTCGAAAACGGAGCAAGAAGAGAACGACGGCCAATACTGCCCGATCTGGGAAATAACAATCAATTCGGGATGTTTTCCCGGTTTCCCAAGGATCGTGAATTGTGATGATACGGTTAGTAATTTAAAGGGTGTCAAGACCAGTCATTTTTTTTCAATTTTTTCTAAAAATAGTATAATTTTATCCAATTGATTCAAACCGGAATCAATAATTTTTTCCTGTGTATCAATAATATACAAAAGTTTTACATCGTTTATGTTTCCGTACACCTTATGAATATATCCCAATGTCTTTTTTATGCTATTCATATTTGCATTAAGCCTTTGGTGTATATGTGAATTCATGTTGTCTTGATCATTGTATGTTTGAGACAACCAATGGGAAATATCGCTACACCATAAGAATGTTTTATAAATATTAACAAATGACAAATATATTTCATAAGAATATTTATTTTTGGTTTTTTTCAAAATAGTCCGGCTTTTTTTATTGATATAATTCATTTTGCTAATTTGTTTGTTCAACAATAAAATATCTTGAAGCAAATGAGCTTTATTCGTTTCATCCATTTTTTTATCGATAGAAAATGCAATACCATGGGGAAACAATAAAGAAAAGATCATCAAAAATACAATCCCTGTTTTTTTCATATTCAATCCTAACGCTATTCAGTATTTTACTGTAATTCCATTCAGGTTGTGGCCGGGATGCGGATTTTCTGCACCGCCATGAGGCTGATCAAACTCAACCCCGCTCCCGCCACAAAGGGGATACGATAATCCACCATCCAGAGGATTCCTCCCAAAGCCGGCAGGAACACGGCAGCGATATGGTTGATGGTAAAACCCACCGCCATGCTGGGGGCGATGTCTTTGGGGTCCCCAATCTTTTGAAAAAAGGTTCGAATGGCAATGGCAAAATTGAAAAAAATATGGTCGAAGATGTAAAGGAGGGAAACCAGCATCTTGGAATCGACGGCTGCATAGGCCAGAAAAATAAAGATCAGGCTGAAATACTCAAGCGACAAAACTTTCCTCTCGCCAAAGCGGACGATACATCGCCCCACCATGGGGCTTAGAAAGTAATTGATGAAATTGTTGACCACAAACAGGATGGTGACTTCCTGCACCGTAAACCCGAACTTTCGGACCAGCAACAACACCGCAAAAGCCATGAAAATCTGCCGCCTGGCGCCTGCCATGAAAGTGAGAAAATAATAGAGCCAGTACTTTTTGCGAAAGATCATTTTCTTGTGCTGCAAAACGATGTTTTTGTCCACGGGATTTCGAGTAAATGCCCACATGCCGGCAGCCATGACCAATCCGCCGATGGTCAGATAAATAGACTTGAAATCCAGAAAGCTGGAAATGATAAAAATGAGGATGCCGATGCCGATATTGGATGCGGCTGCGATGCTGCGCAGTTTTCCAAAAACCATGGGACTGGTGTGTTTATCAAAATATTGAAGCGTCAGGGACTGGTTGGTGGTCTCATAATAGTGAAACCCGAAACTCATCACCACGGTGGTAACCATCAACCCTGAATAGGAAGGAAAAAGTCCCGTAAGCGCAAGACCTATCCCCAAAAAGAGGATGGAAATGGCGGAAAGCCGATGCTCCTTAATGACCATCATGACAAAAACCGCAAGGAGCGTCAGGAAACCGGGGATCTCCCGCACCGACTGAATCATTCCCACCTGTTCGCCCGTGAGATGCACCTGTTCCACAGCAAAATTGTTAAACAGGGTCATCCAGGCCTGCAAGCCCACGGTGGAGCTAATGGTCAGCACCATCAGGAACCGGTACATGGCGTTTTGTTTCAGTGGCATCATATGTTTTAAAACATTGACACCGGCTTTAAGAACCGGTCAATGAAGAAGTTGATCAGAGGCAACTCCGCCCCCCTTTGTAGCGGGGTGCGTAATAGGTATTGGAAAGGGAATCCGTACGGATGGTCTTACCTCTTCCCGGAGCATGGATGAATTTTCCGTCCCCTACATAAATACCCACATGGGAGACCCGATTTCTGCCTGCGATATCAAAAAAAACCAGATCTCCTTCAGTCAGATCATTTTGCGGAAGGGATTTTCCGACCCGATACTGCTCCTTTGATGTACGCGGCAGGGTAATGCCGTTTAGATGATAGACAGCCATGACCAACCCGCTACAGTCAAATCCGCTTTTCGCCGAAGTCCCTCCCCATTGATAGGGGAGGCCGACAAATCTCTGGGCCGTCGCCACAATCTCGTTTCTGAGCCCATGGTGTGCAGGTTCTTCATCTTTGCGGGCAACCGCATGGGCAGTAGGAGGTACCACATAATAATCATCAATGACACCGGCGCGAATCAGATAGTTAGCTAGTCTGTGAGCCTCAACCCAGGAAGAAAAATCGCCGAAACGGACCTTGAACAAACCCCGTTGTGTACGAAAATAGTATGCCTCTATGCCACGCTTTGCCAGAGATTGGGTGAGGGTGACGGCATTGTCCAGGACCCGAAAAGCACCCACCTGCACCGTGTAACCGGTCAGTGGGGGGATCGTCTCCATTGGAGTGTCCGTGGTAACCGGTTTTCGGGAAGCCTTTGCACATCCCTGCCCCATGAGCACAAAAGCAACCAGGAGCAGGACACCCAGCCTCAAATACTGTTGGGTCGCCGAAAAGGACATCAAGTCTCCACTCCCACTATTCGAAGGGTTCTTCTCCGCTAACGTCATCCGGTAGACCGTAATCATTTTCCCATGAGGGCGGCGCATCGGGAACCGGGCTGTAATGCCATTGGGAGGGATCAAACTCTTCTTGAAGATCCGCACAGGACATGAAAGGTACGGTTATCCCCAGGATGGAAAAAGCAACTACAACTGTTCTTGCGCCATTCATTAAAATTCGCATGGCATACTTCTGATGTCCTCGCATGGGCGACTTATCCTCCGGTCCAATCTTGACTTGAAAGCACGAATTAGTTACTCTTTTGATACATTCAAAATGGATTTTCATTCATACGGAACCAAAAACATCCGCCTTATAGCATATTTTGGGGCAAAAGGGCCAGAGTCAAAACGTTTTTTTCCCACACTCAAAAAGGAGAGTTTCATGGGGCAACCCCAATTCATTGATCTGAGCATCAGCATTGAACCGGATCTTCCCAGCGACCCACCCATGATGGTTCCGCAGGTGGAATATGTGGACCACAAAGCGGGCGCCGAACAGATGGAGCAGTTTTTCCCGGGCCTGAAACAAAAGGACCTCCCTAAAGGACTAGGCTGGGCCCTTGAGAAGATCACCCTGACCACCCATTCGGGGACCCACATGGATGCACCCTACCACTACCACCCCACCATGGACCGGGGTAAAGCGGCATTGACCATCGATCAAATTCCCCTGGAATGGTGTTTCAACGACGGCGTCGTCTTTGATTTTCGCCACAAGGCCGACGGCGACAGAATTACCGCAAAGGATGTTCAGGAAGAGCTGGCCCGAATCGGCTATGCTCTAAAACCCTTGGACATTGTATTGATCCAGACCGGCGCCGATGACGCATGGGGAACGGAAAAATATCTCACAAGGGGTGCCGGCATGACCAGGGAAAGTACATTGTTTCTCACGGGGAAGGGCATCAAGCTTGTGGGGATCGACGCATGGAGCTGGGACCGCCCCCTCCCTTTTCTGGCTAGAGAATTCCAGGAGACAGGTAATGCGGGGGTCATCTGGGAGGCTCATTTTGCCGGCATCGAAACCGGATACTGCCATATGGAAAAGATGGCCAACCTTTCCGCCATCCCAAGGCCCTTCGGTTTTAAAGTGTGTTGTTTTCCGGTTAAAATCAAAAATGCCAGCGCGGGATGGGTTCGGCCGGTCGCCATTGTTTAAGGGTGCAGGGAGCAGTTGTCAGGGGGCAGGACGAAATCGAAGCGGCTTTTTCTGCACCCTGACAACTGCACCCTGATAACTGTCCTCCATAAACAATTATTGAATTACTTTGACTGGAGAAGTAAAAAAACAGTAACCTTTCTTTTATTTAAGGCTCTATAACTCCAGATAATTGACAGATTCAAGGGAGGAAAATCATGCCCATATATGAATTTAAATGTAAGAAATGCGGAAATCTTTATGAATCCCTCTGCTTTCGTTCAAGCGGCGAAGACAAGGGACCTTGCCCCAGTTGCGGGGGGAATGAAAGCGAAAAACAATTGTCCATCTTTTCATCCGCCGGATCCGGCTCAAGGCTGGATCTGGGAGGTGCTTCGGCTTCCGGTTCATGCGGTGCACCTGGCGGCGGTTTTTCGTGAGCCGGATGATCAATGCAGCCGTGTGCTGCGACTGTTCACCAAAGGAAAGACACACTGATGGAAACCACAACCACTCAAAAAAAAGGGAAAGACATGAGCATCTGGATCATTTTAGGCGTCATAGCCGTATGGGTTCTGTTGCAGGCCTATATTCTGCCCAAAATGGGCATTTCCACATGAATGAGTAACAGTTGCCAGGTCGGCGACAAACAACCTAAAACAATCGATATCATAGATAAGAAATAGCATTTTTCAGGGCTGGGAGAATTCATTCCCCGGCCCTGAAACCTGTTGGGCATCAAAAATGGAATCCCGGGAAGCCTGAGATGTTTGATTTTGAAAGAGGCCCACTCAAATTCATTCGTGGCGGCAAATATCCCCATTGCCACACCCTCTTTGTTGATGATACCCGAGGAGCCTTCTTAGACCCTGCCAGCAAGAAAGACATTCTCAAGACTTTAAATCGCAAAAATCCCATTCGAATCCTCATTAACAGCCATGGTCATGAGGACCATTTCATCTACAATTACCTCTTCTCCGAAGCGCAACTGTGGGTCCATGAAGCCGATGCCTCCATGTTCAGGGATATCAACAACCTCATTGACTGCTACGACCCCACACCCTCCGAACGAAACCGCTGGCGAAAATTCATCGCGGAATCATGCCACTATGAAGCCCGTGACCCGGATCGCCTCTTAAAAAACGGGGACGAGCTGATCTTCGGTACCACCCGTTGCCGGGTCATTCATACCCCGGGCCATACACCCGGCCACTGCGCTTTTCATTTTCCCGAAGAGCGGGTACTGTACACAGCTGATCTGGACCTCGTAAAAGCCGGACCCTATTACGGCGATATGAACTCCAGTATCGAAGATACCCTCGATTCCCTGGAGCGGCTGGCCCACATTGATGCGGATGTATACCTGACGAGTCATGGCCGAGGGATTCATGAAGGGAACCCCGAACGGTTTCGCCAATATGCAAAAGTGGTCTATGAACGTGAGGAAAAGCTTCTGGAATTTCTGGCCGACGGCCCCAAGACCCTGGAAACCATCACGGAACACGGCATCATTTACGGCCCACCGAGGATTCTCTCCGGCTGGGACCTTTCCACCTCCGAACGTGCCATGATGAAAAAACACCTGCAATGGCTTGAAAAAAAGAAAATGGTCCATTCGGAAAAAGGCTGTTTCTATCTCACCTCATGATGCTTCCCACGCAAGTGATTTTTTAACGGATTGACGAATTTGTCATTTAGTGATATTGCCCAAAACATCATCTTAAAACTCGATACAGGAGAAACTCGATGGAAGACAAGAAAGCGGATCTGGCCGGTCCCGGCATTGGCAATTATGCTGAACTCGAAAGTATTTTACCGGATGATTATACCTCTTTGCTGAACCCCAGGGAAACGCAACTTGCCCTTTATGCTGCCAAGGACTACATTGAGGAAAACCTGTGTAAGGAATTGAATCTCATACGGGTAACCGTTCCCCTCATCGTTGATGTGGACAGCGGCGTGAATGATTACCTGGACCGGGATGGTTCCAGGACCCCCATCGGGTTTCATATCTCCAATGATCACGATAAAAATCCCATTGATGTCCAGGTTGTTCAGGCCGCCACCAAATGGAAACGGGTGGCGCTGAAACAATTCGGCATGAAAACCGGCGAAGGCCTCATCACGGATATGCGCGCCATACGAAAGGATTATTTTCTGGATCATGATCACAGCGCCTATGTGGATCAGTGGGACTGGGAACTGGCCATCACCGAAGACCAGCGAAACCTGCAACTCTTAAAACAGGTGGTTGAAAAAATATGGAAAGTCCTGAAAGGAGCGGAAATCCATTTGCAGGATCTTTTCCCCCAGCTTAAAACCGATAAATACCCTGATATGCCGGATGAGCTCACCTTTTTACACGCAGAAGACATCCTGGCCCGATATCCCGACATGCCCCGCAAGCAGCGGGAGACGGAAATCGTCAAAGAATATAAAGCCATCTTTATTTACGGCATCGGTTGGACCCTTGAAGATGGATATCCCCACGAAATGCGGGCCGCGGATTACGACGACTGGGCCACGGAAACCATAAGCGAGGATGGTCGCCCCATGCACGGTTTGAACGGTGACATTCTGCTCTGGAACCCAGTCACGAAGCGCCGTCACGAACTAACCTCCATGGGGGTACGCGTGAACGCAGAGACAATGAAGCAACAGCTTGAAATTACCAACCAGATGGATTTTCTGGAAATGCCCTACCACCAGGCGGTGTTGAACAACGACATTCCCCTGAGCATCGGCGGCGGTATCGGGCAGTCCCGAACCTTCATGTCATTGCTCAAAAAGGCTCACCTGGGGGAAGTCAGCGCCACCGTATGGCCGAAGATCCTTAAAACCATGTGTGCCAAGAAAAATATCCATGTGATTGAATAAACCCAGCATGTGATTGAATAAACCCAGATGGCCTTTTGATTAACCTGCAAACAATCTTTCGGGGCTGAGACGGATTGGTTCGGAAAAACCGGCTCAGCCCCTGCGATTGAATATCACCATCCCCACAAGAATCAACGCCATGCCCATCCCGTGATATGCGTACAGAGTCTCTCCCAGAAAAAGGATGGCCATCACTGAAGCAAATACCGGGATGAGATACATAAACAATCCTGCCCGATTGGCCCCGATCAGTTCAATGCCACGGTTCCAGCAGAAATAAGCGACGATGGACGGAAAAACGGCCACGTATAAAATGCTCATGAGAGAAATAAGACTGAGTGCAAGCGTACTGTCTCTTATACACATCTGACGC
>FLOH01001456.1_pt1 | contig 37079 bp, 33 predicted proteins | sample 756751 | NCBI WGS metagenome assembly FLOH01 (sample SAMEA4026879, study PRJEB14308) | marine metagenome | biome: coastal water; material: water | depth 74 m
GTGTTAATATGTGTTATACAGTTATTAATTTTTAATAGGATTATCGTTATGCCACGAACAACTAGCATCACTCTGGGTGAACATCAACAGCATTTTATTGAATCACTTGTCAAAAGTGGTCGCTATACGTCAACAAGTGAAATTGTCAGAGATGCTCTGAGAAAAATGGAAGAATCACAAGGATCTGAATGGTTATTAAGCCAATTAATTGAGGGTGAAAAAGGAGAAGCAAAAGCATGGGATGATGAGGCTCTAATGGCTCACATAAAAAAAGAAGCCAAAAACCTTGGCAATCTATAAAGTTTCACCCGCTGCAGAGCGGGATTTAATCGACATTTATTCTCGTGGACTGAATAAATGGGGAGAAAAAAAAGCGGATGAATATCAACATCGTTTGATATCAGCTTTTCATACTATGGTTAACAATCCAGATTTAGGTCGTAAAGTGGAAGTACGACTACAATTACAACAATATGACATCATTCCTTATGTCATTTTTTATCGAAAGTTCAGCTATGGAATACGTATTGCTCGCATTTTATATAAAAACAGAGCAATGGAAAAACACTTATAATTTAAAATTTATTATTTCTATTACCTTAACGTTGCTTGAAGCGTCACTTTAACCTTTAGTGAATTATTACTCAAACCAATAGGAAGAGCAAATGACTAATCGAAACAAGCCATTATTTATTGTTAGTATTTCTTTATTATTCTTTTCAATAATGGGCTGTGTCAGTAAGCCTGCAATAGAAAATAATATCACAGATTCAAGACAGTCTAGTAACTCTTATCTTCACGCTATACAGCCTGAAATTTTTCAGCCCATCAATCTTGATCAAAAATACCATTCTTTGTTAGCCATACAAAAAACAAACAAGCTTATTATTCTTGTTGACGAGTCTGTTTCACCTCATCCAAGCAATGATACCAACATAAATATCAATTCATTAAACAACTCACCACACAACAATACCTTAAAAAACTTTATATCCACCTTACCAAAGGATATTCGTTTTACACAAACTATTGAGACTTTTGGTTTGCAATATAAAAACCAAGGCAATCTAAGTTCTCTAGCCTCAGTCCTAAGCTATTATTTAGATAATCTAAATCTAACTAATACAAATACGGCTATTGTCATTTTTAGCAATTGGAAACAAATTGACACACAATCAATTCTTAAAGCAGAACAATTATTTATTCAATACGGTCATCAACTTTGTATTCACATGATTGGCATGGGTAATATCCATCAAAATAACCGTCTGATTAAAACACAACATTGTGGTAATACAGCCAGTGCTGAAAGTTTACAAACATCAAAACAAATGGCTAATTTTGTAGAGAATATCTTTATTAGTGAGTTAAAAGATTCTGATTTGGACGGTATTTATGATTACCAAGATCAATGTCCGAATACACCGTTTAATTCAATTATTACTTGGAATGGATGTCTGCGTAATAGTAAAAAAAGCAATCAACGTTACATTATTTTATAAATTATAACTGGCAATGGAGTGAAGAAAATGAAAAGTATCACAATAAGTTTAAGCGTCATATTTTGTATTCATATACTCATGATATTAGATCTATTAGCCGGTGATGTGATCCCCATGATGGATTCATTAGCTTTAGAACAACAAAAGAGCTATATGCGAGCATCGCCATCAGGACAAGATAATCAAGAAATCAATGCGCCTTTATCTGTTTCCTCTTATGCAATTCAAACAACTCAAAAAGAATTTACACCATCAGAAATTGAAAAAAATATTGCCGAACAATCCATGTCGATTACTTTAGAGGAAAAAATTCAAAAACAAATTATTCAACCCAGCTTAGAACAATTTGGTTATGATCTTTTTTCTAAAGTCCCGACAACTTTTTCACCTGTCACCAATATACCTGTGCCAATTGATTATATTATTGGTCCTGGCGATTCAATTATTGTACAACTCTATGGCAAAAAAAATGTTGAATATACCTTAGTGGTTACTCGTGAGGGACAAATACTGATCCCTGACTTTGGTCCTGTTTTAGTCTCTGGATTAAGCTTTGCAGAGCTTAAATCATCCCTAAAAAACCGCTTTGAAAAACAGATTTTTGGCATTAAAGCCACAATTACCATCGCAAATCTTCGTACCATCAATATTATGATTGTTGGTGATGTGATTAATCCAGGTAGTTATACAGTATCGGGGTTGACCAATTTAATGAATGGTTTATTGGTCGGTGGTGGTGTTAAACGCACGGGCAGTTTAAGAAATATACAACTTAAACGTGCCGGTAAAATAATTTCTCGATTTGACCTTTATGATATGTTACTTCAAGGCGATACCCGAAATAATACACGCCTTGCACATGGTGATGTTATTTTTGTGCCATCCATTGGTGCAACGGTTGCGGTTGGTGGTGAAGTTCAACGCCCTGCCATTTATGAGATAAAAGGACAATCAAACTTTGCACAAGTGATTAAATTGGCTGGCGGTTTATTACCAACAGCATCATTGGCAACATCACATATTGAACGTATTAAACAAGGTAAATTCCATACCTTGATTAGTCTCAATAAATCACTTAAAAAACTCAATAAAACAGTAATCAAGTCAGGCGATCTGATTCGTATTTTTGCGGTAGAAAAACGCATTGATGACGTAATTTTACTCAGTGGACATATTATTCAACCCGGCGGTTATCAATTTAAGAAAGGTATGCGTCTCTCTGATATCTTGCATTCGTATAATCAACTGCGTCAAAATGCCGATACTAAATTTGCTCTATTGCGCCGAGAAAATCGTCATAATCGTCGTATAGAAATGCATTACATTGATCTACAACAAGTGTTTGATCAGCCTGGATCGGCGGGAGATATCCATTTGCAAAGTCGTGATGAAATCATTTTATTTGATCTGGCTGAAAATCGAGCCAAACACTTGTCTCAAATTGTACAAGATTTAAGAACACAAAGTACGCTCGAATACCCTCCTATGACTTTTACTATTAAGGGTTACGTTAAAAATACGGGTGAACTGCCACTACAATATGCGGCGAGATTACTTGATGTTTTAAATATCTCAGGCGGAGTTAAACCCGGTACTGATCTTAAATATGTTCTTATTTCCAGAAAAGAATATCCTAGCAATAATTTAGATATTTTTTCAACCGATATTAGAAAAGCAAGACAACAACCTGAATCTGAATGGAATCCTATCATCCATCCTAAAGATACCATTTATGTCTTTGACTCTAGTATCAACCGAGCCAAACTGCTTAAATCAGAAATACAAGCCTTACAAACACAAACTGTTTATGGACAAGAGTCTCCGGTCATTTCAATCGAAGGCAGCATTAAACATGCTGGCCATTATCCTCTTGAACCAGGTATGCGAATTGATAAATTAATTAAAGCGGCGGGTGGTTTAAATGAAAGTTCATATGGTATTCGTGCTGAACTAACACGTTATAAGTTAATTAATGGTCAATATCAAATTAGTGGGCAAAAGCAAATTGATTTAGCCAAAATATATCTTGCTAAACCTGTAATACAAGCCACTTTACAGGTAAAGGCAGGTCTTATACAAACGACTCGTATAAACAAACAAAATATTGTTCTTCAAGCCCATGATCATTTGACCATTCATAAAAAACCACAGTGGCAGGAAAAACGTTTTATAGAACTGGCGGGCGAGGTTAGATTTCCAGGCAAGTACCCCATTAACCATAATGAAACTTTATGTCATGTATTACAACGAGCAGGTGGAATGACCGATAAAGCATTCCCTTTTGGCGCTATTTTTACTCGTCAATCCGTTCAAAAGAAGCAACAAAAGTCACTCGATAAAGTTCAAGGAGAATTAGATGATTTATTAGTTAAACTGCACTTATCTCCTTCCCTAAATAATAGTGAAAAAATGCCTTCTACACAGGAAATGCATCAAATCGACACAGTCATTAGAAAACTTAAAAAAGCCAAAGCCAGTGGCAGAATGGTAGTTAATATGGAGAAAATTAATCAATGTGATGAGCAGGCAGATATCTTAATTGAACATAATGACAAACTAGTCATACCGTCTCTAGCTTATGAAGTTTCCGTTTTTGGTGAGGTTTACCGTAGCAGTACCCACAACTACGATAGTGCTATGGGCAGTCAAGATTATATAGATATGAGTGGTGGCGTAACTAAATTAGCCAATAATGCCCATGCTTATGTTGTTCAGGCCAATGGTGAAGTGCTTTCGGTTAGACATGACGCTTGGTTTAGTAATACCAATAATATTGCCGTAAAACCCGGTGCCAGTATCTTTGTTCCTATTGATGTTGATAGAAGTAATGGCCGTGAAAGCTTGCAATCTTGGGCGACCATTCTTTTCAGATTAACTTTATCTGCCGCTGGCATAGCAGCTATTTTTTAAGCTCTTATTAAACAGACAAAGATAAATAAAATGAATAACAATACTAATACACTAGATCTTGCTATAGAAGAAGATATTGAACTACTAGAATATATCACCGCTATTTTACGGCATAAGTACAAAATATTTTTTATCTCCATGCTCGGTGCAACGGCAATGTTTTCCTTAACTTTTTTAATGCCTATTAAATATGAATCTGTAGTGAAACTGGCCTTAGTTAAAGTCAATAATTTAGGTGGTGTAAAACCTGATAATAGGCAAGCGCCTGAGGCTGTCACGCTAGTTGAACAGGATTTTATCGCGAAAACAGTATATGAAAATTATCAAGATCGCGTCATAGCAAGAATGCGTTCTCGGCTTTTTACGAAAAAATTTATTACTGATAATGACTTATTACCGATCATTTTTTATAAACGTTGGGACAAGGATAAAAAACAATGGAAAAAGGGTTTTAAACCCAATATGATTTTAGCCGAAGAGATATTTAATCAGAGTATTTGTAGTGTTAACCGCAACCCTGAAAATGATTTAATGGTAGTTAAAGTCTCCGCAGGATCACCACAACTTGCGGCTAAAATAGCCGACAAATTTGTGACAGATTTTAATGATTATTCTCGTTCTTATGACATCAATGAAGCCAATCGAAAAATTGATTTTTTAAAAAAAACAATTACTGAAACCAGTTTTTTAGAAATTCACAAATCATTGTATCGATTAATTGAAGCACAGCTGGTGATTAAAATGTTAGCGAGTAATAAAAAGGAATATAAACTAGAAGTGTTAGATCCTGCCAGTATCCCTCTTTACAAATCTAGCCCTGCGTCTAAAAAAATGACCGCCCTTACTTTTGTTGGATTTTCTGTTTTAAGTATCGTTTTTATTATTGGTCGTATTGTTTTTACACGGATGCAAGTCTCCATAAAACAATATCAACGAGATCACCCTATTACAAAGAAGTCTATTACAAAGAAGCCGATTAAACAGAAATCGAATAAAAATAGCAATATAAATAGTAATGAAGAACACAATAAGACTGATAAAGAAGGTGATTTATGAAACAAAATCAAACGATTGTTAATGAGAAAGAAAACTTATCCATCAATAATTTAATCAAAAAGTTAATGTCTAAATTAAAGGGAGATATACACTTAGCCGAGCTTTTAAAAGGCTCAGCGATTGCTTTTTTACTGCGTTTAATAGGAATGTTTTTAGGTTATCTTGTTACCTTGATGATTGCTCGTCAATATGGCGCAGAAGGCAGTGGTATTTTGGCCTTAACATTAACTTATGTTTCTATTGCAACCATCTTAGCTAAAGTTGGATTAGATATCAGTGCCATGAAAATTATTGCACGCTTACAACATACCAACGATACAGGTTCAATTAAAGCCCTGTATTATAAGACGTTGAAAATAATCCTGTTTTTCTCATTGCTAATCAGTGTTCTTTTTTTGTTTTTATCTGATATTAGCGCACAACATTTATTTAAAAAAGACTATTTATCCACTGTTTTTCAACTGGCGGTTCTAATGATTATACCTATGGCACTAATACATTTTCACGCCGAATCACTACGTGGTTATAAAAAAATAGCACACTACTTTTTTATCAATAGCATCTGTGTTTCTGCGATTAGTATACTTTTAATTAGCTTAGATTTTAAAACGATTTGCAGTGATTATGTCTATATCGATATCTATATTATCGCTCAATTCACGACAGCTCTTCTAGCCATCATTTTTTGGCTAAAAGAATCAAGGATGTTAAAAATAAATAGCATAGATCCAACTCATCCGAAAACAGATGCAATCAGCACAAAAAGCCTATTAAAAACATCCTTTCCTATTATGATTTCAGGTTCCATTGCCCTGATCATGGGATGGATGGATATTATCATGCTGGGTGTTTTTAAAACCGAAGCTGACGTTGGTGTTTATAGTATTGCCTTAAAATTAGCCACATTGACCAGTATTGCTCTAATAGCAGTAAACAGTATAGTCGCCCCTAAAATTTCTCAAATGTACAGTGAAAATGATCTGCATAACTTACAAAAGACGATTCAGCAATCTACAAAAATGATTTTTATCGTGTCACTTCCCTTACTACTCATTTACTTCATCTTTCCAACAGAGATGATGAGCATCTTTGGTGAAAGTTTTAAAGTTGGTTCAGCGGCTCTGATTATTTTATCCGTCGGACAATTTGTGAATGCGATGTCTGGGCCTGTTGGACAAGTTTTAAACATGACGGACAGAGAACATGTATTAAGAAATACCGCAATAATTGCTGTACTAATCAATTTCACTTTAAATTATATTCTGATCCCACTGTATGGAATCGATGGTGCTGCAGTTTCTACAGCAATCACAGGCATAATCTGGAATCTATTATGTGTCGTCTATATCTATAAAAAAATGGAAATTTTAGTGATTTACCTTCCATTTATATCAACTCAATTCAAGAATAAGGAGTACTTAACATGATAAAAGTATATAAACTATTAAGCTCTGCACAGCAAAAATTGAGAACCTTAGCCTTTAGGCTGAAGTACTATCCTTTTGTGCAAATGGCTAGGGGCTCTTGTGTAGAAGAGCGTGTGAAAGTCAAACCCTTATTCATAACCGTTGGTTCCACCAATAAAACATTAAACGTCGTTTTAAGTAAAAACACGCTTATCTTTAATGATGTGTTAATTCAAGGCTCTGGAGATTTTTATTTAGGCGAAAACTCATTTATCGGCCAATACGGTGTTATCGGTGCGAATGACACGGTGAGCATTGGTAAAAATGTCATGATTGCCCAAAATGTTAGTATTCGTGATACCGATCATGTCTTTGACCGCTTAGATATTCCCATGTGCCAACAAGGAATTACAACTTCACCAATTACCATTGAAGATGATGTTTGGATAGGACATGGTGTGATTATTACGAAAGGGGTTACTGTCGGAACAGGCGCTATCATAGCCGGTGGTGCCGTCGTCACTAAAGATGTTCCCGCCTACGCAATTGTCGGTGGCGTACCCGCTAAAATTATTAAATATCGAAATTCAAGTGACAATAAATAAGCATATTGAACCAATTAATCAAACTTTTTTCACTCAAACATAAAGAGATTTACTATGAAACAACTAGACTTTATTATTATCGGTGCACAAAAATCAGCAACTACCTCATTATTTAAATATTTAACCGAGCACCCTGATATTCACATGCCCAGTGATAAGGAAGCGCCTTTTTTTAGTGATGATCATCTCTACAATAATGGCTGGGAAGCATTTCAACAGCAGTATTTTGAAAACGTTGATGAAAATAAATTATGGGGAACTGCAACGCCGCAATATATGGGTGATCCCCGCGCCGCAGAAAGAATAGCCAAGCAAAATCCTAACACCCGTTTAATTGCCATCCTACGAAACCCCATTGATCGAGCCTATTCGCATTACACAATGTCTGTACGCAGAGAAATAGAAAAAAGAAACTTTGATGATAGTGTTAATGCCCTATTATCCCCTGAGCATTTAAATAAATATCGCCAAGAAATCCCTCCCGATCATCATACCGGTTATACCCAAGGTGATGAAAACAATCAAAATAAGGATGATAATTACTATTTTGTTTGGAGTGAATATGGTCGAATATTAAGTCACTTCAGACAATTCTTTCCCGCCAATCAATTATTGATCTTATACATGGATGATTTGATGAATGAGCCTCAACAAAGTCTGGATAAAGTTTGTCAATTCCTCGGCTTTAAGGAAAAGTTTTCCCCTCCTAATTTAGGCAAAATTTACCATAAAGGCGGAACCCAGCTAATTATTCCTAATACCTGGAAAGAAAAGATAAAAGCCAATCCCCTATTTCGTTTCTTTTGGGACAAAATTCCTAAACCCATGAAAAGAAACATCAATTATTGGTACGAACAAATGAATATACGTAAAAACAATAAACCACAGGGGCCATCTAATCAATCCAAACAAAAGTTAATTGATCATTTCAATACGGATATTAAACTACTAGAGCAATTAAGTCAGAGCAAAGTTCCCTGGAAAGAATTTGACTAGATTAGAGTTTTTTTATTTAAAATTAATATTATTAATACATCGATGAGCAATCGAACATTGAAGAGTAAGATAATTATGGGCGTATACCAGTTTATGATATTGTAACGTTTGATTCCGAGATTGTTTCACGTTAGGACTCATTTAAGCTTAGAAAAAAGTTTTTTGTAATCAATAATTGGTATGAAAAGTTAATGGGTATTAACGTATGGTATGTGGTTCAAATGGATAGGAGTTCTAAATAAAGGTCTTCGAAATTGTATTCGGTAATGACTGCTCATACCACAATGCTGTGTGCGGCCGAGCAAGGTCAATAATTCCAGTGGGTGGGAATCCCACTCTGGCAAGGTTTGCTTCGCCAATGGGCAATGCATTATCCCAAAATGTCTTCTGTACATAGGATTTCCTTATGTCTTATTATTTTTAGTGTTGATAACTAACCGTTGTTGCTGTTGCTGCATAGCCAAATCGACGATAGAGTGAGTCGTTTTTTTATTATTTGCACATGCAGTGCTATTCTTGCGGCGTTTATAATTACGGTTGGCTTGTAAATCCAAAGGAGTTAAATCCCCAATACGAACCCCTTCTTCATTTTCAATATAGATAGCTTTTTGTTGATAGGGGTCAATGACGACTAACACTTCTTTTTGAGCCAGTAAATAAGGCACCTCAAAGCTTTTTCCTTCATAAGAAATAGAGCCATCTTTACGTACTTTTCGTTTCACTCGATGGTAAAATATTTCATCCAAACGGCTGGCAAAATGCCCTAATGGTTTAACTTGTTCAATATAGTCCTGCCAAACCATTAAGGGGGATTTTCCATTTAAAGCACTATAACTGCCTCCGACCCAACCTGTATTAACTAAATAACAAGTTATATTTTGTTGGCGAATTTTATCGAGTAATAATTTACCATATAGCCAACGGATGTAATGGCATAAAGGGTACGCCATAACAGGCACTAAAAGTGGCTAGTGGTTGTTTTATGACTTGTTCTATCCCTGCAACTTTAGCGTTATAGCCCGCTATAAATTGAAATAAGGCTTGCTGTTCATTCAAAATAGCAACAGGAGGTAATACGCCATAACTATCGCAGGTTAAAAAGATAATACATTTAGGGTGTGCAGCTATTTGTGGTTCCAACATGCGATATTAAGTTTATATACAATAACTTAAGATTAAATCAAGATATTAGTTAAAGGTAGAAGTGAAGGTTTTTGCAATATGCAAATATCTTTATGAAGGTATATTGTTTTTAGAAAAAGAATCCGAATAATCCTTTTCTTCACATTGATAACAAGACGTTAAACCAATCACGATAGCAGCGGTTGATAAGCCTTGCATATAAGCTAAACCGGCATTCAATATGAAGTTGATGGTCATACCTGTTATCCAAATTAATAAAGCCCACAACATAGGGTTATGATGCCCATATCGATAACGATAATACCAATTGGCTCTAATTAAGCGTCTAAATAAAAAGAAATTAAAAAACACATAGACAGATGCACCCAAAAAACCATATTTAAATGCAATTCCAACGATGCCTAAATCAGAAGGGAAAAACTTTTTACCAAAAATATCTTGATAGGTCGTGCCATAATTACTGTGCTGACCATAACCCAAAACCGGTTGCTCTTTAATTTGTTCAATAGCGGTAATAAATGATTTTGTCCTCACTTGATCTTTCTCTGCAAACTTGTCTATCAAGATACTACTAATAAGCATTGTGAAATAAATCACTAAGGGCAGAATAATCAGAAGAAAATTTATTCGTTTAGGGCGACTAAATAATAATGGATAAAGGATAAGTGCTAAGGCTAAACTTGCCATTTGTGAGCGCGCCATTATCAATAACCAGACATAAGACACCAGACATAAGACAACAATCATTATCAATTTTCTTGAAAATTTGTCTTTTTGGAATAAGGCCATAAAAATATAAAAGGTTAATATAATCATGCCAAAGGTTGGTGGTTTCAAACGTAAACCACGCCATTCATCATGTGTAACCAACAAACTCATATATCCTGTTGACATATAAGCTGCCTGTAGATCAATACGAAAATAATGAAAGATATAATTAACGATAATAATTACTAAACTAATGTATAAAATATTTTCAAATCGTTTTAATGAGTAACCGAGATGATAGAGAAAATAAATAGTGGGCGCTAAAAAAACAATGAGAAACTCTCTGGCTGCAAAAAAACTTAACAGCATGGGTGCTTTAGAATAAATAGAAAACGTTAACGAGGAAATCCCCATGGTGTAAAAAACAAAAAGAGGAGCACTCCAAAACCACCAAGCCCAATGGATATTTTTTTTAGACCAGGCTAACTTTGTTGATGAATAGACAAATAGAACTAAAACTAAGGCGATACCAATTTCTTGAAAACGGTTATTCATGAAATATTTTCCACCTTGAAAACAGGCAAAAAATATTAAAATCAACGATATATCAATTAAGCTTTTTATACTAACTCGCATATGATCCTCAATTAAGATTTATCAAAAATAATAATTTTCTAGAACTCCTTCGTTAGAAATCTTTTTTCCCCAATAAAATACTCATAATCAATCTTGCTTTATCCCATTGACCTCGTCGTGCTCTGTTAATTGCTTGTAAAAAGGTAGCTAAATAGGTACTAATGATAGCCTCAGGATAATGTTTCCATGTAAATTTTAGTTTGTTTCTAAATAAGTAAAAATCAGCGAGTAAGGATGAGGGCCGTTCTCCCGTCGGAGAACCAATACTACTACCCTCTTTATGATAAACTTTGGCCTTAGGGGCATAACATAAAGCATATTTTCCTTGATTACGCACACACCAATCAATTTCTTCGTTATAGAGAAAATAACTTTCTTCCATTAAACCGATTTCTTCAATAAAGGATTTCGGTACCAACAGGGATGCACCCGTAATATAATCTAATTGCTTTTCATAAGCGCAATGATCAGTCTCATCAAAAATACTTAAGCCTCGTCCTAAGGTCGTAGACGCAATCCCCGTCCATTTATTGTATTTATTACCGCCTAAAGCTTGAACTATTTCTGGATTATCATAAAAAATGATTTGGCTGCCACAAATATTGGGAGCAGGATAATGATTCGAATAATTAACCATATTTGATAAACAATCATTTTCTATGACCGTATCATTGTTTAATAACCAGAGATAATCCGCATCACCTTGCGCTAAGGCATAACGCAAACCAACATTATTTCCTCCGGCAAAACCTAAGTTAGCACCTGTCTGTATAAGAGTTAAAGGTGCGTTGATGAGTTGTTGCTTATTTTTTGTTACTCTCTCAGCTTCATCTCTAGTTAGAAAGCTGTAATTTATAGGTTTTATTACTGCCGGCGTTGATAAGTGTTGTAAAGCAGAATTTTCATCAACAACACAAATCTCCTTTCCTTCTGCCCAAGCTTTAATATGAGAGATTGATTCATCCTTAGAACCATTATCACAAACAACAACTTGAAAATTTTCATAATTTTGTTTGAAAACAGACTCTAAACATTCAATAGTATCCTGCCATCCATTCCAATTTAAAATTACTATATATACTTTATTTAACATGATTGATTCCAAGAGTTTATATTGATATTTAATTTTATTAAACTAATAGAATACAACAGCAAATCTTAGGCCAAAATAATTTAATTAAAAAAACAATAACTTAAGAAAATACTATATCAAAATGAGATTATTATAAAATTACGACTATTTGCATATTGCAAATAAATTAGTTTCATCAAGCTAAAAAACGTAATAAAGAAACTTTCCTCCCTGTAGTTCAAGTTTTACTCATCACTGTAGAATATAGCGATAAATAATAAAAAGATTATTTTTACTGGATGTTTAGACCTCTCGCTTGCTTATAATCAATTGTATTAGAAGTTTGTTTTGATTTTGATGAAAAGCAGGGTTGGATATTTTTAAATTCAGACATTCAGTCTTAGTCCTATATTTTTTTATTTATTATTACTACATCAGTCTTCGTCAGGAATATGCTCAATAATATCTTGCGTATTACATTTAAACAGTTTACATAACTCATTAATTGCATCCAGATCAATACGTTTAGCTGACTCATTATAAAGAGCTGTAACGGTACTTCTATTCAATCCAGTCTCACGTGCGACATCAACAATTTTTAATTTATTAAGCCCCATCAAAGTTGATAAATGACATTTGATCATAATATTTTAAACCTCATTATGTGATACTAAATAACAATATGCTATTTATTCTTTACTTTTTACTTGCTAAATATCATTTTTAGTGTTAAAATGTTATTTAGAATAACAATTTAATAAAGAGTTTAACAAAATGTACAACAAAAATATAGATAATAACCTTGGCAATCAAACTGATTCATTATCAAATACACACAAGAATATAATTTACGATAAAGTTAATGAAATCGATACTAAAAAACGTATTTTAAGAAATTGCTCAATTACAGCAAATGCAATTATCCATAATTTATATATTTCAAGAGATGATTCAAACTTACTGGGCCTGCTTGGATGCTCTTCAACTGCTAAAAATAATTATGATGCTATATGCGAATGGATATACAAGAAGAAGCCTGATCTTATATATATTGATAAAGACATAATCAAAGAATTTCAGAATGGCTTGATAGACGCACTTAATGAATCAAGAAATTACTACTATTAACTTACTAACAAAATAAAAGAGAATCATTATGGAAAAAAACTATTTTTCATTTTCAGAAATCCACTGTTTAATTTCTTCTGATAGTAAATCGGTTGAATTGATTATACTTTCCAGTTTTTCTAAATCAAAAGAATCAACAGTATTTAGTATCTTTAGTTTGGGTATTGGTCCTAAAGATGTTCGCCCTTTTCGAACCATTGAAATAGTATTTCTGGCTAAACCAAGAAATTCAGCAAGTTCAGCATCAGTAGAAAACTTATATTTCTTTTTAAGAATTTCTAATAGCTCTGCATCTGGGTTATCTGTCTTTTTAATATTTTTATGTGCTAATCGATTGCTACTTTCCCTTATAGCTAAAGATAATTTTTCAGGGAAAATACTCTCAACTATACTTCTGGTTTTTAAAAACGCAATTTTATCAAGTAACTTCAACCTCTGCATAATACCAAATTTTGCTTTTCCATGGCGTATACTATGGATAGTTGTTTTTGTAATACCTAGAAATATAGCAACTTGTGCGTCATTAGGAATATCAAAACCTTTCTTGATAAGGTCTAATAATTTTGTATCATTAAAATTTCGCTTCATAAATCGTATAAGTGTTTTTAAAAATGAGTTAGCATATAAAAACAAATCAATAGTTATTGTCTGTGACAATAATAACAGATTACTATTGCGAGGTATATTTTTGAAAGCATAATTTACCAAAAGATTATTATCTGTGACAATAACTCTGTAAGTAAGAAAAAATATTACTTAAATAAATTACCTATTATTGATTAAGTACTTTAAAACAATTAAGAAGAAAGGATAAATAAATGAATTGGATTACTCTTATAAAATTTTCTGAACTAAGTGGGTATACCTGTAAAGCCTTATATAACAAAATTGAACGGGGAATATTGATAGAAGGAATTCATTGGAAAAAATCACCTGATGGCCGCCTACATATTAGCGTAAAAAATTTTGAAGCATGGATTACTGGAGCTTCTGTTTAATGTCATCAAAAACAAATTTTCCTGGTGTTAGAAAAAGAGGCGATAGCATTCAGATTGACTTTAGATACAAGGGTGTCAGATGTCGTGAGACATTACCTATTAAACCTACTGCAACAAACTTAGAAACGGCAGCCAATCTACGTGGTAAAATACGTCTTGATATAACATTGGATAAATTAGTGTATTCTGATTATTTTCCCAAAAGTGATAAGGTACAAGTTTTTGGACATAAAAAAATATCAAATATGACAGTTGCTCAAGGTTTTGAATGGTGGTTAGAAGATTTCAAATCCAAAAGCGATAAAACTAAAAAAATTTATGTACAACACATAAACAAACATATTATTCCTGGACTTGGAAATATAATTTTAAGAGATCTAAAAGCAAGCCAAGTGAAAAAATGGATTTCTACAATTGATTTATCTATATCATCTAAAAATGGAATATTAACCCCATTAAGATTTTTACTTGCTGAAGCATATTCTGAGGAATTAGTTGATGATGACATTATGCAAAGAATATCAAATGAAACTCGACCCAAAAAAGATAAAAAGCCACTCACTATTGGTGAAATTGATACATTATCAATATATTTTAAAAATCACTGTCATGATGCTATGTATTATTACCAGTTTGCTATATGGAGTGGATTAAGTTCAGGAGAACACCTTGGTTTACAGTGGGGAGACATTAATTTTGATAAATATCAAATTTCAATTAAACGAATGCTCGTTGAAAACAAAGAAGAGTCAACTAAAAATTCATATCGAAATAGAACTATTGAACTTTTACATCCTGCTTTACTTGCATTAGAAGCACTAAAACCTCATGACTACGATCAAAATTCAAAAAAATATAACACTAAGTTCATTTTTATAAATCCTAAGACAGATCTAGTCTGGCGTAATGAAGCAATTTCTCAATCTTGGAATCAAGCTCTTAAAGTTTTAAAAATTGAACATAGGCGAGCTTATGAAACACGTCATACTTATGCGAGTTTAATGATTTCAGCCTGTTTACCTGATGGGTGGGTTAGGCATCAAATGGGCCATGCAACAATGAAGATGTTGGAAGAGGTTTATGGAAAATGGCATGGTGATACAAGTATTATTATTGACTGGATATTAAAACATACGAAAGATGGAAAAAATGGTGCTGATTTTACAAGATTATTTTTAGATTTACATAAGAAGTGATTAAAATTGAAATGAATAATTTAATCAGAAAGAGACTGTTTTAGAAAAAGCAGGATGGTCACGCCACGGTCACACGAAACCAAATAAAAAAATAATAACATTATAAAATAACAGGATATATGGTGCCCAGGGCCGGAATCGAACCGGCACGAGATTGCTCTCGAGGGATTTTAAGTCCCTTGCGTCTACCTGATTTCGCCACCTGGGCAGTGACTGTTTACCCCTTTAAACTGGAAGTAAACTTGGAGCGGGAAACGAGATTCGAACTCGCGACCCCGACCTTGGCAAGGTCGTGCTCTACCAACTGAGCTATTCCCGCTTCGGTTTATAAAAATTCACACATTGAGTTTTTATAATGGAGGCTTGACCCGGAGTCGAACCGAGATAGATGGATTTGCAATCCACTGCATAACCATTTTGCTATCAAGCCAAAAGTTATTAAACAAGAAATTGGTAGCATGTTTAATAATTTGCAAATTGGAGCGGGAAACGAGATTCGAACTCGCGACCCCGACCTTGGCAGGGTCGTGCTCTACCAACTGAGCTATTCCCGCAAAAAATTTGAATGTGTATTTTACTTGGAATAACAATAAAGTCAATCTTATTTAGTCTCTTAATGATAATAATTTAGCACTTTATATACAAAGTAACAAAAAATATCCTTGTAACCAAGTTATCCTCGAGCTCTTTCAAGGTTTTGCAACAACGCTATATTTTTAGGCATGTTAGATTAGTACTTTAATAAAGGCCCCATTCCTTAACTATCTTCCTGCATTAATTTTGGCCACGCGGCTAGTAAATAATCAACCATAGACCACAGTGTTAAAATAACAGAAAGATAAAGTAAAACAAAACCAATTTCAATCGATGAAAAACTAAATATCGGATCGCCATAAATCAACAATAATATAGCAGACATCTGCGCTGTTGTTTTAACTTTTCCAATAATAGATACTGCAATACTTTTTCTGGCACCAATTTCAGCCATCCATTCCCTTAATGCAGAAATAGTAATCTCTCTACCAATAATAGTCATAGCAGCTAAACTCATCCATATGCTGGCATAGGGAGTAGGGTTTTGATCAACTAATAAAACTAAGGCTACAGCAACGATCAGTTTGTCTGCAACAGGATCTAAAAATGCTCCAAATGCGGAAAGTTGATTAAGTTTACGTGCCAGGTAGCCATCCAAAAAATCAGTAATAGCAGCAAGCAAAAAAATCAAAGCTGCGACACTATTTGACCACCGTGTTTCTAAATAGAAAAACACAATAAAAACTGGAATTAAGATAATTCTTAGAAGAGTGAGGCTATTAGGAATATTTAGTTTCATTGGTTAGGGGCGAAAATAATCATAAATTTTTTGTGCTAAGATTTTGCTAACTCCATTAATACTTGATAATTCCTCAACGCCACTGCGCTTAATTTCAGCTAAACCACCAAATTGCTTTAATAAAAGTTGACGTCTTTTAACGCCTAAGCCAGAAATATTTTCTAACTCTGAGCGTTGACGCTTTTTATCTCGTCTATTACGATGAGAGAAAATTGCAAAGCGATGCGCTTCATCTCTTAATTGTTGGGCTAAATGTAAAGCTGGGGAATTGGCAGGAAGTATAACTGTCCCTTCAACAGGAGACAATAGCCCCAATGGAGAGTTTTCAATTTCTTTTGCTAGAAAGAGTGTATCTAAGTCCGCTCTTCTTCCTTCACCCTTGGTAATGCCAACGATTAATATACTATAAATTTTCAGCTCGGTTAATACCTCATGTGCTTGTTTAACCTGACCTTTCCCTCCATCAATTAATAAAATATCGGGTAGCTTAGTCATATCAGATATTTTTTTATAACGCCTCATTAAGGCTTGATGCATAGCAGCATAATCATCTGCGCCTGTAATATCTTTAATATTAAAACGTCTATAATCTGATTTTATCGGACCACTATGATTAAAGACCACACAAGAGGCTACAGTAGCCTCACCAGAGCTATGACTGACATCAAAACACTCTATACGCTGTGGAAGTTTGTCTAATTGTAAAACCTGTTGTACGGCTTCAAATTGTTGTAATATTTTAGCGCCATGTGAGAGTCGACTATCGAGTGTGTTTTTAGCATTAGTTACAGCAAGTTCTATCCATTTTTTTCTTTCTCCCCGAGTATTTGATGAAATACTTACTTTATGCTCGCATTGCTGCTTCAACAGAGCCTCTAAAATAGCTTGATCGGGTATTGGCTGACTAATTAATACGGTAGCTGGAATTGGGCGGTTTATCTGCAAACTATTTAGATAATATTGACTTAAAAATGCATTTAAAATATCTTGCGCCTGCTCTTTTTTTGTATTTTTAGGAAAAAAACTTTTATTACCCAGATTTAATCCATCACGAATAAAAAATACCTGAATACAGGCTATTTCAGATTGACAAGAAATAGCAATCACATCTAAATCTCCTTTTTCATGACTAATATGCTGTTTTTCTTGTATTTTGCGCAGACTAATAATTTTATCACGGTAAATACCAGCGGATTCGTATTCTAATAGTGACGATGATTGTTCCATTTTTTCAACTAAGGTATCAATCAATTGACCACTTTTTCCCTCTAAAAATAGTTGTGTGTGTTTTACTTCTAATTGGTATTGTTGCTCATACTCATCCGTATCTGAATGCGTTATACAAGGGGCTGAGCAACGTTTAATCTGATATTGAAGACAAGCACGAGAGCGATTTTTAAAATAGCTGTCTTCACATTGTCTTATCGGAAATATTTTTTGTAAAAAGGACAAGCTTTCTTTAACAGCTTTAGCATTTGGGTAGGGCCCATAATATTTACCGGTTAATGTTCTGGCTCCTCTGTGTTTTGCTAAACGGGGGAAGGGATCTTTTGTTGATAAATAAATATAGGGATAAGATTTATCATCTTTTAATAGAATATTGTAACGGGGTTTTAAAGTTTTAATTAAATTATTTTCAAGTAGTAAAGCCTCAACTTCAGTGTTAGTAATAGTTATTTCAATATCGACTATTTGCTTGACCATGACGATGGTCTTGTAGCTGAGTGAGTTTTCTGTGTAAAAATAACTGGAGACTCTTTTATTTAAATTTTTTGCCTTACCGACATAGATAACCACGGAGTGTTGATCTATCATCCGATAAACGCCCGGTTTGGAACTCAGGTTTTGTAAAAATGCCTTGCTATTAAATAAAGTATGATTAAGTTTAACTGTTGCTTTAGTTAGGGGCTTGTTAGATAGTTCATTATTAGTCATCAAGTGACCTGACTTTTATGAGTACATACTCGTGATACTTCAAAATGCTGATTTTTACGTTACCATCAGAGTATTCTTTTTTATTCTTTTTGAAACTGAGAGAGCATTGACTCGTGGGAGTTCCTCATGATCTAGCGTAAAGAATAAAAAAGAAGACTCTGATGCCCTAATCCAACACTTGCAAGTACTTTGGGTATATTATAAGAATCGTTAGATAATATTAAACTGCTTTGCCAGAACATATAACTCCATATCAGTTTCAATATTTAATTTTTCATACGCCCTGGATTTATGCGTGCTAATAGTTTTAGGACTTAAATTTAGGTTTTCAGCTATCTTCATTAATTTTAGCCCTTGCAATATATAGTGAACAATTTCTAGTTCACGATCACTAAGTTTATCAAAAGGGTTTTCATTATTATTGTTAATGCTATTAATAATAATTTTTTGGGTGAGTTCATTCGCGACATAATGTTGGCCGCAATAGACACGGTTAATACCCAAAATTAGTTCTTCTAAATCACAGCCTTTAGTTAGATAAGCACTGGCACCTGCTTTAATTAGCTGTCTTGGGAATGACTCAGATTTATTAACAGTCAAAATAATTATTTTTGTTTCAGGATATTTATAAGCTATTTTTTTTGTCGTTTCGATCCCCCCTAAACCAGGCATATTTAAATCGAGAAGCACAATATCAGTTTTATTTGTTTCTAAAAATAGCAGTGCTTCTTCGCCGCTATTAACAGCACCAAGTACATCAAATTGACGATGACCTTGCAATAAACCCTTGATACCTTCAAGGACAAGCTGGTCATCATCAACAAGTAGTAACTTGATCATTTTTCTCTTTCCTTAAATTAATGCGCGTTAGCGTAGGTGCAACTGATTATTTTAAACTTAATTTTTTATTCGACAATATACTTGAGTACTTAGTGGTGTAATAATCAAGTTTTTCACGTTCGTAACGAGAGGCTGCTTTTGCTACTTTGCCTGTTTTTCCAGTGGTTATCCACTTACTAATTCTTTTAGCATCCCCAACAGGACTACGTTTACCAAAAGAGTCTAAGGTTACAATAATAACCTCTTTATTATTAATTCTATTTAAGGTAACCATACAACGTCCAGCTTCATCTAAATAACCCGTTTTACTTAATATTATATTGTTATTTCCTGCACGAATAAGTGCATTTGTGTTTGTAAACCCTTGTATATAATGAGGGTTTTTGAATCGAGCAGTATATACTTTTGTCGTTGTGTATTGCTTGATTAATTTATATTTTGAAGCTGCTGCAACCATTTTGGCTAAATCCGCAGCGGTTGAGACATTTTTTTCGGATAAGCCAGTTGAATCAACAAACTGAGTATCCTTCATAGCTAAATTTTTTGCTTTAGCATTCATGGCTTTAACAATGGCACCGACACCTCCTGGGTAATTACTGCCTAATGCAGAAGCCGCTAAATTCTCTGAAGACATAAGTGCTATTCTAATTACATCTGCTCGACTGAGCATTGAACCGACACGAATACGGGAAAAATAATTATTAATTTGCTTTCTATCTGCTTTACCAAAAATAATTTCTTCTGACAGTGATTGTTTGGCATCTAAAACCACCATTGCTGTCATCAGTTTAGTGATCGATGCAATTGGCATGACTATATTAGCATTTTTCTCATACAGAGGCAGACCAGTTTTTAACTCTACAACGCTAGCACTTACTGATGCTAAATTGAGAAATTTTAAGGATATTGTTTTAGTTGGCTTAGCCTTAGACTGTTCATTTTTAGTCAAATCATTATTAGCCGTTGCGAAGACATCGGTGCTTGTTACAATAGAAATGTAAAAGCTGATTAAAATACTTAAAACAACATAAGCCATATTATCATTAAAAGAAGTAGAGCAAATTTTATTCATTATAATATTTTTCCCATTTTTTTAGTTCTTATACCGGTTTAATCGCTTCAATGAGTTTTTTCCCACTCTTCATTCATGCACAGAAATTGTTTTCTCTATTTTATTATCCTTAAGAATTTTTTACAAAATTAATTTGTAAGTACCCCATAGCACACGGAATCATTTTTTTATGGATCGCTATGCTAGCAGAGCTATTATTATGTTCTTTTTTTTGTCTCTAACATTGAGCTTAACTTGGTGTTAGTTCATTTACTGCTAACGCTAACCATAAAAAAGTGATTCCGTGTGCTATGTATGGGTTAGTTATTACATTAATTTTATATATTTAGCTCTGCAGAATAAAGGGTTGAACGATTACGACCATTATCCTTAGAATAATATAAGGCTTTATCAGCATATTTAATTAATTTATCCGGCGAATCAATATGTTTATTGGGATAGCACGAAATTCCTATGCTAATGGTTAGTTTAATCGTATCTAAACCATCTGTTATTTCAGCATCTTCAATGGACTGACAAAGTTTGTCTCCCTTAATACTGGCATTTCCCTCGGATACATTGGGTAATACGATTAAAAATTCTTCACCACCAAAACGAATAATCACATCACTATCTCGTAACATTTTTTGTGTTTCAATGATTACGGCAATAAGAGCCTTATCACCACTTAAGTGACCATAAAAATCATTTATTTGTTTAAAATGATCCAAGTCTAACATCATCACTGTCAGCGGAATATTAGCTCGTTTGGCGCGAGAAAATTCATCATGTAAACGCTTCATGCCATAACGTCTATTAAGTGTTCCCGTGAGCCCATCTAAAGCAGCAATTTGTTGTATTTGTGTATGTATCATTGCATTTTTCAATGATAAGGCAAACCCCTGACTAAAAAACTCTATCATCCACAAAGCATCTTTATTGAACTCTGAAGACGTTGCCAGCACCACAATACCAAGCAGTTCATCTTTAAATTCGATCGGAATAACAGTCACTTCTCTTGGGCGAAAATCAGCCACAACTGCTTCAACCAGAACGTCATCAGGCAATTGTATCGAAACTATTTTTTTATCTGTAAGCACCTTTTGTATATGCACGCTGGAAATAATGTTTTCGGGGTTTCTTAGTCCAAAGTTAGCGGTTACCTTTAGCTCACCTATTTGATTAGTTAAAACGATTCCGGCAATGCCACCGGTATGATGAAGTAATAATTCCAATGCTTTTTTACTCAGCAAATCAAGATCTAATTGCGTAGACAAAGCTTTACTAAATTCACTGACTGCTTTTTCAACTTCGTGGGATCGAAACAAAGCTGAGACTAAATCATTAAATGTTTTGGCACTTTCTCCGAGTTCATCAGTTGAGTCAATATGTATATTACATTTTTCAGGAGTACAACTACTCCAATCACCTGTATAGGTAGCAAATTTAATTGCTTTTTCTACGATATGCATATGATCAGAAATTGTGATAAGACGTTTGCGAATAATTAGATTTACCAGCATATAATTTGCTCCGGCGACCATCAAACCAGCAATCATACAAATTGTCCAAAAAGTATAACTTAAAGCAATGTCAGGATTAAAACCAAGCAATACTGTAAAAGGGGGAAAACAAGTGCCAATAATAACACCCAGAATGGACATCCAGATGGCCAGATCAGTAAATAATTTTTTGGTAAATTGAGGCATAGTATATCTCTTTTAAAATCAATATTTTACAGAGCTATAAATTATAAATGGATATTTTATAGAGTTTGTCATCTATAATACCCCATTTTTACAGTTGAGTAAAAATTATTTTGCTAGGAGCCCGTCCGAGAATGCAGATTTTCTTCAGTACTAGGCAAAAATAGCTTAAAAAACGGAGTTTATATTAATAAATGAGTACTTTTAAGCTGTTTTTAACGCCGTAATGAAGGAAAGGATGTGTTCTAGTAAATTTCCTAGCTATTCTTTTCATAACTATCATAGGCATTGACAATGCGCTGAACCAAAGGATGACGAACGACATCCTTAGAAATAAAATGGGTAAAACTAATACCGGAGGTTTTTTCTAAAACGTGAAGACTATGTTTAAGCCCGGACTCACATCCGGGCGGTAAATCTATTTGCGTTAAATCACCCGTAATAATAACTTTAGAGCCAAAACCAGTGCGAGTTAAAAACATTTTCATTTGGGCCGCTGTGGTATTTTGAGCTTCATCTAAAATAATAAAGGATTCATTTAGACTCCTGCCCCGCATAAAAGCCAGAGGTGCCACCTCAATCACATGACGCTCAATTAACTTACTGACTTTTTCAAAGCCAAGCATTTCATAGAGTGCATCGTATAAAGGTCGTAGATAAGGATCAATTTTTTGTGATAAATCCCCCGGTAAAAAACCTAAATTTTCACCCGCTTCTACGGCCGGTCGAGTTAATATTAAACGTCTAAATTTATTTTCCTGTAATGCCTGTACCGCACAGGCAACCGCAAGATAGGTTTTACCTGTCCCTGCAGGGCCAATAGCAAAATTAATATCGTACTCTGACACTCGTTTTAGATAGCGATATTGATTTTTACCTCGTGGTTTAATAGTCCCCCGACTAGTATGTACAAGGATTTCTGGTTCGGCATCAGGATCGGGTTTATGTAAAGACTCAATACTTTCTTCTAATGAAGATTGTTGTAGAAACACGTGTATTTTTTCTTTACTTAAAGTGTTTGTTTCTGTTTCTTTATATAAAGTTTCAAGTAGTACTTGCCCCAGTTGAATATTTTTCTCATCACCACGCAAACGAAAATTATGCCCCCGATTGGATATTTCTACAGCAAGATGTTGTTCTATTTGTTTTAAATGCTCATCAAACTGACCACAAAGATTGGATAAGCGTGTATTGTCAGTAGGTTGAAGCTCTATCTGGCTATGCATTTCTATTTTCACTCTGCTTAGCCACAATCGTTCCACGTAAAGAATTAGGAAAAGCCTGGGTTATTTTAATATCAAGCAGTTGCCCAATCAGATGCTTAGAATTGCTGGCATCAGATTTAAAGTTTACGGTGCGGTTATTTTCAGTTTTACCCGAATACTCATTAGCATCTTTCTTAGCGGATCCTTCTACTAATACTTTTTCAATATTTCCCAGCATCGCTTGAGAATAGCTTAGGGTATTTTTGTTGATTCTCTCTTGTAACAAACTCAAACGCTGTTTTTTTATTCCCATAGGGATATTATCCGCTAAAGATTCTGCAGGCGTACCCGGTCTGGGGCTATAGATAAAACTATAACTATGATCAAAACCTATGTCTTCGATTAATTGCATTGTAGCCTTAAAATCTGTGTCAGTTTCACCAGGGAAACCAATAATAAAATCAGATGATATAAGTATGTCAGGTCTATTTTTTTGTATCCGATGTATTTTATTTTTATATTCTAAAACAGTATGGCCCCGTTTCATTAAACTTAAGATACGATCTGATCCACTTTGCACTGGCAAGTGTAAAAAACTTACTAATTTAGGTATTTCAGCATAAACATCAATTAAACTATCTGAAAATTCATTAGGGTGAGAGGTGGTAAAACGAATTCGCGCTATACCCTCAATTCGATCGACATAATGGATTAATAAAGCTAAATCAGCTGTACCACCACCAAACATACTACCACGATAGGCATTAACATTTTGACCTAATAAATTGACTTCTTTAACCCCTTGACTGGCAAGTAGCGCAATTTCATTAAGAATATCATCCAAGGGGCGTGAAACTTCTTCGCCACGAGTATAAGGGACAACACAAAAAGTGCAATATTTACTACAGCCTTCCATAATAGAAACGAAAGCAGATACTCCTTCAGCTTTGGGATCAGGCAGGCAATCAAATTTTTCAATCAGAGGAAAGGAAATATCAATGACTGGTTGATGTTTTTGCTTTAATTTATCCAGCATATCCGGTATGCGGTGCAGTGTTTGCGGGCCAAAAATCAAGTCAACATAAGGAGCGCGTTTACGAATCAGTTCCCCTTCCTGACTCGCAACACAACCTCCAACACCAATGATAAGATGAGGGTTTTTTTCTTTTAATTTTCGATAACGGCCTAATTGAGAAAAAACCTTTTCTTCTGCTTTTTCACGAATGGAACAGGTATTTAATAAAATAATATCGGCCTCATCGACCTCTTTAGTTAGTTCTGTTCCATCATAAGCGCTTAATACATCAGCTATTTTAGATGAATCATACTCATTCATTTGACAGCCATAAGTCTGAATAAATAGCTTTTTTGTTTTATACGCTATAGTGTTAGAAGTCATAAGCACACTCATCATCAGAGACACTATCTAAACCTTCTATTTCTTGTTCACGAGCAACTCGCAAACTAACAAAGTAGTCAATAATCAACCCTATCTTCATTTTTTACCTTCACCTTTAAATTTATAGCCCTAAGCGAATTTATATAGCACCGAGAATAAGAAGCTCATACTATATATCTTTATGGAATTATAGCATAATGATCTAATAAAAATATTACTTAAAAACTATTAAAGTTTTTTTTCAATCTGTCGTTATATATGCTATGTTCAGGTAATAAATTAAATAGACAATATTTATTTAAACTTTTTTGATGTACAATTACAAAATAATCCCCTGCTAAGGAAAAACTATGGCTAATTTTATTCAATCCGTCGATGAAAGAACAAACCTTGCTGGCACTAATAAGCTAGAAGTTTTACTTTTTAGTTTAGGTACAGATACCATTACTCATCGGGAAGAAGTCTTTGGTATTAATGTCTTCAAAGTACGCGAAGTAATGCAAGTCCCCCCGATCACTCATGCCCCTGATATGCCTGAAGCTGTAGTTGGCATGACCAGTTTAAGAGGTGTGATGGTTCCTGTCATTGATTTAGCACTATTTTGTGGCGTTTCCAAAGACAAACCTGCTCAAATCTTGATTGTTACTGAATACAATAAACATATGCAAGGCTTTTTAGTTAACTCTGTTGAAAATATTTTACGCCTGCAATGGAGTGATATTAAAGTCCCTCCAGCTATGTTAACAAATCGTTTGGGTGGCCTGGTAACGGCTGTAACTGAACTAAAAGATGGTCGTATTGTCATGATTATGGATGTTGAAAGAGTACTGGCAGAAACTGCTGGTTTTGGTCAAGAGGAGTCTCTTTTCAGTGAAGTAAAGAGTTTGGAAAATGGAGGTTTTACTATTATGTTTGCAGATGACTCAGCTGTTGCACGTTCGCAAATAGAAAAAACACTGGATCATATGCATGTCGCACATATTTCTGCTCAAAATGGTGCCCAAGCATGGCGTAAACTAAAAGACATTGCTGACAAATCAGAGATCAATGGAATACCTGTTACTAATTATGTACAAGCTATATTAACTGATGTCGAAATGCCGGAAATGGACGGTTATGTATTGACTAAAAATATTAAGGCAGATCCTCGCTTTAAAGATATTCCTGTTATTATGCACTCATCCTTATCTGCTGATGCAAACCAGTCACTGGGAAAAAATGTAGGGGCTGATGCCTATGTTCCTAAATTTGAACCAATAGAATTATCAGAAACTTTAAGAACTATGCTCAGAGAGGTAAAAAAGAAATTAGAACTGAAATAGTTCGTTCCGGGACCAAGCAGACTGATTTAACTTAATTTACATAGCCCCTAAGTGGTGCTTAAAACTCAGTCATTATCTAGCTCTTAACCGGGTTCCATGTTGTAAGGATAATAGAATTTCATCCGCATGTATATTTGCAGGAAAAAAAGTACCTGAAATCTTTGCCGCTTTCAGACTTACTCCATTTAAGTTTGCTAGGCTAAAATCTATGCCTCTTAAATCTGCTAGTCTAAAATAAGCATGGCTGAAGTCTATACCAGCAGCATCTATTCCTCTTAAATCAACAGCCCGAAAATCAGCATGCATAAAATCATAAAATTTACCCTCTTGCTTTTTTTTATTAAAGGCGTCTATTTTTCCTTCTCTAAGTAAATGGTAGAGAGGATTATCTTTAATTTCTGGCTTTAGTGTTTCATTTGTATGCATCAGTCTTACCTCTATTAAATTTTTTCCATACGAACAAATTTATTTTCTTTCGAATATAAAATTCTAAAGTTCCCTTTAATACCACTAGCGGTTACAAAGGGTGTTAAATATTTTGCTGGAAATTGTATATGCTGTCCATTATGTGATTTTACTAACACCTGACGAACTGACCTACGATAAATTTCCAAGTAGCGTTTTTGGCTTATGTTAATACTAAAACGAACTTCATACATAAATTATTACACAAAAAAATAAACTATAACATCAAACAATAACATTTACAGTTTAAATTTAATATTTTTAATGAAATATACCATACTAATAAAAAATAACACATAATATCAAAATGTTATAATATATAAAAATACCAGTTATTTGTTGTTAATGCTTGAGCTTAAACATAAAAGAATATATAATTTAACCACTTTAATAATTAAATTTATTAAATGGCATCTATTTTAGATCTATCGATGGTTTTCTACATTGTATCTTGAATTTTAATCCAAAGGAGGAAGATGCCTGGTATAATAATAAACCTGTATAGAATTTGGGGGAGAAAGGCTGTACAGGTTTTTTATTGCAAAATGGGGATTGACTAAACTGCTTGACACTTTATCTTCACCTTACTTAATCATACACGATTAAGTGTAGGGGCAAATTCATTCGCCCTGTGAGGTTATAGGTTCATATCCAGGCAAATGAATTCACCCCTACCAATGTAAAACTAAATTACTCTATTTGGTCAGTCCCTCCAAGCAATGTATTTATCTCCTGCCATTTCTTTTTTAAGCGTTGAACCGACACACTCTGAATCGTTTTTATTTCTTGAGCAAAGAGTGAAATTCTTAATTCTTCTAATAACCACCTGAACTCTTCTAATGATGGTTCCAGATACCTGGTTTTATCAATTTCGATAGCTTGTTTAAAATTCTTTTGTTTAAAAAATAAGGGATATCTATCGACCATGGGTTGATGAATACTTTCAAATTCCGAGTTTAATAATTGATCTTTTCGCGGATCATTTTCGGATTTTTTTAGTCGTATTTCAATTGCCTTTGCATAAGCTGGCAAACGTCTTAACCAGAATAGAGGGGTTTTACTGACAAATCCTGGATAAAAAAGTTGCTCCAATTGCTCTTTTATTTGCTGATAGCTATGGATTAAATTAACAGGGACATTAATTTTAATCATTTTTTTTATGTGTAGATAAGATTCCAAAGCACTCTGTAAATACTTTATGTGCTCATCTAATGCTGCTGATATATTAGTTTTTGCATCATTTAGCCGAGCTTCAAATTCTTTTTGTGTATAAATCAAGTGATTGTGTTCTTTATGACCTGGTTCTTTAAAACCTGGCTTTTTAAAACATAGCTCTCTAATAAGTCTGGATACAATATCATCTTGCAACTGCTTGCATTTATCTAAAGAAACATAGAGTAAACATATTTTCTGAATTTTTAACTGCAACTTAGGCTGTCCTAAAAGCTGAAAAATATTTTTTGAGATTTGTAAATAAAATAATCGATATAATCCCCAATAGAGCATTTGTTTTGCCTTTTTTTGGGTGTCGTATAAACAAATTGAAACGGAGTTAATATCATCCTGTAAAGTAGGATAGAGCTTCATTTTAATCCCAGATTGTTCTAACTCCACCTGTTTCGGCAGTTGATTAAAATCCCATAACCTTATTTCTTTGCGCTCAATACTATGAGAATAAGCCTGGTCTAATTTTTTTGCGGCCTGTTTTTCCCAATCTTTTTTTAGTTGTTGTAAATCTCTTGAACTATCCAATTCATGATTTTTATCATCAATTATCCGATAGTTCATTTGTAAATGCAGTGGAAATTCCAGTTGCAATAAAAAATCTAAATTGACTAGCTGATGTAATTTTTGCCCAAATTGACGCGCCAATTGTTGATCTAAAAAAGAGAGAATAGCGGCATTTAGAGAGCTCTCTATCGATTTTTTATCCATCGACAATTCTAAAAACTGCTCTAAAAACAAGGTAACTTTATCAGGTATGGGCAGTAAATGCTGGCGTAATATTTTAGGCAAGGATCTAAAAATAAGCGTGATTTTTTCTCTAATTAAACCAGGGACTAACCATTCAAACTGAGCGGGATATAATTGATTAATAATATTTACAGGAAATAGTGCTGTGACTCCATCTAGTGGGTGTGATGGCATAAAATGGTATTCTAAGGGGATAGGAATATTATTAATCAGCAGCGTTGAAGGGTATAAGTCATCAGTGATATTATCTGCATTATGCTGTTTGAGATCATCTTCAGTCATAAATAATAATTTTTTGTTGGCTTTTTGGTGAAAGCTAAGCCATTTTTCAAAATCCACCCGGCCACAGAGTGTTTCAGTAAATTGCCTCTTATAAAATTCATAAATGACTAAATCATCAACTAAAATATCCTGGCGCCTGCTTTTATGCTCCAGCTTTTTTACTTTCTCAATCAGATCATTATTATATCTTAAAAAATCATGTTGTTTTCCATGAAAGCCTCGATATATGCCCTTGACTAAAGCCTCTGTAATAAAAATTTCCTGCGCTAACTGAGGATCAACAGGAGCATATAAAACTTGCTTGCCCGGATTAATAATTAAGCCGTACAAAGTCATTTTATCTTTGCCAACTACAATTCCTCTTTTGTTATCCCATAGCGGTTCATAATAGTGATGTTTCAATAAAGCCGTGCTTTGCTCTTCAATCCAAACAGGCTCGATGGCCGCGACTATTCGAGCATAAACTTTTTGTGTTTCAACAATTTCTGCTGCAATAATCCACTGGGGTAATTTCTTAAACCCTGTTTTGGCTAAGCCTGAGCCCGGATGTATAGATAAACTTAAGTTACGACAGGCAAGGTAATCTCCCTCCTCGTTTTTACTCGCAACAAAACCTGTTAAACCACTTAATAAGGCAAGATGAATTCCCATATAATCCACTCTTTGCTTATCACTAGAGTTAGTTTCCTTTTTTTCCTCGACTATTAACTCTTCTGCTAATTTCAGCGGTTTATCTTTAATTCCCATTTCATGCAGCTGAGCACGTATTTGAGTACGTATTTCTTGCCATTCACGAATTTTCATAAAGGATAGAAAATTCTCTTTACAATAGGTTCTAAATTTATTTTGAGTTAAACCGGCTTTCTGTCTATGTATTTCATGCCATAAATTTAAATAGCTAATAAAATCTGAACGTTTATTATTATAACGCTGATGTTTTTCTTCCGCCTTTTGGCGAGCACCTTTCAATCCATCTCGTGAGTTTGGGCGTTCTCTGGGATCCTGGCTACTTAAGGCCGAGACAATCACTACTATTTCAGGCAATACATCTTTATTAACCGCCTCAATAACCACTCGTGCTAAACGCGGTTCAATACTCAATTTAGCAATTTTTCTACCGATATCTGTGAGTAACAACTGCCCATTTTTAGTACTATCAACGGCCTCTAATTGTCTTAATAACAATAATCCATCATTAATTTGTTTTTGTTGTGGCGGCTCAATAAAGGAAAAATCTTCAATCTTGCCTAGTTTTAAGACTAACATTTGCAAAATAACCTGAGCCAAATTAGTCCTTAATATTTCTGGTTCGGTAAATTCAGGTCGAAGTTGAAAGTCAATTTCTTCATATAAACGAATGGCAATACCAGCACTGACTCTACCACAGCGTCCACTACGTTGTTGGGCTGAGGCTTGAGATATTTTCTCTGTCGGCAGACGTTGAATTTTATTGCGCACACTATAGCGACTGATTTTAGCTAAGCCGGTATCAATGACATAACGGACACCCGGAACGGTTAAAGATGTTTCTGCAATATTGGTGGATAAAATAATTCGCCTGCCACTATGCTGTTTAAAAATTCGCGATTGTTCTGCTGGTGATAAACGAGCATAAAGTGGGAAAATTTCTGTGTTTGGATAATTGTATTGCTTTAATTCATTATGTGCCTCACGTATTTCTTTTTCACCACTTAAGAAAATTAAAATATCTCCCTGACCACCATCAAAGAGGCCATTTTTATTAATAGAAATTAACTCCTCCACCGCTAAAACAATGGCCTGATTGATATCTACAAATTGTTCTTCAAGCTGCTTATTATAATTACTATTGCTTTCATCCTCTGTATCTGTGCTGTATGTTCGGCTGTATGTTCGGCTGTATGTTCGGTAATGAATTTCAACGGGAAAGGTTTGTCCCGATACTTCAATGATTGGTGCGCAGTTAAAAAAGTGGGAAAAGCGTTGGGTATTAATCGTCGCTGAAGTAATAATTACCTTTAAATCAAGCCGCCTGGGTAATAATTTTTTAAGATAACCTAATAAAAAATCGATATTTAATGATCGTTCATGTGCCTCGTCAATAATAATTGTATCATATTGCTGTAAGAAGCGATCGGTTTGAATTTCAGCCAGTAAAATACCATCGGTCATTAATTTTAAATAGGTATTTTCACTGCTATGATCCAAAAACCGAATTTTATAACCCACACCATCTCCTAATGTTGTGCCTAACTCTTCAGCAATTCTATCTGCAACACTTCTTGCAGCAATTCTACGAGGTTGAGTATGCGCAATTTTACCGTAGATCCCTCGTCCTGCCTGCAGGCACATCTTTGGTAATTGTGTGGTTTTTCCTGATCCGGTATGCCCAGCAACAATAATCACCTGATGTTGTTCAAATAAGTGTTGAATTTCACCAATCTTCTGACTAACCGGTAACTCAGGGGGGAATTTTATAGCAGGAATATTAGTTTTACGATAGTTAACCTTTTTAATCGATAATTCTAATCGTTTATCCCATTGCGCTAATTGATTAGTTTGCTGAGTTTGGAGGCTCTGAATTTTTTTTAAGGATTGGCTTAAGCGAAATCGATCAGCAATATAACATTGAGAGATTGTCTTAAAACGTTGTGAATAATTAATTTTTGACAAAAAGTTTCCTTTTATTGCTTTGACAATGGGATTAAACGGGATTTTTTAATTAAAGTATTCAGTCAATTCTGGGAATATTTATTATAATAGGTTACTATTAACAATACTATAACGGAGAATTTATCTATGGCGATTTCGCCTAAAAGTGTTGACATGAATCTAGTGAGGAAATTAATCCCTCTGGATACACTTGCCCTGTCAAAAGTTGAAGAGATATTAGATAAAGCTGCTCTGCAGAAAGTCCCAGCTGAACGTATGCTTTTCAAAGAAGGTGATAAAGACAAATGGACCGTTTACTTATTATCTGGGGAGATAGAACTAAGTTCCTCGAATGGTCCATCAGAAATTATAAAACCAGGTTCAGCTCAAGGACTTAAGCCTATAGCAAAAAGTACGCCTCGAAGTCATACAGCCACTTCTAAAACAGCAGTTACCGTTTTAATTATTGATACTGAATTATTTAATATACTGCTCAATTTTAACAACTCCAGCAGTATTGAGGTCTCTAGTTTTGGTTCAGCGGTTGACGAAGAGGATGAAGATGACTGGATGGGTCGATTCCTTCAATCCGGTGCTTTTATACAACTCTCTGCAACTAATATGCAGGCTTTATTAATGAAGCTTGAAGAGGTTCCGCTTAAAAAGGGAAAAATTGTTATTAAAGAAGGGGATACAACAGATCAAAATTACTACATCATTAAACAGGGACAGTGCATTGTTTCACGACTAGATAAAAAATCGGGTAAACAAAAACCTCTGGCCATATTAAAAACAGGCGTAGGCTTTGGAGAAGAAGCACTTATTACGGGGACAGCACGAGGTGCCTCAGTAAGCATGAAAAATGATGGTATCGTACTGAAACTGGATAAGAATGATTTTATTGATCTATTAGTTAAACCTTTAATTAATATTATCAATAAAGAAGATGTTGCGAGCATTACAGATTGTGAAATAAGATACATTGATGTGCGCTCTAAAATTGAATATGAGGCTAATGGACTAGAAAATAGTATTCACTGTCCTATAAGAGAAGTACGTGATAGAATTCCTCAACTTGATCCTGACGTACATTATATTATCTATTCAAATTCTGAAAACCGGGCTAGTTCAGTTGCTTTTTTGTTTATTCAACAGGATCTGGAAGTTTCTGTTTTGCGTGATGGCATTGGAAAACCTGACTTAACTGATGATCAAATTCAAGCCAGTATTGATGCAGAAGAAAAAACACCCACTGCCAGAGCAGAACCCGAACTAAAAACTGAAGTTGCTCCCTCTGTGGCTACGGTAGGTTCTGTAGCTACAACAGATTCAAATGAACATAATGTTGATTATTATATCAACCAATTGAAAATATCAGAAAATGCCAAAGCACAGGCAGAGCAGACTATTGCTAAACTGGAGGCTGAACTTAGCAAGTTAAAAGTAGTTGCTCTTAAAGATACTCAACTGGCAAGAAATGCCATAGCACTGCTTAAAAAATCTGAAATTAGGATTAAAGATCTTGAAGCAAAATTAAAAAGCTAATAAAAATCTAAGGAAACTATGAAATCTAATCAAACTAATCACCCCAGTAAAGTAGCTGCTATTATTTCAGGCATTGTTGTCGCCATAAGCACTATTATTATTTTAAATATTATGCTTAAACTCAGCCTGCTAATTGCTATTGTTATTGGTTTTTTATTGGGTGGCTTTTTAGCTATTATTTTAATCTCCCGTTCTCGGGGTGAAAAACCACAGGATGTTGCTAAAGAAGTTATTGAAGAACTTGTCAACCCAACACCCGATGCTTTAGCCCACCGTGTTGAAGAGCAACTACTACAACTTAATTTACTCTTACGACTAGATACCAACCACATAAAAGTTATTGATCAATGTGAAATACTGATAGATAATTTGCTGGATATTGTTCCCAGAGCAATCAAGGAAGCGCCTGATTCTGAGGCAACCTTTGACTTAGAAAAACTGAGCACAGATTACTTTCCTGATTTAATCAATCATTTTTTAAACCTGTCTGATTCTGATCAACAGCTTCAGCAAGCTGAATTATTAGAGCAATTAAACCAACTTATAGAAACATCAGAAAAAGCAAAACAATCTTTGGACAAGGGTAGTTTGAATGACTTTAAAGTTTCAATTGCCTTTCTTAAAGCTAAAAATCAATAACCAGGAATAATTATGACAGAAATAACCACCACATCTGCTACAGCAGTGACTAATGATCAAGCGCTTGTTCCAGCACCTGCGCAGCTTCCTGCTATGGCGATACAAGAAGTTGATCAAATTGTTGCTATTCGACCTGATTTTTTGGATGATGCCAATGATCTAAAACTTAAAGAAAAAGCCAAGACTATGGTTGATGCCATATTAGCCAATCCCACTGATGCCAATGTAACGGTACAGGTTTATAGTTTAGGCAGTGATGATATGAATGCTAATACAGAAAGTATTAGTCTGATGGAAACAAAAATTAGCTCTGTTATGAAAGAGATAGAAATAGGCTCCCCAGTTAATAAATCGCTGACACAAATCAAAACTGAGTTAGATTTAATTAACCCCTCAGTGGTAGCACAAACCGAAAGCAGTTTACCGACCAAAGCATTATTTGGTCTAATAACTCGCATGGTCAGTCGACTACCTAAGGGAAATGAAATTTTACTTTTAATTAATGAGCGAAAAGATACCGTTTCAACCACAATTAATAGTTTAAAACGCCATTTATGGACTGAACGAGACAAGGCTCTGTTTAATGCCACCGAGCTGGCAAATATCTCCAATCAATTATTTGAAACGCAGCAGGATCTTCAGGAAACTGTCTACATTGGCCAGATCATTTGGGCGAGTCTTAATCAAGCTAAAGAGTCTGAAACGGATCCTGTCAAACAGCAGGCCTTGGCCAATTTAGTCAATGATTTAGCCATACAGGTAGTCGATATTCAAACTGTTGATAGCTTAAATGTTCAATCGCGCATGAGTGCTGAAACACTGATTAATAATTCCAGAAAAATTCAACAGGGTGTTGCTCGAGTGACTAATGTATTACTGCCTGCGGTAGCAACTAACCTGATGGTTAAAGCGGCAGCAGCCCAACAAGCACAATTAGTAAACTCTATGAATGACATTACCCGAGCGGCGGAACAAACCATTCTTGATACAGCCAAACAGACTCGACAAGCCACTGTGGCCATGGAGAAAATGCAAAGTGTGGGTCTGATTAATCCTGAAATATTACAGTCTGTTGCAGATGAAGCGGTTGCCATGATTAATGGGCTTGAATCAATACGAGCTGAAACTGAATTAAAAGCCAGACAAACCAGTAAGGCATTAGGTGAGGTTTCTTCGGTAATGCGTAAATATGCCGATCCGATGACTAAAGCCAGACACGCTATGGATATGGACAAATAATATGAGTATTCGCGATCAAGCTAAACATAGAAAGCAGTTAACTGATAGAAAATTGGCGATTAGAGGTTTATCACCTGTAACTGTAGCACAACGCCATAAACTTGATCTGACTATGCTTAAAGAAAATGCCTATTTACGATTTGATAAACACGTTTATTTAGTAGAGGCTATTAATTATTATCAGGAATATAATTGGAAGTTAACTAAAGAAAAAAATTTCCAATCTTATGAGCTAGATTTATTTTGCCTTGATAATGCCCAGAGAATTAATATCGAATGGGAAAAAGATGATCGCCTGGAAGTTTGTATCACCGATAAACAAATTAAACTCTCCAGCCTATCAGATGAAGCTAATACAAGCATTAGCAGTGATGATTTAGAGAAAATTATTGATAAAGAAGAGAGTATCTTTTTAAATGGTAAAGAATTTGAATATGACGACGACTGGGCAGCCATGTACTATCGTTGCTCTGGTTCAGCTGATGGCTCCGGTTTGCCCGCTGATGGATCTTCTTTAGCAAGCGAAGGAATAAGAGTACGCTTTTACGAATTTGTAGCCAGCGATGGGAGTTTTTTAACTATAGAAGAGTGGATGGATGGCCAGCCAAAAGATGCTGATACCGAATTTGATTATGAGGTATTTTTATCACATTCACTTGATCCTGATAGCATTGAAATATTATCTCCTGGATTATAAAACCCTGAGTAAATAAAAATTGCAAGTTGAGTAGAAATATGAAATTTATTGATCAAAAATCTGAGCATTTGTATTTGAGTTTAATCCTGGGGGGCGTGCCTAAGGATCAGGTACAAATACTCTGCAGTGGTGAACTAGGCACTTCCTTAGGTTCTGTTCATGCCAGTATTATTGGTGCGAGTCATTTTTTTGAATTGAAAAATGCGCAAGGTAAAACTATTTTTAGTGAAGTACTTGCTTGTCAAAAATTAGATGTTATAAAAACTCTCTTTTATGACAAAGTTAAAGTGGCTAATAATTACAGTGAAATTATTGATAATATCAGCTATAAGTTTAAAGCTGAACAGCGCCTATGGGATGCGGATATTATGTCATACTTTAAAAAATTATGTGATTCAAGCAACCATCATGCAGGTTTTGCCCTTAGGTTTCAGTTCCCTCCTAACCAAGAGCCTAATCAAAATGAGCTATCAAATAATCAACTAAAAGCGATGACGATGCTCACCGTACTTGAATACCCTAATAAAGTTAGAATTAATAGTTTACATGCCTATCCGAATGAAAAACAATTAGTCTTGAGTCAAACAACTTTAAAAAGCACCCAAAAGTAATAGCTAAAAAGCAAAAGGCAAACAAATAAAGTGATGATAATTAAGCCAATAAAACTTGTACAACGCATAGTAACAATTGCCTTGGTAGCCCTGCTAACTAATTGTGGTGGATTGCCTGATGAAGATAAACAAAAAGCACAATTAATTCCTGCCACTTTAAATCAAGCCAAACAACTTATTGTTAAAAAAAACAAGTCGAACCAAGAGTTTTTAGATTCTGCCTCTGGAAAAGCTCTTAAGGCTTATGCTATAAAGGAAAAATGGGATCAGTTTTTTAATCAAGCGACACTTGAACTGCAACAGGCCGAATCAATTTATCAAAAGACGATTATTCCAATTATAGAGCGCGATGATGAAAAAGATATTGTTAATATCCGTGTCGCTATGGTAAAAATGAACCGCTACCTGGCAAAAGCCCGTGTTTCTTCAGCTAAAGCATCTATGAGAAAAGACTTTCTTCTCTCTACTATCAAAAATGCACCCACTTTAATTACAGCAGCAGAAACTAATATAAAAATGATTAATAGTTTATTAACTGTTTCTCAAACGTATACAGATAAACCTATAAGTGATTATCCTGCCAAAAAAGAAGATATTAACAAACGTTACCAAGCTCTTAATCTATTAAGAGATAAGGCGATACAATCTTTAATATTGGCAAAAGCTGAATTTGAAAAAATTAATTCAAACTCTGCTAATTATGCCATTCTCGGTGATGGTGCAAAAAATATAAGTGACACATTGCTTAATTTAGCTACGGCTGTGCCAGCTTTAAAAGCTAAACTTGATGAATTATATCGTAGCTATTCCAAAACTTTAGCTGATATGCGTATTGATTATTTTGTTCAA
>FLOH01001458.1_pt1 | contig 37041 bp, 46 predicted proteins | sample 756751 | NCBI WGS metagenome assembly FLOH01 (sample SAMEA4026879, study PRJEB14308) | marine metagenome | biome: coastal water; material: water | depth 74 m
CCTACGTCGATGCCACAGGGCTCTTCGGGTTCCTCACCAAGTCTGCGTTCAAGAGCAACCTTCTTCTTATCGGTCCCAGCGGGATCAGTAAGACCCTTTCGGTTTACGCATGGGCACAGGAACACGGCTACCCAGTAGTCGAGTACTCGTGCTCGGAAGACACCAAGGCAGCCCACTTGAAGGGCTCCTTCGGAATGGAGGGAGACAGCGTCTTCTTTTCTCTCGGTGCCCTGACTACGGCCATCGAGGTAGCGAATGAGGTAGCCGCGGATCCCAAGGAGGCCGCTGACGGCTGCATCCTTCTACTCAACGAGGTGAACGCACTATCTCCTCAAAGCCAGAAGCTCTTGAACCCCCTGCTCGACTTCCAGAGGAAGATCAACGCGCAGGCGGTAGGTAGATCATTCGAGCTCGACCCCGAGGCGAAGCTCTGGGTGATCACCACCATGAACCCGGCCGCGTACGGGGGCACCTATTCCCTTAACTCCGACCTGATGCGAAGGCTCATGCCCATCAGACTGGAGTACCCGACCAAGAAGCAGGAGGTAGCGATCCTCCGAAACCTCGGTGCGAAGGACGTAGATGACCCCTACGTAGCCATCCCGGATGACGTTCTAAAGATGGAGCTGAAGTTCGGGCCCAAGACCATGTCCGTTGTGGGGCAGCTCGTCGAGCTAGCCTCCGCTACCCGAAAGAGCACGTCCGAGTACGCCCTGTCTCCCGCAGACCTACACCAGATCTGCCAGAACATCGGCATCTACGGGCTGCCCCAGGCCCTACGCCTGGCTGCCGACAAGTTCGAGAACGACGATGAGCGCGCGTTCTACATCGCACAGGTGCAGAGCACGATGAACATCGACATCGGAAACACCTCGGTGCTGACTCCCCCGTCCACCGCCACCATGATCATGAAGCCCCGGCGTCGACGACGCTGATGAACCAGTTCGATCAGTTCCTCATGTACCTGGCCGTCAGGTTTGTAGAGCTGTTCTTAGAGGAGATAGAAGATGACCGCTGTTGCCAAGACCATTCCGCACAAGACCCTGCTCTCCGTCGAGACGAAGATCCACAAGTGGTTCCCCCACTGGAGTGCCCGAGCGTTCAGCAAGACCGAATGCGCCGAGATGGAGCTCCTGGACCCCCCCTGCCACTGCCTGCTGGTAGACTTCGCTGGCGTCAGTGGAACCCTCTACGACTGGCAGTGGGACTTCACCGACGAGCACGAAGACGCCCTCCTGGACATCGAGAGTCAGACCGTGAAGGGATGCACTGACACCTTCAAGGAGATCCTCGTATTGGTGGGCGATCTCACCCGTGACGAGGACATGTACGGGGAGACTGAGGATGTCGAGTAGCCTCCGCGAATACTGCCTTCCAAGCTGTGAGGCCAATGGGGTGCCCACCTGGAAGAAGGTCGACGTCGAAGGGACCGTATGCCCCAATTGCGGTGCCGATCTCTGTGAGGTGAAGGTCCCCATCAAGATGGCCTTGCTCAAAGGAGGAGAGGGGACGGCGAACTACCTGGGGTGTCCTGCATGCCCCTTCGCCTCACCCTCCATCAACCTCTCCAAGGGGGAGGAGCCGTGACTTTCTACAAGACCACCATCGTCCTGGAGGTGCTTACCAACGAGCCGCTGGTGTGGGACTCCTGGGGCGAACTGGCACATCTTGTGACGGAGGGTCACGCCTCCGGCGACGTCAAGAGTGAAGTTACGGAAGAGGTAGACCACGAAACGATGAAGAAGCTCCTCGATTACCAAGGCTCCGATCCCTTCTTCCTGGCAGACGAAGAGTGCTTGGGATGTGGAACTGAGTCGTACACCCAGTACTGCGAGGAATGCGCCCCCAAACAGAAGTGCCCCCACGGAGCGATCCTGGGCGACTGCAACAGCTGCGATATCGAAGGCGATCTGGCCTTTGACGCAGCAAGGGAGGGAAGATGACCAAACACGAGCTCTTGATGATGGCCGAGGATGATGAGCTCGACCAAGAAGCTCTCGATGACATGGTGCATGACATCAAGTCCCTGGAGGCTTCCGCGATCAATAACGGCGGCCAGACAGAGCAGGTGGAGTACCTCATCGAAGAGTTGACTCTCGCTGAGCTGTTGAGCAGCCTCGGGCTGTAGAACTTGGAGGCCCCGGCGGGCAACTGCCGGGGCCTCTTCCGTGTGGAGGCGTACGCCCCAGAACTTAGATGAAAGGTGAAGAAATGCCCCGAAAGACGAAGGACGATCTGGAACGAGAGCTAGAAATCGCTCTAGAGCGAATTGAGAATCTGGAGGGTCAGCTCAACGAGACCTGGCACCAGCAGAAGAAGCTTCCCAATCGCCGTAAGGGCTTTACCCAGAAGTCACGAGTCGGCGGGCACAAGATCTTCGTCAAGACGGGGGAGTACGAAGACGGCACCTTGGGGGAGATCTTCATCGACATGCACAAGGAGGGGGCGGCCCTAAGAGCTCTAACCGGGGCCTTCTCCATCGCCATCTCCATTGGCCTCCAGTACGGAGTGCCCTTGGAGAAGTTCGTCGACCTGTTCATGTTCAGCCGCTTCGAGCCCAATGGTGATGTGACCGGCCATGCGAAGATCAGCAAGGCTACCTCCCTCATCGATTACGTCTTTCGCCACCTAGCAGCCGAATACCTGGATCAAGAGGTGGACTTCGTCACCGAAGACGACTTGCGCCACGATGCTCTAAGCCACACAGCTGCAGAGCTCTCCCCAGTTACTGGGGAACCCTCCCCTGTCATCGAAGAGCCGTTCTGCATCCTTACCTCCAAGGAGGAAGAGGCGAGGAATGCGGTGCAGCAGGGGTACACCGGGGATCCCTGCACCCACTGCGGATCCATGAGACTTCAACGAACCGGAACCTGTGCTCGCTGCCTGGACTGCGGGGAGTCGGCCGGATGTAGCTAGGAGATAGAGTGAAGCCGACGAATGCGGCAAGAACGCTGGTCACGACCGGAGAGATGAGCCGGGCGTCCTTCGGAATCGATACCAAGGACCAGGCTCACATCCTGAGCATCCTCCGTGACCGTCTGTACACCAACAAGATCTTGGCCGTCCTGCGAGAGTACAGCTCCAACGCATGGGACGCCCATATTGAAGTGGACAAGGCTAGCACCCCAATCAAGGTGTCCTTGCCCACGCAACTAGAGCCTTCCTTGCTCATCAAGGATTGGGGCCCTGGGCTGTCAGAAGATGATGTCTACGGCGTCTACGCTAGATACGGTGCGAGCACCAAGAGGGACTCGAACAAGGCCGTAGGGATGTTGGGGATTGGTGCCAAGTCTGCCTTTGCGTACAACGACAGCTTCTCCATTACCTCGTATCACGGCGGGTCGAGGAAGGTCTTCGTAGCTGTACTGGATGAAACCGACGTAGGAGTCATCCAAAAGCTGCATGAGTCCTTCCCTGGCAAGTTCCTGAACGGATTCCGTGAGTGGGAGGGAAGAGAACTCGACCCCAACCTAGAAGCCGACAAGTACTACGGGCTCGATGAGCTCGATATAGAGGGGGAAAGCGAAGAAGATCTAAAGCTGAGGGAAGAGACCTTCTACGAGTGGCTAGAGGTCACGATCTCTGATGGCGTAGAAGTGGAGACTGGGGTCGAGATCAAGGTCCCATCCAAGCCCTCAGACGTGAAGAGGTTCCAGGAAGAGGCAGCGGTTCTCTTCCCCTTCTTCCGCCCACAACCGACCATCAACTTCCCTCTAACCGACGTCTTCGAGACGTTGATGCCTTCGGGCTTCTTCATGAAGGACTCGATTGTAGGGCTGTCTCAGTGGGTTGCGGTGATGGGGTGTGTTCCCTACCGCCTTAACTTGGACTTCCTACGTAACGAGAAGTTCTACGTCCTATTCACCCGACTGAAGGGCGGGCTCTTCTTTGACATCGGGGAAGTAGATATCTCCGCCAACCGGGAAGAACTGGAGTACACCGACAAGACCAAGAAAGCGGTTATCGCGAAGGCCCAGAAGATCGCGGGAGAGGCAGGAAGCCAGTATGACGGCATCGTCAATGACCCTGCTTTGTCCGAATGGCAAAAGAGACTGAAAGTCCGGAGCTTCTCCAAGGGAACGGGGATTCCCGTCCCTAAGAAGTACAAGAAGTACGGCAGAGAAGCCGTGCCTCTCTGGGAGGGGGAGGTGCTACTGGATGCGGCAGGAAAGCCGCTTCTGGGGCCTAACAAGAAGCCCCTCACCGACGCCCCTAAGACCTTCTCCCTCTACCGGAGACACAGTCCCTACTACGGCTCTCGTAGGAAGATCACGACAAAGGCAACCAAGACGGTGGACATCCTCACTGGGACAAGGTTTGTCTTCCACGACTCCAAGAGGCTGATCACTGGCTACCTTAGCGACAATGATCGGTGCCTTCACCCCATAGGCAACGCCACACTCGATCAGATCAAGGCGGAGCTGCAACCCATCTTGAAGGACAAGGGGCTGACGGGCATACCCATCCTGAAGACCTCAGAGATGACGTATACCCCGTTGACGAGCAGGTCAAGCGGGCCCTCCAACCCGAAGCATCAAGCCCGGTGCTTCGAGTTCTCTCCTACAGGAAGCAGTGGGTATCTGTGCTCCCCCTATTCCAAGTACTGGAGCTTGTCCCCAAACGAGCCGCAAGGCCCTGATGACGTCTTCGTCATCTTGGACCGGTTCGAGATCCATCATCCCAAACACTCCTCTTTCTATGGGCGCTTCTTCAAAGACCGGGACGCGTTGAAGGGGCTGTTCGACGAAGACATGCCTACCGTCTTCGGCATCAAAACCACTGAAAGGGAGCCCGTCCATTGGAAGGAGGTAGCTGGGACGGACTACTTCACTTGGATTACGGGCAAGTTCACTGACCTATTGAAGGGGGACACCCGAATCCTGGAATTGTGGGAGGCCCAACAATGGTGGTACCTCGGCCCTTCCATTCCCGGTACGCCTGCCCAGAAGATGGAACAGGCGATGCGAGAGCATCTAGACGGAAGGCACCGGCTTGTCCGTCTCTACAAACGGATGCACGAGGCGCACTTGGTCATGAATAGGATGACCGAAGACCACAAGAAATGGTTGGACCACGTCCGAAGTTACACGGATGTGGCCCTCCCCAAGACAAGCGCAGCAAAGAGAGCAATGGACCTCATCTTCGAGAAGTACCCATTGCTGCAAAGGACGACAGGCAACGGCCTGCAGAATCTGCACATAGAAGAGAGAAGAGAGCACTGGCTGCACTACGTCAAGCTAGTCGACAAGGAGAACAGAGAATGAGAGCACCTGCGTACACCATCACCAATGACAGCGTTGTGGTGGTCCTCAAGGGCGAGACCTACACGGTCAAGTCCGGCGATACCAACTTCCAACCCGCCATTCAGGCGATCTTGTCCCAGCAGTGGGACAACCTCCTGCCCCTCTTCTCGAAGGGCAAGGCCATCGAAGAGTGGGCCCAGGGCCACTTCACCTTCACCGAAGGCTTCATGTGCTTCAAGGGGGAGAGGGTCCCCGACGAACTCAACACCAAGATGATCGGGATGGCCCAGAAGGGCACGGATCCGACGTACCTGATGCGCTTCTGGGAGCGCCTGCAGCAGAACCCGAGCGCCCGCTCGGTGGAGCAGCTCTGGCCCTTCTTGGAGCACAAGGGAATCCCGATCACCAAGGACGGATGCTTCCTGGCCTACAAGGGAGTCAAGAGCGACTACACCGACTGCCACACTGGGAAGTTCGACAACCGTCCCGGGGCTACCTGCGAAATGCCCCGGAACAGGATCTCCGACGATCCCCGTCAGGCATGCCACTTCGGCTTCCACGTAGGTGCTGTAGATCACGCACAGCAGTACGGGCATCGCAAGGTGGTCTGCAAGGTGGACCCGAAGGATGTCGTCTGCATCCCCTACGATGCCTCGCAGCAGAAGATGCGGGTCTGCAAGTACGTCGTCGTGGGCAACTACGGCGAGACCCTGCCGGACGACATCTACGAGGGCGATGACGTCCTGGATGCGAAGGTGAAGAAGCCTGTCCAGGAGGAGCTCCCCCTCAAGCAGGAAACCGACGTCAAGAAGGAGAAGGAGGTCTCGGCTCCTCTGAACCCCGAAAGCGGGGATTCCCGGGACACCCATCCCTACATGGGCAGGACGCTCGCGGACCTGCGGGTGTTCGCCAAGAAGCTGGGCATCAAGAACGTCAAGGCGATCCGTGGAGGCAAGCCGGCTCTGGTCGAGCGCATCCTCCAGGTCGAGAAGGCGAACCAGCTTCCCCCCGTGGCCCCTCAGAGGATCGAGAAGCAGGAGCTGGAGGACATCAAGCCCGCGAAGGAGCTGCCCAAGGAGGAGCCCAAGGACCTCTACGACTACAGCGACTTCTCCGATGAGGATCTGGGGAAGCTGAGCATCGGGCACCTGCGCAAGTACGCTGCTCGCGTGCTGAAGATCGTTGGAGCGAGCAAGATCCGAGGCGGAAAGAGCGTACTCCTCCCGATCATCCTGAATACCCGCACCGAGGAGTAGTCATGACCCGAGACGACGTTTACCGCATCATCAACCTCACCGCCAACTTCGGTAAGGTTGCTGAGATGGCCCGAGACACGGAGGACACCTTCTTCGTGACCTGGAACGAGATGCTCAGCTTGAAGCTCGAAGAGGTGATGGAGCTAGCTGAGGTAGGGGACGTCGTCTCAGCTCGTGACGGGTTCTTCGAGCTCGCTGGACTGGCAGTCGCTGCCGGTGAGTGGGCTGAGTGGTGCCGCTACAAGGAGGCGATGAAGCTTCACTAATGGCTATCGAGCTGCCTTCATCGTTGCAGCTCCCACAGTGGCAGACCAAGAACAACTGCTATCGCCTCGTACGCACTATCTCTAGGACCCTGGGCCGACCCACGAACCGTCTCCCCTACTTGAAGAACTCCACCAAGGGGAACTTCACGGACGGGAGGGGGATCTGGGTCGAGCTCCAGGATCCTGAGGCGTACTTGGTGACAGGACATGAGCTGTCGCACCTGGTGTTCGGTTCGGACCCAGGTGCGACAGTCGTGTTCTGCAAGCAGAACGCAGACGAGATCGTCCGTGACTTCTTGGTTCAGGGAGCTCCCATATTGAAAGGGCAAGAGGAGAAGGTCGCTGGCCTCCTCAAAACCCTCTCCAACCTCTTGGATGACCACCGGTGTGCTTACTGGTGGGGCCAGGTCTACCCCGGAGACTACATCTACCTACAGAAGCGGTGGCTCCGCTTCGTGTCTGCAAGAACCAATGAGGCGAAGAAGAACCTCATGCAGTTCGTTCGCTCCGTAATGATGGGAGTAGCCCCTCCTGATGCGGATACGGACTTCCTGGCTGTCCAAGACGTCATCGAGCAGGCAATCAACGACGTCAAGAACGTGGACTACCCGACGTGCTTGGCCATCACTCGCAAGCTGTTCGACAAGCTGATTCGAGTCCTGTCCAAGCAGATGGTCGCTTCTTCTCCTGGAATGACCAAGCCGCAGAAGCAGGCGTTCCGGACAGTGGTGATGGTAGGCCAATCAGACCCAACGCCCCTTGAGGCGGACGGGGTATGCGATGTGAAGCCCTCCAAGTGGCTGGAAGACCGCTTGGACGAGGGAAGGGTTCCCCCATCTGTCCAGGATCTAGTCAACCAGGCGATGGGGCTTGTTGGGGCACCCGATGACGCTCTAGCGGGTAATGGCTCCGATGCGATGGACAAGGTAGTCCAGGATATCAGGGAGGCTGAAGAGGACCTGGATAGAGACGAGTGGCTACTACAGGACACCAAGGCCAAGGTCACCTTCCGTGACGTATCTCCCGACGATCTGGTTGAGAGGCAGCTTTCGTCCTACGAGGAGAGCGCGGTCAAGAGGGCAAGGTCCCGCTTTGTCCAGATTCAGGGCAGGAAGAACTACACCCCGCAGGAGATGGGGGAGTTCATCGACATCCAGGCCCTGATTCAACGTCGCCTGACCCGAGAGGGGGACTGTTTCCTGGAAGAGAGCCGCAGACGCGGGTTCCACTACATGCTGCTCATCGACGGGTCTTCCTCCATGCACGGGCCGAAGTATGAGGCGGTGTGTAAGGCAGCTCAGATCCTGTCTACTGCCATGAACTTCCCCTTCGTCGAGGGGGAGGCTTGGGTCTATCGGACTGAGAGTCGAGATGAGACCGTCCTGTCTCGTGTACCTGCTCCACTACGCCTGATGCCCAAGGAGGCGGGGGTAGTGGGAGGGATGACGCCCACTCACACTGCGATCTACGTTGCTGGAAGGCAGCTCAAGACGTTTGAGGGTGCTCGGATTCTGTTCCACCTGACTGATGGAGCCCCGAATACCCAGCCCAAGGCCGAGTCCTTCGTACGCTCCAACGTGCTCGATCTGCGGGCGCATGGTATCCCCACGTTCACCCTGTACGTGGGAAACAACTGGAATAGGCGTACCCTGACCTACATGTCCGCTGGCCAGAAGTACTACACCGTTTGCAGTCCAGACGAAATCACCCCCGCCCTCGTCAAGCTCGTCGAGAGACGATTCGAGGAATACCTGACCGACAGAGGATGAGATGAAGACCTACACCACAAAAGAGCTCGAAGCCCTCCTTTCGGAGGCAGGAGAGGTACTGGCCCAGGAAGGCCTGTCCTTCGCAATCGTGCTGTCCGCCCCTTCCCAGATGCAAGAGGGAATCAAGCCTGCGGCCCGTCCTCTGGCGATGAACGCCTTCCGGGTCATGCCCACCCAGTCCTCCAACCTGCTCAACGCCATCTGGATGTCCGTGGGCCGGTACTTCACGACCTACAGCGAGATCCCGGTGACCAACGACCTGCAGCCCCACTTCTCCGCCGGGGCTGCGGTAGCCGAGGCCACTGCCATGATCATGGCCCAGCAGCATCAGATGTTGATGGGGGCCATGGAGCAGACGGAGAATACGGGAGAGTTGAACTGATGGGAGACGAAGACCACTACACCGCCTTCGCTCAGCTCTACAACAGGCTCGGAGAGGGGAGAGACGTGGCGTTCTTCCCTCCCTTGGTTACAGATCCCGAGGTGATTCGAGATCTCCCCATGCACCTCCAAGATCACATCAAGGAGGACTTGATCAAGGCAGCGGATTCTCTCTCCGCCATGTCCCAAGCCTTCGCCGGACTGGCACATGAGCTCCCCCATCTCCCCGAGGGAGAGGAGAAGAAGGTCCTCTCCCATGATGAATACGAGGAGCTGATAAAGGCGGAGAGGGAGAATGCCGAATAAGGCCTTTTCTCTGACTCCCGAAAACTCACGGTTTCTAGACAAGCTACGAGTGGAGGCGAGGAGGAGGGGAGTCTCTGCAGGAGCTAGCCAGGTGTTGAACGCTGTTCTCTCCTGGGCACGAGATCGGGTAGAGCAGTACCAGCAGTACCCGATCGTGGAGAACTTGGACCTCTTCCCTCCCGATGAAGGCGTAGTTCCTAAAGACAAGCGGCATGAGCGGCTTCAGCAAATAGCTGCTCTTCTTCTTGACGGAGACGGCTCAGGCTCCTAGGCTCTTCCTCGTGAACGGAACTTCCTCTTTGTATCTTTCTTGCTGGCTGAGCCTATCGCTCGGCACGGAGAGGTGCATCTAGGAACCGACTAACAAACGGAACCACAAGAAGCCCTCTCCAGCGAAAGCCGGGGAGGGCTTCTTGGTTTCTGGTCTTTGACATCAACGCCGAAGTGGTGGAATTTTGGCAGACACGCCAGGTTGAGGGCCTGGTGTCCTTCATTGGACGTGCGGGTTCAAGTCCCGCCTTCGGCACCATAGACATCCTCGCCGGGATGGTGGAATTTTGGTAGACACGCTGGACTCAGAATCCAGTGCTCATAGCGAGCGTGGGGGTTCAAGTCCCCCTCCCGGCACCAATCTCCCGCCGGAGTGATGGAATTGGCAGACGTGCTGGATTCAAAATCCAGTGCCCTTTACGGGCGTGTGGGTTCGATCCCCACCTCCGGCACCATAAAACAAGGAGCGGCTGGGCAAGTGGCGAGCCCACCTGACTGTAAATCAGACGTTTAACCGCTGTGGGGGTTCAACTCCCTCCCGCTCCACCACTTTCTAGGCGCGCATGTTCTGAGGTCCAGCGATGCGGGCTCCAAACCCGCGTGGTGCAGGTTCGACTCCTGCCGCGTCTGCCACTTTACGAGAAGCAGTGACCCGAGAGGCCGAAGGGATCGGATTGCAAACCCGAAAATCGCCGTGGGTTCGAATCCCACCTGCTTCTCCAAGGAGGGATGGTCGAGTCAGGCTTATGGCACCTGTTTCGAAAGCAGGCGGGCTTCGGTCCCGGGGGTTCAAATCCCTCTCCCTCCGCCAAATCAAAGAAAAGAGAAGAGATGATCGTGTACAAGAAGGGCGACCTGCTCAAGTCGGAAGCCCACATCATCGTACATGGCTGCAACTGCTTCCATGTCATGGGAGCTGGGGTAGCTCAACTGCTCAAGAGCCGCTGGAGCTACTGCTACGAGGCAGATCGACGCACCCCGCATGGAGAGGTGAGAAAGTTGGGAACGTGGAGTGGGGCGGGAAACTACACCCCCCTCCAGCCCTACATCGTCAACCTCTACACCCAGCACGGGTTCAACGCAGGAAAGAGGCCTCTCCACTACGGGGCCCTCCGGGTGGGCATGGAGAACCTAGCTGCCTGGATTGACCTACACGACTGCGGGGAGCATCGAGTCGCAATGCCCAAAATCGGCGCTGGGCTGGCAGGAGGCGAATGGGAGTACATCGAGCGGATCATCAACGAGTCGTTCAAGGACCGTGAAGTCGAAGTCTGGGTGTACGATCCCCGCAAGAACTAGGAGAGATGTCCGAGAGGCCGAAGGAGCGCGCTTGGAAAGCGCGTGTGTGGTTAATAGCTGCACCGTGGGTTCGACTCCCACTCTCTCCGCCAGGGAGCATGGCGGAATTGGCAGACGCGCTGGATTTAGGATCCAGTGTCCATAGGACATGAGGGTTCGAGTCCCTCTGCTTCCACCATTTTCTGGAGAGGTGACCGAGTGGCCAAAGGTGCTCGCCTGCTAAGCGAGTGTACGGCTAATACCTGTACCGAGGGTTCGACTCCCTCCCTCTCCGCCATTTCAAGGAGGTGTGGCCGAGTCAGGCCGAAGGCAGCGGTTTTGAAAGCCGTAGGACGTATGTCCCCTGGGTTCGAATCCCAGCGCCTCCGCCACTTCTCCTGTTGACCTTCTGAGTCAGGCTGCTTAGAGTCTCTGCATGAATTGCGTTCTGGCCACAACTGCTCCTATTACGACCGCCGTCCCGGCGGCGACGGAGGGGCTCGGCTAGACTCAGAATCTAGTAAATCCGAAGGGCCCCTCTAGCGAAAGCCGGAGGGGCCCTTTGTCGTTTCAGGTCTTTGACAAACAGAATTCGGGGTGTAGCGCAGCCTGGTAGCGCTCCTGCTTTGGGAGCAGGAGGTCGTAGGTTCAAATCCTATCGCCCCGACCATGGAAGAGTGGCCAAGCAGGTTAAGGCACCCGCCTGATAAGCGGGAGATGCGGAGGTTCAATTCCTCTCTCTTCCACCACGGAATGTAGCGCAGTCTGGTAGCGCACCTGCTTCGGGAGCAGGGGGTCGGAGGTTCAAATCCTCTCATTCCGACCATCGGTGTGTAGCGCAGTCTGGTAGCGCACTTGACTGGGGGTCAAGGGGTCGGAGGTTCAAATCCTCTCACACCGACCAATTTCACGGGGGCGTAGCTCAGTTGGGAGAGCAGCTGCCTTGCAAGCAGCAGGTCGCAGGTTCGATTCCTGTCGCCTCCACCATTCTTTGAAAACGGACGTGTAGCTCAGTTGGAAGAGCACCTGCTCGACACGCAGAAGGTCCCTGGTTCAAGTCCAGGTACGTCCACCACCCTCTTGGAGTAGCCATGAGCTGCAGTAACTCAGAGGCAGAGTACCCCCTTGGTAAGGAGGAAGTCGGCGGTTCAACCCCGCCCTGCAGCCCCAGCTATTCTCCTTGCGATTGTGGGGATGACTGCGTCCTCTTTGACGTAGAAGGGGAGCCCTGCTGGGGCGGGGTACAAGCTGTAGACGAGGAGTGGGACGACGACGGGAACTACTGGTGGATCCATGCCTGCGAAGGGCATCGGGACTACCCAGGGAAGTATGAACCTGAGGCGGTGTAGCTCAGTTGGAAGAGCAGCTCCTTCGTAACGAGCAGGTCCCCGGTTCGATTCCGGGCACCGCCTCCATTTCTTAGCTTCTGAAACTTCTTACCTTTTCCGGGATAAGGATGGTGACGCTGAGAAGCGTTGTACCCACCCATTCCCCTCTTTAGGGGTCCAGGAGAAGCAGAACTCGATGCAGAACGCTCCCATCACTTCCCGAGGCAACGGCAAGGGCCGTGCTCTCAAGACCATGAAGAGGCCCGCGGTTCCCGACGCCATGAAGCGGTACTTCGAGGCCTCCATCCCCGTCGAGGACCAGGAGGAGTTCAACCTCGGGGCCGTCGACGTGCGCCCCGCCGCCGACTCCACCAAGCTGGAGATCGTCCTCCCCTCCGGCATGAGCCACGAGACCGGCCGCGACGTCCTGAACGCCCACTTCGAGCGCCTCAAGGAATACATCGAGGTCGACATCACGCTGGAGGGCTGGAGCCCGCTGGACGCGATGGTCGCCGCGACCGAGGTCCTGAACGAGATCTCCAAGGGGATCCCGGTCGTGCAGGGCGTCCCGGGGTTCTTCGGCCGCATGCCGCCGCGGCTGCTGAACGTCAAGATCGACAACGAGGGCAACACGGCGCAGGTCCTCTCCTCGGCCCAGATGAAGCCGCCCGTCCTGGAGGGTGGCCACATCGAGCCCTGCATGCACGGCGACACCCTCTGGATCCACTGCCACGTCCGGCAGCAGCACAAGGGGTTCGTGCAGCAGCTGGAGTCCCAGATCCGCGCCCGGCTCGCCGCCGGCTCCATCTACAAGGGGAAGGCCATCGAGGTCGACTACAAGTGGATGGACGCCGACAACGAGGTGCGCTTCGACCCGCTGAAGCACGCCCCGAAGTTCCTGCGGATCACCAAGACGGAGAAGGACGGCCTCGTCCTGCCGCAGTCGATCGAGACGGCCCTGGCCGTGTCCATCTTCAGCCGGCTGGAGGCCCGTGAGACGCTGGAGCGCGCGGGAATCCCCTTCCGCCACGGCGTCCTCCTGGCCGGTGAGTACGGTGTCGGCAAGTCGCTGTGCGCGGAGATCGTGGCCAAGACCGCGGTCGAGAACGGCGTCACCTTCCTGAAGGTCAACTCCCCCTCCGACCTCGCCCTCGCCCTCCGGGACGCCCGCCGGTACCAGCCGGCCGTCGTCTTCATGGAGGACGTGGACAAGGTGGTGGAGAAGTTCGACACCAAGGGCCGGGCCGTCGAGCGGTCGGAGGAGTTCAACAAGATCCTGAACACCATCGACTCCGCGGGCGACAAGGAGGCTCGGGTCATGGTGGTCTTCACCACCAACCGCCCGGACTCCATCCACCCGTCCCTGCTGCGGGCTGGCCGGATCGACCGGTACATCCTGCTGGAGCGGCCGGACGCCGAGGCGGCGATGCGCCTGATCAAGCTGTACTGCTCCGAGGACGGCGGCAGCCTGATCGATCCCGAGGTCACCGAGGCCCAGCTGCTGGAGGCGGCGTCCCACTTCGCGGGGATGGCCCCGGCCTTCGTCAGCACCGCCTGCTACAACGCTCGGGTGGCCGCCCTGATCGGCGGTCGTTCGCTGGTCACGGACGTGGACCTGGCGGACGCGGCGATCGCGATCAAGCCGCACCAGAACCTGGTGGACAAGCGGGAGAGGGAGATCCAGGACTCCCTGGCGGCGAGCAAGAGCACGAACTAGCCAGTCGCGCGGCTAGTACCAAGCGGGAGGGCTCCTTCGGGGGTCCTCCCGCTTTGGGGGGTTGACGGCGAAGAAAATACTTCTTAGCCTGTCTGCATGAATCTTGAATTCGGGCATTTTGACGAGCGCGGTCGCGATCAGCGGCAAGGCGGGGCAGTGCCTGAATAGCTAAACAAGCTCAAGCACAAAGGCCCCGCCGGAGAAATCCAGCGGGGCCTTTGTCGTTTTTAGGATATTGAGGCGTAGTTCAATTGGCAGAACACCAGGCTCTGAATCTGGCGGTTGTAGGTTCAAGTCCTACCGCCTCAGCCAAAAACAGGAGAGGAGGTCGACATGTGTAAAGCGTCATAGAAAGGACGGACACACATGCCGAAGATCAACCACTGCAGGAAGAACCGTACCGATGGGCCGAGGTCCGGAGGATACGGAAGTTGGAGAAGCCACACGAAGGGGAGCAACGATTCCTGGGCCGAATGGAAGAGGATGGCCTGGAAGTCGTTCCGAACCTTCACCCGGAGGGTAATGAACAGAGGGCAGTACGAACACGTACCGCCGAAGATGTACCGGAGAGGCTACTGGTCCAATCCGGGATTCTCGGCACCGTTGGTACCGCCCAAGATGGACCAGTAGCTCAGCCTGGAAGAGTTCCTGCCTCCGAAGCAGAGGGTCGTGGGTTCAAATCCCTCCTGGTCTACCAATACATGCACCTGTAGCTCAGCTGGAAGAGCAGTCGGCTACGAACCGGCAGGCCGTGGGTTCGAATCCCTCCAGGTGTACCAACATCGCCTTCCCTAGTGCGGATCGAGCTAGGGCCTCCCGGGAGGAAGTAAGGCGGTAGGGAGTCCGATAATGGACATTCGATCCCTCCAGTCGGACTCCCCAGCTTCTTTGAAAACATGCGCAGCCGCGGTCCAGGTGGAGTGGACGCTGGCCTGTCACGTCAGAGATCGCGGGTTCGACTCCCGTCGGTTGCGCCAATATCAACTAGAGAACGTGCTCTCATCGTCTAGTGGACTAGGACACCTGGTTCTCAGCCAGGAAACCGGGGTTCAATTCCCCGTGGGAGTACCAACCGTGCCGGTGCGGTCTAAGTGGTCAATGGACGCTGGGTTTTCAACCCAGAGGCAGCGAGTTCGAGTCTCGTCACCGGTACCAGCGGAAGTAGCTCAGTGGTAGAGCACTGCCTTGCCAAGGCAGATGTCGAGGGTTCAAATCCCTTCTTCCGCTCCAAGCGGGTGTAGCTCAGGGGTAGAGTAGAAGCCTTCCAAGCTTATGGTCGTGGGTTCGAATCCCATCACCCGCTCCAATTTTCCTCCAGGGAATGCTAGATGTAGTACATGCAGATTGATTGTCCCAAGTGCGGAGCCGCCGATACCTGGATCGAGCAGAGCTCCCCCTCTTACCCGGATAGCCCACCCATCCTTCGATGTAGGTGTGGCCTGTTTCAACTAACCTCCCAAGTAGGGCTAGAGAACTTGATCAAGTCCACAGAGTCGAAACGGGGACTAGAGGTAGAAGAGGCAGAGGCACGGGAAGAGGCGATGTTCCCCTACGGAAGATGCGCCTTCCGTGGGTGCGAAGAGCCTGCCCGGGAGACGAGCAAGTACTGCTCCCGCCTCTGTAACAACCGCAACGCCCGAGAGCGGGCGAAGCAACGAAAGCGAGCAGCATGACCGTTAAGTACCCGTCCGGTGAGTCCATAACCTCTCCCAGCCGAGGCTGGGGTAAGGAGAGAGATGGCACACCACAAGCGACGACGACCGAAGAACCGCCGTTCCGGCTGCCTGATGTGCAAGCCGTGGAAGGTCAACGGAGCCAAGCGCTGTAAGGAGAGTCTGAAGACCTCCGACCGAAGACGTTTGCTCCGGGATCAACAGAAGATCCAAGAAGTCCTGCAGGGATAGCTCAGCCGGTAGAGCACCGCACTGAAAATGCGGGTGTCGTTGGTTCAATTCCGACTCTCTGCACCAACCTTTTTCGAGGTGCCCATGGCGGGGACCTCGGGCTTTGAACCCGGGCTGTCGAGGGTTCGAGTCCCTCCACCTCCTCCACCTCCCACAGTACCGCTTTGGTGGTAGTTCAATTGGTAGAACACCGGATTGTGATTCCGGAGGTTGCGGGTTCGAGTCCCGTCCACCAACCCAACAGGGAGCCCCCTTCCGAGGGGGCTCCCATCCCAGCTACACTCTTTAGCTATGGGAACAGACACGTACATCAAGAAGGTCAACAAGGGACTAGAACCCCTTGACGTCCCCTTTTCTCTAGTTGATTACGAAGTCCAAATCTACACCTTCCAGCACAACCCCACCGGGGAGCGTTTCCTAGTGGGATACGATGAGCTGATGACTCAGCCCGTCGCCAAGGTCCTGCTGTCTCGTTGGGAGGAGCACAGTGCTGCTCAATCCCCTTAGAAAGACTCTGAAGCGTCTAGGCATCTACCTGCTGACGCTGCCCACTGCCAAGACTCGTCCAGGAGCTCTACTGGATCGACGTAGGAAACCTCTGCAGTACCTGACGGATGTATCCGGGTTCTTCGACTTGGTAGGGGGCGTAGAGGTAGCAGAACCTTCCCCCTCTTCTGCCGTAGTCACCTCCCATCGCATGTCCTTGGGCGTAGGGGGAAAGGTAGGCGCAGGGCTCCCCCAGATGGCCTCCCTTCGAGTAGGAGCTTCGTACTCCAAAGAGGTGCTGGTCGAGATCGGCCCCCTGCATGAGGTACGGCTACAGAGGAAGGGACAGGATGACCAGCTAGAGAGCCTGGACTACCTGTACTTGTTCAACCAGCAGCTCGACTACCGGGGGCTACGTATTGCCTACGGGCTGATGAAGATGCGGAGAAGGTGGTTCCCCTCCCGTAGAGAGCTGGACGTAGCTGAAGCGTTGATCTACGCAGACTGGATCCGCTTTACCTTCCTCTCCAGTGGAGGAGGGCAGCTAGAGGCAGTTCTGCCTCTAGCTGCTGTAGCAGACGTGGAAGTGGGCCTAGATGTGTCGGTGGACTGCGCTACTCAAGTGACTTGGAACAACGGACTTCGGATCCCACTCGGTTACCGTCCAGTGCGGTATGCGTGGGATCCGAAGTCGGAGTTGTTCTCTATCGCCCTAGTCTAGGGGAGTCCGACGCCGATGCCGCCGGAGGGGAGACCCCCGGAGACTACGGCAGGATTTATAGCCAAGTCAGCAGCAGTACCCTGAATCAGGGATACCGCATCCACGTCGAGAGGAACGAGCCTCTCGAACTGGATCTGTGCGGATTCCTGAATCACGGTGCCCTGCGAATCCGACGCCAACGAGTGGGACGGGATGTAACAGGACTCCAGGTACCCCGCCGACATCGCTGCCATGTTGCTGTCGCGGAACAGCATCATGAGACCGATGGGCTGGTTGAAGAGATCAGAGGCCAGGTTGAGGAAGACGTTCTTGAACCCCGGAGGGATGATCACGTCGTGCTTGTTCCTGAACCCGGAGATCGCCGGGTTGTCAAAGACCGGCTCAACCAGAGTGGGAGGATAGAGGTCCTCGTAGTAGGCGTAGAGCATCCTCAATAGCGAGGGGCCGTGGTACATGATTCGGCTGAGGCCGACCTGTCCCATGGTCCGTCCACTGATGAAGTAGCTCCTCTCCGAACCTACTTCCCAGAACCGACTGAACTGCCGGTTATGGGAGAGGTTGAAGTTCTGCACTACCCCGATCGGCATTGCGAATTCGGCGGTTGCCGTACTGAGGGCACCAGCGGCGGCGGTCGACTCGTTCACCAGGCCAAAGGCCGCGGCCAGTCTCGGAGGACCAGCTGCCAACAGCGTAAACGCTGCGGACATGAATCGGCCGTCGACCATCCCGCCCTGTACGTAGGTGTCGTACGGTGCCCATCCCGAGAGAGTGGCCATTGTTCCTCCTTACAGGAGCTGGATGATCAGGTTGATAACGTCGCCAGCGGCTACGTCAGCGTTAGCCCCATCATCCATGATCAGTGCCCAGAAGTTCGTGTTGAACTGCTTCCAGACGAAGGTCAGGTTAGTTAGGTCACTGACCTGTACGGCCTTGTCGCCGCTGGTCTGGTAAACCGAAATCGAGAAGACCTGCGGCATCGTAGTGCTGCGAACGCCGATGATCGGGATGGACCCGTCCTGGGTGCCAGGAAGCAGCGCAACGACATCCGCAGCGGTGACGGTGTACTGGTGGAAGACCAGCTCTCCATCTCCGTCGGAGTTACCGACCATCGCAGCTGCACTGACTACGCCCTTAGCCGACGTCTCCGCCAGGGTGGGGGCCAGATCAGTCAAGCTGATGAGTCCTACGATGTCGGTGCTGAGAAGCAGCGCATCTACCGTTCTAGACCCATCGCCGTTGATGTCGGCCACGAGGGCTGCACCAGTAACCGCCGGGTTAGACCCGTCCGGCACCGTGACAGCGACATCGCCGACAGCCGCGACCCCGAGGTCGTCGAGCTCGTAAGCCCGGCCGTTGATGGTGAAGATGTCACCATTCACACTGACCTGGCTGTTTTCGAGGTAGATGTAGCCGACCGAGGCGAGGGGGGCCCCACCGATGCCGACCTGCCGAGGAAGAAGTTCTCCAGTCATTTCAGGCCCCTTACTGCGCGCTGATCAGCATGCGGATGGTGTCGCCAGCCTGGAAGACCGCGCCCGCATCAGTGAGGCGGATGACACTCTTGGTTCCGGTGACGGTGACGAAAGCCACGGCCGTCGTGTTCGGGGAGACCATCACCCCGCCACGCTGTACGACGAAGCCGTAGAGACCCAGGTTCGCCGTAGCGATACCCAGGTCGATGCAGCCGATAGGAATACCCGTGGTAAGGGCGTCAGCCAGGGTCGTGACGTCCTGCGCCGTGACGGTGTACGCGACCCGCTCCAAGGGGATCAGGTCCCTCGCCTCACCGCCCACCAGGGTAGCAGCGCTGCGGTCACCGTTAGCCAGCGTCTCCGCCAGCGTCATGTTGCCTGCGGTGCTGGGATCGTCGGCGATGAGGGCCGCTACGGCTCCCATATCGACAACCGTCACCTTCTTGCCGGCATCGCCGTTGACATCGGTCACGATGGCGTCGACGGTAGTAACGGCATCGATTGCCGCGGAGTCATCTACCTCGACTCCGGCTCCGACGATGCCGTCTCCTGCAGTATCCAGCTCGTACTCGTCACCATCGATGGTGAAAGTGTTGGTGTCGACACCAACGCCGGTCATGTAGATGTACCCAACTCCATATCGCCCCGTAGCGGGGCTATCGATGCCTTCGGAGAGCTGTCCGGGAAGTAGTTCGCCTGCCATGATTTACTCCTTAGACCTGGGCGGACCAGTGGATGTAGTCGCCAGCCACGAGGACGGGCACGAGGTCGACGCATTCCAAGACCCAACGGTTGGTGTTCACCTGCCGCCAGCGGAATTCGACGGTTGCAGCACTCTTCACGACAGAACCTGCTGCCGTAGGAGCAGCGGTCATCACCGTGTACTGCACCCGGGTAGGAGCACTGGTGAACGGGGCAGCCGCGATAGCCACACCGTCGTTGAGCAGCCACCGAGCAACGTCCTGAGCCGTGACCACGTGGGACCCAGAGCAGCTGTTGAAGGTGGTGGGATTGCCGTCGGAGTCCATGAAGGCCCCGGCAGCCCGGTTAGCCCGCCAGGTTCCGTTGACCATGGTGGTCGCGATGGCGAAACCGGCAGCGGCTCCGTCACCTGCTACATCGCCTACGGCGGTGCGGGAGATGAAGGCGACGATGCGGTCAGCGCCGCCTGCAGTCAGCAGGAGAGCGTCTACGTCACGATCTGCGTCAGCGTTGACGCCTGCCACGATGGCGGGAGCCACCAGAGCTGGAGTAACGCCGCCAGAGATGTCGATACCAACGTCGCTGGTCGCCAGGATGGAGACCGGAGCTGCATCCAGCTCGTAAACACGACCGTTGATCGTGAAAGTCTCGGCGTTGGCGCTGTTGCCGTCGATGATTAGGTATGCGTATGCAGCAGGAGTTACGCCTTCGAGCAGACGCTCTGCTACTCCACGCCACCGAGCATCAAGCTTGCGATGAATACGGACGTCGCCCCAAGGGTCCCCGCCTTCGACGAGGGCACTGTAGGGAGTCGCTCCGACTAGTCGATCAACCATGTCATTCTCCCGTTTGTGGAGATCGGAAAGCGCATCTTCTCGGAGTACACTTGTGGGTACGTCCTATACGTCCCACCTTCGAACCTCCTAAATACGAACTGTACCCCTTTTACACCACGATAGTGATGCGGATGTAGTTGGACGGGTACAGCGGCTCAGCAGTGATGTCGACCAGGATCTGATCCGGCTGGTTCTCGTCCTGGATGACGTTGTTGAGGGTGGCGTTGGCAACCACTCCCAATCCCTCCGGCCCGAGGAACGCCAGGACACCCTGGATGATCGTCGAAAGCTGGTTGAGGAACGTGGGGGTGATGTTGAACCGCCCGATGAAGTTCCGCAGGGAGTTCCGCAGCACCTTGGCCATGTAGTCGATGGCCTTGGTGATGGAGAGCTCTCTACGGACGACCAGGGATACATCCGTGGACAGCTGGTGCCGGCAGGTGATCGGAGCCCCCTGTCCAGCCTGCTGCAGGATGTAGTTGCCGCCGCCAGCCATCAAGTCCAGCTGCGAAGGCTTGAACGTGTCGTTGCTACCGACCACCCTCGTGAACCCGGAGATCGGGACATTGGTGAACGGCTGCTGCGGCTCGTACTGACCGACCATTCCAGCGATGGCGGCTGCAGCGTAGTAGGAGGGGATCTGCGTCGAGCCCGAGCTCAACGTAGCCTCCAGCAGGTCCGGGAAGATCGCGAAGACCCGGCGGTTGGCGTAACCCTCGGACGCATCGGCCACCGCCTGAGCGATGTTCGCGTTGTCGGGGAGGGTGGAACCCGCGATCAGCAGCTGGTCGCCACGGATCTTCAGGGCGTAGTCGCCGTCGATGACCGTCTCAGTCAGCGTGGTCGTGGTGAAGAACCCGTCCGTATTCTCGGTAACGGCGAAGGTGGTGTTCAGAACCGCCAAGGTGCCGTTGACCGTCGAGACGTTGTACCGGCGGAAAGATCCGCTGATCGTGATCTCGATGTAGACGTTATCCGCGACCAGGAGAGCAGCCGGGTTCAGCCCCGCAGTTACCAGAGCGCCCGAAGGGTTCACATCCAGTACCAACTGGTTGCTAGCTGCCGTCGAATCCGCATCTCCAGAAGCCACCAGAGTCGGGTAGGCCCGGTCGGGGGTCTCGGGAGAGATGAAGACGATCCGCTCGCCCCGCTGGTCAGCCGCCGACATGGCAGTGACGTGGGTAGCGAAGGCCTGGTGTACCAACTCCTCGTGGGTCAGGGGAGCCAGGGCGTAAACGTCCTTAGACTCCAGGTAATCCAGAGCCCGACCGTAGGCTGCCACGGTGCCCTGAGGCTGTGCGGCACTGACGGCGTCGACGCCCAAGGCGTGAACCGGGGTGGTCGGGGAGTTGGTCAGGGCCAGGTAGACACCGAGACCCAAGGGGTTCCGAGTAGTATCCACCGGGCTCAACGCCGTAGAGGCGGCCGTCAGGTCATCCAGAGTCAGCAGCTTCTCGACCGCCGTGGACAGTGGGCTGACGTCGAGACGGAGAGCCTCGTAAGCGAGGTAGACCGACTGGGCGATCGGGCAGAAGGGCTGCCCGGTCAGCGAGTTACGGATGATCGCCGCCTGGAGCCGAGCAGCACCCGTAATGTCCAGGTAGAAGTCCGGGTCCGGCCGTCCACTGCCCACCGCGATGTCGTTTGCGGTCAGGAAGCCGAGAACGGTGGCCGTAGTCACCGAGTCCGCCGTGGTGTCGTCCACCTCGACCCGGGAAGCGAGTCCCAGGAGAGGAGAGGTCAGCCGCAGAGCAGCAGCGGAGATGGAAGCTACCGCCTCTCCGCCGTGGAGCAGGTTGATCGCGGTTACCGCGTCTTCCAGCGAGTCCGTGGCGAAGGTCGTCTCGAAGTTGCAGGTCCCGTCGTTCAGGATCCAGCGGAAGAGGTTACCCGCCAGGTCGCTGGAGCCGGTGTCATCGTCGTTGGCTCCCGTTCCCGCTGCTCCGACCTCGCCGCCGACGAAACCGAGGGCCGCGAAACCGACCGCTGCACCTGCATCGTGGTCCAGGAGGGTGATGCTAGCTCCCTCGTCGAGGGAACGAGTCCCCACCTTGCCTCCCGACGTGACGTAGTAGGTGAGGCGGGTCGAGCCACCGGCGATGGTGGCTGCCGCATCGGCGTTCAAGGCCTGGACGATCAGCTCCGAAGTGGCGAGAGCTCCGTAGATTGCGCTGGTGAGCGTCGTGGGACCTGCCACGACGTCCGTGATGTCGATCGAGTGCCGGTCCGGGGCCGCCGTGGGGTAGGCCGTAGCTCCCGGCGGCTCAAGCTCGAAGGGAGCGCCGTCGAAGAAGCCCAGGAGGGTCCACGAGGAGGTGGCGAAGGGGTTGGTCATGGCGAAGCTGACACCGGCCCCCGCCTCCACCGTGGTGAAGGTCAACTGACCGGAGGCCGTGGCCGGTCCGCTGAACGTGCCGACCCGGATGTTACCGTCCCAAGCCAACTGGTTAGCCTGGTCGTTCAGCTCCGTGGCGATGGCGTCGATGGTGGTATCGGCCGCGATAGCCGCGATGCCTGCAGCCAGGCACACCTGGCTATGCACGCCTCGGCTATCCGTCACGGTCATATTCAGCAGGTAGCCGGCCGCGTCGAGGTTCGTCATCGGGGCGGTGATCAGCAGACCGGTCTCGGTCGCCTGGGTGGCGAACTCTACGTCCTTCCCGGTGTGCATCGTGTTGGCCACGATGCTGAACCCGAGGAAGGCATTGGCCGTACCAGTCGAGAGCACCGTCAGCGTCTGGTCATCGCCCGTACTCGTGGTCGAGATGTGGACGAAGGTGTTCGCTGGGGAGACAACACTCGTGCAAACAACGGAGAAGTCTGCAGCGACTCCTGCGGCCGTTAGCTGCGCGATGATTTCCGTCTGGAGGGTACCCGCGTTAGTCGGGGCCGACCCGAAGGTCAAGGTCAGCTGAGGCTGGGTCACCCCGTCCTTGACGTAAGTGATGATCAGCGTCAGGCCCGTCAAGGCCAGCGGGAAGGTGGCGGTGGCGAAGGAGGACTGGACCTCTGCTGCCTGGGCTGCCTGGCCCGTGTTGGAGCCGGTCAGTACCGCAGCTACGCCCGGAGGAGAGACGGAGCCCTGCTGCAGCCCACGAGCCTGGAACCAGACGTAACGGGGGGCGAAGGGGGTGCCGTGCAGGGTGTTGTTGACCTCTACGTCGTTGTAGACGCGCGAAGTCGCGATTCCGTCAGTGTTGTACGTCGAGAGAGCGGAATTCAGAGCTGCGAGTCGGAACCGGCTGGCCTGGACTTCGACTACCTCGGCGCTACCCACCAGTACGCCATCTGCGTACATCTCATCGCCTGCAGCGATGGCGGTGGAAGCCTGCAGCGGGATGGCCGAGCCTCCCGTGAAGGTGATGGCAGTGCTGTAGGCCAGCGTATAGGTGGTGCCGTCAGTGTCCAGCTGCTGCATTCCCGAGCCAGCCGGACCACCGTTCTGCGGACCCCAGAGGTTGCCCGTTGCGGTGACCGTAGCCTCGCCCCGGAAGTACTCGATCCACGGAGTGGTGAGATCGCCGTCCGCGTCGTCCTGGCCTCGGTAGCCGGAACCCTCTACCCGGCGGTAGAGCAGGTCAGCGAACAGCCCATCGACGCCCGTACTGCCCGCCCGTAGCGTGATGGAGGAGGTGGCTCCCCAAGTCGCTGAGGTGAGACGAACGTGGTCCGTAGCACCGATGGTCACTACATCGGCGATGGTGGCTCCCGCCGCCGTGTTGATGGCCGCGACTACTGCCGCTGCACTCAAAGCACCCGCACCCGGGAAGGTGACCGTGATGTCGCCGCTGGTGTCAGCCGCAACCGTCTGGTCCAGTGCGAAGGTCAGCACATCCCCACCGACGATCCAGGCTCCTAGACCGCCGGCATCATCGTTCTCGCTGATCAATACCGCCCTGCTAGCAGCATTCGATGCCGCCAGGAATGCGCTACCGAACGGGTTCCCGTCTCCCCGTGGGAGAGCGTTCAAGATCCCGTTGTCCAGGAGGTACGCCCGTACCGTGGACTCGACGATATCCAGCTCGTCCAGATTCGACCGGGGATCCGGGTACGAAGTCTGGTCGATGGTCAGAGGGTACTGCTCGTACTCATCTGCGTAGGCGTTGCTGTTCAGGACCCCGCTGGAATCCAGAACATCGACCAGCTCAAAGGCGGGACCGACGATGGCCGCAGGAAGAACGGCGGTAGCCGTCGCCACTGCTGCAGAGCTGATCTGCTGCAGTACGGTGACCCCCGGCTGTGCGATGGGCGAAGTGGCCATGTCTTACTCCTGGTCTAGGGGCTCGGGACCCGATTTCATTCCCGAATCCTGCAAAGGTTCGTCATCGACGGTAATTGAGGCGACGGAGTCCCTCATCCTGTTTAGTGGCGGCCTGTCGTAGTCTGATGCCCGATCCTCCTTGAGGAAGTAATCGAGGCTGGTCTGACTCGTCTGGGCCACCGGACTTGCTCTCCATCCCCACTGCATGTGCCACGGAACGGTTACTGTCACTAGATGAGCTTCGCTGTCTGCACTTCCTCGAAGAACAGCCCCTGGGGTCGAGGGCGGGCTCACTGCTAGATGTTGTCCGATCTCGTGGAAACCTCCGACTTTCTGTAGCACCCGGCGGTGGTAGCGGATTTGCCGCATGATCCATCCACCGAGCCTTCTTGCCTCATCGGGGACCTTAGCTACTGCATAGATAACCGCAGTTCCCGGAACCAGGTCAACGTGCAACCGGTCACCTGTCATCAGGCTGGCTGCACGTAGTTGGTCCAAGGCGATGTTAGCGGTCCGGTACTGTCCTACGTCAATAGCAATCGCTGGCCGAGGAGACACCTTCCCGTAGTCCAGGGGCGTCCCACCCGTGATGGAAATTTTGGTGGTAGCGAGATCGGGCTCCCAGTGCCAGTCCTGTTCAGGAGGGAGCTTGTTGAAGAGGCCCTGGAGGAAGCGAACGAGTAGATGTCGGGCCCAGAGGTCGTGTTCCTCCGGTCCCGGCAGCGAGCTACCCGGCGTTGCCTGCCTGACGTAGCTTGCGGAACTCATTCCTTCTAATCCTCTCCTTCATCGCTCTCATCGCCATCGTGGTACCAGTGATTCCTAGCCCCAAGATGCCTGCTGCTGCTGCAGCAGTCTGCTGCCTCTTGGCGGCAGGCATACTACGAAGCTTCTTGAGCAGGCCCATCTTGTCCGCAGCCAGGTGGCCCAGGAACCCTGCGGAATACCCCGCTGCCCCTCCTGCCGTGATGACGCCCGTGGTCCTCAAGATGTGCTTGATATCCGTTGCGAGCTCGGGGTCCATCGAGAGCTTTTCCAGCTCTCCTCGGAAACTTCCTAGGACTACCAGGTTCACTTCATCGCCCTCATAGCTACCTGTCCCGCTACTCTTTTGAACTTACTGCCAGAAGTTAGAAGGGCCTTCGCCTTTACTGCCTTGGGGTTGCCTCTTGCCAATTCGTAAGACAAGCGCCGCCCTTCTAGATGGTTGTCGAGTGCTCGCATCTTCTTAGCCTTTCCTACAAGCGAACGACTCTCGGTAAGATTCGCCGGCCAGCTGGAGTTCGGGCCCGGGGCAGTTGTAGGGGTAATCCGTCCTCCCCCAAACGGGGATTTTTTGCCGACTGAAGCGATCGACCGTTGCTCCGGTCGACTCAAACCAGCTGCGAACTTCTCTAGTTCCCTACCGAAGCTGCTTAGAATTACGGAGTTCATTCGTCTACTCCCAGGACGCTGAACATGGAGTCCAGTACCCCTCCTACATTACCGGGGACCGTAGGGTTAGAGAACTGCCGGATCCCTGTGGGCTCCAACGTGACCGGATCCACATCTACCGGAAGACGGTATTCCACGTCCCCCTCGGGGATTCGGAACAGCTGCATCTCCTGCTTTACAGGGGCCCGTGCTCGTTCAGTGCGAGTGACCGACCCGACCCGCCACCTGTTGTTCTCCGCCTCGACGATGACGTCTTTGGAATCAACAGGGGGGAAGAAGATCGTACGTCCGGTGGAGAGCATCTGACGCTGCTCTCCGAGAGGCTCATTGAGCTGGGGGCTCTCACCTACCGGATCAATCTGGCAGTAGAACTCGATGGGACGGTGATACCCGCCCATCCTGCCCGTACCCCAGCAGCTCAAGCAGCTCGACTTCGTCCTCTGCGCGGAGAATCGATCCCAGCACTCAGGACAGTGCGGCCCGGTTGTCCTTCTCTTGAACAGCCAACACTTTCTGCCCGTGAACTCCTTCAGCAGCACCAGCTCCTGCCTGGACATCTCCAAGGCGTCTAGGGGCGGGCGAGCTCGTAGAGTGACTGGAAGGTCAGGGCAGTAAGTCGTAACTCCGGTAGCACGTTGTACTACCCGAATTCTGTAGTACATCTTCGTCCAGTAGTGCAGAAGGCCCTTCTGGATATCAACGAAGAGGGTCCGATCTACTAGAGGGCGCTGCGTCAGAGTGACGAACGGACCCGCAGGGGACTCCCCACGTTCAACGTACAGGTCGAAGTCCAGGAGAGATGCCTCCGACTCCGAGTAGTCCCACGAAATGACCAAGCGGTCTAGATCGAGGGAAGTACACCTGACGTTAGTTACGGCTGGCATCGGGAGAGAATCTCCCCGGCAGCCTTCTCACCGTCCATCAACAAGGAAGAAACTGCTTCCAAGTCAAACGCTACCTTCGGCAGCGAAGGAGGAGTAGGAGGAGTAGCCTTCTGCGGCATAGGAGGCGAAGGGGTGATGCTTCCCAAGGCAGGAGCCGAGGGGGCAGACGTGCCCGACATCGCCTTCTTCCGAATCTCGCTCATCGAAGCAGTCTTGTTGGCGAGCATGTACCCCCCTCCGACACCCAAAGCAGCCGCGGGCCATACAGGACTCATCGGCTTTCCAGGCTCAGGGGCCTTGGGCTGAGTAGGGGGCTTAACTGGAGGCTTCGTCGGGGGAGCAACCGGTTTCGGCTGCGTAGTGGCCCTGACTGGACGTCTTGGAGCCCTAGAAGGAGGAGGATGTACGGTACCTGGGGCCCGTACGTATTCTACCGGCTGCGGAGCCGCCTGTCGGGGAGCCGCCGGACGAGCGGGAGGCCGTTGTGTAGGCTGAGGGGCCGCCTGTCGGGGAGCTACCGGTCTAGGCTGTGGAGCTACCGTCGGACGCGGAGTGGGCCCCGCAGTTGCAGTATTCCGTGCCAGAGACTGGTTGTACCCTCGTGCCAGATAGGCCTCTTGTGCCTGAGCCTGCTGAGCCGCAGCTTGTGCCCGACGCTGCTGCACGATCATGGACTCCGGCGGCTTCTTCCGAAAACGGAAGAAGCTGGGCTTAGAGGCAACGGTCCAACCTTGGCTAGCCGAAGCACCGGGAATAAACCCTGTAGGGGTTGGAGCAGGCTGAGGGGGTGGGGCCTGTGGAGGCGGAGTTTGCTGCGGAGCCTGTCTCTGCTGACGTGCTGCAGCACGTCGAGACTGCCGACTACCCTTTCCTCCCTTTACCGCTCCCCTCGCAGCACGAGCTTTTCGACCCTTATGTACGACGGAAAGAACCCTCTCCGCTCCAGCCTCTTTGTCTAGGTCTAGAGATAGGGAAGAACCGATGCCGTACTGAAGGCCAACGCTCATCTACTCGATCCGCCCCTTGGCGGCCTCCACGAAGGCCTCCTTGACGGTGTTCTTTACCTTAACCGCCGAGTTGCTAGAAGAGCGACCTGCGGTGAATCCTCTACGAGCGCCAGCTACGTAGCCTCGCTGAGCACCCATCCGGTAACCACGGCCCATGCCGACACGATAACCGACAGTCAGGCCCTCCTTCTGGCCCTTCTTCCGCCCCCTCTTGCCGCCTACGACTCCGCCAGCAGCTCCACCCGCTGCCAGGCTGCCGCCTACGATGGCCGTGCCCTTGGCTACGGCCTTGAGCCGACTGGCTGCCTTTTCTACAAAAGCCGCCTTTGCTAGGCCACCTGCGTTACCTCCGAAGAAGGTCCGAAGGGCTGCGATCGCTGAAGCCTTCTTCTCCGCTCCCCCTCCACCAGGGGGCTTGGGCTTCTTTGGCGCAGCACCTGCTCCACCTACGGCAGGGTTAGCCGCCATCGGCTGAGGAGGGGCTCCACCTGCCTCTGCACCCCCGCCCTCAGCTCCAGGAGGAGCCATCGGAGGCGGTGCCTGCGGCTCCATGCCCGGCGGGAAGGTGGGAGGGGTGTTCGGCTGGGGCTGCATTGCCGCTGCGGCTGCCTGCTCATTGGCAGCCATAGCTTCGGCCTCAGCACCTGCCTCCTGCTTCTGTACCTCTTCCTTGTCCTTGACCGCCTTCAACGCGGCACCGACAGCCGCTCCGATATCTTCGGGAGGCAGCTCTTCGGGAGCGGGGGGCTCAGAACCTGGAACGGGAGGCATGCCCGGAGGCGGACCGCCGGCATCCGGAGGAGGCGGGGGAGCTCCGTCCATACTCAGCTTGAGCAGGGTCCGTAGATCCAGGTTCCGCATCCCGAGCTGCTGGCGGAGACGCTCATCCGAGGCCCGCTTTTCACGTTCTGCACCTAGCGTAAGCAGGTATTCCTTCAACATCAGAGGGCCCTCCGAGCCTTGTTCAGGAGCATACCGACAGTGATGCCGGAAGCCAATCCTCCTGCAGTCCCTGCCACGGTGGCAAGAGCCTGGTTATTTCCGATAGCTTCTTCAGTAGAAGTGGGATTTTCGAGACGGGCCTTTTCCTTAGCCCACAGCAATGTCTTAATCCCGCCAATAGTAGCGCCCGCAGCCGGAGCGATCAGGGAGATGGGGTCTACGGCGGCCAACTTAATGCCGCGATTCTTCGCCTCAGTCTCGATCCACTTCCTACGCATCTTCAACCCCGAACGGGTTCCCCGATGGCTAGGAGTAAGGGCGGCGTTAACGCCTGCCGATAGGAGGCCGGAGGCAGGGATCGTCCACTTGGACGCCCGTGCAGCGCCTCTAGCGCCAGCATTGAAGCCGGCACGACCTGCCGCACCTATAGCAGTGCCAGTTACTCCCCCCAATCCAGCTTCCCATGCTCGATGCTTACCCGAAGGCTTATCCCCAACGAGCTTTCGAAGTCCCTTAGTTCTTCGATACTCGGATCGGAGCTCCTTGTCCGTCATCTTGGCAGGACGACCGATAGTCGCCTTCGGAAGAGTTTTAGGCTCCTTGAAGATAAAAGAGGTACCCCGGGTGGGCTCTGCCGCCTCCTTCTCTTGCTGATTCCGCAGGTGATGATCCATGTCGGCCAAAGCGGCTAGCTGATCCAAGGGGATTTGGCTCATCAACTGAGCCTTCTTCTCCGAGCTCATGTCGCCGATTGCTCCAGCCACTGCTGCAACTGCTGGAGCAATCTGTACCGCCGTAGCGAGGGTGTTCCCTGAAGGATCGGCCTTTTCCAGGAGCTTCCCGAGTCCAATGATCCCTGCGAGACCCGCACCGACTGCCGCACCTGCACCCCCTCCGAGGGTTAGACGCTTCCCCAAAGAAGGAGCTGCAGCACGCCCTACGCCCGCCAGACCATACAAGGCCGCACCGGCAGCACCGCCCGCTACAGGCAAGCCAAGCATCGCCTTGGTAGAGTCATCCATCGCGGTCTTCTCTGAGATGGTGACGTCGGTCTTCTTGGCCAAATCGGCGAGCTGCTTCTTCAGCGCCCCTACTGCGTTGGGAGAAGGCTTCATCTCGTTGACGCGCTTCTGCTCTGCGCAGTCAGCTTCGTCCTTCTTGATCAAGTTGTCCGGCAAGAACTCCCGCTTCAACGTCTCGTACGCCTCACGGCTGTTCTCGGGGAGGAGAGACTTCTCCTTCTTATCCGTCTTCTCTGCCGCAACAATAGACGGGCCATCGGCCTGCTTCATCATCCGGTAGAACCGGGCGTTATCCACGAGCTGCCCCATGGAAACACCGGGCTCCTGACGAGCCAGGAAAGAGCGGAGATCGGAAGCAGTCTTCTTCTGCTCCTTCGGCTTCATCAAGTGCTTAGCCAGCCGATTGAGTTCGAACGTAGTGCTCATCTTGCCTCCAACCTCTGTCTACCAGTTCCCCGGGAGACAGGTCGACTACCAAAGGCCATACCAGCCCCAGCCGCCGATGAGATAGTACTCGCTATGAACTCCGCCATCGAAGGCAGAGCCGATGTTCAACGCCACCTTCAGCTTGAGCTTCTTCTGCTCGTACCGATCCCACAGTACCCGGGACATGTCCTTGATGTGTGGGATGTTGGCGGTGAAGGAGACGGAAGTTCCGCCATCAGTGAAGTTGATGTAGTTCCTCTGTGCGAGGATCGCTACCGACTCCATGACCAACGAAGCCGCCCCCATCCTGAGAAGAGAGGGAGACGGGAAGGTAGCCAACGGAGTTCTACCGAGGAGGGGCGGAGAAGTATTGAAGTCGTCTAGAACGTCCAGAATGGCCCAAGCCAGCATCCTGTCGGTGCTCTCCTCGCCCTCAATCAACCGGTTGAGGACGGGGTAGTCCCGCAAGTACAGCCGCAGCATCGCTACCGCAGACTGCATCGCAGAAGAGTCACCGGGCAGGAAGCCAGCCATGGCCTACTCCAAGGCAGCGAGAACCAGTTCAAGCTCTAGCTTCAAGAGCTTCGAGCGGACGGTCTTAGAGGACCTGCGACCAGAGTACCCTCCTCCCGTGACCTTCTCCAATAGCTCCTTGAGCTGAGAGAAGGACATGCCGTCCATGATGTCGGAGAGATCGCCCTCCTCAACCTTAGGGGGCTCGGGAAGCTCAGGGATTGAGAGCTCCAGCTCCTCTTCCACCTTCTCGTATTCCTCGGAATCGATAACGACGGAAGGAACCTTGACAGGGGTTGGGATCTCCACCACCACCTCAACGGCTACGGAAGCTGCCACGCTCACGGCTACCCGATGATCTAGTACCCAATCGGGAAGCGTTTCCCCCTCCCGAACCAGAAGAAGTCCGCTCTCCTGGGGGGAGTTCAGCGACCTCTCTAGGTGACGGCCCAGATCGTTCATGGGGAGGATAGCCCCTGGACGCAGGGGTACCTTCTTCACCAGGATCTTACGGGGAGGCCCGAAGACATCAGTGATGTTGTGTACCTCGAACATCAGGACAGCGCCTTGAGCAACGCCTCCTCGTCGAAGGAACGTCCTTCTTCGAGAGCGGCCAGGAGATCCGTTACGAGCTCCTTCTTCCTAGAGCTGGTTTCTACCTCTGGGTCAAACGCCATCCTTGCGCGCCGAAGCTTGTTCATCGAGACCCTCTTGTGAATCAGATCCGACCACACGCGACCCTCAGCAGCCTCCTCGACCTCTTCCTCGACCTCTTCTTCGAGCTCGGGGATCGGCAGCTCCTCAGGTGCAGTAGCAGGAGACTCATCAGCCTGATACTCGGGCTCGGGAACCTCTTCGGGGGTTACCTCAATGACCGTGCTAGGCGAAAGGGGAACCTCTGGAACCTCTGGAGCCATCTCAACTACCGTGTCCGATGCGACAGGGACTTCAGGCTCGGCTACTACAGTGGGAGTCTCTACGGGAGGCAGCGCGATGACTTCTTCGACCTCCGGCTCCGCCCAATCTTCCACCAGGGCTTCAGTTGCAGGAGATGCGGGCTCTGTCACCAGAGGGCACTCTTCGCAGCAGGGAGGGGATTCCTCCTCAGGCTCCGGGGGAGGCAGGATAGAAGAAAGCTGAATGATCGGACCGCCGGGCAGATTCAAGTCTGCGATCTCGATCAGTCCCTTGGTCTCTAGGTCCTGCAGTGTGTCAGCTGCTTCTAGAACAGCCTCCAGCGTGCAGTTCAAGAAGCCACGGGCGTACAGGTTGCGGCCCATGACGATGATTCTAGTGGCTTGAGCCCGCTGTACCCTTCTCTGACGAAGGGCAGTGATTCTACGGACGGGGTCGGCCGAGAGCTTCCTAGGCCGAATCTGGTACATCTTCATTCTATTCTCCTTAACGCACAGAGCCCTCCCTCCCCGTCGAGGGAGGGAGGGCCCCAGTGTACACCTACGGAGGTGACGAACTAGAAGATGAAGACCTGCGGGAAGACGCCGCCGGCAGCCACCTGGTTGTTCGTGATCTCCAGGTTATCCTCGGCCATCGGAATCGCCGCAGCGAATCCACCGGTCGTGGCACCTACCGTGATGGAGCCGGAGTAGAGCTCCAGCTTGCCGACAGCGGAGATGTTGCCGAAGCCCATCCCGATGTCTTCCCAGCACTGCCACATGAGGCGGTTCGCGATCTTATCGATGTAGAACTTGACCTCGTTGAGGATGTAGAAGAACCCGAAGAACTCAGGAGCGGCGAACACGTAGATGTTGCCTTCCCTGAGGATGTTGTTCTTGATGGTACGGATGAACTTCATGCCCAGGAGCATGTTGTACTTGTACCCGTCTACCAGGGTCTCGGACTGCGCCTTGTCACCGACGTCCTCAGTGGTCCACTGGAGGATGTCCGCCCAGTCACTCTCCGTGATCAGGACCCGCTCCGGCTTCAGCCGCTTCTGGGTCAGGATCTTGAAGAGGTTGACGAAGTCAGGACGCTGTACCGGCCGAATGACGAAATCGTCGGCAGCCGCGGCCAGAGCCAGGGTTCCCTTGATCTTGCCACCACGGTTGACACCGTTGACATCCAAGCCGCCCAGTACCGCACCCGCCAGGACGTTGGTCCTGTTGAACGCGACTACGCCACCGTTCACCGTCGTCTGCAGGAACTCGACCATGGACTCCAGGTGTACGACGAACTCGCGGTCCTCGATTTCCTGAAGGTCCTTGACCGAGTTGTCCTCGATGACCTTGGTGATCGGCATGCGGTAGGCCAGGAGCTCCTGCTCCGTCTTCTCGAACTTCTCCGAGGAGATGGTGAAGAACCCGATGGCGAACCGGGGGGCCGAGATGTAGCGAGCGGTAGGCTCGCCACGGAAAGAGATCGCCATGGCCCGACTGTTGGGCTCGATCTCCTCGACACGGATGAGCGTGTCGTGGGTCAGCGAGACCTGGCAAGCCGAGGGGTCGATCCCACGGGCGTTCATGATCTTCCGGGCGAACGAGTCCTCCCGAAGGTGATCACGGATGAACTCGCCGCCGTACGCGGCGAGCTTCTCACGGCCTTCGGCCGTTCCCGCCTCATCGAAGAAGTTACTGTTGATTACTCTGGATGCAGCGCTATCGAACGACATCTTTAGCTCCCTTCTTACTGCTTCAGGAAGCGGATGGTGCCGGCCGCAGCGTCGACACTGACCAGGTAGGCCAGGGTGTAAGCGCCTGCACCCACTACCGGGTTCAGGCCTCTGCGGATACCGCCGAGAAGAGTGAGGTTCCACACGGACAGCGCATCACCGCGAGTACCGGCCAGAGCCAGCGCACCGCACACGTCGGTGTCCGCCTCGTAGTCGTGAATTCGGATGACCGTGACCTTGCCCGCAGCGCCACGACCTGCACCGGCCATGACGGGGAGATCGGTACGACCGCGCTCACCGAAGATCTGGTAGGTGGGCCAGGCGGACTCGCCAGCGAGCGCACCAGCGAGCACGGTAGAGCCCCGAGCCAGCGAGCCGCCAGCTGCAGTGTCTTCGAGCCACTCGCCGTCCTCGTAGTAGAGGGCGTCGTCAGGGTCGAGAGGGTTATGGCCGGCTGCATCATCTGCACGGGCTGCCCAGGGCAGGGACCGCATGACGCTCGGCGACCAAGGACTGACTAGATTCAGCATGTTCGCTCCAAGTTCCTGGGGTTCAGTCCGGGTCTTCCCGGGTAAGCAGGAAGTTAGTGAGCCGGCCGCCACTCTTGGTGGCACCCACCCCGGGTACGTCCCCGACGTGAGCCAACTTCACCGCATTGCCCGCTACCAGGTCAACCGCCATTTCGGTAGCGGCCAGTTCCGCTCCCGACTGTTCCATCAGATGTGCGACCTTCTCACCGAACGTGAGCTCGCCGTTCATTCCCTTTTCACCGAGGGCCTTTGCGATCTTCTCGCAACGCTCCCGCTTCTCGAAGAAAGCGACCTTTGCCCGCAACCCCTCGATCTCCGAAGCCTGCTTGCGCAGTACTCCAGGGACCTGGGAGAGGACCAGAGCCGCCTGAGCCGAGCTGATCTTTTCCATCAGTTCCTCCTAGTATCCCGGGATGGAGGGCTTGGAGTCCTCCCCCGAGTCAGGCATATCACTGGACGCGGACGGGGCCTTCTTCTCTTCGCCCTTCTTACGGGCGGCATCCTGGAGCTGCTGCTTGAATGCCTGCTCCTTGGACTTCGAGTCAGAGCCACTCTCAGACTTACCGTCAGACTTCTCGTCCTTCTTCTCCTCTTCTTCCTCTGCCACCTTCAACAGACCATTGGATGCGGCCGTCTTGATAGCGGAGGCGGGGAGTTCCCCTGCCACCACCCGACGAGCGAGCTCCTGGCGAGCCAAAGAGGCCAGCTTGGAGACGTTGCCGGGGTCGGTCAGGTTCTGCGAGATGATGTCGTCGTTGGTGAACGGAGGGGTATCCAACACCTTGTCCAGGTCGTACTTGACGTTGGAACCGCCGGTTACCTTGGCGTCTCGCTTGGAGAAGTCGATAGCAGCCGTGTTGCTAGCTACCTCAGCAGGGTGGTCGACCTTCGGTACGGCCTCGCCTACCTCGGAAGTGCCGGCAGGAGCGCCCATGGGGGCAGCCTTCGAGCCCACCGGGGGAGCCGGGGGACTAGAGCTCATCTTCCGCATCAGGCGGCCCATCGCAGTTACGCGCTTGGTAGCCGTCTTACGGATGATTCCGCCCTCCGGGTAGTTCTCACCGCCCGGCCTGTCATTGATGTCGTTCTTGATCGCACCGGGCGTAGGCTGGTTGCTAGCAGTCTCCGACGGGGCGGCATCTGCCGGCTCCTTCGGTGGCTGCACGCTCGCGGGAGCCTGAGCAGTGTTACGGGGCTGATTCCCGCCACCACCAGGCCTGTCATTCAGGTCATTGGCGAGGGCGTTGGAGGCAGTCATTCCCGGGAAGATCCCGGGACCCGTAGCGGGCTCCTTCGGAGGAGCCATCTCCATGGCCTGCTTGATGCGGAACTTCAGTCTAGGATCGTTCTCTACGGCGTTGACGATGTCATACGCTTCCTTCACACGCTCCAGATCGGTCACGGGACCTAGGTCCACGTTGCCCTGCTCCATCGCGCTTACGATGTATTCAACCGCGGAAGCGAGCTTCTTCGCCTCTTCCGTAGTCTCTTCCTTCTTTTCCTTGTCCTTGTCCTCGGACTTGGCTTCCTCCTTCTTCGGAGGAGGAGGGCTACCCTCGCTTGCCACCTTGATCCGAGCGGATCCCATAACCCCCTGTACTAGGGAGGCGAGATCAAACGCGCTACTTGCCATCTCAGGCCGTCCTCACTGGGGGAGTCGAGGTGACATGGGTTCTAATCCCTGTATCCACGGCCCCGCCGGTAGTTAGGTTGACTTTCGAGCCGGAAAAGCCCTTACCCTTCGCCGCTGCGCTAGCAGAAGCGACTGGAGACATCACCTTAGGGGCGCGTGCAACCAAGGCTCTTCCAGTTGCTGGAGCCGCTCTCAGGGGGACGTTTGCCAGCTTTGCTAGCTCAGCCGTAAATCCCATCCAGAGACGCGTATCCATATTGAGTTATCTAGCCCTCATCATCAGCTTTTGGAGCTCCACCCACATCGCCGTTTTAGCGGTCAGTAGGGGGGCAGGTCTGGTTACCTTCGGAGTTGCGGCTTTGAGCCCGGACTGGAAAGTCTTCCACTCCTCATTCAACCGAGTAAAGGTCGCTTGATCGCCGCCTCGATCAGGATGAGCCTTCATAGCCTCCCGGTAGTACTGCTTCTTCGCAGCTCCGGGGTCCATTCCTGAAAACCGATTCTTAGCTTTCAAGTTCTCTACGACGGCCTTTCGGCTCTGGTCTACTTTGACCTTCGCCGCCTGATGCGCCTCGTTAACCGCCTTCGCTTCCGACAGCCGGCGAGCGCCTAGCAGACCCTCATCGGCCGCAGAAGCCGTGCCGTAGCCCAGCCTCCTAAAGCCCACCGTTCTTGCTGCCCCATGGGCACCAAAACCTACTCCCGCTCCTGCCATGCCCCCAAGGACGCCCCTTCCGACTCTACGTCGGAGGGGCTGATCCTTGGGGCCGGACAGAGCTCCCGCTACAGCGCCAGTTGCGGCACCAATGCCTGCACCTCGTGCTGCTGCGGGAAGGGCCATTACTCGGAGTTCTCGATCATCTCGGCGGCCAGGCCGTCGATGAGGTTATCGTCGTCGTAACCCTCGAAGACGCCCTGCTCGATGAAGTCCATCGCCCGCTCCTCAGCGAGCTTCAGGATCTCCTCGGAAGCGGCGAGCTTGGTCGCCCCGTAACCCGCAGCACCGACGGCACCGATGGCACCGACCCGCTTGCCGTAGCCCTTGAGCCGCTCGCCACGAGCGATGCTCTTACGCTGCTTGGCCCGAGAAGTGATGAGGTCGGAATGACGCACCCGCGTGCCAGCTTCCTGGGTCCTCTTGTGGCCCCGAGTACCTACCCGATGGACGTTGCCCTTGGCGTCTCGCGTCATCGCCCCCCGCTCTAGCTGGATCTGCTTCTTCTCCGCACCGGTCATGTTCAGGCCCTTGGCCTGGAGCTTCTTGGCAGTGCGCTTTGCCGCAGCACCATGACCCGTCGCCAACTCCTTGAGGCGGCTGAGGGTGACCGCGCCTCTAGCAGGAGGCGGCAGTGCGGGACGCATAGCCTGCTTCTCGGCCTCGAAGGAGTGGGCCATGACCTGGCCGAGCCACTCAGCCTCCTTGAACTGGGCGAACGCCTGCTTCTCGGCCTCATCGTCGGAAGCCTCGAAGGCGTCGATCTCGTCATCTTCCCAGTTGGGCGGGTACTCGCCCTCGGCCTCAGCCTCCTCGCCACTCTCGTCGTCATCGGAGAGGTAATGAGAAGAAAGAGCGTCTACCTCTTCGTCGGAGAGGGCGTCGGCGTCGATGCCATCCTCAGCCGCAGCAGCCTTGAAGAGGTTCCACAGTTCGACCTCGTCGCCCGACGCGGTCTTCTCGGCTCCGGTGCCGTAGTAATCGGCGAGCCACGCATTGATGTCACTCATGGGGATACACTCCTGGTGTCGTTTATCCGTTGTCTGACGGGGACGCGTCTTTGAGGCTGTAGAGCCTCTACGCTAGAAGATCTATCTCGGCAGTTTTCTAAGA
>FLOH01001459.1_pt1 | contig 37011 bp, 36 predicted proteins | sample 756751 | NCBI WGS metagenome assembly FLOH01 (sample SAMEA4026879, study PRJEB14308) | marine metagenome | biome: coastal water; material: water | depth 74 m
CCGATCAGGAGCGAAAGCTTGGCGAAGAGTTGGCGATCTAGCTCTAAAGGAGACTGTTATGGCGATTGAAATTTGTGATGTTGTCGGGTTGGCCCATGAGCGCAAGAAGCGCAAGATCATCATGGATACGCGCAAGATGCATGCCTGGATGCACTATTACCCCAATCCGGGTGATCACGATGACCTGCATTGCCATCCGGGCGACCAGACCTTCATGTGCCTTGAAGGTGAATGCACGATGCATTTCCCTGATGGGGGAAGTGCCACGATGACGCCGGGAATGGCTGCGTTGATCGAGGGCGGTTCATTCTATCGCCTGGAAAATACCGGCACCGGTCCGATGGTGATGATGGGCACGCGCACCGGCCCCAATTCCGCCAACAAGCACATCAATCATGAAGCCGGCGAAGATTACCTGACTCTGCGCGGTAATCGCGATGAGCGGGTCAACGGCTTCATCATGCCGTCGGAAAAGGAAAACAGCCGGACCTAGTCGCGGAACGACGGGTCCTGGGAATCCAGCATTTCCATCAGCGCGCCCCATTCATCGTCGGGCTTGCTGGTGTCGCGGGGCCGATTGGATTGCGCTGCGGCGTGCCTGACGACATCGTCGGTGGGCAGGTTCAGTTCCGCCCCGGTGGTCATGCAGGCCACTTGTACCCGGCACGCGGTTTCCAGCGTGTACATCCAGCGAAATGACGTCCAGATCTGCGGCCCGCAGACCAAAAGCCCGTGATTGCGCAGGATCATCCAGTTGCGCGGCCCTAGGTTGGCGACCAGGTGATCGCGTTCTTCGAGGTCCGTCGCGAAGCCTTCGTAGTCGTGATAGGCCATGTCGGGAATGAATTTCATGGATTTCTGGTTGATCGGCAGCAGTCCGCATTTCATCGCCGATACCGCCATCCCGGCGGTGGTGTGGGTATGAATGGTGCAATCCACATCGGGCCGGGCGCCCAGCACGGCGGAATGGATGACAAACCCGGCGCGGATAACGGTGCGCGGCGTATCGTCGAGGATTTCGCCGTCCATATTGATCTTGATCAGGTCCGATGCGCGGATCTGGCTGAACAGCCGTCCCGCCGGGTTGAGCAGAAATTCGTCCGTGGTGCCGGGAACCCGCGCCGAAATATGGGTCGAGGTTTTATCGTCCATGCCGAAATGCGCGATCAGTCGGTAACAGGCCGCCAGATTGACGCGAGTCTCATATTCAGCGTCGGTCCTGTTGGACCCGCGCTGCGGTGCGCGCTTGATGGTGACGGTTGTCATGGTGGCCTCCCCCTTTGCCTGTCATCGGCTTTTGGGAACTCTAGGCCGCAGGCGTTGTGCGGGCAACGGCCTTAATGGGCCTGCTGGCTTGTTCGCGGCGGCAATCCGGTTTACGACTTTACTCAGGAAGTCGCCGCCCCAGCGCGGCGCTCGAAAATAAAAGGGGAGTGCCATGACCACTTTGATTACCGGTGCCGGCCTGATCGGCACGGCCTATGCCCAGAAGGCCCTTGCGCGCGGGGAAGATGTCGCCTTTTTCGACCCCGAACCCCGTGCCGAGTTCATTCGCCTCAAGCTTGGTGATGCGGCCAAGGTGCCGCTGATCCGGGGCGATGTACGGAGCCTGCCGGACCTGATTGCCGCGATTCAGGACACCAAGGCGACCACGGTGCTGCACACTGCGGGCATCATCGGCGGCAAGGTTGACGATATCCTGTATGCGGCGCTGCAGATCAACGTGCAGGGCACCATCAACGTGGCCGAGGCGGTGCGCCTTACCGGCGTCAAGCGGCTGGTTCATATTTCGACATTCGGCGTTTACGACATGCGTCGCGATGTACCCAAGATCATCACCGAAGGTTTTTATCGCGGTCATGGCCGCGCCTACGGCGATTCCAAGGTGGCGAAGGAACTGCTGCTGGAAGCCTATCAGGCCAAATACGGATTCGAGCTGGTCGGCGTGCGCCCGGCCAATGTCTTCGGCAACGGGCACTTCTGGTCCGGTTCGGGGGGCGGCGGAAAGATTCATGAAATGGTTGTTGCCGGTGTCGAAGGTCGGCCCGCGCAGATTCCCGCCAACCAGACCATGATCAACGAATATATTTATTCCAAGGATATCGGCGGCATCGTGGATGCGGCGGCAACAGCGCCCGTGCCGAAGCAGCTGTGGTTCAATGCCGGGTCCGGCACGCTGACGGCATTCGACGAACTGGTGACGTTGATGAAGAAGTTCTTCCCCAATTTCAGCTACGAGGTTCTGCCCGGCAAGGGGGGGAGTGACCGCGACTCCCAGCTCGATATTTCGGCGGCCAAGGAACAGCTTGGCTGGGTGCCGCAATACAGCCTGGAAGACGCCTTGGCCGATTACATAGAGGAAGTGAAAGCCCGGGGCGCGGCATAAGCCGTTCCCCCAAGCGGAACAACCGCTAGGCTTCGTCTAGGTCCTTTTCGGCAAATCGTGCAGCAGCTGCTTGACGAAGCCGATATGCAGGCGCAGGTCGTATAGCTGCTCCGCGTAAGACAGCGGAACCTTGAGATGCCCCACCTGGGTCTGGATGCGGTCCAGTTCGGCGGCGATTGCCACCGGATCGGCCTCGTCGGGTGCCTTGTCGACGCGCGCTTCCAGGTCGCGCAATTCCTTGTACCAGCGATAGATCTTGCGCCGCACACCCCAGCGATAGGCGGGGGGCGCGATCTTGAACAGCGGGATCATGATGGTGATTAACGGTACCAGCATGATCAGCAGGCGTTCGACCAGCACCGCCGCCCAGAAGGGCAGTACCCGGCGCAGGAAGGTCGGTCCCGACTTGAAATAGCGACGCGCATCGTCGCTCAGCGGGAAATCGACGAAACTGGCCGAGGGGAAAACCCCGGCGCCGGAAAACAGGCTGTCCTTGCGATGAACTGCACTGGCCGCGCCCAGTACCAGATCGACGATGGCCGGGTGCAGGTCGTCGCGCGCGACCAGCGCGGCGGTCGGTGCCAGCAGATCAATACTGCGCGGCGGGATATCGGCATCAAGCGCCAACAGCCCTTCGGGCAGCGTCAGCTTGGAAAGGTAGAGATAATGCCGCGTATAGGCTTCGGCGCGGTCAAAATCCAGAATGCGGATCGCCGGGTCGCGGATCAGATCGTTCACGGTTTTTGAGAGCCGGGCGGTCACGAAGAAAGCGGCATCGATTTCACCCGCCCGGAGCGCCTTTGCGGCTGCGGCCCCGCCGATGGAACGAAAGGCCGAATTTTCATCGTCAATCCCGCTGGCGACCAGCAGCGTCTTGGCGAGGACACGGGTGCCGGAACCCGCCGCACCGATGGCAATGCGCTTGCCCTTCAGTTCGGTCAGGCGCCGGGGGTGCCCGTCGCTGCGGACAAAGACCCACAGTGGCTCCAGGAACACGCTGGCCAGGGACATCAGCTTGGGTGCCCCGAACGGATCTCCGATGCCGCCTTGAACAAAGGCGATGTCGACGCCGCTCTTGGGATCATTGATGAGGGCCAGGTTTTCGCCCGCGCCCGCGCTGGGGCGCAGCTTCAATTGCAGGCCCTTGGTCGCCAGTTCCTTGGCATAGCGTTCGGCGAAATCATGGTAGGCCCCGTCGGGGGCGCCGGTGGCGATGGTGATGGTCTTGGGCGGCGCGGGATCCACGAACTGCCAGGTGCCCACGAAACCGGCCACGATCAACAGCGTGATCGGCACGTAAATCTTGATAAAATCCCACATCAAACATCGATCCCCATTATGCGGCCAGATACGCGACTTTAGGCGTAGGAGAGGGCGCGGGCAAGAAGGTGGCTAGAGGCGGGCGCCTCTCCGGCCTATGCTGAGGAAACCGGACAGCTTCTGGGCGGGAGAATTCAATGATTGACCTGTATACCTGGACTACCGGCAATGGCCGCAAGATCGTCATCATGCTGGAGGAGGTGGGGCTGGCTTACGAGGTTCACCCCGTCAATATCTACAAGGGTGAGCAGTTCACCCCGGACTTCCTGAAAATTTCGCCCAATAACAAGGTTCCCGCGATCGTCGATCGCGATGGACCGGAGGGGAAGGCGCTTTCTGTCTTTGAATCGGGGGCATGCCTGATGTACCTGGCTGAGAAGACCGGCAAGCTGATGCCCACCGATGTGGCTGGTCGCTACGATGTGATCCAATGGCTAACCCTGACGGTTGCGGGGCTGGGACCGGCCATTGGCCAGGCCCATTATTTCCACGGTCCGGGCAAGGTCGGCAACGAAGCGGCGGCGCAACGTTTCACCAAGGAATCGGCGCGGATGTTCAACGTGCTGGATCGGCGGCTGCGGGAAAGCCCGTGGATTGGCGGCGCGGAATATTCCATCGCTGATATCTCGGCCGTCGGGCGGGTTGCGGGTTACAAGAATGCGGGCGTTGATATCAACGAGACACCGGCACTGGCGGCCTGGCTGGAGCGCGTGGACGCGCGCCCGGCATCCATACGCGCGGCCAAGGTCATTGCCGATCTGCGTGCCGCCAACGTCACGCCCGTTGATGACGCGGCGCGGGACATCATGTATGGCGATGCTCAATTCAAGCGGCGGTGATGCCGGCTAGAGCTTGCCTTCGGCCTTCAGCTTGATGACGTTGTCGCGCTGGCGCAGGAATTTTTCATCCATGCCCTCATCGACCCGCTCTCCCATCTTTTCGGGATCGAAGGTCCCGGCGCTCATGTCGTAATCGGTGCCGGGGCGATACTGGATCCAGTGCTTGAAATGGGTGCATTCCTCAGGCGTGTCGAAATTGTCGATGTAGGTTTCAATCTCGTTGCCGTCGGGATCGTTGTAGTAGAACGATGTGGACTGGCCGTGGTTGATGGTGTGGGAGAAGTAGGGCAGGCCCCAGGCCTTGACCTGACGGTAGAGCTTCACCAGGTCGGCCAGCGAGTCGTACTGGAACGCCATATGGGCGATGCCGGCCCGGCCCTTGCCTTGCTGGCTGCCCGTGCGTTCCAGAATGGCAAAGCGGTGATCGCGGGCATCGAAGCTGATGAACGCGGCGCGTCCACCGGCACCGTCGGCAGTTCGCTTGTCGCGGTAGTTGACGGGATGGCAGTTGAAGAAGTTCGTGTAGAAATCCACCATCTTTTCGAAATTCTTGTCGGTGCCGAGAGAAACATGGACCAGCGCATTGGGCTTGGGCGCGGCGCTTTCGCTGATGCGCTCATTTTCCTTCGGCAGGTAGTTTTCCTTGAAGTTCTCCAGCCAGATCTTGTCGTCGGTGCGGATATCGCCCTTGTCGCCTTCGGCCATGAATGCCTCCTTTTATTTGGTTTTTGACCAGTCCCAGCTGGGAGCCAGGGGATCTTCGGCAATGGTGTTGCGCAGGATGCCGATGCCCTCGATTTCGGATTCCAGCACATCGCCGGGGACCAAAAACTTGTCGGGTTGGCCGCCGCCGCCCTGGGCCACGCCCTCGGGGGAGCCGGTGGTGATGACGTCGCCGGGCAGAAGCTCGATCTGGGAAACATAGGCGATGATATCGGGCAGCTTCCAGATCATGTCGCTGGTATTGGCGTCCTGGCGCATGTTGCCGTTCACCCGCGTGCGCAGGTTGAGAGCATTGGGGTCCTTGATTTCATCCGCCGTCACCACGCAGGGGCCGAGCGGACAGAACCCATCGAAGCTTTTTGCCAACAGGCGGTTACCTTCCGCCCGTTCCATCCGTCCGACGTCGCGCGCGGTGACATCGTTGGCGATGGTATAGCCGGCGATGACTTCCATGGCGCGTTCGCGCGGCACGTTCTTGCAGCGCACGCCGATGACAGCGGCCATCTCTGTCTCGTAATCAAGACGCTGGGTGGCGCCGGGCCGGACGATGTCGTCATGGGGCCCGATGATGGCGTGATTGCCCTTAAGCCAGGTCGAGGGCAGCAGGTAGGGCAATTTGGTATCGCTCATTTCCGCCTTGTGGGCGCCGTAGTTGCGTCCCGCCGCGATGACCTTGCTCGGCGCCACGGGTGCGAACAGGTAGGCGTCGCCGAAGGGGAGGAACAGGGGTTCGTCGTCGAGCCCGCGCGCATCGGCATGGTCCAGATGCAGCCGTTCGAGCCATTGCGCCGCCTTGCGGGCTTCTGCCATGGCGACGGGGCCGCCCGCCAGCAGGGCCGCCACATCGGCACCTATGCGGGCGGCCGCGACGGCTTCTCCCTGCAGGTCGCCTGCATCGGTGAGCAGACGGGCATAGCCGGCGCGAAGATTGCCGATGATGCCGTCGCCCAGCACGACACCCAGACGGCGATGGCGTCGCGATTCTCCGGCTGCGGTATAACTGATTAATTTCATTGTATTTCTTTCTCTCCCCGCCGGCAGTTTCTGCTGCCCTGTTGTTTCTCCCATGAGAGTAGCGTTCTCAGGGCCTGAGCAAAAGCACATTACGGCCCTGCTGTTGACCGTTAGAGGCATTTCCGTCAATCTTAACCCAAGTCCGTGAAGTCGATAAAAACCAAGGGCTAAGACCCGGTCACGGCAGATCTGGTAATTCGTGGCGCTTGGCGTCGCATGAACCGAGGGAGAGAACTTCAATGAATAAATTCGCAGCCCTTTGCACCGCTGCTGTTGCCAGCGTGGCGATGGCATCGCTGGCTGGTGCCGCCGACCTGCCCAAGAGCACCCAGAAAATGCTCAAGGCGCTCAAGCTCGATCCGTCCATTCTGGCGGGTGTAGATGAAGAGCTGAAGGTGCCGCAGGCCTGGCTTGACGCCGCCAACAACAAGGAAAAGCAGGTCCTGATCTATTCGACCCACAGGCCGAAGGACTGGAAGAAGATCCATGACGTTTTCGCCGAACGCTATCCCGGCATTGAGGTCAAGCAGTCGGAAGTTCGCACATCCTCGCGGCGCTATATCCGCCCGCTTACCGCTTTCAAGGAAGGCCGCTATCTGACCGATATCACCATGGGTCTTTCAGGGAACGTGTATCTGTTCCGTAAGGCCGGTGCTTTTGCCAGCCTGTCGGACCTGCCAGCCTATAAGCATGTTCCCGATGCGGCGAAGCAGCAAGATCACATCGCGGCGCCGTATCGCACGCGCTATTGGTGCATGTCCTACAACACCAAGAATGTGAAGAAGAGCGAGTTGCCCAACACCTGGGACGATCTGGTGAGCTCCCAGCGGTTTGGCAACAAGAAGCTGATGATCGGCAACCGTCCCAACAACTGGCTGCTTAATCTTTGGGAGGCCAAGGGTGATGGCTGGGGCGCGGACTTCTCCCGCAAGCTTTTGGTCAATCTCAAGCCGCAGCTTCGCAAGGAAGGGATGAGCGCGCTGCTCAATCTCGTCATTCTGGGCGAGGGCGATATAGCGGTGCCCTCGGCGATGAATCGCGTTGGTCCGCAAGTCCTGAAGGGGGCGCCGATCGGCTATCACTGTCCGGAGCCGGTGCCCTTTACCGTGTCGGAACTTGGCGTGTTCAAGGGCTCACCGCATGCCAATGCGGCGAAGATCTGGGTCAATTGGCTGCTGTCCAAGGAAGGCCAGGTCGCCCAGTATTACGCCGAGCGTTCGTCGCCCATTCACGAAGATCTGCAGCGCAAGGAATTCCTGTACTTCCCGGAAGCCGTTGTCGGTCGCAAGAAGGCTGTTCTTGGCGCTGATGCCGCGCAGACGTCGGTTCGTCTCGCCCGGTTGTGGGAGCCGCTGTGGATCCAGGGCGGCGGGTATGTGCCGCCGAAATCTAAAGCGGTTGATGTCAAGATTGATGCCGTCAAGCGTGGTGGCCGGTTGATTGAATTCAAGGTCGCCGGCAAAGCCGATAAGGCGAAAATTTCCGGTTCCCGGACGAAAATCAAGATCGGCGGCAAGGCCAGTAAACGTAAAAACCTGAAGCCTGGGATGAGTTGTAAAGTGCTTTACCCAGCTGGTGGCGGTGAAGCCAAGTCTGTCGATTGCAAGTAAGTCATTTGTAACCTGCGTGCGTCGGCCTGCCCGGGATTTTCCGGGCAGGCTTGCGTGCGGATGAATTATGTCGGGCGGCCCGCGGGCGTCGCGAGGGGAATAGAAAATGGCGGTTGATGCACTGGGTGTAAGAACATCAGAATCCTGGTTTCGCAGATTCCGGACCTCCAATCCCTTCCACTGGGCCTTGTTGGTGCTGATGGCCCTGCTGGTCGGGCTGCCGGCGGTGTTCCTGATCCTGGGCAGCTTGTCGCAGTCCCAGATTCCGACCGACATCGCGCTTGATCAACTCAACTTTGAAAACTATGCCGATGTTTGGTGGGATCCCTCCACCTATGCGCTGTTCTACAACACCTTCATCTATGTGTTCGGCGCCACCGCCTTAGGCATCACCGTGGCCGCGACGCTGGCCTGGCTGGTGGAGCGCACCGACATTCCCGGCAAGATGTGGATCTATGCCGGTGTGCCGATGACCCTGGCCATGCCGGGCATGCTTCAGGCAATGGCCTGGGTTCTGCTGCTCAGTCCGCGGGTCGGTTTTATCAACACATTCCTGGGCGAGAATTTGGGCATTGGCCCGATCAACATCTATTCCATCGGCGGCATGATTTTTGTTGAGGGTTTGCGCCTGGTGCCCACCGCATTTCTGATGCTGGTGCCGCTATTGCGCTCAATGGACCCCTCTCTGGAGGAGGCCGCTTCCATGTCCGGCGCCGGTCCCAGTAACACGCTGCGCAAGGTGACGCTGCGCTTGATGCTGCCGGGCCTCGTGGCGATTGTCATCTACCAGTTCATCACGGCGCTGGAAGTTTTCGAGGTGCCGGGAATTCTCGGCATGCCTGCCGATATCTTCGTGTTCTCGACAAAAATTTACCAGATTCACCATTCGGCGACGGTGCTGCCGGAATATGGCAAGGCCAATGCGCTGGCGATGATTTATCTCGTGGTGGCGGTTTTCGCGACGATTGCCTATTCCCGCGTCATTGCGCATCAGGAGCGGTATAGCATCGTAACCGGCAAGGGCTATCGGCCGCGGACCACGCCGCTTGGCTCGTGGCGCTGGGGCGCATTCCTGCTGGTGTTCCTGTTCCTGGCATTCTCCATCATCATGCCCTTGTTCGTCTTTATTTACGTCTCGCTGCTGCCTTACGTGCAGGCGCCGAGCTGGGAAGTGATGGGCAACCTGACGTTCGAGCATTACCTCAACCTGGGGGAGGATCCGTTCCTGATCCGGTCGATCTGGAACACAATCATCCTGATAGTTCTGACCTCAACCGGCACCGTTGTGCTGGCCTTCCTGGTTTCGCTGGTGGTGGTGCGCTCCAAGTTCCTCGGGCGCAAGTTCCTCGATCAGCTTGCCTTCATGCCCCACGCCATTCCGGGCATTGTCCTGGGGCTGGCGTTCATGTGGGTCTATTTGCAGGGCGCCAATTTCGGCTTCGATATTTTCGGCTCCATCTGGTCGATCTGTATTGCCTTCATCGTCAGCTATATCGCTTACGGGACACGGGCCATGAACGCTGCCATCCTGCAGATTCACAAGGACCTGGAAGAAGCCGCCCATGTCTCCGGCGCGCCGCACTGGCGCACCATGTGGCGTGTGTTCTATCCGCTGATGCTGCCGACATTTGTCGGTGTCTGGGTCTGGGTGATGCTGCACGTTGTCCGTTCGGCATCACTGCCGCTGATCCTCTACGAAGGCCCTGAAAATCAGGTGTTGGCGGTGATCATCTGGAACATGTGGGACGAAGGTGAAATGCAAGCGGTGGGCGCCATCGGGGTGATCATGATCGTGCTGCTTCTGATAATTACCATGTTCGTCCGCAGCTTCGGTTTTGGTTCCAGCCGCCATATCCAGAGCGACGCAAAGTGACCACGGACCGGGGGCAGGCCAGCGATGGCGCCTCCGGCGGAACACGTCGCCGCATCGTCATTCTGGGCGCGGGGGGGCGTGACTTTCACGACTTCAACGTGCTTTATCGCGACGATCCCGGCAGCGAGGTCGTCGCCTTCAGCGCGACCCAGATTCCGGGCATTGCCGGGCGGCGTTACCCGCCCGAACTGGCCGGACCGCTGTACCCGGCAGGAATTCCCATTGTAGATGAGGTGGAGCTTCCCGCCCTGTGCCAGGCGCAAGGCGTTGATGATGCCGTCTTTGCCTATTCCGATATTGCCCACCCCGATGTCATGCATATCGCGTCACGCTTTCTCGCGGCGGGGTGCAATTTTGTCTTTCATGGGCCGCGCGCGACGATGTTGCGCGCCGACAAGCCTGTCATCGCGGTTACGGCAGTCAGGACCGGTTGTGGCAAGTCGCCGGTCAGCCGGTTTATCGCGGCCCGGCTGAAGGCGCGCGGAATGCGCGTCGGCATTCTGCGCCACCCCATGCCTTACGGCGATCTTGGCAAGCAGGCGGTGCAGCGGTTTGCCACCGTCGCCGACCTTGATGCTGCCGAATGCACGATCGAGGAACGCGAGGAATATGAGCCTTACGTCGCCGAGGGTGCCGTCATCTTCGCCGGGGTGGATTACACGCGGATTCTGGACGCGGCTTCGGCCGAGGCCGACATCATTCTCTGGGATGGGGGAAATAACGACTTTCCCTTCATCCGGCCTGATCTCCATATCGTTCTTGCCGATGCCCTGCGGCCCGGTCATGAAACCGCCTATCACCCCGGCGAAACCGCGCTGCGCATGGCCGATCATGTGCTGATCAACAAGGTGGGTGGCGCTGCCCGTGGGGTGGTTGCCGGAATTGAGGCGGCGGTGGCAGCGGTCAATCCCAGGGCCGGAATCCTGCGTGGCGATCTTTCGGTGACACTTTCCGATGCGGGGCTGGTGCGCGGCCGCCGCGTTCTGGTGATCGAGGATGGTCCCACCATCACCCACGGCGGCATGGCGACGGGGGCGGGGTTCGTCGCGGCAACGCGGGCAGGGGCCAGTGAAATCATCGATCCCCGGCCTTTCGCCGCCGATGAGATTACCAAGACCTTCGATAAATATCCCCACATCGGTCCGGTGTTGCCGGCGTTGGGTTACTACCCGGCACAGCTTGATGCCCTGGCTGCAACCATTCGCGACAGCGGCGCCGATGCGGTCGTGATTGCGACGCCAATACGGCTGGAGACGCTGATATCCATAAAACAGCCGGTGGTCCATGTCGCCTATGCCTTCGACGATCTTGATCGGCCCGGTCTTGGGGACATCATCGCGGCTTTTTGTGATGGATTGGCGGGCTGATGCGGATCGTTGCAGCCCTTGGCGGGAATGCGCTGCTGCGACGGGGGGAGGCGTTGGACGCAGCGGCGCAAGAGCGCAATGTCGTCACGGCGGCCCGTGCCCTTGCCAGCCTTGGCGAGGGGCATGATCTTGTTGTTACCCACGGCAACGGTCCCCAGGTCGGCATGCTGGCCTTGCAGGCGGCGGCGGGGCCCGGCGGGGACTGGGGCTTTGATATCTTGGGCGCCGAATCCGAAGGTATGATCGGATACCTGATCGAGCGTGAGCTTGCGCCGCGTCTGCCCCACAAGCGCGTGGTGAGCCTGTTGACCTTGATCGAGGTTGACCCGGATGATCCGGCTTTCAACGATCCGACCAAGCCGATCGGGCCGGTTTACGACGCCGAGGGCAGGGCCGCCATCGGTCGCGAGCGGGGCTGGACCCTGAAGCCGGAGGGTAAGGGCTGGCGCCGGGTCGTGGCCTCGCCGGCACCGCGGCGAATTCTGGAAATCTCGACGATTCGTCACCTGGTGTCGGAGGGGTTCATTGTCATTTGTGCCGGTGGCGGCGGTATCCCGGTGCAAGTTATGCCGGACGGGGCGATTCGTGGTGTGGAAGCCGTCATCGACAAGGATCGCAGTTCGGCGCTGCTGGCGGAAGAAATCGGCGCCGCTGCACTTTTGCTGCTGAGCGATGTGGACGGCATTTATGAAGGATTTGGCACCCCTCAGGCACGGCACCTGGATCGCCTGGCGGTATCTGAAATCGAGGGGCTCGGGCTTGATCCGGGCTCAATGGGGCCGAAAGCCGCCGCTGCGGCAGGTTTTGTCAGGGCGACGGGTGGCCTCGCAGTCATCGGCGCCCTGGGCGACGCGGAGGCCATGCTGGCCGGGTCGGCCGGAACCCGGATCGTTCCGTGAATGGCTTTTTCCCCACGGAAATACTGTGTTTTGGAGGGGGCGAAATGGGGCGTGGTATTGCCAAAACCTTTGGCACCCGGCACAATGTCCCCATACAGCAGTTCGTTAAACCGCTGGAAAATATAAAAACTTCACTCAGCAGGGAAACACCATGATCGACATCAGGAATCTGCACGTTCACTACCAGAGTTCTGAAGGTAGCGTTCATGCGGTGCGCGGCATCAACATCAAGGTCGAAGAAGGCCAGTTCTACACCATGCTCGGCCCATCGGGTTGCGGCAAGACGACGACGCTGCGGTGTCTCGCCGGATTGGAACGCCCTTCAGCCGGTGAAATTTTCATCAATGGTGAGCCGGTGTTTTCCACCGAGCGCAACATCATGGTGCCTGCCTACAAGCGCGATATCGGCATGGTGTTCCAGTCCTACGCCATCTGGCCGCATATGGATGTGTTTGAAAATGTCGCCTTTCCGCTGCGCGAGATGAAGGGCCGCTTCTCCAAGAGCGAAATCCGCGAAAAGGTCATGGCCGCGCTCGATCTGGTGCAGCTTAATGGCTATGAAGACCGACCGGCGCCGTTCCTGTCCGGTGGCCAGCAGCAGCGTCTGGCCCTGGCCCGCGCTCTGGTGCGTGAGCCGCAGGTTCTGCTGCTTGATGAGCCGTTGTCCAACCTTGATGCCAAGCTGCGTGAGGAAACCCGCACCGAAATTCGCGATCTGGTGAAGCGTTTGGGGATTACGACGGTCTACGTTACCCATGACCAGCTTGAAGCCTTGACCATGTCCGATGTGATTGCAGTCATGGACCAGGGCAAGATCGTTCAGGAAGGCGGTGCGGTGGAAATTTACCGCGAGCCCAAGGTGCGCTTTGTTGCCGACTTCATCGGCTTGACCAACTTTGTCGAGGGCAAGGTCAGCGCGGTTGCCAATGGTTCAAGCTTCGGCGAAGTGCAGACGGCTTCCGGGATGATCAAATGCACGTTGCCTCATGATGCGAAGATCGGCTCAACCGTGATCATCGTGGTTCGGCCCGAAGACGTGAACCTGATGCCAGCAGGCCCCGGCGGTCAGAACATCATCGAAGGCAAGGTAACTGCTGCGATGTTCATGGGCGATACGACCGAGTTCCGCATTTCGCTGCCCGATGCTTCGCTGCGGCTCAAGCTGCATCCGTCTACGACGGTGGAAGAAGGGCAAACCATCATGGTTGAACTTCCGGCGGAACGCTGCCGCGCCCTGATGGGCTGAGGCCTGCGACCAGATAAAAAAAGGGCGGCCCCGCGGGACCGCCCTTTTTCTATGTCTGATTGTTATCAGCCGGCGGCTTTGGCCACCGCGCGCTTGGTAATCACGGTCACCAGATGCGCCCGGTATTCCGCGCTGCAATGAATGTCCGACATCATGTCGTCGGCGGGCAGGGCAATGCCTGCCACCGCATCCGGCGAGAAGTTGGCGGAGAGCGCCTTTTCCATTTCCGGCGCGCGGAAAACATGGTCCTTGGCGCCGGTGACGGCGACACGGAAGTCCTTGCCGAAGCGGGCGACAAAGGCACCGACCATGGCGAAGCCGGAGGCCGGCTGCGGGAACTTTTCATAGCCAGCAGCATCGGGCACGGGGAAGTGCACGGCCTTGATGATCTCATCGGGTTCCAGTGCGGTTTCAAACAGGCCGATGAAGAAGTCATCGCCGGCGATCTTGCGCTTGTTGGTTTCCACCGTCGCGCCGAGCCCCAGCACAGCCGAGGGATAGCAGGCCGAGGGGTCGGAATGGGCGATGGAGCCGCCGATGGTGCCGCGATTGCGAACACTGGGATCGCCGATGCCGCCAGCCAGCGCTGCCAGCGCCGGGATGGCCTTCTGGACTTCGGCCGAGTTCTGGACTTCGACATGGCGGGTCATGGCGCCGATGGTGACGGTCTTGCCCGAAACGCTGATGCCCTTGAGGCCGTCAACCCCCCCCAAATCCACGAGATCGGAAGGTGCGGACAGGCGCAGCTTCATCGACGGAAGCAGGCTCATGCCGCCGGCCAGCAACTTGCCGTCCTCGACCTCAGAAGTTTTCTTGGCAGCGTCATCAAGCGAGGATGGACGATGGTAATTGAATGCGTACATTTTCTGGTCCTCCCTGAAACCCGTTAGCGCCGATTCATGGCACGAATGCCGTCATGGATGGCTTCGACGATATGTTCGTAGCCCGTGCAGCGGCAGATGTTGCCTTCCAGCTCGTGGCGGATGGTCTTTTCGTCGGCATCGGGCTTGCGCCGTGCGATGTCGCAGCCAACCATCACCATGCCCGGTGTGCAGAAGCCGCACTGCAGGCCGTGGTGCTCCCAGAAGGATTTCTGCATCGGGTGCAGTTCGCCATCGGCGGACGCCAGCCCTTCAATCGTCGTGACGTCAGAGCCTTCGCACTGCACCGCGAGGATGGTGCAGGACTTAATGGCCTCGCCATTGAGATGGATATTGCAGCAGCCGCACTGCGAGGTATCGCAGCCGACATGGGTGCCGGTCAGGCCGATGTGTTCGCGCAGGTACTGGACCAGCAGGGTGCGCGGCTCGACATCAGCCGAAACCTTCTTGCCGTTGACGGTCATTGTAACTTTGGTGCTCAAAGCTCCCCTCCTTTTTAAACCGCACGCCGCGCGCGGCGGGCACTCGGTGTTTGGTTGCAGTATGCCTTCAGTGATTGACAATCCAAAGGGCTATCAGGCCGGCGATGGCGAGAGCCCAGAAAGTAATGGCCCGGCAACCGGCCGGAGCGGCCGTCGCAGGGGTGGGTGTGGCCGCCGAGGCGGGGGTCGCAGCCGCCGGGGCGGCATCTTCCTTGCCGCCACCGAGGTGGTTTGACAGGTTGGTAAAGAACTGGTCAGCAAGCTTTTTCGCCGTCGAATCGATAAGACGCTGGCCAACCTGGGCCAGCTTTCCACCAACCGAGGCATGGACCTGATAGGCGATAATGGTGCCTTCGCCGTCGTCGCTCAGCGAGACCTTGGCCTCACCCTTGCCGAAACCGGCAACGCCGCCCGAACCTGTCCCCGACAGCGTGTAGCCGTTGGGGGGATCGAGATCGGCGAGTGTGACTTCACCGCTGAACTTCGCCTTCACCGGGCCGATCGCCAGGGCGACCTTGGCGCTGAACTGGGTGTCGGACTTTTTCTCGACGCTTTCGCAGCCGGGAATGGCAACCTTCAGGATTTCGGGATCATTCAGCGCCGCCCACACTGTATCTCGTGAGGCTGGTACGCGCTTCTCACCGGTCATGTCCATATTCAGGCGGCTCCCTTTGTTTTGGCATTTTCAATGGCCCGCCACACCCGGTTGGGCGTGAGCGGCATGTCGATATGTTCAACCCCGAGCGGCTTGAGCGCATCGAGGACTGCATGTACCAGCGCCGTCGGCGCACCGCAGCAGCCGGCTTCACCGGCGCCCTTGACGCCCAATTCATTGTTGGTCGACGGCGTCGGGCAGAAAACAGCTTTCATATGGGGAAAGTGCTTGGCCCGGGGCATGCCGTAATCCATGAACGTGCCAGTCAGAAGCTGGCCGTTTTCCTCATCATAGACCAGGTTCTCCGTCAGCGCCTGGCCGATTCCCTGGGCGACGCCACCGTGGACCTGACCATGAACGATCAGCGGGTTGAGAACGTTGCCGCAGTCATCGGCGGCGGCGAAGCCGACGATTTCCAGGTTGCCGGTTTCGGCATCTACCTCGACCTCGCAGATGTGACAGCCGTTGGGATAGTTCATGTCGTCGCGGCCGTTGGCACGCTTGTAGAGGTAGGTTTCATCGAAACCGGGGTCGATCCCCTCAGGCAGCCTGGCGGGGTCATGGGCCGCCTTGGCCACATCACCGATGGAAACGGAGCCGGCCTTGGCCTTGAACTCGCCGCCTTCAAAAGTAACGTCCGAGGGGGGGGCCTGAAGCAGGTGCCCGGCGATCTTCTTGCCCTTTTCGATCAGCCTGTCTGCGGCGCGGATGATGGCGACGCCGCCCATCTGTGACGAGCGCGAGCCGAAAGTGCCCGCAGCGCCGTCGGGCGTGGTGTCGGTATCGCCCTGGATGAGATCGATGGAATCGAAGGGCACGCCCAGCTTTTCCGACAGGATCTGCGAATAGACCGTGGCATGGCCCTGGCCGTGGGAGAAAGTGCCGCAAATGATGGAGATGTTGCCTTCGGGTTCGAAGCGGACCCGCATCACTTCTTCAGGACGTCCACCTGCACCTTCGATGAAGGAGGTCAGGCCGATGCCGCGCAGCAGGCCGCGCTTGGCCGATTCCTTGCGCCGGGATTCAAAGTTGTCCCAGTCGATGAGCTTGCATGCCTCTTCCTGGCATTTGTTGAAGTCGCCAATGTCGATGGTCAGGCCCATCTGGGTCTTGTAGGGGAACTTGGTAATGTAATTGCGTTTGCGCATTTCACGTGAATCGATGCCCAGTTCCTTGGCCGCCTTTTCGATCAGGCGATCGATCAGGTAATTGGCCTCCGGGCGACCGGCACCGCGATAGGTGTCGGTGGGGACCGTGTTGGTCATTACTGCCTTGCACGAGAAATACAGCACGGGAATATCGTAGACCCCGCCGACGATGCGTCCGCCGCCATCGATGGGCAGGCGCGCGCCGTTCTCGGTCACCCAGGCACCGATGTTCGCGTACATGAGAATTTTGTAGCCGAGGATCTTACCGTTAGCGTCCAGCGCCAGTTCGGCGGCGTCGATCTGGTCGCGCCCGTGCAGGTCCGAAACCATGGTTTCCGAACGGTCGCCCAGCCACTTGACGGGACGGCCCAGTTTCTTCGCGGCATAGGCGATGGCAACGATTTCCGGGTAGATTTTCGAGCGTGTGCCGAAGCCGCCGCCGGTGTTGTCCGATACGTGGCGCACCTTGCTGGCGTCGCCATCAAACAGGAGATCGGAGATGGCGCCCTGCACCCGGCGCCCGCCCTGGAAGGGGGCGTAGATGGTCATGCGTCCGGATTTTGTGTCCATGTCCGCCAGACAGCACTTGGGCTCCATCGGCACGGGAATGACGCGGTTATTGATCAGCTCGATGGAAACGATGTGGGCCGCCTTGGCGGCCACGGTGTCATAGGCGTCGGAGGTCGAGTTTTCCCAATGCAGGCAGATGTTGTCGGGCTGTTCGTCGTGGATCGCGCCGGCGCCTTCTGCCACCGCCTGAAGCGGGGTGACCAGGGCGGGCAGTTCCTCGTAGTCGATCATGACCAGTTCCGCCGCGTCGCGGGCCTGGAAGGCGGTTTCGGCGACAACGATGGCGACCGGCTCACCACCATAGCGGACCTTGTCGGTGGGCAGCGCCAGGCGTTCGGTGCGGAACATCACTTCACCGGCGAGGTTCTTCAACTGGGCGTCGGTGACGACCCGACCGACACCGTCGGCATCCATGTCCTTGCCGGTGTAGACGGCGATAACACCGGGGGCCGCCAGCGCCGCGCTCGCGTCGATACCCTTGATCCGGGCATGGGCGTGGGTGGCGCGGATGAAGGCCAGATGGGTCTGCCCGGCGACATTGATGTCATCGGTGTACTTGCCGCCACCTTTTAGAAGGCGTTGGTCTTCCTTGCGCCGGACAGGCTGTCCTATGCCGAATTTTTCGCCAAAACTATCCATCAGGTGACTCCCGAAACTACTTTTAACGGCCTTCCGCCTTGCCCAACACCCACCCGGAGGCCTGATTGGGTCAACCAAGCACCTTCAGACCAGGATTTCCGATACGGGGCGGGCCGGCGAGGCTAGGGCCGCAGAACGAATTAGCCTTGATTCCCGGCGGATTGTAACGGTTTCGTCCTCGTTGAGGGAGAGGAAAATTGCTACTCATCCGTCTAAATGATTCAGCAAAACTTAACTATAACTTTTAGCCTAATATTTATAATTATTTACCACTATATACACCTAACGGCATATGCCCCGGCGTGTTTTCGCCTGGGGCCAGCGCCAATGACCAAATTGTGTGGAGTGGGACCATGGAGGCCATAAGCCGAGATTCTCTTCGGGATGACGATGAACTTTTCCTCGTTGAAGATGACGCCGTTCCAGCCGTTGAGGCCAAGTCGAAATGGAAGGTGCTGATCGTGGACGACGAGCCCGCGATTCACTCCGTCACCAAGCTGGCGTTGGAAAATTTCAGTTTCGACGGCAAGGAGTTGGAGTTTCTCGATGCGTTTTCCGGAAAGGAAGGGCGAGAGATCCTGAGCGAGCACAGCGACGTGGCCATCATATTGCTCGACGTAGTGATGGAAACAGAACATGCGGGGCTTGATCTTGTTCGTGTGATTCGTGAAGACCTGAAAAATAAATCAGTGCGAATCGTGCTGCGGACCGGCCAGCCGGGGCAGGCCCCTGAACAGCGGGTCATCAGGGAATACGATATCAACGACTACAAGGAAAAGACCGAACTTACTTCGCAAAAATTGCACACGATGATGTATGCGACCTTGCGTTCGTATCGGGACATACAGGCACTTGAATGCAGCAAGGCAGGTCTCGCTGAAATTGTGCGGTCGTCAGCGTCAATCTTTGAAATGCAGTCCATGAACAAGTTCGCCCACGGCGTGCTCAAGCAATTGTCGTCGCTTCTCCATCTGAATCGCGATTTGATTTACTGCAGCGCCATCGGGGTGGAGTGCGGAAACGACGATAACGGTTACCGTATCCTTGCCGGGACAGGGGAGTACGAGGAATTTGTGGGATGTGATGCCCTCGATTTCCTGAATGAAAAGGACTGCGTAATTCTCAATGAATCCTTTCGCGGTAAAAAGAATGTCTTTTCGGATAATTACTTCGCGAGCTTCTTCGAGTCCGGGCCGGACACGCATAATGTCCTTTACGTCAAACACAATCATGCCCTGTCAGATGTCGACAAGCACCTGATAGAGGTGTTTTGCCGAAATGTCTCGGTGGCGTTCAGCAACGTCTACCTGAGAAAGGAAATCGACGACACACAGCGTGAGATTGTTTATCGCCTCGGCGAAGCTGTGGAGACCCGTTCTCTGGAGACGGGGAACCACGTCAAGCGCGTGGCTGAATATTCGAAGCTGCTGGCGGTGGCTGTTGGTCTTGATGAAGAAGAAGCCGATATCATCCGCCTTGCTTCGCCCATGCATGATGTGGGCAAGGTCGGAATCCCCGATGACATCCTTCATAACCCGTCGAAGCTGGGTCCCGAACAGTGGGAAATCATGAAGACCCACGCCAGCGTAGGGTACGAAATGCTGCGCTCCTCACCCCGGCGCATCCTGAAAACTGCTGCAATCATCGCCCATGAACATCATGAAAAATGGAATGGTGCGGGGTACCCGAGAGCGCTATCCGGCGAAGACATCCATATCTATGGCCGAATTACGGCCCTGGCGGATGTGTTCGATGCCCTGGGCAGTGACCGCTGTTACAAGAAGGCGTGGCCGCTGGATAAAATTCTTGAATTTATCGGGAAAGAGAGGGGGCAACATTTCGATCCGCAACTCGTCGATATCCTGATGTTGCGATTGCCCAAATTTCTGGAAATCCGCGACAAATACAACGACGAGTACATGGGCGACTAACGCCTGATTTCACCTTCATTCGGCGCTGCATATGGAGTTGTCCTCATGAGACATTTTGCCCGCGTTCTTTTCGTGCTTTCCGCCATCGCCGGCACGGTCACACTTGGCGCCTGTTTGCCTGATTTCAATGCAAGCTCCCGAACTATTCGGATCGGTGTTCTGCCTGATCAAAATTCGGAAGCGCTGAAAGTTCGATACGCGCCGCTTATGAAGCACCTTTCAGATGTGACCGGTCAGAAAGTCCAATTGGTCATTCCGGACAGTTACGATGATCTGGTTGAAAAATTCGGCGCCATAGAAGTGGATATCGCCTATTTCGGCGGCGTGACCTTCGTGCGTGCGAACAAGACGCAGGGGGCGGAGCCTCTTGTCATGCGCGATGTGGACGCGACGTTCAAAAGCTACTTTATCGCTCATCGCAGCACTGATGACCGGAGGGGCTTAGCCCAGTTCAAGGGCACCAGGTTCGCATTCGGCTCCAAAAGTTCCACCTCCGGCCATCTCATGCCTCGGCATTTCATGATTCAAAAAGGGCTGGAGCCCGAAAGAGCATTTTCTTCCGTTGTTTACTCCCGCGGACATGACGATACCGTGCGCAAGGTGGCGAGTGGCGAAGCGACTCTCGGAGCCGTGAACGCGCTTATTTATGAAAGCATGGTTGAAAAGGACGCGAGCCTGAAGAACGTGACGCGCATCGTTTGGGTAACGCCACCGTATCCGGATTACGTCTGGGCGGCCAGAAAGGGGCTTTCGCGCGATATCAAGGATCGGTTTCAGAATGCCTTTCTTTCCCTGAGCGGGACAAACCCGAATGACCAAAAGGTTCTCAATAGCTTGAATGCCGGGGGATTTCTGCCAGCGAAAATGGAAAACTTCGCAGTCTTGAAAACCATCATGCGGGTAACCGGACTTTAGCCGCATTTTCGAGCGCCCATTACGAGCATTCTCGAAGCAAACGCTAACGTGGCACAACATTAAAGTCAGGCACCATGAAATTTTCTCTCAAGGTATCCACTTTCGTGCTTGTCGCAATCTTGGCGACGGGACTTGCAATGGGCGTGTCGTCCTATCGCAATATAAATAATGACGCATGGAAGTCCTTTCGCGGATATTTGAATGATTATGCAGGTGTCGAGGTTGAACACCTGTTCCGCGCAGATCAGAAACTGGATAGGGACACCATCAGCATCGCTTCCAACCTGGCAACCCAGGGAGCCATGTCGGATTTTTCCTCGGCTTGGGAGGCCATGACCCCGGCGGAAAGAAACAAAATTCGTGCGGATTACATAGAAACGCCTTTTGCAGGTGGCAATAGTGCCTATTTAGAAACTCACAACAGAATTCATGATCAGTTCCTTCGGTTGCTGAACACGCACACCTATTATGATTTTTTCATGATTACGACGAAGGGCGATGTGGCGTACACGGTCGCGAAGGAGGTGGATTTTGGCGCCAGTCTTTTCTCCCCGTCATTGCGCGACAGCGGTCTAGCCAAGGTATTCCGGGCTGCGCTCAAAAGCGGGACGGATGGGGCAGTTTTTCATAATGACTTTGCTGCACATGGGCCGAGCAATGGCAAAATTTCTTCTTTTGCGGCCACACCAATTCTGGACCGAAATGGCAAAATTCTTGGTGTTTTTGCCATTCAGGCCGGTCTTGAATTTTCCAGGTCCCAATTGGGTCAGTGGTCGAAAGCAAAATCATCGTATCTGGTCGGGCCGGACCGGCGCATTCGTGCCACCTCTGGGGACAATGATGATTTGAAGCCGATCCTTTACACCCTTCGCACTGCGGCTGTTGATAAGGCCCTTGCTGGTGAAACCGGGTATTTGATTGAGGATGATTTCATGAGCGGCCGGAAAAGCTACTTCCGGTACCAGCCGATAAGGATGCTTGATGAGAAGTGGGCGCTGCTTGTTGGCATGCCTGTCGATGAGATCGAGGGGCTGGCCGCCCGTTCCGTGCGTGGGCAGATGGAGATCATGGCGTTGATCGTCATGCTCGCATCGCTGTTCGGTGTGGTGCTGTCACGCAGGTTAACATCGCCGCTGTTGAAGCTTACCTCCCTCATGCGCGCTTTTTCCAAGGATCCGTCGACTAAACTTGAAGGGAAAATTTTCGAGCGAAGCGACGAGATCGGCCAGCTAGGCAAGTCGATTCGCGAAGGCGCGGCGTTGATCCGGCAACGGTATGAGAGTTTCCAGAATAAAATTCTGATGCATGCACATGAATCAGAAAATAAGACGAATCATTTGCAGTCGGTTCTCGATAATAGTGCAGATGGTATCGTTACCTTTGGTGAGGACGGGAAACTTGAATCTGTTAACCGGGCCATCTGTGAAATTTTTGGGTATCAAGAATCTGAGCTCATCGGTCGGCCCGTGGATTTTCTTTTTTAGGGAGAGGGATACCTTGGGGGCACCCCGCCGTTGGTGGAAACGCTGATGGAAAACAGGGGTGGCCAGCTTAAGGACTCGTGGCGTGCGCGGCCCATGCGTGCCCTGCATTGCGAAGGAGTGGCCCTGAGTCTTGAAGTTTCAATCGGGGAGCTGGTATCGGATGGCCGCCGGCTATATGTCGCCACGATCCACGACGTCACCGATCGCCGGAATGCCGAGGAGGAAATCCGCAACCTTCAGGACAGGGCAACGCGCCTGGGTAAGATCGTGGAGGAGTCTAATAACGAAATTTATATTTTTGATAATCAGGATTTCCGCTTTTTGCAGGTTAATAAAGGTGCCCGTGAAAACCTTGGGTACACCATGGCGGAGTTGGAAAAACTTACGGCCTATGACATCAAGCCTAAAGTTCGCACTCGCGAAATATTTATGGCGATGATTGAGCCATTACTGCTTGGCGACAGGAACGACCTGCGATTTGAGACGGTGCATAGACGCAAAGATGGCACCGATTATCCGGTTGAAGTTCATCTGCAGCTTTTTATCGGTGATGGCGAGCCGGTTTTTGTTGCGATGATTCACGACATTACCTATCGGCGGACCGCTGAGGATGAAATTCTCAAGCTCAATGCTGACCTTGAGCATCGCGTTGAGGCGCGCACATCAGAATTGAAGGTGGCAAATCGGGAACTGACTGAGGCCAGCGGTCAGTTGGTTGCCGCGCAGACTCAGCTGGTTGAATCTGAAAAGATGGCAGCCCTCGGCGGTCTCGTTGCCGGTGTTGCCCATGAAATCAACACGCCGATCGGGGTCAGTGTGACTGCGGCATCCCATCTGCAAGAGAATGTCCTTGCGATGAGGGCGGCCTATCAGGAAGGTTCGCTCAAGCGCTCAACCCTTGAATCGTTTCTGGGTTCCCTGTCGCAAACGGGTGAAATTATCATGGGTAATCTTTCCCGCGCCATTGAGCTTATAAGTTCGTTTAAGCGGGTCGCCGTAGACCAGTCTCAGGACGATCAAAGGACATTTGTAATGCGTGAATGTCTTTCCAGTGTTGTGCTCAGTCTGCTGCCTCAATGGAAGAAAGGGGGACACACCGTCGAGATCGATTGCGATGATGACCTCCGTATTGAAGGCTTTCCGGGGATCGTTTCGCAGATTGTGACGAATTTGCTTCAGAACTCCATGATCCATGCTTTTGATGACGGCGTGGGTGGGCATATCAAAGTAACCGCCCATCTCGTTGGGCAGGAATGCAAACTGAGCTATAGCGATGATGGCAAGGGGATGAGCGAAGAGGTGAGGTGTCATATTTTTGAGCCGTTCTTCACCACCCGGCGTGGGCAGGGGGGATCAGGCCTTGGGATGCACATCGTCTATAACCTTGTGACCGCGCGATTGGGCGGGGTCATCCAGTGCCACAGTCATCCCGGCGAGGGCACTAATTTCGAAATTTCATGGCCGCTGCCCGATTCCGTGGCGGGGGAAAATTTCGAGAGCCGGTCCTCCGCCGCCTGATGAGGGGACGGGTCGCGGGCGCACTTGGAATTTTCCCGAAAGAGGGAGTATAAATTCCCTAGAGTTCTAATAATTAAGACTTTAGGGAGCCCGCCATGACGGTTATCGACGCCGATGCCCATGTCATCGAAAATGATCAGACTTGGGCTTATCTGCCCGAGGACATGCAGCGCTACGCACCGGCGATCCTTGATCAGCTCAGCGGCGCCTTCGGCCAGACCAACCGGGGGAATGTTTCGCGCCAGTGGGTCATGTGCGAAACCCATATCCAGCCCTGGGACCGCAACGTCAACCAGGATCAGACGGACGAGGAATCGCGCAACCTCACCAATGTGGCCAAGCGACTGGCCCATATGGATGAGCTGAAGATCGATGCGCAGATCCTCTACCCGACGATTTTCCTGTCACCCTGTGCGCGCGAAGCGGTCGGTGAATTTGCGCTCTACCATGCCTATAACTGCTGGCTGGCCGATATCTGGAAGGCTGCGCCGACGCGTTTGCCCTGGGCTGCGATGGCGCCGCTCAATTCCCTGCATCGGCTGCGTGAGGAGCTTGAGTTCTGCAAGGCCAACGGCGCCGTTTCGGTTTTTGTGCGGCCGTTCGAATGCGAGCGCATGGCCTTCGATTCGTATTTCTGGCCGCTTTACGAAATTGCTCAGGAGCTGGGCCTCGCCATCACATTCCATGCCGGCAACGGTTCGTACCAGAACCACAAGTTCCTGGAGCCGCATAACTTTGCCAAGTTCAAGCTGGCGATGGTCGCCAGTTTTCACGGCCTTCTGGAGTTCGAGGTGCCCAAGCGCTTCCCCGAACTGAACTGGGGGTTCATCGAGGCGTCCGCCAGCTGGGTGCCCTATGCCCTGAAGGATGCGGCGACGCGGCTTGCGCGCAAGGGCAAGCGCCTCTCCGCCAACCCGCTTGCCGACAACAACATATTCGTCACCGTCGAAGTGACCGACGACATCCCCTATATCATTGACCGGGCCGGCGATGACAACCTGGTGGTGGGCACCGATTACGGGCATACCGATACGTCTGCCGAGATTGAGGCGCTGCGAATCTTGCGTGAAGACGGCAAGGTGCCGGCGGCCAGCGTGGACAAGATTCTCGGCCCCAACGCGGCGCGCCTTTACAACATGGGCTAGGCGCTTTCACACGAACGCAAAAAGGGCGGCCCCGCGGGACCGCCCTTTTTCATGGACCGGGAAAACGGTCAGTCCTTATCGGAGTCGTGCAACTCGATCACGTTGCGGTCGGGGTCGAGGAAATACAGGCTGCGCCCGGTGAAGGTGGCATCGCCGTGGCGTTCTTCGTCCAGGATGATTTTCACGCCCTTGCCGGCCAGGTAGTCCTTGGCGCGGTCGTATTCATCCGGGTCCACGTAAAAAGCGGTGTGGATGTCGTTTTCGTCGCCGGGATTGGGATCGACCTTGTTCTTGGAATGGGTCAGGACGAAATAGTCGTCCTGATTCTTGCAAAACACCATGTGCTTGTTTTCGCGGACGAAGTCGAAACCAATGGTGTCGATGTAGAATTCCTTGGACCGTTTCAGATCGGTCACGGGAATGGTGAAATGGGTTAGACCCTTCATTTTTATCATGGCTGCCTCCGTGCTGGTTTTGGCGCATTATACCGGCGTCCGTGACGCCAGCCAATACGTTGCGGAGGAAGGGGAATCGATGGCGGATCGGCTTAAATCGGGTTTATGGGTGCGCGCCCAGCTCAGGATATGTGACCGGGTGGGGCGGCCAGCCGCAGTTCTGCGCCACGGCGATGATGATGTCGGGGTCATCGTGCTCAAGCTGCGCGGGGCCGGTGACTTGGTCCGTATCTACGCCCAGACAACGGGGTCCGATGGTGGGTTGGCCTGGCATCGGCCATTGGGAGCGGACCCGGTGCCGGAAGCTGACGCGGATGCCTATATCAAGCGATCTCTCGATTTTGATCCCGACATGTGGGCGCTGGAAATTCTCGACCGCGATTGTGGATTTGCCCTCGATGGCCGGGTTCTGGACTGACCGGCACTTCATCACATCTGCTTGATCAGGCCCATTGCGCGTTGACGCATCAGGGGGCTTCGATAAGCTTCACCTCCGAAGCTCCAGATTCGAAGGATGACCTCATGGACGACAACTCGATTGCCACCCAGCGTGACGATGTGCGCGATTATTATGGGCGCGTGCTGGAGGACAAGAACGACCTCAAGACCAGCGCGTGCTGTCCGGTTGAGGCGATGCCCGTCTGGGCGCGCCCGCTGGTGGGCAATATAGAGACGGAAATTCTCGACCGGTTTTACGGCTGCGGCTCGCCGCTGCCATTGGCGGCGGAGGGTCGGACGGTGCTCGACCTCGGCTGCGGCACCGGGCGCGATTGCTACATCCTGTCCCAGATGGTGGGCCCGCAGGGCCGGGTTATCGGCATCGACATGACCGACGGGCAGCTCGACGTCGCCCGTCGTCATCTGGATACGCAGATGCGCCGCTTCGGCTACAGCGCGCCCAATGTCGATTTCCACCACAGCTTTATCGAAGACCTGGGCACCGCCGGTATTGCCGACAACTCGGTGGATGTCGTGGTGTCCAACTGCGTCATCAATCTTTCTCCGGACAAGGAGCGGGTGTTCAGTGAAATTTTCCGCGTCCTCAAGCCCGGCGGGGAGCTGGTATTTTCCGATGTCTTCGCCGGCAGGCGGGTGCCCGAAGATATTCGCACGGACAAGGTCCTGGTCGGCGAATGCCTTGGGGGCGCCATGTACATCGAAGACTTTCGCCGCATGCTGCGGCGCCTGGGATGCTTCGATTACCGTGTTGTTTCTCGCGCGCCCATCAGCCTCGACGATCCCGATGTCCAGCGTCGGGCAGGGATGATCGATTTTCATTCGGTGACGGTGCGCACCTTCAAGATTGATTTTGAGGATATTTGCGAAAATTACGGTCATGTCGCCCGCTACCGGGGCACCATCGCGGCGGCGCCTCATGGGTTTGATCTTGACGATCATCACCATTTTGCCACCGGACTGCCGGTGCCCGTATGCGGCAATACGGCCCGCATGCTGTCGGAGACCCGCCTTGGAGATCACTTCGAGGTTCAGGGCGATTTTTCAACCCATTACGGGCCGTTTGATTGCGGCCCCCTGGGGGCGCCCACCGGGACCGGCGGGCCGGCGGAAGGGGCTTGCTGCTAGGGCGGGAAGGGGGTTTTCTACTTCCTGCGCCGTCTGTTAGACTGGGGGAAAAGCAGAACAAGCCAATCTTTCCAAGGAGGAAATCATGTCGGTCGCAGAAAACCTGCCCAAGCAGTTGTCTGAAGAAGTTCATCAGGAAGCGGAATCCCGCATCGTCAAGTTCTCCTACAAGAAGCCGGAGGGCTATGACCGCGCCAAGGTATCGGTTCGTCTTTGCGACTCCGGCCTTCTGCGTGGTCACATCCAGGTCATCAAGGCCGAGGGTGGCGAGAACAACCTGCACTACCATTCCAAGGTGGATGGCATGTTCACCGTCATTTCCGGGCGCATCAAGTTCTATGGTCCGGATGACGAGGTGATCGGTGAATGCGGTCCGCTCGAAGGCGTGCTGATCCCGAAGAACGCGCGTTACTGGTTCGAAAATACCAGCGGCGAGGAAGCGGAAATCATGCTCGTTCAGGGCTTCCATGAATTCGGCTCGCTCGGTTCCGGGCGCACGGATTCGGCCCCGCGCAAGCTGATCGATGCCGGCGAAGGCGATGCCACCAATAACCCCAGGTTTACAGCCGTCGTTAAGTAAGGACCGGTCATGGATGTTCGGGCTGCGGTAGCAACCGCGGCGGGCGCTCCGCTCGCCCTGGAGACGGTGCAGCTTGAAGGTCCCCGCGCTGGTGAGGCGCTTGTTGAAATCAAGGCCACCGGGGTCTGTCACACAGACGGCTTTACCCTGTCCGGGGCGGATCCCGAAGGCCTGTTTCCTGCCATCCTCGGCCATGAGGGTGCGGGCGTCGTGGTCGAAGTGGGCACCGGCGTCACCACGCTGAAGCCGGGCGATCATGTTATTCCGCTCTATGTGCCCGAATGCGGCAAGTGCAAGTTCTGCCTGTCGGGCAAGACCAACCTGTGCCAGGCGATACGCGAAACTCAGGGGGCTGGGTTAATGCCTGACGGCACCAGCCGCTTTTCCCTGAACGGAACGCCGCTGCACCATTACATGGGCACATCTACCTTTGCCCAATACACCGTGGTGCCGGAAATCTCGCTGGCGAAAATCCGTGAAGACGCGCCTTTCGACAAGGTTTGCTACATCGGTTGTGGCGTCACTACCGGCATCGGCGCGGTGATCAATACGGCCCAGGTCGAAAAGGGTGCGACCGTTGCCGTGTTCGGGCTCGGCGGGATCGGACTGAACGTCATCCAGGGGGCCCGCATGGTCGGCGCTTCACAGATCATCGGCATCGATATGAACCCGGCCAAGGCAGAAATTGCGCGGCACTTCGGCATGAGCGACTTTATCGACGCCAGGTCTTGCGCCAACGTGGTCGAAGCCGTGCAGGACCTGACCGGCGGTGGCGTGGATTATTCCTTTGCCTGTGTCGGTGATGTCGGTGTCATGCGCGCCGCGCTGGAATGCTGCCACAAGGGCTGGGGCGAAAGCGTTATTATCGGTGTCGCCGGGGCCGGACAGGAAATCGCAACCCGGCCGTTCCAGCTTGTGACCGGACGCGTGTGGCGCGGCACTGCCTTTGGCGGCGCCAGGGGGCGCAGCGATGTACCCCGAATCGTGGATTGGTACATGGACGGCAAGATCGAGATCGATCCCATGATCACCGATACCTTGCCCCTCGATCAGATCAACAACGCTTTCGACCTGATGCACCACGGTAACGGCATCCGGACGGTCATCACTTTCTAGGGCGCGCGGGCCCGCCGCCGATCAATCGGCGAGCATGTTCAACGCGGCCTGGCGGTCTCCCGGCTTCAGCCTGAGAAAAAGCGTGCGTGCTTTTTTGATGTCTTGTTCTGAACCGCTCTCGGCCGCTGCCTTGAGGGCAAGCGTCGTCGCATGATCCTGCCCACAGATGAAAGCCAGCGCTTTAGCCAGTCGCCCCATGGCGGCGGGGTCGATCTTTGTTTCGTCCATCCGGGCGTCTCCCCAAGTTTTTCTCTGTTTCATCATGCCCTGCGATCAGGACACTTGATGTCATGCGCGTATGAGCGCCTAGTGACGAGACAAGGTTCACTAAGGCAACAGATCGTTCAATCGGGAGCATACAATGGCTAAAAGTCAGAAACGAAGCAATCGAGAGATCAAGAAGCCCAAGCAGGTGAAACCGAAGCCTGTCGCTGGGGGCACGATGTCATCTATTTCTGCAGCGAAAACGAATCCTGGCGCTGGCGGCAAAAAGAAGTAGTCGTGCGGCGGACTCGTTGATTCGCTAATTCAGAGCGAATCCTATCCGCATTACATCGCCGCTTCTTTGCGTGCCGCGCGCTTGCGGTCGTTGGCGTCGAGCAGGCGCTTGCGCAGACGGAAAGTCTTGGGCGTAACCTCGACCAGTTCGTCGTCGGCGATATACGCGATGGCTTCTTCCAGCGACATCTTGATCGGCGTGGTCAGGGTCACCGCCTCATCCTTCGATGTGGTGCGGATATTGCTCAGCTGCTTGGCCTTGAGCGGGTTGACCTCAATATCGTTGGGCCGCGAATGCTCGCCGATGATCATGCCCGGATAGCAGGCTTCGCCGGCGCCCAGAAACATCTTGCCGCGCTCTTCCAGGTTCCAAAGCGCGTAAGGCACGGTGGTGCCCGTCGCCATTGAAATCAGTACGCCGGAATTGCGGCCCTTGATATGCCCCTTGAAGGGGGCATAGCTGTGAAACACCCGGTTCATGACGCCGGTGCCGCGGGTATCGGTCATGAATTCCGAGTGATAGCCGATCAGCGCGCGGGTTGGCACCAGGAAGGTGATGCGCTGCTTGTCGCCGCCGGTGGGGCGCATGTCGGTCATTTCGCCGCGCCGCTGGCCCAGCTTTTCGACGACGGCGCCGGAAAATTCCTCGTCCACGTCGATGACCACTTCCTCGATCGGTTCCAGCGTGGTGCCGCTGTCGGGGTCGGTCTTGTACAGAACCTGGGGGCGTGACACGGCCAGCTCGAAGCCTTCGCGACGCATGGTCTCGATCAGCACGGAAATCTGCAATTCACCGCGGCCCGCTACCTCGAACTCGCCGGCCATGCCCGATTCGCGGATGCGGATGGCGACGTTGCCTTCGGCCTCGCGGCCAAGGCGGGCGGCGATCAGGCGACTGGTGACCTTGGTGCCTTCGCGGCCCGCGAGCGGCGAATCGTTGACCGAAAAGGTCATCGCCAGGGTCGGCGGGTCCACCGGCTGGGCTTCCAGCGGTTCGGTTACCTTGGGGTCGCAGATGGTGTCGGCCACTGAAGCTTCGGACAGGCCGGCAACGGCGATGATGTCACCCGCGTTGGCATGATCCACCGGCACGCGCTCCAGGCCGCGAAAGGCCAGAAGCTGCATGATACGACCGTCGTCGGTACGCTCGCCGTCGCGGCTCATGGCCTTGACCGTGGCGTTAACCCGCGCGGTGCCGCCGTAGATGCGCCCGGTCAGGATGCGGCCCAGGTAATTGTCGTATTCCAGTGTTGTCGCCAGCATGCGGAAGGGCGCGTCGGGTGCGGCTTCCGGCTCATGCACATGTTTGACGATCAGGTCGAACAGAGGCGTCATGTTCTCACGCGGGCCTTCAGGGGATTCGGCAGCCCAGCCCATTTTGGCCGAGGCGAACAGGGTGGGGAAGTCGAGCTGGTCTTCCTTGGCGCCCAGCGCGCTCATCAGGTCGAACATCTCGTCTTGAACTTCGAAGGCGCGCGCATCGGGGCGATCGGTCTTGTTGACCACGACGATGGGGCGCAGGCCCAGCGCCAAGGCCTTGCCGAGCACGAACTTGGTCTGCGGCATCGGCCCTTCGGCCGCGTCCACCAGCACTAGGACGCCGTCCACCATGTCGAGAATACGTTCGACCTCACCGCCGAAGTCGGCATGGCCCGGGGTGTCGACGATATTGACCCGCGTGCCCTTCCATTCGATGGAGGCGCATTTGGCGAGGATGGTGATGCCGCGCTCGCGCTCGATATCACCTGAATCCATGGCGCGCTCGGTGACCTGCTGGCCTTCGCGGAAGGCCCCGGACTGCCTGAGCAGGCAGTCCACAAGTGTGGTCTTGCCATGATCGACGTGGGCGATGATGGCGATATTACGTAGGGCGGCGGCTGCGCTGGTTGTCATAGTCTCGAATCCGGGGGTGAAATGAGGCGCAAACATAGTGATTCCCCCCAGTTTGCGCAAGGATTACCTTGGCCGAAATACCTAAATATCCCGTAATTCCTTGGGTCCCGGCCCCTTTGGGGCACCTGCGGGGGGCAAAGTTGGCTGTTGCCTTGGGGCCGGACGGGTGCCAAGTCATGATCAGGTTGTTTCACTGCCTTTCGGGGATTGCCCGCAAATGGATAGCTTTCGCGTCCTGATCATCCATAACCCGACATCGGGCCGGGCCGGTTCGCGTCTTCTGGTACGGGTTTTGGACCGGTTGGCGGGGGCAGGCGTGGCCTGCGACCTGCAGGCTACGGCACAGCGCGGCGACGCCGAAGCGATGGCGCGCGATGCCTGCGGCAATGACTATGCGGTGATCGTGGCCGCCGGGGGTGACGGTACCATCGGCGAGGTGGTCAACGGGCTCGGCTCGGGGGCGCCGCCGCTGGCGATCATCCCGCTGGGCACTGCCAACGTGTTGGCCGGGGAAATCGGCTTGTCCCGCCGCGCTGCCCAAATCGCGGCGACCATCAAGGGCGGGCGGGCGCGGGACATCTTCATGGGCCGGGCCAATGGGCGACGGTTCCTCGTCATGGCGGGGGCGGGCCTTGATGCAGAGGTGGTGCAAGGGGTGTCTTCAAAGTTAAAGAAGTTCCTTGGAAAGTCTTCATATCTAATTGAAACTATGAAGAAAATGTTTCTATACGATTATCCCATCCTGACGGTTTCCGGCGACGGAAGAGAGGACCGGGTGATCACCGCAGTCGCCTGCAAGGGGCGCCGCTACGGCGGGCCCCATGTCTTTGCCCCCGATGCCGATCTGGCGCGGCCCGACTTCGAACTGGTGCAATTCCGTCGCGGCGGACCGCTCCGCGTCATGCTCTACGGCCTGGCGCTGGTGTTGGGCATGCTCCGTTTCATGCCGGGGGTCGAGCGGCGCATCGTCGGCAGTGTCGATATCTCCGGCCCGTCCGGCGCGCCGGTGCAGGGCGACGGGGATATCATTGCGTCCCTGCCGGTGCGCCTCGACATTGACCCCGAACCCCTGACGGTCCTATACCCGCCGGACGAGCGATGAGGAGATAAGCGTGACGGACCGTGTTGATGCCGTTGTCGTCGGTGCCGGGGTGGTCGGACTGGCGGTTGCCCGTGCCCTGGCCCTGGCCGGGCGCGAGGTGGTGGTGCTGGAAGCCGAGGGGGCCATCGGCACCGGTACGTCGTCGCGCAATTCCGAGGTCATCCACGCGGGCATCTATTACCCCCAGGGGAGCCTCAAGGCACGGATGTGCGTCGAGGGTCGTAACCGGCTTTATCCCTATTGTGCCGAGCGCGGAATCGGCCACCGGCGCTGCGGCAAGCTGATCGTCGCCACCGACGAAGGCCAGATCGACGGTTTGCGGGGGCTGGAGGCCAAGGCCCGCGCCAATGGCGTGGATGATGTCGAATGGCTTGATGGCCCCCAGGCGATGGCGATGGAGCCGGCGCTGCGCTGCGTGGCCGCCCTCCATTCGCCCTCCACCGGGATCATCGACAGCCATGGGCTGATGCTGGCCTACCAGGGCGATGCCGAGGCGGCGGGCGCCGTTCTAGCCTTCCGCACGCCGCTGACGGGGGGCACGGTCACCGACGGGGGCATCCATATCAAGACCGGCGGTGACGAACCGATGGACCTGATCACGGGCGAGCTGGTGAACTGTGCCGGGCTGTTTGCCCAGCCGGTGGCGGCGAGCCTGCGTGGCCTCGACCCCGCTACCGTGCCGCCGCGCTACTTCGCCAAGGGCAATTACTTTTCTCTGTCGGGCCGCGCGCCCTTCACGCGGCTGATCTACCCGGCGCCGGAACAGGCCGGGCTTGGGGTGCACCTGACGCTGGACCTTGCTGGACAGGCCAAGTTCGGCCCCGATGTCGAATGGGTGGACGATATAAATTATGACGTTGATCCCACCCGCTGCCAGGGGTTCTACGCTGCGGTGCGGACCTATTGGCCGGAGCTGGCCGATGATGCGCTGGTCCCGGCTTATTCCGGTATCCGGCCCAAGCTGCAGGCACCGGGGGAGCCGGCGGTGGATTTCGTCATCCAGGGGCCGACCGAACATGGCGTGCCGGGGCTGGTCAACCTCTATGGCATCGAGAGCCCGGGGCTGACGTCCTCGCTCGCCCTTGCCGATGCGGTGCTGGAGAAACTCTCGGCATGAATAAGGCCCCCGTGTCGCGGGACCGACGGCTGTCCGTTGCGCCGATGATGGACTGGACGGACCGTCACGACCGCTTCTTCCTGCGGACCCTCACGCGCCATACCCGGCTCTATACCGAGATGATCACCACCGGTGCCATCCTGCACGGCGACCGGGACCGCTTGCTGGCCTACCGCGAGGAAGAACACCCGGTGGCCCTGCAGGTCGGTGGCTCGGACCCGGCCGCGCTCGGCCAAAGTGCCAAAATCGCCCGCGACATGGGCTATGACGAGATCAATCTCAATGTCGGCTGCCCGTCCGACCGGGTGCAGGAAGGCCGCTTTGGCGCCTGCCTGATGGCCGAGCCCGCGCTGGTGGCCGAATGTGTCGCCGCCATGTGTGAAACTGGCTTGCCGGTGACGGTGAAATGCCGCATCGGCATTAACGGGCGCGAAAGCTACGACGATCTGGCAAGCTTTATTGATATCGTGCGTGGCGGTGGGGTCGGGGCCTTCACGGTGCATGCGCGCATCGCCGTTCTGGAAGGCCTCAGCCCCAAGCAGAACCGCGATATCCCGCCGCTGCGTCCCGAAGAGGTTTATCGCCTGAAGCGCGAGAATCCCGAACTCGAAATCGCCATCAACGGCGGCGTCCTTTCTCTGGACGCGGCATTGGCACATCTGGCCCATGTCGATGGCGTGATGATCGGGCGTGCCGCCTACCATGATCCGTGGATGCTGGCGGGCGCCGATACCCGCATCTTTGGCGCCGAAGCAACGGGTGTCACCCGCCGCAGCGTGATCGAAACCATGTGCGGCTATATCGAAACCCATGTGGTCGCGGGCGGGCGCGTCGCCGAAGTGACGCGTCATATGCTCGGGTTATTTCAGAATGTACCCGGCGCGCGGGCCTGGCGTCGTCACATCGCCGAGAACGCGCACTTGCCCGGCGCGGGGCCGGGTGTGTTGCGCGGCGCCGCAGCACATATCGCCGATGAAGTTCTGGATACGCCCTGGGGCGCGGAACCCTAGAACAGCCCCAATTCGATTCCAGCGACGTAAAACAGCCGGATTGCCAGCAGCGTCAGGACAATCTTGAAGACCGCCCGGAAAAGCTTTTCCGGCACCTTGTTGAGCACATGACTGCCGATCCAGGTGGCGAAGATTCCCGATACGATCAGGGCCACGATCAGCGGCGCATAGGCATGCAGCGCTATGCCCACAGATATGAAGGCAATCAGCTTGGTCGTGTGCATGATGATCATCAGCGCGCCAAAGGTGGCGACGTAGTTCCGCCGGTCGGCCACCGCGTGATGCAGAAAGGGCGCAATCAGGTTGCCCGTGGCACTGACGAACACACCGATGAAGGTCGCGGCAAAACCGATTATGCCGAACCGGCCGCGATCACTCCCCATTTTTGCCAGTTTAGGCAGCCACAGCGCTACGAGCAGGAAGCAGGCGATGATGCCCTGCAGGACGCCGCTGGACAGCGAAACGAATATCTGTGCCGCCGTGGCCGAGCCAATGACCGAGCCGATCAAAAACGGCAGCAACAGGTGGCGCAGCACGAATTTCCACATGATCACCACGCGCCCGACGTTGGACACCAATTGCACGATGGTATGCAGCGGCACGACGATGATGGGCGGGAAGAAGGTCGCCAGCACGGCAAGCAGCATCAGCCCGCCGGCGGCGCCGGCAACCATGCCGCAGAAATGCGTGATGAACGAAGCGACAGTCAGGCCGACGAATAGCCAAAAACTGGTGTCCGGTACGCCGAGAAAATCCGCTTCCAATTCCTTGCCCCCCCGATTTGTCGCTATGGATTTAATGGCTTATGGGGGAACAGGCAAGGAGTGAGTTGACTTAAACGCTGAAGCTTTCGCCGCAGCCGCAGCGCGCGGTCTCATTCGGGTTCTTGAAAATGAAGCCGGACTTGAGGGGTTTTTCCTCATAATCGATCTCGGTACCGAAAATATAGAGCGATGCCAGCGCATCGATTACGACGGTGACGCCCTTTTCCTCAATGACCGTGTCGGCGGGCTTGATCTCGCGGGCGAAGTCCATCTTGTAGGTCTTGCCCGAGCAGCCGCCTTCGCTGACGCCGATCCACAGGCCTTTCGCCGGTTCCTCGGCATTGGCGAGGATGCGTTCGATCTGGCGCGCAGCCGCGTCGGTCAGGGTAACGGGATTGATGCGTGTCTTGGTATCGCTCATGGTTTGGTGTCCGGTTAGATGAATCCGAGTTCCAGGCGAGCGGCTTCACTCATGCGTTCGGGGGTCCACGGCGGATCCCAAACAAGGTTGACCTCGACATGACGCACGCCGGGGACGCTGACGACCTTGGTCTCGACCTCGCCCGGCATGGAGCCGGCGACCGGGCAATTGGGTGTGGTCAGGGTCATGGTCACGATCACATCGCCATCATTATTGGCCTCGACGTTGTAAATGAGGCCGAGCTCATAAATGTTGACCGGAATTTCGGGATCGAAAATCGTGCTCAGCATTTGGATCACCTGATCCTGAAGTGCCACATTGCCGCCGGTTTCGATTTTTTCGCCTGTGTCGTCCATGACTTACTCCGTCACTACCGTTTCGTCTTTGGCATCGAGCGCCGATTTCAGCGTATGCCACGCCAGGGTCGCGCATTTGACCCGCATGGGGTAATCACGCACGCCTGCGAGAACACGCAGCTTGTCCAATCCGCTGTCGTCGTCCTCCGCTGCCACATCAGCATCGAAGGCGCGTTCGCCCATGACGACCGCATGGAAAGTTTCAAAGATTTTTTCTGCTTCCGCTACCGTGTGGCCTTTCAGCATTTCGGTCATCAGTGACGCCGAAGCGACGGAGATGGCGCAGCCGCGCCCTTCGAAGCTCACATCCTTGATGTGGCCGTCTTCAACCTCGGCCCAGACCGTAAGCCGATCACCGCAGAGCGGATTATGGCCCTCGGCATGGCAGTTGGACGGTTCGTGGTGCCCAAAATTCCGCGGGTTTCGCGAATGGTCCAGAATCACTTCCTGATAAAGTTCGCGCAGTTCCGACATCAGCCGAACATCTCCCTGACTTTGCCGAGCGCATCGGCGAGCTGATCAATATCTTCGCGTGTGTTGTAAACACCGAGCGAGGCGCGCACCGTCGCCGGAACGTCGAAGCGGTCCATCACCGGCTGGGCGCAATGGTGACCGGTGCGTACCGCCACGCCTTCGGCATCCAGCACGGTGCCGATGTCGTGGGGGTGGGCGTAATCGAGCACGAAGCTGAGAACCGCCGCCTTGTGTTCGGAGGTGCCGATCATGCGCAGGCCCGGCAGTTGGATCAGCCGTTCCGTTCCATAGGCCAGAAGGTCGCGCTCATGGGATTCCATCGCTTCGCGGTCGAGCGCGGTGAACCAGTCGATGCCCGCGCCCATGCCGATGATGCCGGCGATATTGGGGGTGCCAGCCTCGAACTTGTGGGGTGGTGCTGCGAAGGTGGTTTTTTCGAAGGTGACCGACAGGATCATGTCGCCGCCACCCTTCCACGGCGGCATGGCGTCGAGCAGTTCGGACTTGGCGTAAAGCACGCCGGTGCCCGTCGGTCCATAGAGCTTGTGGCCGGAGAAGGCGTAGAAATCAGCGTCGAGTTCCTGCACATCCAGGGTCCCGTGGGGAATGCCCTGGGCGCCGTCCACCAGCACCCGCGCGCCCGCGTCATGGGCAAGGCGGATAATCCTGTCGATCGGGTTGACCGTGCCCAGCGCGTTGGACACCTGCGTCACCGCGACCAGCTTCGTGCGCTCGGTCAGCATCCCGGCGAAGGCGTCCATGTCCAGCGTGCCGCTGTCGTCCATCGGCGCGACGCGCAGGGTGATGCCTTTTTCGTCGCGCAGAAGCTGCCACGGCACGATGTTGGAATGATGCTCCATCTCGGTAATCAGGACTTCGTCGCCGGCCTTCAGCAGGCTCCGGCCAAAGGTCTGTGCCACCATGTTGATGCTGTCGGTGGTGCCCGAGGTAAAGATGATCTCGTGATCCTGTGCGGCATTGATCAGGCCGCGCACC
>FLOH01001460.1_pt1 | contig 37009 bp, 41 predicted proteins | sample 756751 | NCBI WGS metagenome assembly FLOH01 (sample SAMEA4026879, study PRJEB14308) | marine metagenome | biome: coastal water; material: water | depth 74 m
ATATTAATCAATGGGAAGCTGCTGGTGGTATTGGTATTTTACATACTGATGCTACTTCTACAATCGCTAAATTAAAGAAATTAGGTTTATGAGCCAAGACAACATTCTAAAAAAAGAATTTGCTAAAAAGGATGTTGAACGTTTACGAAATGTATTATCAGGTAAAGCTGGGGAACGTTCATCCGAAGGTGTAGGTTATACTAAAGCAAAAGAATTCCATAAAGAAGGTGAAGTTTGGACCGAAAGTGGTCGCGAATGGACTATTATAGATGGTTTAAGACAAAATATTACAAAATTAGATAAGGCAAAATCTATGGCTATGCCTATGTTTTGTCCTACTTGTAAGAAGATAATGAAATCCAAAAACGATAAAGATTTTTGGGCTACATATAGACGTTGTTTTAATTGTCAAGTTGATTTTGAAACCGAACTCAGAATTAATGGTCTTTGGGACGAATACCAGAAAAACCTTTATAATGAAAGTATTGATAACTATACTGAAAAGTATAAGCAATGGGCTGAAGACGCACTTAATGGTTCAAATGAAGGCTTTGTAACCGAAGCCGGAGACGTGGAAAATTGGAAAGGTGGCATAAATACTGAATTGGCACAAAAATCAATCAATGAAACCATAGCATATCTTGAATCTCTTAAAGAACAATAAACCCCCTAATATTTATATATATGAAATTTAACCCAGGTCAATACAGAAAGATTGTTGGAGGTGTAACTTATATTAAAGATACATACCACGCTCAAGTAGACCCTCCAAAGGAAGAAATTCCACAAGCTAAAGAAGAACCACAAATTGAAATAAAAATAAGTGGTGAACCTTCTTTAGAACCTATTATTGAAGAAACTAAAATAGAAACAAATGAGCCAATTCGATCAGAGCAAGTGGAGAAAAAACCAGCTTCTACAGGAAGCAGGACTCCTAGAAAGCGTAGCGGATCAAGCAGCAAAAGCAATTGATGCCGCTATTGCGAGTGTAGAAGAGATCATATCATATAAGGACTTCGCTTTAGCTGTAGCAGAAATTCTTAAGGACCAATATGGAGCCCATAACTTTGATAAGTTTATGGAAGTTCTTCACACCGAATTAGGTATGAATGAATCATTAAACGAGGAAGAAGATAATTATCTAGTTTCTTTATCCAAAGAATTAACAACTAAATACCCAGACTTAAAATTTTACCCCAGGGACAACAGAATTGATGTTGTAGGTTACAATTCCGATATGGGGGATTTTGCTGATGAAAATCGAAATACAGATTTTAATGGTTATTACGTATTCGATATTGATGATAATGATACTGGCTATACAGTTCGTATTGTAAAAAAGAAATAATGGAAGACTTAAACAAAATACAAGAATTTTTCTCTAAACCTTTAGAAGAAATGGATATGAATGATCCAGTCCTTATGAAAATGAGAGCTGCTAAAATGAAATCATCTCAACCTACACCAGAAAAAACAACTAACCCTAATTACCCATCCAATAAAAACTCTGCTAAATTAGCATTCTTGAAAAAAGAAAGAGCACAATTAATGCGTGATATGGAGCAAGAAGCAGAACCAGAAGGTGGGCCAATTGCTGATGAATATGGTAGTAAATTAAATCGTATAGATAAAGCAATTGCTAAATTATCAGGTAGAAAAGAAATAACCTATGATCAAGCAATAGCTGAAAATAAATTACTTAAACAAGCTAAATTATCATCTGCTGAATATCAAAAAGTTAAAAAACTAAAAGACTTCAATCCAAACGACTACGAATGGGACCCATCAGAAAGTCTCTACGTTAAAGAAAAAAAATCTAAATTTAAGAAACACGGAGAAATGTCAGGTTTTGACATGAGAGGGATAGACGAAGCTTCTGAAGCAAGCAAATTCAAAAAGGATGATAAGATAACTTACTACGGCAACAAAGGTGTAGTTAATAGTGCTAAATATAACACATTTGCTAAAGATTGGGATTATACTATTAGCTATATTGAAGATGGTACACGTAAAGGTGAAAGTGGTGTAAGAGACAAAGAGTTAAAATCATCCCCTATTAATGAAGCTAAATTTACAGACTATTCAAACAACGAATTAGCTGCTTACGCTAAAGAACTTTCAAAACAAAGAGCAGATGCTGCTTCAAAAGGTCAAAATGATTTGGTTAGTGGTATCAATAAAGAAATTGAAGCTGCTACTCGTGAACTTAAAAAACGTTCTCAAAAACTTAAAGATTTATCTCGTACTGATGTAAAAGAGCCTGTTGGTGAAGAAGAAAATGATCAATTAACCGAAGTAACCCTTAAAAAGGGAGACATTGTAAATTTTGCTGATGGTAAGAAATTTTACATAATTGGTCCTAAAGGTGACGGATATGAATTTACAACAGATGATAATCAAAGAGCTTTTCAATTAAAAAAATGGTTTGATATGATGTTTACATCTGGTAAAGCTTCAGTTAATTTGACCGAAGAAACTTTAACCGAAGCTAATGTTCCTTCAAATATTGCTGAATTTGCTAAAAGAAAAGGTGTTTCATCTTTAGTTAAAATTGTAGCAGGTTGGGCTGAAAAAGTAGGTAAAAGAATTGTTGGTGGAACCGCGATCGGTAAAAACTACGACACTCTTATTTTAGATATGACTTATCAGGGTTCAGAAATTCGCATTAATACAGAATACGAAACCATAGAATTATACGATGAACCTGTTCGCACATTCGCTCAGTTTAAGCGTGTATACGAAGAAAATCAAGAAGAAAATTTAGACGAAGCTATTACTGACCTAAGAATCGATAACCCTAAATTTGGTCCTGCTCCTAAACAATTTGCAGATTTAAGAGCAAAATTAGGTGACGAATCACTTTTGGATAAAATCCAAATGATCAATGTTAATGTCTTAAGAGATCTTTTAGATGAATTAGATTCATATACTCTTAAAGAAGGAAGCTACGACCCAGACCAGGAACAATTAGACGACGAGGATGAAATATTCATGCCTATGGATGACGAAGGAAGACCTTTAGGAGAAGTTGAAATTGGAGATAAAGTCAAAATCAACAAAGAATATGGTGGTGGTAAAGGAAAAGTAACAGATAAAATAGGTTCTTTTATTGTAGTAAACGGCGAATCATATCACGAAAGTGATGTTGAAGAGTTAGGAATGAACGAAGAAGAAGGTTACTCTAAATTCCTAAAAGACGACCCAGAATTTCAAGGCGGTAAAACTAAGGGTCTTACACCAGACGTAATGAACAAAATTTTAATGAAGATTGTTCAGGATATTGATGAAACCAAAAAATTAGGTAAAAATCTAACAGAAGAACTTTGCCCAAAAGGTAAAGCATATATTAAAAAGAGACAAGCAGCCGGAGAAAAATCATCTGCCTATCTTTCAGGTCGCGCTGTTAAGGTATGTAAAGGGCAAATGGAAGGATGACAAACGAACGTCTACAAGAGATAATTACAGAATCGCTGCGCGACTGGTTCAAAAAAGAGAACTGGGTGCGTATCGATACTGCTGGTAATATAACCGGTCCTTGTGGTACGATGAAAAAAGGTCAAGCAACAACACGTTGCTTACCAAAAGCAAAAGCTCTAAGTTTAACTAAAGCAGAAAGGGCAGCCACATCGCAAAAAAAAGCGGCAGCATCTCGTAAAGGTAAACAATTTGTTTCTAATACAGATAAAGCTAAGTACAAAAAAGGTACATATGATAAAAAGTAACCATATTTATAGCATATACTCATACTGAAATGGACAAATTCGATTTAACAAAATTCTTAGCTGAGGGTAAATTACACGAAGCAGATAATAATATTAAAGCAATCGCTCAAGCAGTTGCTGATGCTTTTTCTGCTGAAGATGATTTAGATCTTAAATATGTAATCACTCCTGGCTCTATTGAGAGAGGTAATGGTAGTAGTTTTGATTTAGATACTGAAGCTGGCCCTAACACCCCCGGTGAAGATTGGGAAGATGAAGAAGGATTTAGTATTGAAAACTACTTAGGCACATCTGCCGGTGGTTCTTTTTATATTAAAGACGGAAAAGTATTTAATGCTGCTATGCGTAATGCTGAGATAGCAAATGTTTCCGATCTATTAGGTATAGAACAATCAGGTGAAGAAACAGATTATATGCAACGTAGAAGAGAAATGGACGACTACGCCATGGATGAAAATAAAGAAACAAAACCAAATAAAATGAAAAAATCAGAATTAAAAGAAATGATCAAGGCCGCAATGATGGCTGAAACATCAGTTGACGAAGCCGAGAAAGTGGATGTTACTGATGATGAAAACATTGATGTTGATATCGAAAAAGATGTTAAAATTGATGACGAAGAGTCAGAAGTAGATATCGATGTAAAAGCTTCAATGCCAGGCGAAAATGAAGACGTAGAAGAAGTACAAGCTTTGCTTATGAAAGCTCAACAAGCTGCTGCTGATTTAGGCGACGAAAAATTAACTGACCAAATCGGTAATACAATCACTTACTTCACTAGATCTCACGTTTCTAGAGTAGCTGAAGCTGATGTAGATGGACCCGATACAGTAACTACAAACATCGATGATGTTGCGGCTGCTGAAATCGGTTTAGATGAGTCAGTTGCTTTCCCAATGTGGAACAAAATTAAATAACTAAAGTGGACAATTTCGATTTAAGAAAATATTTAGCTGAAGGTAGGCTATTCAAAGAAGATAGTAAAGATGACCTCCAAACATCAATGGGTAAGGATGTATCTTCTTTCAGATCAGACCTAAGTAAATATGCCCAAGACCCTAAAGTTAAGGCAGTTCTATCCATGGGGGGTGAGGAGTATGATGGTGATGAAAATGATGATAAATTACCTTATACCTCAACAAAATTAGCGGTAAAAAACCTTATTCCAACTCAAAGCGAAATTGGGTTCGACCAAAGTGTAAGAGGAGATTTAGATGACGAATATAATAGTTTAAAAGGAATATTCCAAGGAGCCCCAGATATGGGGAGTCCAATAGTAACTTATGCTGGTAAATATATAATTGATGGTCATCATAGATGGAGTGCAGTATTTGCTGCTAACCCTGGAGCTAATATGGATGCCTTAGATATTAAGGCTAAGTCTGGATTCCAACCAGTAGATATATTAAAAGCTGTCCACACAGCAATAGCAGTAGAACTTGGTAAAGTACCTAGTGCTGACCCTAAAGGGATAAACATTATGGGGGGGGTTGATTATGAAACAGTATTAGCAAAAGTAAATGAATTTCTCAATGATAAGGCTGCAAAAATTTGGGCTGAAAATGGGCATAAAACAAAAGAAGAAATAGCTAAATTTCTAACTAAAACTTTAAACCTTATAGCAAAAAAAGGCCACGTATCAGGAGCTCCTGGAAGAGAAGATATGCCTCAAACCGATGCTGATAAAACAAAATCACAAACTAAACTAGATGCTTTAGCAACAGGAAAGATCAATATTAACAAACCTTTCTAAAATAAAATGGATAATTTCGATCTAATTAAATACCTTGCTGAGGGTAGGCTACTAAAAGAAGGTAAATATACTGAATTTGTAGATGATAGAGAAAATGAATATATGGACTTTAATTATAGTGCTATAGAAATGGATTTAGAAAAATATGGAAAAACCGCAAATGATTTAGAAGATTTTTTAGACACCAGAGATGTAGATGTTGAGCCAACAGATGAAGAAATAGAAAATTGGTTTAACCCCAATGAAAAAATTAATCAATATATAAAAAACGGAAGTAAAGGAAATTTACGTTTAAATTTTACTCCAATTACCTCTTTACCTGATAATTTTAAAGTAGAAGGAGATTTATATTTATATGGTACTAAAATTACTTCTTTACCTTATAATCTACAAGTAGGAGGAGATTTAGATTTACGTGATACCCCAATCTCTGAAAAATATTCTGAAGAAGAAATTGAAAAAATGGTACCTGGAGTAAAAGGGGATATACTTGCATGGAAAATTTCTAAATAACTATAAAATAAAATACAATGAGCAATTTTGATCTAAGAAAATATTTAGCTGAAGGGCGTTTATTAAAAGAAGAAATTAATTTTGGTGAATATAAAGATATCATTGATTTTGAAGATTTAAAAAGATTTAAGACTCAAGAAGAATGGAATCTATTTGTTAAATATTTTGATTCTACTATTGAAGGATATAGGGATATAAATGAAAAAGTTCCTCCCACTGTATTAGATTATTTTTTTAAAGTTTCAAATCAAAGAGATAGACTTGATAAAGACCAAACTAATGCTACTGAAAAAGGAAAATATTCTGATTGGTGGGCTAAAGCTGATAAAGAATTAGATTTAGGTTTTGATGATGATATATATTCTTATGTATATTCATGGGATGAACCATGGGAAAATGAATTTGCTAATGCAGTAACTAATATTGAAGCTGATAATTATGAGGATTTTAAATCTCAAGTTGAAGAAATTTATGATGAATTAAATCCTTTTTAAATAAAATAAAAACAAACAATTAAATTTATAAACATGGAATCAAGCGAAATCTACACTCAAATGGCCACTTTATGGGCTAAGTTCTCAGAAGAACATGACAAAACATCTAAAGCAGCTCACGGCCGCGCTCGCAAGCACTTAGGTGAAATGAAAAAACTCGTAACAGAATATCGTAAGGCATCTATTGCTGAAGGTAAAAAATAATAAAACAAAATACTATGAGCAATTTTGATCTAAGAAAATATCTCGCTGAAGGTAAACTATTAAAAGAAGAAGAAGCAAGTATTGCTGATTTCTTAAATGCTAATATAGAGGAATTTAAAAGAAAAGTAGCCAATCCTCGCTCAAAATTTGAAATTATAGGCGATAAAAAAGTAGCCACTGCCGGTCCAGATAGTGAAAGTGGTATAGACGTTTCTTTTGATAAGGCACACATGCTTGAACTTTTCCCAGCAAGTGATCCATTCAATAAAGTTAAAGAAACTGAAATAGCAGGTAGAAAAATATACTACAATAATTATTTATAAATACAATAAATGCTCAACGAAAAGAAACTTACTAACGCTGAACTAAACAAACGCGAAGAGCTCATCATGAAAATGAAGAAGAACAAGCGTGCGTTAGTTCAAAAGTATGGTTCCGACGCTGAGCAAGTAATGTATGGCCGAGCCACTAATATAGCAAAAAAACAAGCAGAATCGATGGAAAACGATAAACTTAAAGAAATGGTGAAAACCGCATTACAAAATCCAAAAGCTGCCGACTTAAATAAAGACGGCAAACTTTCAGACTACGAAAAAAAGAGAGGCGCGGCCATCGAAAAAAACTTGGACGAAATAGACATCAATGATCCAGTCCTAATGAAAATGAGAGCTGCTAAAATGAAAGCAGCTAATGCTGGTGATGATGGTAACGACAAATTCTTTGCAAAAAATGCTGCAAGATTAGGAAAATTAAAAGCATTAAAGGACAAACGTGCCCAAATCATGAGCGATATGGAACAAGAAGCTGAACTAGAAGGTGGCCCAATCGCAGATAGATATGGTAATATGCTTAACAAAATTGATAAAGCAATTGCTATGTTACAAGGTCAAGGTGAATGGGGTCCGGAAAAAGATGTAGATATTACAGCTCAAGAAATTGGTAAAAGAGCAGCTATGATTGGTTTAGAAGAAGGATCTTCAACTGAAGAAAAACGCATTGCAATGTCTGCTATTAAAAGATTAGCTAAATACAGAGGTGTTAGCACTGAAGAAGCTAAAGCAGATTTGCTTAGAGCAGTTAAAGAATTAGGTGACTTAAAAGAAGAATTTGACTTAGACATCGACCAAGAAGGTGGTGAACAAGCTGATACAGACAAAAGTCAAGCAGGTATTTTAGATGCTGAAGCTGGTTTAGGTTTAGAAGAAGATTTAGACTTAGGTCATCAAGACAACGAACCACACATGCTAAAAGCTGACCTATACCGTATTGGAAAATACGCTATGGAGCTTTACCAAATGGTAGATGGCTTTGAAGGTCAAGGTGAAGTTGATTTTCCACATTGGTGGCAATCAAAAATCATTAAAGCTAAAGACGCTTTAGTAGGTGCTAAACATTACTTAGATTTTGAGATCAAAGAACCTCAAATCGATGCTATGGTAGATGTTGCTTCTGAAGAAGATGTAGTAGACGAGCCATTAAACGAAGGTACTTGGGCTGTAGGTAATGCTAAAGATATCCAACGTATTTTAGATACATTAGTAAAACTAAAAGATAATGCTTACAATGTTGTAGGTGATGATGATTTCTTTAATGGTTTAGATAGTGCTATTTCTCGTGCTGAGGAATTAATGATGAATGCTCCTATCCAAGAAGAAGAAGCAGTTAATACTCGTCACATTGAAGATCACGAGTATATGGCCGCTAAGATCCAAAAAGCAATGAATGGTTTAGACAAATCCTCAGAAGATTACGACTCTAAATTATTTATACTTCAAAAAGCTAGAAAAGCTAATAACAAGGGCGATTTTAAAACTGCTATGAAAATTATGAAGCCATTTTTAGCAGAAGTAAATGAATTGTTAGACGCAACTCCACTTCCTGTTGTAACAAAAGCTAATAGCAAAATCGTTGATGTGCCTACTATGGCTAAATCATTACTCGATATCTATAATGACTTTAAAGAAAGGGAAAAAATAGATTTTGAAAGTAATAGCTATTTTAAAAATGCCATTAACTTTTTAACTAAAGCCGCCCAAAAGCAAATTGACAAGGAAACTAAAGCCACTGAAGTAGCTGAAACATTAGCAAAACAATTAAAGTCTAAATAATGACAGCTAACGAACTAAGAGCAAAAATTAAAATCTTAGCTAAACGAGCATACCAAGACAGAATTTCTGTAGATCAAGCAGCTGTAGAGTATGACGAATTAACTAAGTTCCCAGAATTGAAGGACGTAATAGTAGCTCTATTGGGTCCTCAGTTTGACTTATTTATAGCTTCAATTGATTGGGTTGCTCCAAAACCAACCACATTCCGTATTAACCTTAAAAACAACGAGAATTTCTATTTAGTTTATACTCCTAGAACGTTTATCGCTGAAATTGAAGGTAAAAAATACTACTTACTTAACTTAAACGAACAAGAAAATGCTGAAAACGCAATTGCTCGTATGTTAAGGTATGGTGCCCCCAATATTAGCGGATCTCAAGATGCTGCTGAATTTGATACAGGTAGTTCAGGTGGGAATTTCCCAGAAGAAACCGCTAGTGATACAACTGATATATCAGTTGATGCTGGTGGGGATGAAGTTACAGTAGATACAACAACAGATGTAGAAACAGAAGCATAATGATTAAATTAACGGATATATTAAAAGAAATTATAGAGGAAGAGGAAATCGATTTCTCTTCTTTTAATTTTGTTGATGATGAAGTTGAAAATGAATTAGAAAAAATTTCACAACAACAAAATGAAGTAATCTTAACAGCTGCTTCTATAGCGCTTGCTGCTCCTGGTATAATTAATTCACTTATAAAAGCTGGCAAAGCTGTAGCTAAAAAAAGAGGAATTGATCTTGCAAAATCGGACCCTAACGCTTGGTATAATGTGTTAGAAAAATGGACAGAAAAAATAGATAAGTATATTGAAAAACCTTTTGATATTTTACTTAAACCTTTTATTTCTGATAATACTAAAAGACAAAAAGCAGTTGATATTGTAAAGGCCTTAAGCTTAGCAACACTAGCTACAGTAGGAGCTGCTGATATATCTAAATCAAAAGCAGCCTATGAGTATGGCTCTAGATTAGCAGGTCCGGCTTGGAATGAAATAGTAAAAGCAGTAGGAGATTCTAATAAATTAATTAATGTAGCTAAACATTTGCTATCGTCAATAGTTTAATATTTATTAATATGGACGTTTTTGATAAATTTTTCCGTAAGTTCGCTTACAAATTTGATAAAGGATATCCTGACATGAAAAATGAAAAGGATGTTTTGTTGTTGGAGACATTGGTAAGTGAATTTTTAGGTGAAAAATTTAAAATAAAATAAAATAAAATAAAATAATATGAGAAATAGATTTCAACAATTAGCAGGTATCAATGAAATAGATCCTGCTCCAGCAACCGACGCCAACACACAAGTCGCACCCCCTGTTGTTGCTATAGGGAGAGATTTAGAGGATCAAGTATCTAATTTTAGAAATATTCAAACTAAAGAAAGACTTCTACAACTTTTAGATGCTGTTGTTAATAAATTAGACCCAAAATTTAAAGATTCCTCAGCATTTAAACAAGCAGTATTAGCATTTTACAATAAGTATAAATAAACTTACTACATGGACGTTTTTGATAAATTTTTCCGTAAGTTCGCTTACAAATTTGATAAAGGATATCCTGACATGAAAAATGAAAAGGATGTTTTGTTGTTGGAGACATTGTTGAGTGAAGTTATAGGAGAAAAATTTAAAATAAATGAAACACCTTTAACACCAAAAGAATTACAAAAAACTAATTCTAAAACAGGAGAGTCTCGTATTGATATTCTAATAAAAAAAATCCAAAATGATGAGGAGTTAGAATTAGAGGCTGGTGGTATTTTTACTGTAAATAATAAAGATGAAGCTATTCAAGCTTTAAAAATTGAAATACCAAGAAGTGGAGTAACTTTAATAGATTTAGAAGGTAATCAAATTTCAACTTCAAAACTTAAAAAAACATCTGAATTTGGTGGGGGTAAAGGTTCAGGTGGTGGTGCTGCACAAACTAACCAACAAGAATCCGCCCAAAGTTTAGTAAATGCTTTAGCACAAAAATTAGGAAATAATATTAGTGTTGAAGATCTTACCCCAGAAAATTTAAAATCAGTAGCAGGTAAAGTAGATATTACATCTCCTATAAATGATACTATAGAATTTATTACTAATTCTCCAAATTGGTCTGATACATTAGTTCACACAGCAAAGTTAGTAAATAATTTTATTGGTCAAGATGTTGAGTTTCATAGAGGATCTTCATTTGTAGATAGTATTTATTCTTCTTGGAATAAAGCTAGAAAAGCAGATAAATTAGGTGGGATAAAAAATGATAAATGGAACCCCTCAGATATATGGGCAGTATCTCCTGATGTAAAATCCATAGAATTTAAAACAGACTTATCTGGATTAAATAATCAATTAATAGATTTATTTGATGAAAGAAAATTAGTAGGTATATCATTAAAAAAATTAGGTCCTGATTCTAAAATCACAGTTAGAGCTAAAGACCCACAAGTAGAAAAAGATGGGTATGTAGAAGCTACAGTTTCACCAACATCTAAAGATGCATATATCAATTTCACTTCAGGAGCTAAAATGCAATTAAGAACATTTAGCAATGAGGGAACAAGCTTTCAGGGTGAATTAAAAGGTAAAACAGCAAATCAAGGTAAAATTGGTGGAGGTGTTTTACGTTCTATTCTTTCTAGAAATGGATTAGATTTAATCCCATCCCAAGAAGAAGCATTAAGCAAAGCAACTAATCTCCCAGATAGTTTTATTAAAGAATTTATAGAGTTAGCTAAAAAATATGGTAAATTTAATATTACTTCTGAAGAATTAAAATCAAAATCAATTGATTGGATATCATCAAAATACCAAGCTCTATCAGTAATTAAAGCTATAGAAGATGGGAGTAAAGAAAATGTTGAAGATGCTTTAACAGATATAAGAAACTATGCTGGTTCTACAAGTTCAATTTCTTCTGTCCATTTAAAAGTAAGTTAATATTTATAATAAAATAAAATAAAATAAAATGGATAATTTCGATTTAAGAAAATATTTATCTGAAGGTAGGCTATTAAAAGAAAATAAAGATGAAGCATTTGCTTATAGATTTATCAATAGTGAGTCTAAAAAAGTAAAATCATTAGAAGAAATTCCGGCATTCATCGCTAAATTAAATCAAGCTTTATTTGTAGATCGAAACGTAAAAACACTTTATGATACTAGTGTTAGATATGATATTACCGATATATTAAAAGACAATTTAGAAGACATCCTCCCAGAAGAAATTATAGATCGATTAAAAGATGATGCTACTGGTGCGATAGAAGCTATTGAAAATAATGATTCATCATTCTTTACAGAATATGAAGAATTTAATGACGATGAAGATGAATTTGAACCTCGTCAAAATATAGATTTTACTAAAAAAATTAATCAATATATTAAGAATGGAAGTAAAGGAAATTTATATTTAGATAATACTAAAATAACCTCTTTACCTGATAATCTAAAAGTAGGAGGAAGTTTAGATTTAAACGCCACTCCAATTACCTCCTTACCTAATAATCTAAAAGTAGTAGGTTATTTAAATTTATCTAAAACTAAAATAACCTCTTTACCTGATGATCTACAAGTAGGAGGAAGTTTATATTTAACTTATACTCCAATAACTTCTTTACCTGATGATCTACAAGTAGGAGGAAGTTTAACTATAAATTATACTAAAATAACCTCTTTACCTAACGATCTAAAAGTAGGAGGAGATTTATATGTTTATGATACTCCACTCTCTGAAAAATATTCCAAAGAAGAAATTAAGCAAATGTATCCTGGAATAAAAGGAGAAATTAAATTATAAAAATGGAAAATTTCGATTTAAGAAAATATTTATCTGAAGGTAGGCTATTAAAAGAAGACATCACTAAGCTAAGAGGGCAAGAATTACTTGATTTCTTTAGTTTTACTAAATACATGAATGTTGATGTAGAAGAATTAGAAAGTGAATTTGAAGATGCTATTAACTATGGACAGTTTACTGATCCTGCAAACGTTGAACAAGACAAAAAAGACTTTACATACGAAAATGGGGACAGATTTTTAGATACTAATGAAGATAAAATGTCAGAATATTTAGGATTTGAAATTGATACTTCTCGTATGATTGATGATTATACTATGGGGGATCCAATGGGAGTAGAATTTGTACATTCTGATGAAGATTTTGAAGGTTGGATGGATGAAGTAGGTTCATTTTGGGATTAAAATAAAATAAAATAAAATAAAATAAAATAACAGAAAATAAAATAACAAATAATAAAATGGATAATTTCGATTTAAGAAAATACCTTGCCGAGGGCAGGCTATTAAAAGAAGAAGAAGGTATAGATATTTTATCTTTTCTCAAATCAAATAAGCAGGAACTTTTAGATAAGTTAGCTGAAAAATATAATTACGATGAAGATGACATCGAAATGATGGGTGAATATGAAATAGGACCAGGTGCTGATGCTGATGGAAACGAGGATGCAGAAATAGCAGGTTTAGGTGAAGCTGGATTAGATTTTTCATTTAACCCAAAGAAAGTAAAAGATACATACGGTGATGCTTCTAATTTTAAATTAGTTATAGCAGGTAAACCTATTTATGGTATTGCTTACAATATGTAAATAAAATAAAATAAAATAAAATAAAATAATATGTGCGATTGCGGATGTGGATCTTGTAGTACAAAACAGCCAGTGGTGCTAAATGAAAGTTTAGCCCCAAAAGCTATTCTATCCGAAGGTTTGAAATATCACATGGATAACGCGCTGCCTCTTACTGAGCACGTGTTCCGTGCTGGGTCGACAGAATATTTCAATTTATGGGCTGAAGCCCGCGCTTTATACGCACGTAACATCCTTGAAGTCCAAGGAGATGATTTAGAAGTGCTACTTGAAACAGATCTCGGTAATTTCGGCATATTAGAAGATGGTACTAAAGTGCCTTTAGATTTTCCTATACTAGAAGAAGGTGACTTATCATTAGATAAAAAACGTAGTATCGTTAGAAAAATTATTGACGTAGCTAAAAAATCTGGCCAACACCTATCCAATGAAGATCTAATTGATCTAATTGCTAAGCAAATCAAAATTGACACCGGGGGTAGTTTAAAACCCGGTGAAGCTAGAGTTTTTAAGGAAATCCTAGCAGAAGAAGCAAAGAAAAAATTAAATAAACCAATGCGCGACTCATCAGGAGGCAAAGCATATAAGGTTTATGTTAAGGATCCCAAAACTAAGAAAATCAAAACGATACGTTTTGGTTCAGGTGGTTTAAGGGCTAAAATCAATAACAAAGATGCTCGTAACGCATTCGCTGCGAGACACAAATGCTCAACTAAAAAGGACAAAACAAAAGCAGGATATTGGAGCTGCAGATTACCACGTTATGCAAAATTACTCGGACTCAAATCAAACTTCTCAGGATTCTGGTGATAAACCCTACATTGACATAGAAGTCAATGACAAGTATATTATTAGAGAATTTAGTGAAAACATTAACCCTATTGAGTTAATGTGGCACCGCGATGACGAAGATCGTACAATTGAAATTATAGGAGACACAAATTGGTCAATCCAACTTGATAATCAGTTGCCATCTTCCCTAAACGAACGTATATTTATACCTCGACATATGTGGCACCGAGTGATTAAAGGCACAAATAACCTTACACTCAAAATACATCTAGACTGATTCATAGCCAGTCGATTCAAGTTAAATTTTTCGGGAGCTGTGGCCCCAATAACTTGATATCCCAAAATACTTTTCGTATATTTAGGGGTTAAAAATCAAAACAATAAATGGAAAAAATAGTAATCGTAGGTGCTGGAGTAGCAGGTGTTAATGCTGCTACTAAACTTGTTGACAATGGCTTTCCTGGTAAAGATATAACAATCATCGATATGGGAAAATCCCCATATGAACGTTTACCTGAAGAGGTAATGGAAGGTTTCCTAGGTGCTGGTGGTTGGAGTGATGGTAAATTAACTTACCATACTGCTATTGGAGGCCATATGGAAAAATATTGTGGTGAAGAGAAAGCAATGGAATTGTTTGATCAAGTAATTACAAACTTCAAACGTTTCCATCCTAAACCAGAGGAAGTACAATGTTCAGATCCTCAAGCAGAACCTGATTTTATTAAACCATATTTTGGTTTGCGTTTATTTCCTGTATGGCACGTAGGTACAGATTATCTACACGAGATTGGTAAAAATTGGTACAATTATTTAGTATCTAAAGGTGTAGAATTTATTTGGGAGAAAAAAGTTACCGATATTGATTTTAAAGACAATATGGTATTTGTAGATGATGGTAGTAAGTGGGGGTTGGGAATTGGTTATGACCGCCTAATATTCGCTGTAGGTAAATCCGGTATTGACTTTGGTAAAGCATTAGCCGATGAATATGATTTAGCAACTGAACCAAAACCAGTACAAGTTGGTGTTCGATTTGAAGCACCACAACACCACTTCCAAAAACTAATTGATATTTCATACGATTTTAAATTGTATCGTAAATTCGATAATGGTGTTTCATTACGTTCATTCTGTACAAACAACAATGCTGCTTATGTTGCTGTTGAGCAAACATATGGAGATGTTAGTTACAATGGTCACGCTCGTAAAGGCGAAGAACATCGTAACGATATGACCAATTTTGGTATACTAATGGAAATACCAGGTATTGATGAACCATTTGCTTGGTCACGTGATTTAGTTCAAAAGGTAAATAAAACCTGGACCGCTGATAAAGAAATACACGCTGGTTTATATTATAGCCCATCACGTAAAATAGGTACTACAAGTGAAGGTACTCTAATTGATGCTATGCCTATTGACTCATTAGATGAAATTAGAGATGCGTTCCAAGGTTACTATACTTACATTGATGATTTTATTGAGGATATGAAAAAAGTATTCCCAACATTAGGTGATGATTGGGGTATTTATGTTCCGGAGGTAAAATATTTGTCACCTGAACCATTAGTTAACTATAAAGATTTATCGTTAAACGATTATCCTAATGCCCACTTTGTAGGCGATGCTTTATCAGCACGTGGTATTACAGTTTCAGGTGCACAAGGTACATATGTTGCTGAATATATCTTAAACGAATTTTGCTCCATGAAAGAGGGTGCGTATATTTGCGAATGGGATAACCACATGGGAGATAATATTACATTTTAATAAATAAGTTATGGCTAAAAAAGAATTATTTTACGAAGTAAAGCGTATGCGTAGTAAAGGAGCATACCACCATTTTTTCCGTGAAAGCGGTTCAGATGCTTGGAAATACCACAATTGGGATGGTCCAGCAATCGAACCTATTGCAGGTGAAGAAACTGAACTAAAGAAAACGTATTTTCTCTATGGTATGGAAATGAGCAAAGATGAATGGACTGAAACCCGCCAAGATAGAGAAGGTCTTCCTTGGTATAAAAGCGCCTCATTACGAGGTACAGCACGAATGTAATATGGAAAAACCAATTGTAATTAACGCTAAAGAGTGTAAAGAATGCAATGTTCCTAAAGGTTGGGGACATGAGATTATATTTGAAAACAACGAGCTTTACTGTGGTAAGTTGCTAGTGTTTAAAAAAGGTTGTAACTTTAGTATGCACTACCACCTCATTAAAGATGAAACTTGGTATGTTCAAGAAGGTGAATTTTTGTATCGTTGGATTGACACTGAAACTGGTGAAGTTCACGAAAACGAGTTACACGAAGGTGATTCTGTAAGACAATTCCCTGGACAACCACACCAAGTAATGGCGTTAACTGATGGTATTTTGTTTGAAGTAAGCACAGAGCATTTTGATAGTGATAGCTATCGTGTATATCGTAAATGGTTAGATAATAAAGACGTATGAAAATAGGATTATGTGGAACAATGAGTGTAGGCAAAACCACACTCGTTCACGCTTTACAACAACTACCAGAATTAAAGGATTATAAGTTTAGAACTGAACGCTCTAAATACTTGATGTCTCAAGGTATTCCGTTGAACACTGATTCAACATTAAAGGGACAAACAGTATTTTTAGCAGAACGTGCTAGTGAGCTTATTAGCGAAAACATTATTACAGATCGTACTGTAATTGATGTTATGGCATTTGCTTTAGCTTCAACATCAATGGATGTGCTTGATAAAAGCGCATTTATGGAATATGCTAAACGTTTTATCCAAGAATATGATTATATTTTTTATGTCTCACCTGAAGGTGTTGAAATGGAAGATAATGGTGTTCGTGAAACTGATTTAGAGTATCGTAAAACCATTGATGAATTAATTACTATAACACTTAGTAAAAATAAAAATAAAATCAAAAATTACGGTATATTGGAAGGACCTACGGAACAACGTATCGAACAAATGAAATTTCAGTTAGGGTTATAATATTTATAACCAAATTACTAGTATGAAACGCTCCGACTTAGCCCACCAAATCAAAGAAATGATTGTAGATGTTCTTTCAGAAGTAACTGTAGTAGATAAAATGACTACACCTGATGAAATTTCTCAAATCGCAAAAGATGAAAAAAAAGATCCTAACACTGTAAAGCAAGCCCTTGCTACAGCAAAACAAACAGGTAAACCTGTTAGCATTGCTGAAGAAGATGAATTTGATATGGAAGATGAAAAAGAACCATCAGCTAAAGACATCAAAAAAGGTGATTCGGTTTCTACTATAGCTCGTAAATTACAAGACAACACTAAGGAAATGAAATCCACAGTTAACAAGTGGAAACAAGCCGAGGGTGAGGAAAAAGAGCGTTTGTTGGCTCGTTTGAAAGAGTTAACCAAAATCAAAAAAGAACTTGAAGGTCTGGTTTAAAAATATCCAAACTCTACTAGTTATAGTATTAGTAGTTATAATTTTTTTGATGCGTGGATGTTCTGGTACTCCTGTATCAACTGAACCTCGTATTGAACGAGATACAGTTACAGAATATATAACAATTGAAAAAGAATCTATTGTTTATCAACCAAAAATAAAATATATTACTAAGGTAGATATAGATACATTTTTAACCCCAGTTGATACATTAGCTATTTTAGCAGATTATTATGCTGTTAGAACGTATGAGGATACACAAGTATTAGACAGTCTAAACATTACGATTACTGATACAGTATCCCAAAACCAAATCTTAGGTAGACAAATTGCTTACAATTTTGCTTATCCAAGAAAAACTATTAAAGAAACTATTTATATTAACCAAAGAGAATTATATTTTGGTTTAAGGGGTATTGGTAATATGGATCAAGTAAGTTACTTAGGTGGCGAAATGTTATTTAAAAATAAGAAAAAGCAAGTATATAGCTTTGGGGTTGGTGTTAATCAAAATCTAGTACCAGTAATCTCTCTTAGTATGTACTGGAAACTAGGAAAATGAGTGAAGATTTAAGAAAAATAATCCAATCCGAATACATCAAGTGCGCTGCTGACCCAGTACACTTTATGAAAAAGTACTGTATGATTCAACACCCACAACGTGGTCGAATCCCTTTTCATCTCTACCCATTTCAAGAAAAAGTCCTCCATCTATTTAAAGAAAATCCATACTCGGTAGTACTTAAATCCCGACAGTTAGGTATTTCTACTTTAGGTGCTGGTTATTCTTTATGGTTAATGTTATTCCAAAAAGACAAAAACGTACTTTGTATTGCGACAAAGCAGGAAACAGCTAAGAACATGGTTACTAAGGTAAAATTCATGTATGAAAATTTACCATCTTGGCTTAAAATAGACGCACCTGAAAATAACAAACTAACCTTACGTTTATCAAACGGATCCCAAATCAAAGCCACTGCCGCCTCAAGTGACGCTGGTCGATCAGAAGCCGTTTCTTTGCTGCTAATTGACGAAGCAGCGTTTATTGAAAATATTGGTGAGATTTGGGCCTCTGCTCAACAAACACTTGCTACCGGTGGTGGGTGTATTGCTTTATCTACTCCTTATGGTACAGGTAACTGGTTTCATCAAACTTGGATTAGAGCCGAAAATGGCGAAAGTGATTTCCTCCCAATTAAATTACCTTGGTATGTTCACCCTGAACGTGACCAAGTATGGAGAGATAGACAAAATGACTTACTAGGTGATCCTAGAATGGCAGCACAAGAATGTGACTGTGACTTTAACACATCAGGTGATACCGTATTCTATACTGAATACCTACAATTTTATGAACAAACCTATATCAAGGATCCACTTGAAAAACGTGGTGCTGACCAAAATCTATGGATTTGGGAACCCGCTGATTATTCAAGATCCTACCTTGTGGTTGCTGACGTTGCTCGTGGCGATGGTAAGGACTACTCTGCGTTTCATGTTATCGACATTGAAACAAACACTCAAGTCGCTGAATACCGAGGACAACTAGGCACCAAAGAATATGGACATCTATTAGTAGGTATAGCTACTGAATATAATGAAGCCCTACTTGTAATTGAAAATGCGTCCATTGGTTGGGCAACTATCCAAACCGTAATAGAAAGAGGATATACTAATTTATTCTATTCAAGTAAGAGTGATTCCTCAATGAGTGATTCGTATTTTGACAAATATATGGATACATCTAAAATGGTAGCTGGCTTTACAACAACATCTCGAAATCGACCTATGATTGTAGGTAAGTTTCAAGAGTATGTTAATGGTAAAGACGTTACAATTCAATCAAAACGTTTGCTTGAAGAGATGAAAGTATTCATGTGGAAAAATGGACGACCAGAAGCTCAACAAGGTTATAATGATGACTTAGTTATGGCATTTGGTATTGCTATGTTTATGAGAGATACCTCATTCAAATTTCGATCACAACATTTAGAAGCATCAAAAGCTGCTTTGAATAGTATTTCAAGTAATCGTACTCCTTTTGTAGGAGGATATAACAACAATAATACCCCCAACCCATACAATCAAGAAATTGGGGGCAAAATGGAAGACATTAGTTGGCTTCTTAGATAATATTTATAATAATAAACAACACAATGGCTGATACTAGTTTATTCAGAAGATTACAGAGATTATTTGCCTCCGACGTAGTAATTAGAAACGTTGGCGGTAATCAACTTAAAGTAGTTGATACTGACCATATTCAAACCTCAGGTGAATTTGCTACAAATTCATTAATGGATAGATTCTCAGGTATCTATCAAAACCCAGCCTCAACTTCATTGTACGGAGCCCAGTTCAATATGAACTATCAGTACTTAAGAACTTTCATTTATTCGGATTATGATTTGATGGATACAGATGCTATTATTGCGTCTGCTCTTGATATTATTGCTGATGAGTGTACTCTTAAAAACGATATGGGAGAAATACTCCAGATTAAATCATCCGATGATGATATTCAAAAAATATTATACAACTTATTTTATGATGTATTAAACGTTGAGTTTAATCTATGGTCGTGGACTCGTCAAATGTGTAAGTATGGTGATTTCTTCCTTAAATTAGAAATTTCTGAAAAATTTGGTGTATATAATGTTATCCCATATTCAGCTTACCACATTGAAAGGCAAGAAAATTTTGATCGCGAAAACCCTTCTAAAGTAGTATTCAATTACAACCCAGAAGGTATTTCTGGAGGTTCATCTTCAGGTTATTATAATACGCCAAATCAAAGATCTACTGGTAATACTATCACATTTGATAATTACGAGATTGCTCACTTTAGATTAATTTCGGACGTAAATTACCTCCCATATGGTCGTTCATATATTGAACCCGCTCGTAAATTGTACAAGCAATATGCGTTAATGGAAGATGCGATGTTGATCCACAGAATTGTTCGCGCCCCAGAAAAACGTATTTTCTATATTAATGTTGGTTCTATTCCACCAAACGAAGTAGAAAACTTCATGCAGAAGACAATTTCTACAATGAAGCGTACTCCATTAATGGATCATAAAACAGGTGAATACAACCTGAACTATAATATGCAGAACATAATGGAGGATTTTTATATCCCCATTAGAGGTAACGATCAGGCAACTAAAATTGATACTACCAAAGGTTTAGATTACGCCGCAATTGAGGACGTAGAATACCTAAGAGAGAAATTATTTGCCGCTCTCAAAGTGCCTAAAGCATTTATGGGTTACGATGAGAATTTATCTGGTAAAGCAACTTTAGCAGCTGAAGACATTCGTTTCGGTCGTACAATTGATAGATTACAACGTATTCTTATCTCAGAATTGTATAAAATTGCTTTAGTTCACTTATATGCTCAAGGGTATAGAGACGAACAAATGACAAATTTTGAGTTACAATTAACTACACCTTCAATCATTTACGATCAAGAAAAGATCGCATTAATGAAAGAAAAAGTTGATTTGGCTTCTCAAATCATGGAAAACAAATTGTTACCTACAGATTGGATCTATAACCACATCTTCCACTTCAGTGAGGATGAGTATGAAGAGTATAGAGACTTAATCGCTCAGGACCAAAAACGCCAATTCCGTATGGCTCAAATTGAGACAGAAGGTAATGATCCACTTACAACAGGTCGTTCATATGGAACACCACACGATTTAGCTTCATTATATGGTAAAGGTAGAATGGAAACCGACCCAGGTAATGTCCCTGATGGTTACGATGAAAAACAGCCCTTAGGTCGCCCCGAAGAAAAAGTATCTAATATTAACACACAAGCTAATGCTTTCGGTAGAGATCGTTTAGGTAGAAAAGATATGAAAGTAGATAATCAATCATCTGTTAGCGAAACTGCTAAACTAAATTACTCTAAAAATCGCACTTTACTTGAGTCTATGGAAAAGGATATTGTGTTTAATTCTGATAAACGCAAAGAGTCTCTATTAGATGAATCAAATATTAAAGAGTAATATATCCTCATATATTTATAATAAATCCTATTAGGAATGAATATTAAACATTCAAAGTACAAAAATGCTGGTATCCTCTTTGAGTTACTTGTTCGTCAAGTTACCGCTGATACCCTTAATGGAAAGGACTCAGCATCTTTGGGTATTATCCAAAAATACTTTGTCAAAAGCGAATTAGGCAAGGAGTATAAATTATACGAAACCTTAGCTAAAAATACTTCTTTAACCGAAGGTAAAGCTAATGTAATGATTCAAACATTACTTGAAGCATCTTCAAAGTTAAATCGTAGTTCACTTAAAAGAGAAAAGTATAATCTTATTAACGAGATTAGAAATACTTATAATTTAGAAGATTTCTTTAAAACTAAATTATCTCATTATAAGACATATGCTGCTTTTTACACTTTAGTAGAAATCCAAAATACAGACGCTTTAGTAAACACTGATATTATTGTAAGCAATAAAATGACATTACTAGAGCATCTTTCAACTTCCCCAATTAATACTGAAAAAGTTGAAGCTGAGATACTACAAGAGTTCCAATCATACGATAAAGATACTCGTATGCTTACCTACAGAATCCTAATGGAAAAATTCAATGGTAAGTACGATGGATTACATCCTAGCCAAAAAGAAGTATTAAGACAATACGTTAATTCAGTTGACTCAACTCCTGTATTAAAAGAATTTTACAATACCGAGGTATCTAAAATTAAAACCCAATTGAACGAATTATTATCTACTATTAAAGATAAAGCAGTTCAAATCAAAATTAATGAGGTATCTAACCTAATCGAAGAATTAGATAAAACAGCTAAAGTCACAAGTGAAAACATTGTGAATATTCTTCAATATCTTGAATTAGTAGAAGAATTAAAAATAGCTCATGGCTAAAGTAGGAGACACTAAAGAAGGAGGTGGTATAATTACTACTATAACCAATATTGACCCCCAAACAGGTCAAATCACTTGGGACGTTGACTACACAGCTGACTACAAACGTTTATTTAAGGAAATTACCCAATTGTTGAATACGGCTAAAGAGGTAGCAGATGCTACTGACGAGCCCTTCTTTATGGACTATTATAATGATATCCGTAAACGAAGAAATGAGTTAAGAACGTACCTTAGAAACAACAAAACAGCAGAGTACGATCGTATTAAAGGAATGAATGAAATGAGTGGTGCTGGTGGTGCTGCTTCCTTTTCAGTAGGGGCAGGTGCTCAATACGCCACACCATTTGCTTTTAAAAAGAAAAAAAAAGTCGATGAATCAAATCCCGGAGCTAGTTTAGGTAAAGGTCCTAAAGCTACTGATAAAGGTGTTCAAGATAACTATTATTATAAGTTAGGATGGAAACCCGTTGCCCCGCCTCATTCGACAAAAGGCGTAGAAGTTAAATATTTATGGGGAAAGAAATAATATGTATAAGTATAAATTAAAAGAAGCAGCTTATCAATCTGAGGTAAGTAAATACCAAGAAAGACGTATTGCCGCATTCAAAGAGATTGAGTCCCGTATAAACGCTTTATATCCTTTATTGGATAGAGCTAAAGATGAAACTATTTCATATTACCAGGACCAACCCAGTTCTTATGCTGTGGTTACACCTACGGATTTAGTTTTAGACTATATTAAAGATATTGAAGAAATGTTAAAAAAAGGATAATGAAACAACCAACATTACAAGAACAATACAACCTAATTAAAGAGGGAAAAGGACGTAAAGATATGTTCATGAAATCCGCTCGTAGGTTATTCCCTAATCTATTCACTCCTATCACTACTTTTGATACAGCAGTGTCTGTATTAACAAGAAAGTCTATTATCTCAGAAGGTAGTATTGGTGGTGTTGCTACAGGTGGAACTAATCCTTTTATCAATTGGAAAGAGTTTTTAGCTGAAGAAGCTAAAGCAGAAGAGAAAAAGCCTACTAAGGAAGTTACAGATATGGAAACTCGTGATTTCGACTATAAAGACGAAAAAAATATCGATAATCTATATGGTGAAGCCTTCTTACAAGGTTACTACACAGAAATGAAAGACCCAGCTAACGAGGGTAAAGACGTAACTGAGTTAAAAGAAATTGTAGCTAAAAATTTAGCTAAAGATCCTTTATATTATACTACCGAAGCTCAATTTGGTGTTAAAGGTATTGGGTATACTGACGAAGCACCCGGTTTAAAAGCTTCAAAATCCGACCAAATGGTCCCTGTAAAAGAAGGAAAAATGATTAAATTAACAGATTTAATCAACGAAGCTATTGGTGGTTACGTTGATTTACGCCCATCAGGGATGAATGAAAAACAAGGCTACAACGATGAATTAGATGATTCATTAGGTATGAAGCACGGCTCTAAAGAGCAGGATATGGACCAACGTAGAGCTGATTCTGAAAACATGGAAAAAGCTGATGGCGACAGAAAATACTCAGGTGACCAATCCAAAGACAAAGGTAATAAAAAAGTTAAAAAAGAATCAATTGATTCTAAATTATCTGAAATTGGTAAGCAAGGCGATATCGTAAAGTTAGAAGCCCAAATTAACTACTTAGACGAAGCTATCGAAGAAAAAAACCAAAGAATTTCTATGGTAACTGAAGACGAGAACTTATCCGAGTTAGTAGATAAAACTAAAATGAAAGAAATGCAGCGCTCTGTTAAAGAATTAGAAAAGAGAAAAGCGGGCATGGAAAAAGTATATGAAAAGTTAGCTGGTAAATCTTACACTAAACCAGAAATCGTAGACGAAACTACAGACGAGTCTGAATACTAAAATGAAACAAGTACTAATCGAAACCCAGGCATTTAAGGTTTCACCAGTGCAATTATTAGAGGGAATTAAAGCTCCTTCCGGTAACCCACTGGTAGAAGGTATTTTAGCTACCGCCGAAGTTAAAAATGGCAATGGTCGCTATTATGCTAAGCCATTATGGGAAAGAGAAATTGATAAGTACCAAGAAGTTGTAAAAGAAAATAGAGCAACAGGTGAATTAGACCACCCAGAATCTTCTATTATCAACCTTAAGAATGTATCTCATATCATTAGAGATTTGTGGTGGGATGGAGATCACGTAGTTGGTAAAATTGAAATCCTCCCTACAGCATCAGGTAACATCTTAAGAGCTTTAATTGAAAATAACGTACAAGTAGGTGTTTCATCTCGTGGTATGGGTTCATTATCTCAAAATAGAGATGGTGTATTAGAAGTACAAGATGACTTTGAATTATTATGTTGGGATTTTGTATCAACCCCATCCAACCCAGGTTCATATATGCATATGATTAAAGAAGGTAAGGAAACCCAGATTGATAAGTATGCCAAAGTAAACTCTATTGTAACCGAAATTTTATGTTCAACGGGGACTTGTCCCGTATTTTAAGAAGCCTGCTACCTTAGGCAAGGTCCGCGAAAGCGGGCCTTTTTTTTCCTTGTATTTTTTATATCTCTTTATATATGTATCATCGCAACGTGAATAATATGCTATGTTCTATAGCATTCACTTAACTAAATACACAATTACAGTTTATAATAACTGTATTCCACAAACTAAATTTTGAGGTATGACAAACAGAGATATGCTCGCAGAAGCAATCGCTGATGCAAAAGCACTTAAAGAAACTGCTATTGCAAACGCAAAAGCTGCTTTGGAAGAGGCCTTTGAACCAAGATTGAAGTCAATGCTATCAGCAAAGCTACAAGAAATGGAAGATGAGGACTTAAAAGAAGTAGAAGATGAAATGACCGAAGCTAAAAAAGAGTACAAGGACGATGACCGCAAAGACGGAGGTGAAAGTAAAGAAACTAAGCGTACAGAAAAAATGAAGTACGGTAAGGATCTAGCCGAAGGCGATGACGAAATGGACTTGGACGAATTATTAGCTGAACTCGATGAGGATGCTAGAACGGACGCTGAAGAAGAAGGCTACGAAGACGGCATGAAAGATGAAAAAGAAGACATGGAAGACGATATGGAAGATGAAGAAATCGACCTCGAAGATATGTCCGAAGAAGATCTTAAATCATTCATCGAAGACGTAATCGCTGATATGGTTACATCTGGTGAGTTAGAAGCAGGTGAAGAATTCGAAGTTGAAGACGAAGTTGAAGACGACGAAGACATCGATGTAGAAGATGAAACAGAAGTAGACGTAGCAATGAATGAAGTTGACGGATTTAACCCCACAAAAACCGGTGATTATGAACTGGATCGTGCTAGGGCAAAAGGTCAACTAGAAAGTAAAGAAGACATGGAAGAAGGTATTGCAGACAAGCTTAAAGCTGTTTGGAATGACCCCGAAATGTTAGGTAAAATCATCACAGTAGATGGTAAGAAAATGTCATTAAAAGATTTCTTAGGCATGGCCGGTAGCGCAGCTACAGGAGGTATGGCTAAATCTGGAGCTGGCAAAACATCATCTATTGGAGAAGACGCTCGTACTGATGCCGAAGAAGAGGGTTACCTCGACGGTATGAAAGACGAAAAAGAAGATATGGACAAAATGAAGAAAGAAATCAAGGAATTGAGATCTGACCTTCACGAAACTAATCTTTTAAATGCAAAACTTCTCTACACAAACAAAATCTTTAGAGCTAAAAACTTAAAAGAAGCTCAAAAGGTTAAAGTTTTAGAAGCATTTGACAAAGCGTCTAATGTTTCAGAAGTAAAACTTATTTTCGAAACTTTAAACGAGGGTATGGTTGCTAACACAACTACCGCTACTCCACTTAGAGAGAATTTAGGTCGCGCTTCAAAAGCAGCTGGTGTTGCTCCATCAAAACAACCTATTATGGAAATTGATCCACAGGTTGCTAGATGGCAGAAATTAGCTGGTATTAAATAATAACTTAATAAATTAATTACAATGTCACAAATTCAATCTCTTTTAGAGTCTGCAGGACAAGGTTGGAAAAATATGCAATCTGACGCTGCACGTTTGGCTTCAAAGTGGGAAAAGACAGGTTTACTCGAAGGTATGTCCAAAGAGGTAGACAAGAACAATATGTCTTTGATCCTTGAAAACCAAGCAAAACAATTAGTAGTAGAGCAATCATCAGTAGGTGGTGGTTCTGGCTACGGTAATTTCTCAGTAGGCAATGGTGCTGAATGGGCTGGTATCGCTTTACCTTTAGTACGTAAGGTATTCGGTCAAATCGCTGCTAAAGAATTCGTTTCTGTACAGCCGATGAACCTTCCTTCAGGTCTAGTATTCTATCTTGACTTCCAATATGGTACTGCTAAAACTCCATTTGCTCTTGATGGTTCACTTTATGGTACTCAAAATGCTGACAACTTCGGTACTGCTGCAAGTAACTTAGGTCAAACTTTTGCTGATGGTGGTTTATATGGTGCTGGTAAGTTTACTTACTCAACTAACCAATTCTCTTCATCATTAGTTGCTGGTACTGTAGCAACAGCTACTTCAGCTTCTATCAATTTTGATAGCAGATTAGACCCAGGAGCGTTAAAGACACTTACAATCGCAACTTCATCAATTCCTAATTTTGATGCTGAAGCTGTTAGAGGTTTCGTTCCTCAAACTTCTTCAGTAGCTTTAGGAGCTGGTGTTTTACCTTTATCTGCTGTATACCCTGCATTCACTACACTTAGTGGTGAAAACATTGTATTCGTAGTTTCAGGTTCTGACATAGCAACTAACTCAGGTGCTGGTTACAAAATCTTCTACAACAAGGCTACTTCTATTGGTGGTACTAATTTCTACAACGTAGGTGATTTCGAAGCTGGAAACGACTTTGCAGTTCCTAACGCTCAAAACCAAGATCAGATCGCGATCCCTGAGATCAACATCCAGATGAAATCTGAAGCTATCGTTGCCAAGACTAAGAAGTTAAAGGCTGTTTGGACTCCTGAGTTCGCACAAGATCTTAACGCTTACCAAGCTCTTGACGCTGAAGCTGAAGTAACTAACATCATGAGTGAGTACATTTCATTGGAAATCGATTTAGAGATCCTTGATATGTTGATCGAAGATGCTGCTGCTGGTACTGAGTACTGGAGTGCTATTAACAACGAAGAGTTCAACGGAACTACTTTCGCTGCTAATGCTTCTGGTTTCTACAATACTCAAGGCGGTTGGTTCCAAACTTTAGGAACTAAGATGCAGAAATTGAGCAACAAAATCCACCAGTTAACTCTTCGTGGTGGCGCTAACTTTATGGTACTTTCTCCAGCCGTAGCTACTATCCTCGAGTCAATTCCTGGATTCGCTGCTACTTCTGATGGCGACGTTACTAAAAACTACGCGTTTGGTGTTCAGAAAGCTGGTAACTTGAATAACAGATATGACGTTTACAAAAACCCATACATGAACGAAAACACTATCCTTATGGGATATAGAGGTTCTCAGTTCTTGGAGTCGGGTGCTGTATTCGCTCCTTACATTCCGTTAATCATGACTCCTCTTATCTACGATCCAGAAACCTTCACTCCAAGAAAAGGTCTCTTGACTCGTTACGCTAAGAAGATGATTCGTCCAGAATTCTATGGTAAGATCTACGTAAATGGTTTAAATACCCTTTAATAGATTAATCTAGAATAAAGAAGAGAAGCCCCGCGAAAGCGGGGCTTTTTTTCATATGTATAATAAACAACTAAAGTTTATATTTTTATGGCTTCCCATCATCACACTGATGAGGTCTTCCAACAAAAGAGAAGACCTAAGACCCCAATTAAGTTCAAAGTTTCATTAAATGAAGAACAAAAAGAAGCAAAAGCAAAAATCTTACAAAATACAGTTACCTTACTAGCTGGCTCAGCTGGTTCAGGAAAAACGTTTCTTGCTTGTCAAATTGCTTTAGAGAAATTATTCACGAGAGAAATCGAGAAAGTTATTATAACACGACCTACGGTGAGTAAGGAGGAAATCGGGTTTTTACCGGGTGATCTCCGCGAAAAAATGGACCCATGGGTGCAACCCATATACCAAAATATGTATGCCTTATATGATAAAGAAAAAATTGAAAAATTTATCACAGATGGACAAATCGAAATCGTTCCTGTTAGTTTTATGCGCGGTAGAACTTTTCTTGATAGTATTGTTATCGTAGACGAAGCTCAAAACGTTACACACGAACAAATGCAAATGATTGTTACCCGTATTGGTTTACGTTCAAAAATGATTATTTGTGGAGACGACCACCAAGTAGATTTAAAACAGAAAAAAGATTCTGGTTTCCGTTTCTTATACTCAGCAGCACGTAAAGTAAAAAATATGTGTGCTATATCTCTAAAAACAAACCATAGAGACCCTATCGTAGAGGATTTAATTAATATATATGAGGAAGCTGAGGAAAATGGAATTAATTTAGGATCCTCAGGTTCTAGTGGGAAAAATAAATAACAACCTTTTCTCCAATATTTATAACTAAAAATACACATGGCAAATTGTGCTCCTAAAACACCCCCTACTGGTTGCTTAGATGTAACCATACAGGAATCTATTATTCTTCCTAACTATAATGTTCAGGAATCGTTTAATAAATTTACTGTATGTGGAATTAATAATTATGTTACTAGAACAGATGTAATTCAACATGACTGGAGTGGATCAGGAATTGGCATTATAGATTTTGTAGGATCTGAACAAGAACAAACACCTGGATCATTTGTAAATGCAAATGTTAAATATATTAGGATTACTAATTATCCATTTAGTGATAAATTTGCTAGTATCTACATTATTAAAGAAAATGCTGAATCAGTGGTATTTAAAGTAGAACCAGGTAGATCTTTAGTATTAAGCAATGATGTATTTGATGCTTCTTCTACTGCAGATTATGTAGATGAAACATATGCTGATAAACAATATTTTGACGATTTTACTTACATGAGTGAAATTAAAGCAAAAGCTGGTGATAACGATTTAACTTACAGCGGAAGTATACAAATAGAATACGTAGTAGCCTCTTCATAATATTTATAACAAAACATAATCATGGCATTAACTTACAGAAAAACAAAAGGTTCAGCTTTAACTATAGATGAATTAGACGCAAATTTTGCATATTTTACAGGATCACATCCTATAAATGGTGACTTAACAATTACTGGTTCACTAATAGTTTCCGGGTCAGCAAATTCAGTATTTGATATTGACTTGTTTGATTTACAAATTACAGGTGGATTAGATGTATCCCGAGATGTAGCAGTAAGAGATGATTTAACTGTATATGACGATACTAATTTAAGAAAAGATGTTAATATAGGATTTAGGGATGACAACCCAGGTTTTGGGTATAGCTTAGCAGTAACCCAATCAATCAATACCTCAGGTTCAGCTAAGTTTATAGGTGGAGTAACAATGGAAACTCTCCCTACAACAGAACCTACAATAACAGGCTCTCTATGGATATCAGGTAGTAGTGCTGCTCATCCAAATTCAGGATACTTAATGATATTTAATCCTTAATATTAAATAAACATATTTAATTTAAGGGGCTCTCAATTGGAGCCCCTTTTTTAATATTTATAACGAAAACATATGGCGAACATTCCTATTTGGCCCGGTTCATCCTCTTTTTTCCCTGGAGATACCCCATTTGGATTTTATGACTATGATTCTGACTTCCAAACCGATGCCGACAAAGTAGCAAAATTTTGTGCTCAACGTTTAGGTTGGCCCATTGAAAACGTAGAATTACAAGATGTAAACTTCTATACAGCTTTTGAAGAAGCAACAACAGTTTATGGAAACGAGCTATATGCCTATCAAGTTAGAGAAAATATGCTCAATTTGGAAGGTTTATCTATTACCACCCCAGTATTAAATAACACTCAAATAACCCCTAGCTTAGGAAATGTTATTCGTTTATCGGAACAATATGGAGAAGAAGCCGGTGTAGGTGGTAATACTAATTGGTATTCTGGCTCAGTAATTTTAACAGCATCGGTTCAAGACTATGATCTAGATGTTTGGGCTCAACAAAATGGTATTACAGGGAGCAATTTAGAAATTAAACGAGTATTCTATCAAGGAGTTCCCGCCTCCGCAGACTATTATTATGGAGGTGGTATTGGTTTAGGTGCTGGATTTGGTAGTTTCTTTGGTGGGTTAGGTGGTGTTGCTGGCTACGGAATAGGGACTAATCTTTTTGTAACCCCACTTTCATATAACGTAGCAGCAATCCAGGAAGTAGAATTAGCAGATACTATTTTAGGTTCTGCTTTTAGTTTTGAACTCATTAATAATAAATTAAGAATATTCCCAGTTCCAACTGAAGGAGATGCTGGTATTCATTTTTGGTTCCAATATCTACTTAAAGATGAAAGATTAGAAAATTCCTTAACTTCAGGTAGTGGGGAAAATGGTGCTGGACTTGTTACTAATGTATCAAACGTTCCTTATGCTAATCCAATATATGAACAAATAAATTCTATAGGCCGTTCTTGGATTTTTGAATATACTTTAGCTTTATCTAAAGAAATGTTAGGATATGTTCGCAACAAATATTCTCAAATCCCAATCCCAGGTGCTGAAGTAACATTAAACGGCGATACTCTTACTACATCAGCACAAACTACTAAAGATGCTTTAATAACACGATTGAGAGAATATTTTGATCAAACTTCACGTCAATCTATGCTTGAAAGAAGATCATTAGAGGCAGATTTTTCTCAAAATGAGTTAAATAAAACACCAATGACAATCTTTATTGGGTAATGGCATTATTCGGACAAGCTAGAGATATCTCAATGTTTAGATACGTCAACCGCGAGTTGATGCACAACATTATTTCTCAACAGTGTGCTTTTTATCAGTTACAGTTAAACGAGACTGTATTTAATATGTACGGGGAAGCATCAGAGGAAAAATACTATAACGGTCCTTTCCTTTTATACACTTTAATTGAAATACCTAACCAAACTTTCCCAACAAATGAAATGGGTGTTGATTTTGGTTGGGCTCCTACTTTTAGATTTTTAAGAGATGATTTAACTACAGGTTCTTTAGGATATTCTAATTTAACCGAAGATATTGTACCACAAATAGGTGATATTATATTTTGGCAAGAAGCATACTATGAGGTTACTAGTACAAGACAAGACCAATACTTTGTAGGCAAAAACCCAGACTACCCCAACTCAGAAAATGCTCCAAACCCATTAGAGACTGATTTAGCAGAATTTGGGTATAATGTCTCTATTATATGTACTACAGTATACGTTCCTGCTGATAAGGTTGGATTGAGCAAAGAAAGAACATAATGGCACAGTATAGAAAACCCATCCCAAAAACTCAAAGAGAAATCTCTGAAGAGCAGCATAAGTCAACTTATGTTCAACAGGGTAATCCTAACAAATCTACTCCAAACGCTCAAAACGAAAGAGCAACTAAAATATCTTGGAAAGGGGACGATGTAAAGCCATTCTCTATTGGTATTAAAGATATTGATGAGGCGGTTCTTTACTACATGCAAAATGTAATCAAACCATTTGTAATTCAAAATGGTGAAAGACTAGAGGTACCTATCATTTACGGTTCTCCCGAAAGATGGAAATCAGTTCAACGCGACGGATACTATAAAGACAAGAACGGGGCTATAATGATGCCTTTAATGATCTTTAAAAGAGACACTATCGAAAAAAATAGAAGTATAGGTAATAAGTTAGACGCTAACTATCCTAATAACTTTGAAGTATTTGAAAAAAAATATACCGCTAGAAACGCTTACGATAGCTTTAGCGTGTTAAATGGTATTAAACCACAGAAAGAATATTATGCTGTGGTTATGCCAGACTATGTTACAATAACCTATAGTTGTATTATCTCTACTTACTATGTAGAACAACTTAATAAAATAGTAGAAGCAGTGAATTACGCATCCGATTCATATTGGGGTGATCCCGAACGTTATAAATTCCGTGTTAAAATCGATACTATCTCTACTCCGACCGAGTTAACACAAGATAGTGTTCGTTCGGTTAAAGCCAATTTTAACATGGTTTTAAATGGACAAGTAATTCCTGATCTAATCCAAAAGGACACATCAGCCATAAATAAGTTCTTTAACAAGACCAAAACCATCTTCACAACAGAAACTGTATCCCAGTTACCGAAATAAGACATTAGTCTTACTTTTCCATATTTATTATAAACTGTAAGATGTAAGTCTAGTTACATGGCTGAGAATAAAAGATATACTAATCAGAAGAAACAAAATTCGGGACAAGATAACGTCATTAAAAATGACCTGTATCTTTTTTCGATTCCTACTGGTTCTAATAATGATTATGCTCTTGTAATTAATCCTAACTCAAAACAAGTTAGATACGTTTTACAAACTTCGGGAGGAACTTCAGGTACATCAGGTTCATCAGGAAACGCTAATACTTCAGGTACATCAGGTTCATCGGGTATATCCGGAACTTCAGGTAGTTCAGGTTCATCCGGCACTTCAGGTTTAAGTAGAAGTTCAGGCTCTTCAGGTTCAAGTGGAACAAGTGCTTCTACAGGTGAATCTGGTAGTTCAGGTTCTTCTGGTTCTAGGGGTTTATCAACTTCTTCTGGTTCTTCAGGTATTGCAGGTTCAGGTGCTTTAAGTAACTCATCTGGTTCTTCTGGTAGTTCAGGTACTACAGGTGTAGCCGGCATCTCAGGAGAAAGTAAATCATCTGGTTCTTCAGGTAGCTCTGGTTCTTCTGGTTCAATTGGAGTATCGGGTATTTCAGGTAGCTCAGCTACATCAGCTACCTCAGGTTCAGCAGGTTCATCTGCTTCATCTGGTACTACAGGTGTAGCAGGTCTTTCAGGTTTAGCTAAATCTTCAGGTAGCTCTGGCTCTTCAGGTTCTTCAGGTTCAAATGGCGCAAGTGGTTCATCCGCTTCTTCAGGTACATCTGCCTCAAGTGGTAGTAGTGCCTCTTCAGGCACAAGTGGTGTAGCTGGTCTTTCAGGTAGAAGTGCTAGCTCGGGTTCAACAGGTTCAAACGGTAGTTCGGGTTCATCAGGTACTTCTGCTCGTGCTGGTAGTTCTGCATCTTCTGCTACTTCAGGATCTTCTGGTTCGTCAGCATCCTCTGGTACAAGCGGTGTAGCTGGCCTTTCAGGTTTATCTAGATCTTCAGGATCAACTGGTTCAAGCGGTTCAAACGGTATTAACGGCTCAAGCGGTGTATCAGGAACATCTTCTTCATCTGGTACATCTGCCTCAAGCGGTAGTTCAGCATCCTCTGGTACTTCAGGTGTAGCAGGTTTATCTGGTACTTCTCGTAGCTCAGGTTCAACCGGCTCTAGTGGTTCAAGCGGTATTAATGGTTCAAGTGCTGAATCAGGTACCTCTGGCTCATCAGGTACATCTGCCTCAAGTGGTAGTAGTGCCTCTTCAGGTACAAGTGGTGTAGCAGGACTTTCTGGTACTTCTCGTAGCTCAGGTTCAACCGGTTCAAGTGGCTCTAGTGGTGTTAATGGTTCAAGTGCTGAATCCGGAACTTCAGGCAGTTCAGGAACATCCGGTTCAAGTGGTAGTAGTGCTTCATCTGGTACCTCAGGTGTATCTGGTTTATCAGGTACTTCACGAAGCTCAGGCTCTTCAGGTAGCTCTGGTTCTTCAGGTACAAACGGTAGTTCAGCTCAATCTAGCAGTTCTGGTTCTTCAGGTACTTCAGGTTCAACTGGTAGTGCTGGTTTAGCTAGATCTTCTGGTTCTTCTGGTAGCTCAGGTTCTTCTGGTTTAATAGGAGTATCTGGTTTATCAGGCAGTTCAGCAACTTCTGGTTCAGCAGGCTCTTCTGGTACATCTGCCTCAAGCGGTAGTAGTGCCTCATCCGGCACCTCAGGTGTAGATGGTCTTTCAGGAATTTCACGTAGTTCAGGTTCTTCAGGCAGTTCAGGTAGTTCTGGTAGTTCAGCATCCTCTGGTACTTCAGCCCAATCAGGTTCATCAGCTTCATCAGCCACTTCAGGTTCTTCAGGTAGTTCAGCTACATCAGCTTCTTCAGGTAGCGCTGGCACTTCAGGACGCTCAGGATCATCTGGTAGTTCAGCTACTTCTTCATCATCTGGTTCATCTGGTACGTCTGCCTCAAGCGGTAGTAGTGCCTCATCCGGCACCTCAGGTGTAGATGGTTTATCAGGTTTATCTAAATCTTCTGGTTCTTCTGGTTCTTCAGGTAGTGCTGGTAGTTCAGGTTCGTCTGGCACTTCAGCTAGAGCTGGTTCATCTGCTTCATCTGCTACCTCGGGTTCAGCAGGTAGTTCAGCTACATCTGCCTCTTCTGGCAGTGCTGGTAGCTCGGGTCGTTCAGGATCATCTGGCAGTTCTGCAACCTCTGCTTCTTCTGGTTCATCGGGCACTTCTGCTTCAAGCGGTAGTTCAGCATCCTCAGGTACAAGCGGTGTAGCTGGTCTTTCAGGAACATCTCGTAGTTCAGGCTCTTCAGGTAGCTCTGGTTCTTCTGGTTCAAGTGGAACTTCAGCACGTGCTGGTAGTTCAGCTTCATCTGCTACTTCAAGTTCTTCTGGTAGCGCTGGTACTTCTGCATCAGCTGGATCTTCTGGTTCATCTGGTATTTCAGGTGCTTCAGGTATTTCAGGTCAATCTGGTACTTCAGGTTCAGCAGCTTCTTCTGGTAGTTCAGGCACATCAGCTAGTTCAGGTTCATCTGCATCTTCTGGTACAAGCGGAGTAGCAGGTCTTTCAGGCCTATCTCGCAGCTCAGGAAGTTCAGGTTCAAGCGGTAGTTCTGGTTCTTCAGGTACTTCTGCTAGAGCAGGCTCATCTGCTTCATCTGCTACTTCAGGTTCTTCAGGCAATAGCGGCACCTCAGGCCGGTCAGGTAGTTCAGCATCATCTGCTACCTCAGGTTCTTCAGGCAGTTCTGCAACTTCAGGTTCAAGTGGTTCTTCTGCTCGGTCAGGTTCCTCTGGTAGTTCAGCTACTTCAGGTTCAACTGGTAGTGCTGGTTTAGCTAGATCATCTGGTAGCTCTGGTTCCTCAGGTTCATCTGGTTTAATTGGAGTATCTGGTCTTTCAGGTAGCTCTGCTACTTCAGGTTCAACAGGTAGTGCAGGTACTTCAGGTTCAAGCGGAAGCAGTGCTTCTTCGGGCACCTCAGGTGTAGCAGGTTTATCAGGTTTATCACGCAGTTCAGGAAGTTCAGGTTCAAGTGGTTCAACTGGATCTTCTGGTTTAAGTAGATCCTCAGGTCAATCAGGTTCTTCTGGTAGTTCTGCAACTTCTGGCTCTTCTGGAAGCAGTGGTACTTCAGGTAGATCAGGCTCATCTGCTTCTTCAGCAACTTCAGGTTCATCTGGCTCTTCAGGTACTTCAGCACGTGCTGGTAGTTCAGCATCATCTGCTACTTCAGGTTCATCAGGCACTTCAGCATCTTCAGCATCCTCTGGTAGCTCAGGTATTTCGGGTGCATCTGGTATTTCAGGACAAAGTGGAACAAGTGGTTCACAAGGTACAAGCGGTAGTACAGGTTCTACTGGTACTTCAGGTTCAGCAGGTTCATCTGCTTCTTCTGGTACAAGTGGTGTAGGTGGTTTATCTGGTTTATCAGCATCCTCTGGTAGTTCAGGTAGTTCTGGTTTATCTCGTTCATCTGGTTCTTCAGGTAGTTCTGGTTTATCTCGTTCTTCTGGCTCATCTGGTTCATCTGGTTCTTCAGGTATTTCAGGTAATGTAGGTTCTTCAGGAACATATGTTTCTATTATTGCTGGTACTGGTTTAAATGGTGGTGGTGTTTTAAACACTGATAGAACATTAAATATAAACTGGAGTGGCACAACCTCTGATGGTGTTGTATACTATGATTCAGGTGACCCTGCAGTTGCTCCAGATTTTGTATATAGTAATGGTAATGTAGGTATTGGAACAACTAACCCAGGAGTCCCACTCCATGTTAATAATAGCTTAGTAGATACTATTATTAGAATATCTAAAGGAACCAGCACTATAGGTAATATAGATTTAGTTAACGAAGGTAATAGATTTTCAATACAAGATGATGGTGCTCGAAGATTATCAATTGATACATCAGGTAATGTAGGTATTGGTACTGCTACCCCAGGCAGTAAACTATCTATAGATGATGGTAATTTAGAATTTAGAACCTCTTCCCCAACAACTATTAAAAACAAGATAATATTCTCAGAAACAACTTGGGGAGATGAAAGCTTCTACATTGAGCATGATGGTGCTGGTAGTGGTGCAGCTAACATACTTAATATTTTTGGTGACGGTTCAGGTGGAGCAGCAGGTGGAATTACTGTAAATAGAGTTGGCAACGTAGGCATTGGTATCACCAACCCGGGTTACACCCTAGATGTAAACGGAGTTGTACGCTCCAAAGGTTATATAGCTGCAGGAAACTACGACGTGCAAGCGTACTGTCTCTTATACACCTGTCTCTTAT